>Ga0197142_1002949_pt1 | contig 14565 bp, 11 predicted proteins | sample GBS60_MetaG_FD_148614 | JGI IMG/M metagenome (GOLD analysis project Ga0197142, IMG submission 148614) | Sediment microbial communities from Great Boiling Springs, Gerlach, Nevada, United States - GBS 60_MetaG | ecosystem: Environmental > Aquatic > Thermal springs > Hot (42-90C) > Sediment... | reverse complement strand
AGATGGAATTGGAAAGGGTAGACGGGATCATAGAGAAGCACGGGGCTGATCCGAGCTCCTTGATCCAAGTTCTGCTGGATATCCAGAAGGAGAACCAGTGGTTGCCTCCTGAAGTCCTCAAGAGGGTGAGCGAGAGGCTCCAAGTCCCTATGGCTCGAGTCCGGCATGTAGCCACCTTCTACAAGGCCTTCAGCCTCGTTCCAAGAGGAAGGCACGAGATTCACGTGTGCATGGGGACAGCGTGTCACGTGAGGGGGGCTCCGAGGGTCCTCAATGCGGTTCAGGAAGTGACTGGCATTGGTCCAGGAGAGACGGACATGGAGCTCACATTCACCCTGAAAACGGTCAATTGCGTGGGCTGTTGTGCCCTTGGGCCCGTTGTGGAGATAGATGGGGTGACCTATGGAAAGATGACCCCTTCCAAGGCAGCGGAAGTCATAAGAAACTACAAGTAGGATGGGAAAATGGCTCGACTGAACTCTCCACAAGAACTTAAGAGATTCCAGGAGGAGCTCTTGTCTCAGAGACCCTCCACGACATCCTTCGTTTCCATATGTGCCGGGACCGGATGTCTCGCAGCTGGAGCCAAGGAGGTTATAGGGGCCTTCAAGGAGGAGATGGAGAAAAGCGGGATCGCGGCCAAGATCCAGAGCAAGGAGACAGGATGTCCGGGCTTTTGCGAGAGGGGTCCGGTTGTGGTCATCTATCCCGAAGAGATCTGTTACCTCCAGGTGGCTCCCCAAGATGTCCCAGAGATCGTGGCCGAGACTCTCTTGAACAAGAAAGTAGTGGAGCGTCTCCTGTACGTGGATCCGGCCACAAAAAAGAGGGTGCAGAGGGAATCGGAAATACCCTTCTACAAGAAGCAGGTGAGGAATCTCATAGGAAACAACATCAGAATCGATCCCAGGAACATAGAGGACTACATAGCCCTTGGCGGTTACACGGCCCTGGCCAAGGCCCTCTTCCAAATGACACCGGAGGAGGTGCTCGAGGAGGTCAAGAGGTCCCAGCTCAGGGGAAGGGGAGGAGGGGGCTTCCCCACGGGGAGAAAATGGGAGGAGTCCAGAAATGCCCCTGGAGAAATAAAGTACGTGATCGTCAATGCCGATGAGGGGGATCCCGGTGCATTCATGGACAGGGCACTTCTCGAGGGCAACCCCCATTCAGTCCTCGAGGGCCTCATTATAGGGGCCTATGTTGTGGGAGCGCAGCAGGGTTTCGTGTACGTTCGTCAGGAATATCCACTTGCTGTACAGAACATCACCATAGCCATCAGGCAAGCAGAGGAGTATGGGCTACTGGGAGAGAACATACTGGGATCTGGATTCCACTTCAGGGTGAAGGTACACCAGGGTGCGGGGGCCTTCGTCTCCGGAGAGTCGAGCGCCTTGATGACAGCTATAGAGGGGAAGGTTGGAGAGCCGAGGCCCAAGTATATACACACTGCCATAAAGGGAGTGTGGGACAGGCCCAGTGTCCTGAACAATGTGGAGACATGGGCCAACATTCCCCTGATAATCAACAAAGGGGCTTCCTGGTTCACTCAATTCGGCACTGACGGGAGTAAGGGCACGAAGATCTTCTCGCTGGTGGGCAAGATAAACAATACGGGACTTGTGGAAGTGCCCATGGGTGTGACCCTCAGGGAGATCATCTACGAAATAGGAGGCGGAATACCTGGTGGCAAGGAATTCAAGGCTGTTCAGACAGGAGGCCCATCGGGGGGCTGTCTTCCGGCTGAACTCCTGGATCTCAAGGTTGGCTTCGACGAACTCACTCAGGCTGGATCAATGATGGGTTCAGGCGGGATGATAGTGATGGATGAGGACACGTGCATGGTGGATGTAGCTAGGTATTTTCTGGACTTCCTGTCCGAGGAATCATGTGGCAAGTGCGTTCCGTGTCGAGAGGGGATAAGGCAGATGTTGAAGCTACTAACTGCCATCACGGAGGGGAAGGCCAAGGAAGGAGATCTCCAACTCTTGGTGGATTTGGCGGAGGTGGCCTCCGATGCCTCCCTTTGTGCCTTGGGGAGGACAGCTCCCAACCCATTCCTGAGCACCTTGAAGTACTTCTCTTCCGAGTATGAGGCCCACATCAAGGAGAGGAGATGTCCAGCCCTCTCCTGCAAGGCCCTGGTTTCCTACTACATCGATCCCGAAAGGTGTCAGGCCTGTCTCAGATGCTTGAGGAGTTGCCCTGCCCAGGCAATATTGGGAGCCAAAAACACGATCCACGTAATAGACCAGGAGAAGTGCACCAGATGCGGCACATGCTTGGAGGTTTGCCCTCCACGCTTCGCTGCTGTGAGGAAGGTTTCGGGGGAGCCAGTTCCGCCCCCACTTCCCGAAGAAAAGAGGATCATAGTGAGGGAAAGGGAGGGGAAATGAGATCAGTGGTCCTGGAGATAGATGGGAGGGATGTTGGAGCCAAGGAAGGCATGACCATACTGGATGCAGCGAGAAGTGTGGGCATCCAAATTCCCACCCTTTGCCATCACGATAAACTAGAACCTTACGGTGCATGCCGGATCTGCACGGTGGAGGTGGAAAGCAGGGGCAGGAGCAGGCTCGTGGCCTCATGCGTCTATCCTGTAGAGGAAGGAATATCCGTGAGGACTCGATCGGAGAAGATAGACAGGCTGAGAAAGATGATCCTCGAGCTTCTCCTAGCCCACGCCCCCGACTCCCCAGTCTTGAAGGAGCTCGCCCAGGAGTACGGGGCTAGGGAAGACATCTTCGACAAGGAGCCCTCCTTTTGCATCCATTGCGGTCTGTGCGTTCGTTACTGTTCCGAGGTGAAGAAGCTAAACGCTGTGGGCTTTGTAGGTAGAGGAACAAAGAGGGAGATAGCCTTTGTCCCAGAGATCGCCTCCAAGGTCTGCTGGGATTGCAAGGAGTGTTTCCCCCTGTGCCCTACATCTGCACTCCAGGCAGCTTACATGCTCGTCGAGGCCTTTGCAGGGGGCGGATCCGGGGTGGATTAGGGTGAAGGCTGGGCCCGAAGGAGTCGGTGAGCAACGGGGGTCGGGCGAGATGGGGATGAGCGAAAAATTGTGATCTCCAAATCGAGGGAAAAGGAGTTGGAATCCCAGGGCTGGGTCAGGCAGTTCGTGGCAGACGAGCCTAGGTTGACCGAGGCAGTGGAGCTCTATCTCTCCTTGGGGATGGAGGTTCACCTGGAGCCTCTCGACCCTAATGAGCTCCAAGAAGAGGGCCAGTGCACGCAATGTTTCAAAGGATCGGGTGACAGGATGAGGATCATCTACACGAGGTGCTTGTCGCGAGAGGGGAATTGGAAGGGGCGAGGGGAATAGAGGAGTGACTGCCCAGTGCCACAAGCTGAGATTGAAGATTCCAGCAGAGACTGGCTCTATCTGCTAAAGAAGAAAACCCACGAAAGGAGGTCGTCATGGCTGCCCCTCAAAAGATCCAGGCTTGGCAAATGGTGAGACCTTGGAGCAAGGACAAAGAGACGGGTGCCCCCATAGAGGGCGTGCTGGAAAGGGTCGAGATGCCGGTTCCAGAACTCCAGCCTGGAGAATCCTTGGTGGAGGTTGCTGGTTGCGGAGTGTGTCATACGGACCTCGGTTACTTTTACGAGGGGGTGCCCACTGTGCAGAAGCCCCCATTGATCCTGGGCCACGAGATAAGCGGGAGAGTTGTGGCTGGCGACCTTGAGGGGAAGAATGTGTTAGTCCCCGCTGTCATGCCTTGCAACAAATGTCCCATTTGCGCTGCAGGGAGGGAGAACAGGTGCCTTGCCCAGAAGATGCCTGGAAACAGCCTCGGCCCATACGGAGGCTTCGCCAGCCACATTCCCGTCCCATCAAGAGATCTTTGCGTCATCGAGGATACCAAGGGAGTGCCCCTGGCTCACTATGCAGTTGTGGCCGATGCTGTGACTACCCCTTATCAGGCGGCCATGAGAGGTTCTGTCCAGGAGGGAGATCTGGCAGTAGTTATTGGAGCAGGGGGAGGGGTTGGAGTCTACATGACACAGATGGTGAAGGCCCTGGGAGCCAAGTTCGTCATTGCTGTGGACATAGACGACTGGAAGCTGGAGAGGGCCCTGAAATATGGAGCTGATGCTACCATAAATTCCAGAGGCAAGGACCCGAGATCTGTTCAAGACGAGTTCAGGGAGATCTGCAAAGCCCAGGGCCTTCCCCATAACTGGGGATGGAAGATATTCGAGGTCTCCGGAAGCAAGGCTGGGCAGGAGATAGGCCTCACTCTCCTCTCATTCGTGGGGAAAATGATTGTTGTGGGATTCAACACGGCTAAGGTGGAGTACAGCATCTCCAGACTCATGGCCTTTGATGCGGAGATCATTGGCACATGGGGATGTCCGCCCAAACATTATCCAAAAGTTCTCGAGATGGTTCAGACGGGAAAGATCCAGATAGAACCATTTCTCGAAACAAGGCCCATGAGCTCCATAAAGGAGGCATTCGAGGAGGCCCATGAGGGTAAAATCACGAAGAGAATAGTTCTCGTGCCCGACTTCTGAAATCCCCGAGACCTGCCTCCCCTTCCCGTGGGCCCGTCCCCCCAAAAATCCCCTTCCTTGGGGCCCCAGGTGAAAGGGGAGGGGGCCAAAACCTCTTGTAGTCAGAACTTGGGAGGCGAAAACAGAGGCCTCGCCTCCCCAAAGTCAAGCCTCCTAAAGGTAATCCGTATTATATGGAGGGAAAGCGGTGAGGGTTTGTCCGCTTCCAACTTGTGAGATGGTGAAGCCTCTTGATGCATTGAATCTCTCGGTAGCTCAAGCCCCAAAGTGTGGAGGATTCTAGTTCCATACCATGTTCTAATGCGAAGGCAACCAGGTCTATCTTCTCGTATGTTAGACCAATGCAGAGCTCATCGTTCAACCCCTTTATCATGTCAGGAGATGGAGCCACTCTTACAGGATCACTGAGAACCCCCAACTCTCGTGCAAGTCTATTCACTTGGGTCTTGTAAAGACCCAGAATGGGTTCGATGGGAAGGTCGTCGATCCCGTCCTTCACGAACCAGCCAACGAAATATTCGCTCCTGTTGGCACACCCAAGGGGCAGAAGATCGTTTTCTTGGGCGTATCTTTCGAGAATCCTCCTCCTTATTCTGTGCCTTATATTGAAGCTCTCCTCCACCTTCCAGGCCGCTCGATGAAAAATAGTTCCTCTTTGGTCTCGATCCTCTCTGATCTCAAGGGTCAGCTCATAGGCGGTTTTGCCCAAAAGGGCCCAGACAAGCCGCTGGATGATCCTCACAAGGGCCCCATTGGCCCTTCCCGAGAGGGAAAGAAATCTCAAGATGGGGCTCCCGAATGCCCCCTCCTTTCTCGCCAATTCCGTTATATCCTTCTCGAAGAACTGAAATCCAGATCTTCTGGCCAATTCCCTCGTGCGCCTTCTGAGGGCAGGGTCCGTATGGACATCTGGCATGTAAACGCAGTGGACCCGTGATGGATTCGATGTGAGCTCGATTGTGAGGGCCGCAACAAGACAGGAGTCCACCCCACCGCTCAGGCCCAAGGCAAATCCCCTTTTCCCAGACCGAACCAACTCCTCATGGAGGAAGTCCAGTATTGTCTTCCGGGCTCCATCTGGATCTATATTCAAGGCCTGCTGAGCTCTCATTTGTGCCGTGCCCTTCTCGTGGACCAAACTCCCTCTAGCTAAAATGGTTCACTCAAAGATGAAATTCCCTCCAAGGGAGAAGGCGCTCCAACCTCGTGCCCATCCTCGATATTTTATCGTCCCTGTAAACCCATCGGCACTCATCTTTGTCTTCAGGCAATAGGATTTCAGATTCCTTGGCTTCGAAAAGGGGAATATAATGGCTAAAGATGGAGAGGAGAAAAGAGTGAGAGAGCATATTGTACCTCGCTTTCTGTAATCGGCCGGGCACTTACTGGATCCACAGAAGGGAGGAGCAGGCTATGAGATCAAAGGGAGGGTTATTCGTTATCTCGGTACTTGTCCTTTTTCCAGTATTGGCAATGGCTCAGGGCTCGGCACCCAAGCCGCCAACACTCGTTGCCAGGGTAACTTACCTCGAAGGGGAACTCTTGAGATATGTCCCAGCAGAAGAGGATTGGGTAGCCACGGTGGTTGACAGCCCAGTTGGCCCAAAGGATGTCTTTTACTCCGATAAGGATGGGAGGGCAGAGCTCTCCTTCCCCAATAAGACCCAAGCAAGGCTTGGGCCATCGACCCAGCTGGAGGTGGTCTCTTTGGAGCCCGATCTCACTGATCTCTACGTGGCATCGGGACAGTTCAGGGCCTATAACAGAAGCTCCGATACCTATTTCAGGATCTCCACACCCTTCGGATATGTGGTCGCCCCGCCGGGGACCATTGTGGAAATGTATGTTGGGGACGACTCAGTCGAAGTCCTGTCCTTGAAAGGAAAGGCTCAGTTCATGCACCTGAGGGACGGCTACGAGACCAAATACGATCTCCTCGAGGGAGGCAGTTCCATAATCGCGGACAAGGATGCGGTTGCGAGGGGTGACGGGACAGTGGATGACGACTGGGACAGGTGGAATGCCGACAGGGATAGCTTCTGGGCTGAAAAGCGAAGGGTTAGGTCCCCGCATGTGCCCGATCCCCTGGAGGACGATGCTTGGGTATTGGAGGAGAATGGTAGGTGGGAGAGGGTATATTACGAGGGCGAATACAGGACCCTCTGGAGGCCAACCACAGTTCCCCCTGACTGGGCCCCCTATACAGTTGGGAGATGGACCACTTGGTACGACGAGCAGGTCTGGATTCCCTACGAGCCCTTCGGATATGTCACCCACCACTACGGCCACTGGGTTATAGTTGGGGGCGTCTGGTACTGGATGCCTCCCACTGTGACGGTCGTGGCAGGCTTCCCTAGGCCTTGGGTCTATTGGTATCCGGGAAGAGTCGCGTGGATCCATACGGACGTGTATGTGGGATGGGTCCCGCTGGCTCCATGGGAGCCTTACTATGCGGTTCATTTCTGGGGACCAGGGGTCACAGTGTGGGCCGGTCCAGTGGTTCCAACCATAACCATCCGGACCTTGGCATTCGTGGATTACGCTGTTTGCGTGCATCATCACCATTTCTGGGGGGTCCATCACCACCATCGCGGCTACTACGGGGTGAGAGTGACCAACATAAACAAGACAGTCATCATAAACAATTTCAGGCCGACAACAGTTGTCCACAAGACTGTCTTCAAGAACGTGCATTTTGCCAAGAACCAATATAAATTCGTGGAGAAGGATGTTAGAGTCAAACCCCACCGTGATGTAATCCGAACACTGGGGGAAAGAAAGGTGGAACCTGTAAAGGCATCCCTTCTCGCTGAAAAGGTGAAAAAAGTACCCCGGGGAAAGATAGAGGCAGGGAAGAGGATTCCCGAGCCCAAAGTAACCCACAAAATGGTGAAGGTTGATGAGGCCTCGAGGCCTCATGCGAGATTTGAGGAATTGAAACCGAAGGGAAGGCCAAAGAGGCCGGCTGTGGAAAAAGAGGCCCTGGCAAAGCCTGAAAGACCCAAACCTCCAGTTTCAGGGGAGAGGCCAGCCGAGGAGCTGAGCCCCAAGATGAAGAGGGCTGAACGTCGCCAACCTGGTGCCGCAAGATTGACAGAGGAAGGTGCAAGGCCCGAGAGGAAAAGACCCGAAAGGCCCGAAAGACCCAAGAAGGTGCCACCCACAGAGGCGGGAGAGGTGGAGAAACGTGGCCCCAAGCCTCCATCTTCCCATGCATTTGAGGAAAGGCATAGGCCTCAGTCTCCCAGAACTGGCCAGAGGATAGAGAGGCCTTCTGATGTGGAGAGGACTCCTAAGAGAAAGGAGTTGGAGAGACCATCGAGGGTAGGGGAGAGGCCCCCTCGGGCTCCGGAAGGGGAGGGCCCCAAAAGGGTGTTGAGGCCTGAGGATCAAGGGCCAGGGGGGAAAAGACAACCTGTGAGGAGACCTCCAGAGGAGTCTCCGGGCGGAATAGAGAAGCCAGGTGGCCATGGGCCTGGGATCCCAGGAGGAGGGGCTCCGAGATCCGGTCGCGGTCTAGATGCACCAGGAGCGCCTGGTGGTCCACCTCCAAGAGCTGCTGCGGGATCCGGACCTAAGCCCCATGGAGGCGAAAAGGCCAAAGGCAAAGGAAAGGAAAAGGATAAGGATTGAAGACCAGTGGCTAGAAGTGAAATGGGGCATACCTTCCAACTTCTCTTTGGGGGGTATGCCCCAAATTGCTTCTGTCTCACAGAGAAACCTCTCCTGTGGGGATTTGGGAGGGAAGGGCGAGTCAGGTTGTGGCCATTTAGGGGTTGCACAAAGGAACTGGCTGTGGCATGAAAAGACAAAAACCATCAAAGGGGGTGTCATGGAAGATCGCGTGCTGGAAGAGGTCCTCGAGAAATACAGGACGGTTGCGGTTGTGGGGCTTTCACCCAAAGAGGAAAGGCCAAGTTACAGGGTCGCTAAATACCTCAAAGAAAATGGCTACCGTATAATCCCAGTCAATCCCTCTTGCAAAGAGGTGTTGGGAGAGAAGGCCTATCCCTCCCTTCTCGAGATTCCGGCGGAAATAGTGGTGGAAGTGGTCGATGTTTTCAGGAGAAAGGAGGAGGTCCTTCCCATCGCAGAGGAGGCCATAAAGAGAGGGGCCAAGGTCCTATGGTTTCAAGAGGGGATTGTGAACGAGGATGCCGCATCAAAGGCTAGGGAAGCAGGCCTCATCGTCGTGCAAGACAGGTGCATGCTCAAGGAACACAGAAGGCTTATCGGAATAAGGAGCTAGAGGGAGGGACATGGAGGATCTGAGGAAAATCTATAGGACCGTTGTTCAAGACAGCTTTCCCGAAGAAATGACCATAATCCTGGGAGATCAGAGGCTCCTTTTCCGAAAGAGAAGGTGGAGAATCTTTGATCCCGAGACGGGTCAGCTTGCGGAAAGGGGCCTGAGGTACGGAGAAAATCCCCACCAGGAGGCGGCTCTCTATGAATGGATAGGGGGGAATCTCACCCTTGGAAAGGCCCAGTGGGTTCAGCCAGGCCAAGGGCTAGTTTCGGCCATAAGCGATGAGGATCTCATCCAAGGGGGCAAGCATCCGGGGAAGATAAACCTGACGGACATAGACAGGGCCCTTCAGATCTTGAGATTTCTAGGGAAGGGGCCCGCAGCTGCCATAATGAAGCACAACAACCCTTCAGGGGTGGCATATGGAAGGACTCTGTGTGAAGCGTACGAGAGGGCCCTCATGGCTGATCGAATAGCTGCCTTTGGCGGGGCCTTGGCCCTCAATAGGCCTGTGGACAAGGAGACCGCAGAGGCCATATCTTCGCAGTATCTCGAGGTTGTAGCAGCACCCGATTACGAGGAGGGCACAATAGAGATCTTGGCCAAAAGAAAGAACCTGAGGATCATACGCATCCCGAAAATGGAGAGGTTGGAGGAGTATTCTTCCCTCATCTTCCTCGAGTTCACATCCCTTATGGACGGAGGAATAGTGGTGCAACAATCCTCTCTCAATGCCATAAGGTCGCCCTCGGACTTGAGGCCAGCCTTCGCGCAATACAAGGGAAAGGAGTACAGGCCCTTGAGGGAGCCAACCCACGAGGAGCTCGAGGACATAGTCTTTGGATGGGCCGTGGAACAAGGGGTTACCTCAAACTCTGTCCTCTTCGCAAAAAACGGGGCCACTGTTGCCATCGGGACAGGGGAGCAGGACAGGGTCGGGGTCGTGGAGATAGCGATATTCAAGGCGTACACGAAGTTCAAGGACGCTCTCTGTTTCAAAAGATACGGAATCCCCTTCAAGACGCTTGAGGCGGAAGTCAAAAGGGGTGCGAGGGAAAGGGACCTTCTAGAGGAAATAGAGGAGGAGACAAGGGCAGAGAGGGGTGGGCTCAAGGGATCCATAATGGTCTCAGATGCCTTTTTCCCTTTCAGGGACGGGGTGGATGCGGCCATTGCTGAGGGGGTGACAGCAATAGCCCATCCAGGGGGATCGGAGAGGGATTACGAGTCCATTCAGGCCTGCAACGAGGCAAGGCCACCTGTTGCGATGGTCTTCACGGGACAAAGAGCTTTCAGGCACTGAGGGAGGCAAAGGGGTGAGTGGGGAACTGGTTCTTGTCAAGAGAGAGGAGAACTTCTTCCTGCTGATACTCAACGACCCTCGGAGGAAAAATGCCCTGGGCTACGAGATGGCTGAGGCATTCGAGAAGGCGATCGAGAAGATTGCCAGGGACAGGGAGGCCACATTCCTCATCATCACTGGAGCAGGGGACTGTTTCTCCGCAGGAGGAGACTTCCGGAGCATAATAGCTGACTTCAGCTTCCCGGCAGTGGAGATACAGCCGAGGGTGAGGAATTTTTACTCTAGCTTTCTCTCCGTAACCAAGCTTCCAATACCGACCCTGGCAGCTGTAAACGGTCCGGCAATAGGGGCTGGTTTCAGCCTGGCTATGGCTTGCGATCTCAGGATAGCCAGCGAGGAGGCGAGCTTCCACCCCAATTTCCTCAAACTTGGTGTGCATCCAGGCCTCGGGGCATCCTATCTATTGCCTCGGCTAGTGGGTGTGGCCAAAGCGTTGGAACTTTTCTGGCTTGCGGAACCTATCCCTGCAACAAAGGCCATGGAAATGGGGATAGTGAGCCGAGTAGTTGAGCCTCGTCGCCTCATGGAAGAGGCGATGGAAATAGCGAGGAAGATCTCAGCCCTTTCTCCCAAGGCAGTGCGGATGGTGAAGAGGTCGGTTTACATGGCCCTCACCCATTCCCTGGAGGACTTGCTCGAAAGGGAGTCTTATGCCCAGGCGCTTTGCGGGGAAACGGAGGAGATGAAGCGGGCTGTTGATGCCTTCGTGAAACGGAAAAAGGGAACCGGAAGTGTAGAGGCTGGAAAGGAGCTTTAAATAGGGCGTAGCATTCCCACCATAGGGAGGAGAGAGCATGGCAAAGGGACGAGGAACGGAAAGAAGAGCGGAGCTTGCGGCACTCAAGAGGGCTTTGATGCTCGAGATGCACGGGCTGAGATTCTATGAGATCGCTGCCGAGAGGACCCAAAGCAGGGCTGCAAGGGCTCTCTTCGAGGATTTGGCAGAGGACGAAAAGAAACACAAGGAGGAACTGGAAAGGCACTTTCGTGATCTTCTTCAGGGAAAACCGATATCTACCCCTTCGAAAGCACCACCCAAGGGCCTCAAGTTCAGGGACGATGTCATATCCAAGGAATTGAAGGCGGGCTTGAAGGATGCATGGTTCGAGTCAGCAGCACTAGCCATAGGGGTCATGTTGGAGAGGAGGGCGATAGAGTACTACCAGAGGCGAAAAGAGGCATCCAAGGATCCAGCTGAGAGGGAACTCTTCTCTTGGCTTGTAGAATGGGAGAAGGGACACCTGAGTAGGCTCATGGCCCTCGAGAGGTCCATGAGGGACGAGATATGGCACGAGGCTCGCTTCTGGCCTTTGGATTGAAGTCGGGCCTCAACTCAAGAGGGGGAAGTCCGGGATCATTGGTCCCTTGTTGCCTCCCTTGCGCACCTGTACCACATGGAGGCTCTTGACATCCCTCTGGCATTTGGCTACAAAGATCGCACCCTCAGGAGATACCCCTTGAGAAAGGAAATGGGGTGAAGAGGGGCTCCTTTTCTCGGCCAAGGGAGGGGCGGGAGGACCCTCTTGCAATCCCGTGAAAAAGGAAGATGGGATTCAAGGCGTTCGAGGGCGAAGAAATTTCCCCAAAGGAGGAGTTAGCCATGGCCGGAAAACTGAGGAGAAGGGAATTCGTCAAGTGGACAGGGGCTGGGGCACTGGGAGTGGCAACAGGTGCTACTCTTCCCCCAAGAGCTCAAGGGGCTACCAAGAAGGAGGTCCCCAAAGGGCCCATAAAGATAGCTGCAGTGAGCTTTCTCACTGGAGCTGCGGCGGCTCCTTTCGGGATCCCCGGAGACAACACCTTCAAGATGATGGCCGATATCTACAATCAGAAGGGAGGGATCCTGGGCAGAAAGATAGAGCTCAAGAGCTATGACGAGGCAGGGGGGGCCGACGCCCAGGTGAAGCTGGCGAGGAAGCTTATCATGGAGGACAAGGTGGATGTGATACTCGGGTACATCTCCTCGGGGGACTGCAAGGCTGTCTTGCCCCTCTCCGATGAGTTGGGGGCGCTCATTGTGGCTTACGATTGTGGGTCCCACGAGCTTCTGGAGGGGGACAAGACCCCTTTCAAGTATCCCAAGTACACCCTGGGTTTCCGAAGCAAGGCCCACCTGGGGATAGACAACATAGGCCTCGCCCTCATGATAAAGAAATATCTCCCCAACGTGAAAAAGATAGCTGGCATAAACCCTGACTACGCTTGGGGAAGAGAGTCGTGGAGGGTCTTCGAGGTTGCCATGAAAAAGCTCTTTCCAGGGATAGAGGTGACGGTCACCCTATGGCCAGCCCTCGGGGCAACCGATTACACGGCCCACATAACGACTCTCATGAATTCAGGGGCGGATATAGTTCACTCTTCCCTGTGGGGAGGCGATGCTGTCACCTTCACGAAGCAGGCCATAGGAATGGGCTTGTTCCAGAAGACCAGGATGGCGTATTCCAGGGGAGAGCCCTATCCGCAGGAATTGGGGGCTGATTTTCCCGAAGATCAGATCATCTGTTGCGCTGGGACCCATTATTTCCTCTATCCTCCCCACGACAAGTGGCCCCTCAACAAATGGTTCGTGGAGGAATATCACAAGAGATACAACAAGTACCCCACTTACCCATGCTATCACGCTTACCAAGCATTCGCCGTTTACAAGGCGGCAGTGGAGAAGGCCGCGGCCCTTGTGGGCGGATGGCCAACCCCGGAAGAGATAGCAGCTGCCATGAAAGGCCTGGCCATAGAGACCCCGTCTGGATATCTACACATCGACCAAGACCACAATGGCAGGGAAGATGTGCTCGTGGGCTTCACCAAGAAGGTGGAGGGATATCCCTTCCCCATTCTCGACCCCAAAAGGATGGAGGTCTTCCCAGCCCACATGGTCAATGCTCCAGCCGGAGTGAGGACAGAGGACTGGATCCAGAGCTGGAAGGTCTGATTATCGAATTTTGGCCCATTGACCGGGAGGCCCTTGGGGCCTCCCTTTGTGAGCTGGAAGTTGCCAAACCATGGTCCTCTACATCCTGAACGGGCTTTACTTCGGAGCTTTCCTGTTTCTCACCTCGCTGGGTCTGACCATAATCCTAGGGGTTATGGGTATTCTCAACTTGGCCCACGGATCCCTCTTCGCCCTAGGGGCATTCATGGCGGCTTGGACAATTGGTTTAATGGCAACGGGTCCCCCATCGACTGCCTTGATTGTGGGCATAATATGCTCCATGGCCCTGACCGCAGCTGTTGGATTCCTCTTGGAGAGGAGTCTCATAAAACCCATAATTAGAAGGCCCCTGGAATACCAGCTCCTCATAACCTTCGGGGCCCTTCTCCTCATGGAGGACTTGATAAAACTCGTTTGGGGAGGTGAGGCCAGGTACGCGTCAGCCCCTTTTGACTCCATGGGGAGGACTAGCCTCCTGGGACTTGAATATCCGTGGTATTTCGTCTTCGTGATGGCCCTGACAGCGCTAGCTGGCATGGCTGTCTGGTTTGTGATGGCCAGGACAAGGGCTGGAATAATGCTCAGGGCCATAGCCATGGATAGAGACATGGCCGAAGCCATGGGAATACCCATAAAGAGACTCAGCAGTCTGGCCTTCATGCTTGGGGCATCCATGGCGGGGTTGGCCGGTGCCCTGATGGTGCCCACCTCTCCTGCCCTTCTGGGCATAGGGATGGAGCCCTTGATAATGGCCTTCATAGTGGTTGTCATAGGGGGGATGGGGAGTTTGAAGGGGGCAGTTGTGGGCTCGCTTCTCGTGGGGCAGGCCAGGTCCTTCGGAGTAGGCTTTTTGCCCGAGCTAGAGATGCCCATACTGTTTCTCATAGCTGTGCTCATCCTGATAGGGAGGCCCCAGGGAATGTTTGGGAAGGGTTGATATGGCTGGATTATCGACCAAGACGAAGAAGATAGGGGCTTTGGTCCTTCTCATCATTGGATTTGTGCTCCTTCCCCACGTGATCCCCTCGTACCAATTGGTCCTTCTCGAGTCGGGGCTTTGCTTCGCCATACTGGGCCTGGGGTTCAACCTTCTTTTGAGATACACGGGGCTCCTTTCCTTTGGTCACGGGGCCTACTTTGCGGCTGGGGCATACGCAGTGGGAATGATAGGTCGTTATGTGCCAGAACTTTACAGGATGGAGGTCCTGATCCCAGCCTCGATCTTCTTCTCCGCGATCCTCGCTGCCATATTCGGCTTCGTGTGTGTCAGGCACACGAGAATTTTCTTTTCCATCCTAACCCTGGCCCTTTCCATGTTAGTATTTGCAATCCTCGTCAAGCTCTACTACGTCACAGGAGGGTCGGATGGCATAAGGGTGGGGGTTCCACCTGTGCTCGGGCACGCATTCAAAGGGGTGAGGAGGCCCCAGTTCCTGGAAGGATTCTACTACTACTTCCTCCTGGGTTGGGTGATCCTCTCTGTGGCCTTCATGTATCTTCTGGTGAGAT
>Ga0197142_1002947_pt1 | contig 14566 bp, 14 predicted proteins | sample GBS60_MetaG_FD_148614 | JGI IMG/M metagenome (GOLD analysis project Ga0197142, IMG submission 148614) | Sediment microbial communities from Great Boiling Springs, Gerlach, Nevada, United States - GBS 60_MetaG | ecosystem: Environmental > Aquatic > Thermal springs > Hot (42-90C) > Sediment... | reverse complement strand
ATTCCTCAGAACCCGAACCGATTCATCTAAAAATTTACAATGCTTTAGGAGTGAATTATAGGTCAATAAAAAGGATTATTAGGATCGAGTAAAAATTTGTAGTGCAGAGTCAAAAATGCATTTTCAATAATACCAATACTTTACGAAAGGATATGACAAACTTGGGCTATCTGGCTTAGCCTCAACCAGATGGCGGCGCTGTTTGAGCGGGATAAGTCCGTCATCTCCCGGCATTTACGCAATATCTACAAGGAAGGTGAGCTGGAACGGGAGGCAACCGTTGCATTTTTTGCAACAGTTCAAGATGATGGTGCTTGTTACACCTACGAAGTGTATAAGAGGATCCTTTTAGCAGTGTCATCCAGACTTGATTTTCTCCGCCACGGGCTGGACAATGATCTTGTATGCTGCGGAAAAAGACAACAAAAGGAGGCGCACCATGACCTCGGCTCAGTGTGCTTCTCTAACCAAGCCGATTTCTGCCAAACTCAAGCAACAACATCACCCCCAAAGCGGTTTATACTGTCTCCGCTTAAATGCTCAAGTTTGAATACTTAAGCCAACACGTAATTGTTCGAAAAAATAGTAGCTCAATACACTAAGTTATTACCTAGCTCCCCATCCCCACTTGTAAAAAAATTTAATAGCTGAACGAATATTGGTAATCATCAACTTAGGGCTTCTTGCCATAGGTCGATCCCAGTCGTGAATCACCTGAGCATACGGAAGATAGACGGTTCGTCCAATCCGCCTGAGTTTTCTGGAAAGGTCGTAATCTTCCCAGTATAAGAAGAATCTTTCATCAAAACATCCCACCTTTTTAAGGGCATCAGTCCTACACCACATACAACATCCGCTTAGTATGTAACCTTCTTGTGACTCACTCATATTAACATCCCTGCACTCATAGCGTTTGTAGCGGCGCAGTTCAGCAATGGATGGGAAAAATATGGCAAGGAAACGTAAAAAAGCGTCGAGCGGGGTTGGATCACGCCTCAGGAGATACTGAACAGACCCGTTTTTGTGTAACACCTTAGGGCTTACAAGCACTACGTCATTCCTGGTCTCGGTATATTCATGGAAGGTAAGAAGAGCATTTGGCTTGAGATAAACATCAGGGTTTAGGATAAGATGGTATTTAAAGCAATGGCTCCGAATGGCGAGATTATGACCAGCTCCATAGCCCACATTTTTCCCAGGAGACTTGATAATCACTTTGTGCTGTGAATGGTTTGCTCCGAAGTAATGATTTTCAACAAGTTTTTCAACAAACAGTCGATCCACAGAAGGAACAGAATTGTCTATCAAGAATAATACCGATTCTCCGCCAAATCCTGCCTCATCGAAGGCTAAAAAAGCTTCTTTAAGACAATGAAGAGTTTGTGATAACTTAACCACGTCAGGATTGAAAAGCACAATGGAAACACCAACACCCATTTGGTTAGCTGGATATTTTTGACTATTTTGGGAAGGATTCAACACCATGAGACGCTATCCTAAGATCGCTTTGACCGGTGGTATAGCAAGCGGCAAATCAACGGTAGCTCGAATGCTACAGGCCAAAGGAGCCCTAATTATAGACGCAGATGTTGTAGCCCGAGAGATTGTTGAACCTGGCACCCCATGCTGGCAAGCTCTCCGAACTATGCTAGGACCACAGTTCTTCGATACATCATCGGGGCAGCTTAACCGTCGAGCACTTAGAGAAGCTATTGTGAAAGATCCTGAAATCAAAAAGAAGCTAGAAAGCATAACTCATCCCGCTATTGTCTCCGAAATGAATGCCCGATGGGAAAATTCCTGCAAACAAAACCCGAATCGCATTGTAATTTTCGACGTGCCTCTTCTTTTTGAGGTAAATCTTCAGCATCGTTTTGATTTTATTATTGTGGTTTATGTTCCCAGAGACATTCAGAAAGAACGACTTGCTCTGAGAGATGGCATTTCGCCGGAAGAAGCCGAACAGCTCATAAAGCTTCAGAAAGACATAGAATTGAAAAAAGCCCAGGCTTCGGCTCTTATTAAGAACGATGGAGACATTGAAAACACTGCCCGCCAGGTTGATGCTCTCTGGGACAGGCTCGTGGAATTCTGGCATAACTTTAGAGCTCTTGAAGCACCTCAATCCTTGCCTGAGATCGAAGGCTCTTCCTCCACCCATCCCAGTAAGATCTGGTGATCTGTTCCATCAACATCGGTTTGAACCGCTTAGCCTCTTCTTCAACAGTTTTTTCATCCGGCAGTTTAGTTCCCGCCCACTGACAAACCATGTAAGCCGTCATACCTTTTAATGGCTTTTCAGGCAAAGGCACGGCTTCTGTAAGATCCATCAGTCGTTCTAGCTCATCCCCCCATACTCCAAAACTGATATCCGGCCTAAGACGATTAAGAAACGGGGATTTTTCCACTTTCATATTTGCTTCCCCGGCGACCTTTTCAAGAGAGCCTAACGTCTTTGCTCGTTCCAGTAAATCGCTGGCATGCTTAAAAGCCTGCTCTTCTGCCTTTTCTCTTCTATAGTCGCTTTCAACTCTGTTCTTTACATCTTCAAAGCCAAGAATTCTCGATGGTTGAACATCCATAACCTGAGCCACTATAAAACCGTTTTTAACCTCAATAATGTCAGAAATACCTTTATTCGGTAGGTTGAAAAGTTTTCTCATTACGTCCTGATTTTCAGGAAAATCCGGTAAAGGCTGGGATATTGAAAGCCATTCATTCACGCTGACTACTTTAAAACCACTCTTGGCAGCACTTTGAATAATATCCCTCGACGCAAAAGCTACGTCGGCAAATTCTCTAGCCTTAGCGTAAGCCTTGTCTCTTGCCTTATGTTCCGTAAGTGTCTTCTTAATGCTGTCCTTTACTTCGTCAAACGAAATATATCTTTCCGGTCTTACATCTTCGACTTTAATTATGTGGAATCCAAAAATCGTTCTAACAAGGTCGCTTATCTCACCCGGCTTCATGGCAAACGCCGCATCAGCAAATTCTTTTATCATCTGAGACTGAGTGAAATATCCGAGATCACCGCCATTCTCAGCCGATCCCGGATCTTCAGAGTAATTTTTCGCCAGAGTGGCAAAGTCCTGCCCTGCTCTTGCAAGCTTCAGTATCTCCTGAGCTTTATTTTTCACTGCTTCCACTTCTTCCGCGGAAGCATAGGGATTCACCCTAAAGAGTATATGTCTGGCATGAACGGCTTTTTCCTCATGGTAGTTCTTTCGATGCTCTTCATAGTATGTTTTAAGCTCATCCTCCGCTACGGACACATCCCCTATAAAGTCAGACAGTGGAAACAGAACATAGGCTATTTTTCTTTTTTCCGGTTCTTCATAGGATTTTTCGTGAGCCGTGTAATAAGCTTTAAGATCATCTTCTGTAACCGGAATACTGGACTCATACTGAGACCACGGAAATCTTACGCATATGAACTGTTTATCTGTCCTGATCATTCTAACATAGTCTATCACTTCCTTGTCTGAAATAGTAACCTGCCGCATTACCAGATCTTCAAGCTTTCGCAGGATAAGTGTTTTAGCAAGTTCTTGTTCGAAAGATTCAGGAGTCATACGATTTTGCTGAAGAATAAGCCGATACCTTCTCAAATCAAATCGCCCATCGGTCTGAAAGGCAGGAATTGATTGTATGGTCTCTTGCAATTCACCAGGAGATACACTGATGCCTAATTCAGCGGCTTTCTTCAGCAAAAGCGTATGATCAATCAACAAGTCTAAAGCCTGCTGTTTAACGTTAAGTTTGTTAAGCATTTCTTCGGAAAAGTTTTGACCCATCTGACGGCGGTAAAAGTCTCTAAGCTGATCGTAAGCTTTAGCGTACTGTTGCCAGGTGATATACGTGTCGTCCACTCGCACAAGATGGCTTTTCTTTCGCTCCTGGTATGAATACCCTCCCCAAAGTACAAACACCACTACGATCAAGATAAGAATGGTCTTTATGAACCACGACGAAGCATTCTTTCTCAACATGCTAAGCATAAAAACACTTCCTCCCGTAAATATCAGGCATTATTTTCTGGGACATACGCTATGGGTTCAGTTTTACGTCGTTCAAAAAGCAGGTATCCCAAAGCGCCGAAAAAAGGAATGGTGGATACCGTCAGAAACCATATAATTTTTCGCTTTCCTGAGCTAAACCTTCTTTTCGGAATGTCCTGAATAGCCCAAAAGGTGGGAATCAACGGAACAAAAAGCAACAAAAGGGTGAGAATTACACTAAGTGCGGTCATCTCCTGAAATCCTCTCCTTAATATCAGCAAAGCATTAACTTAATTCTGCCTTGTTTTCTATCCATGAACCGTAAGCTTCCTCTCTTAAACGCAAGCGTTCATCGAGCTCAATTATTATCTGCTTCCACAATTCAAGGCTTTTAGACCCAGTCATCTCTATAACCTTTTGCGTCCTCTCCTGCAAGCCTTTCCTGTAGATACGGAAAAAGTAATATCCGACAATGATTTCCAGTATAAGAAGAGAAAGGAGGGCTCCCAACCCTTCCGAAGTGAAGATTCTTTCAAAAAATCGTAAGATTCTTTCGCCTAACCAGATCCACAGCGGTTTTTCGGAAACATACCTGAATTCTCCCATAGCCAGCACAAAAATTACAAAAAGCCCCCAGTAGGAGAAACTCTGAGCAAATCCCAAGAGACGGGCTCTTTTACTTCCGAACTCTCTACAGAGTTCATCAAAAAGCATTTCCATTTTTTCTTTCCATCTTGCCCACAGCCGAGTTGGATCATAAAGGGTCGAAATTTCCCGAAACAACTGGTCTGGCACAGACCGAAGTAGGAGTAAGCGATTAAGTTGATCCGCCAGCGAAGAAAAAGGTGCCATGGTTGACTCAGGAATCGGGATATCCAGTGGATCACCGTTGTTCCTTCGCTTTCCCCTTGTTGTAAGTTGAGCGATCAGAAGAGCCGGTCCTTTGAGATGTTCGGAGTTGGAAACTCGAGCCAAAATAGACTCAACGAATTCTTTTCTGGTCACATTACCGATTACTCTCTTTCCTTCTGTCTCCCATGACGGAAGCAACTTCGACAGTTCCTGTCTCAGAACCTTTATATGTCCTGATGCATCAATACAGGCCTGAATGGCTTTGTTAAGTTCCTCTTCTATTTGCTCAATTTCCCTTAAAATATTGCTATGCTTGATCTCACGAATTTCTTTAAGCTCTCGTTCCCGAAAAATTTCTCGTTCAAAGAGCATCCACTGATTCCAGCCCTTTGATGTCTCGCCATTAAGAACTTCTTTAGCGGAAACCAAAAAGATAACAGGTCGAGCGATACCGTTTTCGGCCAAATAACCGGCAAAACTTGCCGTAAGAAGCTTCAACCGCTCAGGTTCTTCGCCGAGAAGATCGATTTTGTTCATTACGAAGTAAAAATTCGACGGATCCTTTTCCCTTATCACTTCCTGCAGGAACTTGTAAAAAGCTTCGTCGGCATATTTCTCCGGAGAAACCACCCAGACAAGCAGATCGAGTCGATTTAGAAAAGCCTGGACTAATATTCGATGTTCCAAAACAATACTGTCGAAATCTGGCACGTCACAAATAATCATGTTCCTGGCTTTGTCAGCCCTGTGACGATAAAAAATCATGGGCAGGTTTGACTCCAGAATAGTTCCCGGAATAGGAGTTTCTTCATGAGCGTAAATGATAAGCTCGCTGGTGTAAGGTCGGCGATGGCTTGCCAGAGAAACAACTTCTCCCGCGAGAGCATTCATAATTGTGGACTTTCCGACTCCGGTTCCGCCGAGAATACCGATTGTAATAACACAACCAGAAAGCTCCAAAATATTCGCTTCAACATTTCTTATTTTGGCTTTTAAAACATCTCTAACATCGGGAGAACAAGCCCATTCCGGAAGTTTTTCAATTGCAGAAGCCAATCTGCGAAGTTTTTCCTCAAGCCGTTTTGCTGGTTCGTCCATTACTGTCCTCTTACAGATTTAGTTTCGCTGTGACATTGTTGTTCTGGTAGTTACACCATGACAGTATTCGTCAAGAGTTTTTATCAATAAATCATCCGGCACAAAAGACTCCACGCAAGATACAAATCGATCCCGCTGAAGAAATACAATTGCCTCCATACCACGCCTGTAACGCTCGGAAAGTTCTTCTACAATTCGGTAAATTTCATTGTTAGCAAAAAAATCCACCGTTGCCTTAGTAATAAAAGGCGCTATAACAGCGTCCACAGCCGCTTTGACAATCGAGATTCCTCCCCCTAGAGCCGCTTCTATGCCGAGAATAAAAATTCCCCACAAAGCAAAGGAAGAGTAAATCCCCAGCTCTTTCGTCTTCGGAATACCTTTGGTCATGGCTTCGAATTCCTTCTCCAACCATTCGAAAAGTTTTCCAGAATGATCCAGCATGAAGTCGTGAATCTCATTTCGCGAAAGCACTATTTCCGGCGACCTAACCATTTCACTGATGGGTTTCTTTTCAGGGGGAATTCGTTTTAGAACCTCCGCAACGAGAAAGTCAACAGAATGAAAGATTGGTGAATGGTCAATTTGTTCTTCAATACGTTTAAGAGTTCCTTCTTTGGAATCATCGTTCCTGTCGGAAATTTCTATCCCGAAGAATTCAAAGAGCTTAGAAAAGGCCTGCCAGACGGCTCGGCGAGGTTTTCCGAAAATGTCATAGCGGCTGTAAAGGGATTTAATTTGGGGCTGAATGTAAGTTTTAGTGTGCTCTCTAACGGCTGAAATGTGCCTTTCCAGAACTTCGTAAACTGCGCGATTAGCCAGATCGTTTATCTCCGCAATAAGCATCTTAAGAGCTTTGCGTTCGTTTTCGATCATTAAAGTTAATTCCTGGCAGGCATTAGTTACCCGATGTTGAATCTGCTCGTTTTCCCGATCTCTGATCGTTTTCCACCGTTCTCCACCTGCTTTGCTTTGAAGGCGATTTTCAAGAACTTCCCATTCTCGAATATGGTTTAACTGCCCGTTTTGGGGTTGAGCAAACGGGATAAAAACCAGATCATGCTCGCCAACCTGAAGTCCCTGAACTTTAAAAACCTGAAGCACATCATCTGTTTGAAGTTCCTCGGTAGCCTTATTAACTACCACAAGGAATTCCTTTCCTTCGTCAATGATACGGCTAAGAAACCGATTAAGCCGCTCATCGGCATATTTCTCCTGGCTGACGACGAAGATTATGAAATCGCTGAACAGCAGAATATTCTCAGCCATCTTGTGATGTTCCCTTGCCAGGCTATCTATGTCCGGGCTATCAACAAAGATCCAGGGCAATGGCTGGCGGTGTTCCACTATGGTCAGTTCATCAGGGAAACCTTCAACCGGCTCGATGGAAGCAGTTTTAACTCCCACGGTTTTAAAACAGCTAAGGTTGAGATTCCCCTTGCCTTTCGGGAAAGCCGCAATGGGACCTCGAGTTTTCGGTCTTTCCACCCCCGTAACGCTTAAATTGGCTTTACACAGCGAATTAAAGATGGTGGATTTCCCCGTTCCGGTTCCGCCCATAATGCTAATCCAGAAGAAAGGCGCCACCTTGCGATCTCTGGAAACAGCCAATATGAACGACAGCCTTTCTCTCGCCGCGTTGAACAATTCCACCGGAAGAGTGTATCCACTCCAGACTATTCTTACTGTTGGGTCTTGAAACATTTTTTATCTCTCGCCTCAAAATGAAAAAGTCTTGCTCTGAAAAGGTCTTCTTTTCCAGGTAGAAACAGGCTCCACTCGTCTTCGGGGCTGAAGGAAAAATTGCACAAAGCGATCCTTTTCTTCTGATTAGTCCAGTTCCAGACGGGAGGAGAACCTCTCCTGAAAGCAAGTTTTATAGTCGATCTGTTTTTACAGGCAAAATACAAACCCCTGTTAGATATTATGAGCCATCCTTCAGTATAGGTCGGAATGGACGGCACGTTGCCCGCAAAGGCGATACTACTCCACAAAAGACGTTCATCTTCTTCTTTCACATCATTCCAGCGGCTCTGCCATGGCTCCGGCACAACCGAAAAGGTTGAAAGACTTCTTGGCTTCGGTATAAACAGATCGAAAAAAAACAGTTTGATAAACATCCTAAGATACCTTATAAAACCGAGAAGCTTCGACATAGCTCATACTCACCACGGTTTCAAAAGGGTAGACGTATTTGTATGCAACGAAAAAAATCTCTATCATCTGCCTCCATAAAACAACGTAGGTAAAGGCAAGCCATTGTGCCTAGCCTCGGCTTTATGTTAAGATAACAAAAATTCTTTTGGAAGATTTTTATTCGGGGAACAGTTTGGAGAAGGGATGATGAGAAAGAATCTTTTTATTTCGCAAATCGATGCACCGATGTATGTAGAGTCCATTTTTGTCGTAGAAGAAAAGCAAGTGCGTCTAACCAAAATGGGAGATCCCTATGTAAATCTTAAGTTGGTTGATAAAACGGGTTCCATAAGTGCGAAAATATGGAAAGACAGTGCCATTGATCTTGAAAACGTCCCATCCAAGGGTGCGGTCTACATTAAAGGGCGAGCCGAAATATTCAACGATGCAATGCAAATTGTTATTGAATCTATTGCACCCGTGGAACCTCAGAATATTAATCCATCCGATTTTGTTCCAAGGCTGGACGGCGATCCTGATGCTCTTTTAGAAAAATTGAAAAAACTCCTTAAGCCTGCGTTTTCAAGTGTCTATGGACCTCTTTTGAAGAAGTTCTTTGCAGATTCTGTGCTTGTGGATGGTTTCAAGACTGCTCCAGCAGCAGTGAAAATTCATCATGCTTATATTGGTGGATTACTTGAACACACTTTTAGTGTAGTTAAGCTATGTAGCTATATCTCCGAACAATACACCTTTTTGGATCAACCTCTTCTTTTAACCGGAGCGTTTTTCCACGACATAGGCAAAATAAAAGAATTCCGATACGACTGGACAATCGATTATTCTGACGAAGGAAAACTTATCGGGCATATAGTTCTTGGTGTGCAAATTGTGGATAACCTGATTCGCCTGCTGCCTTCCTTTCCTTCGGAAGCGGCTATGCTTCTTCGGCACTTAATTTTGAGCCATCATGGGGAACCAGAAATGGGAACGGTTAAGCCTCCTATGACGAGAGAAGCCATGGCGTTACATTTAGCCGACGATCTCGATGCTAAAATGGCGAGTCTTAACCGCATTTATGAGGAAACTCGACCAGAAAGCAGATGGACGGAATACCAGAAAATCTACTCTAGGAGTTTCTTCCTTCCCGTAGACATAGAGGCTGAACTTATATCAGCTCCAGGAAATGAATCTCAAAGGGTTTACGCTGCAACCGGAGTGCAGTTACCAATACAGAAACTTATTGGAAAGCTTGAGAAAAACTCGTGAAAACCTCGCCTAAAGTAATAAGTATAGAAGGGATTGACGGTTCGGGAAAGTCATCGGTAGCTAACTGGTTGAAAGGCTATCTGGAATCGCTACAAATTGAAGTGGCGCTTCTTCGTGAACCTGGTTCAACTCCAATAGGAGAAGTCCTGAGGAATTTGCTCCTTGATAAATCTTTCAGCACCGCTTCTCCATGGACAGATACCTTGCTTTTCTACGCTGCCAGAGTAGAAAATATTTTCCGAAACATTAATCCAGCCCTAAACAACGGCAAATGGGTTATCCTGGATCGCTTTCAAGACGCAACAGTCGCATATCAGGGCTATGGACAGGGACTGGATGTGGAAAGGCTCGAGCGTGTTTACCAGATCGTTACCAACGGATTCGCTCCAGATTGGACAATTCTTCTGGATTGTCCTGTGGATGTTGCAATGATGCGCATTCCTGACACCGTCCGAACAAGGTGGGAACGCATGGGAGCAGCCTTTCTGGAGCGGGTAAGAAAGGGCTACCTTGATATCGCTTCCCGTTACCCAGAGAGATTTACGGTAGTCGACGGAGCAAAGCCAATAGAGGAGGTTTTTAGCATTATCGAGAAAGATCTGCTGAAGAGGCTCAAGCGGTGGAGCAGGAACGAGCAACAAGAGTCATAAAACGGCTTGTTCTTCAAAACCGTCTTCCCCATGCTATTTTGCTTATTGGCAAAGCAGGGATCGGGAAAAAAGCATTCGCAAGAGCAATGGCAAAAAGTCTCCTGTGTTACAACCGGCTAGATGGAACCGAAGCCTGCGGCGAATGCAGTTCTTGTCGTAAGGTGGAGGCCCTATCACACCCTGATCTAGTGATTGTCGGAACAGAAGGAAACACAATCAAGATTGACCAGATAAGAGCCGTTATAGAAAAAACATCCTATCGCACGGCCAAAGGCCGGTTTAGAGTTATCATCATCGAGGAAGCTGAGAAGTTGAGCGATGAAGCGGCAAACGCTCTCCTGAAGATTCTCGAAGAACCCCCCGAAGGAAATATCTTCGTACTTACATCCTCGCAACATTACCAGCTTCTTCCCACAATTAGATCCAGGTGCTGTCACATAGCTTTGCAACCAGCTAGCTATGGAGAATTATTTGAAACGGTCAGAGAAAAGGCAAAACATCTTCTACAGGAAGAAGCAATGTTTTACGTGCTTCTTTCAGGTGGAAGTCGTGTGAAGCTCGAAGAATTGCTCAACAGGGAAGAGCCTTATTTCCCGTGGCGGTCTTTGTTGGCACGTATTGAAGCAATTGCGCGCATCCCAATGTGGCAGTTTTTCTCAGAGATGGGCAAATGGGCAGAAGAATACCCTAATCTGGAAGCGCTGCTACGAGACATAAAAATCTGGCTGACAATTTTAATAAGAAAAGGTGTAATTGAAAGGGATACCGGCTTTTATGCAGATGACATTGACAAATATCTTGACTTTTTTGAAACAATCGAGGAAGCGGAACAGGCGCTCAGGATGTTTAATGTGAACAAAACACTTCTGCTTGAAGAAATCGGGTTAAAGATAAAGGACTATTTTATATGATGAGGCGGATTGGAGTAAGGTTCAGGGAAAGAAATTTTATCTGGCATTTTGATCCAGGACCTTGGGATGTGAAGGTTGGGGACTACGTTATTGCTAAATCTCCGGAAGGAATAGCTGTAGGTGTGGTTGTGGAAGGTCCCATAACTGTGAAAGAGGAATTCGGCCTACAGAATGGGTCGGCGGAGGAAGCTCAGCAGCGTGGAGTGCCGCTACCTACAATTGAAAGACCCGCAACGGATGAGGACATACAAAAATACAGATCTCACAGGGAAAAGGAGCAAAAGGCTAAAGAATATTGTCTAGAACGGATCGCTGCTCATGACCTCCCCATGAAACTGGTAGATGTGGAGCTGCTATTTGACGAATCTAAGATCATCTTTTACTTTACTGCAGATGGGCGAGTAGATTTTCGTGAACTGCTAAAGGATCTTGTAAAACATCTCCGAATGCGCATCGAACTCAGGCAAATAGGCGTAAGGAACCACGCAGCTATGGTTGGCGGTATAGGTATGTGCGGTCGTCCCCTGTGTTGCTCTCAATTCCTGAAAAAATTTCATCCCGTATCTCTTAAAATGGCGAAGGATCAGAATCTCAGCCTTAACCCTTTGAAAATATCCGGCACTTGCGGTAGGCTCATGTGCTGCCTCCACTATGAACACATCGTTTATACGGTGCTTAAAGAAGGTCTTCCAAAAGTGGGACGAAAAATAGATACGCCGGAAGGAAAAGGCAAGGTTATAAGACAAAATGTGCTTGAAAGAAGCATCACCGTGGAGTTAGAAGGCGGGAAACAGATAGAAATTCGATATCCACCGCTTGACGAAGATTATTGCCGGCAGGCTTTAGCTAAAGCTCAGAGCTACGGCTCTGAGCAGGATGAAGGTTCTGGGTTGGATCAAGATGTTGTTAATTTTTCTGAAACAGAGGAAGAGGAAAAGGAATGACAAAGAGATTTTATGTCACAACCCCTATTTATTATGTCAACGCACCGCCACACATTGGACATGCCTACACAACAATAGTAGCAGATGTGTTGAACCGTTTCTACAAGCTGATGGAATATGAAACCTTTTTCCTAACAGGAACCGACGAACACGGAGATAAGATTGTTCAGGCGGCTCAAGAAGCCGGGTTAAGCCCCAAAGAATACGCCGACAGAATCAGCGAGTTATTCCGTAATACCTGGCCTAAGTTAAATATCTCCAACGACTTTTTCATCAGAACCACCGATGACTATCACAAAAAGGTAGTGCAGTATGTGCTCCAGAAAGTTTACGAAGCTGGGGATATCTATTTTGGTTCCTACCGAGGACTCTACTGTATAGGGTGCGAGAGGTTTTATACCGAAAGGGAACTTGTGGACGGGAAATGTCCCGATCACGATAAACCTCCAGTGTTGCGAGAAGAAGAAAACTACTTTTTCCACATGAGTAAGTATCAGTCCTGGCTTATTGAATACATAGAGCAGAATCCCGATTTTATACGTCCTGAGCGGTATCGAAACGAAGTGCTTGGCTTTCTTAGAGAACCCTTAGAAGATCTTTGCATTTCAAGGCCTAAAGAACGACTTAGCTGGGGTATTCCCCTGCCCTTTGACGATAGATATGTAACCTACGTCTGGTTTGATGCTCTCATCAATTATATTTCTGCCCTTGGTTATCCTGATGGGGAACTGTTTCACAAGTTCTGGCCTGTGGCGAACCACCTGATAGCCAAAGACATCTTAAAACCTCACGCTATTTACTGGCCTACCATGCTTAAAGCGGCAGGCATCCCACCCTACCGTAGTCTCAATGTTCACGGCTATTGGAAAATCGAAGAAGGCAAGATGAGCAAAAGCAAAGGCACGGTTGTCCGTCCTCTGGATCTGGTTAACATCTATGGTCTCGATGCTTTCAGGTATTTTCTGATGCGGGAGATGGTCTTTGGTCTCGATGCCAACTTCAGCGAGGAAGCTCTCATACAGCGGCTTAACTCCGATCTGGCAAACGACCTCGGAAATCTTTTCAGCAGGACGTCGGCTATGGTGCAGAGATTCTGTGGGGGGACGGTGCCTGAATGGCGTGATCAGATCGACAATGCCCGCGATAGAGAGCTACTGGTTAAATGCGAAGAGATTAAATCTGCCTATGTATCGGCAATGGAAGGAATGGAGTTTCATAAAGCACTAATTGCGGTTTGGGAACTTATAAACGGAGCCAATAAATACATCGACGAAGTAGCACCGTGGGAGCTTGCCAAGCGGGGAGATCGTGATAGACTTGATCAGGCGCTGAGGCTGTTGCTTGAAGTAAACCATCTGGTAGCTGTGTTGATAGCTCCGTTTATGCCCGGAACAGCCGAAGAAATGCTGAGACGGCTGGGAACTCCCAAGAAAGCCTTGGAACTTTTGTGGTCTAGTGATGCTTCTATTCCTGCTTTGAACGCAGGGGTATCCGTTGAAAAGGGCGAAGCTTTATTCCCGAGAGTAGATATTGAAGCGTGGCGGAAGAAAAAACAGCAAGATGAAGCGAAGCCCAAGGAGGAACCTCAAGTGAAAAAATCAGATGCTCTAATCTCCATCGAAGAATTTCAGAAGGTAAAACTTGTTGTTGGAACGATTTTAGAGGCTGAACGCATACCCAAATCCAAGAAGCTTGTCATGCTCAAGGTGGATATAGGCGAAGTTCGGCAGGTTGTAGCGGGCATAGCTGAGCATTACGAGCCTTCGGAGCTTGTTGGAAAGCAAGTGGTTTTAGTAGCAAACCTCCAGCCTGCAAAACTTATGGGTGTAGAATCTCACGGTATGGTGCTTGCCGCTTCGGGACCCGAAGGTCTAGCGCTTATAACTCCTGAAAAACCCGTCCCTTCGGGGGCTGTTGTGAAGTGATCGGATTAAGAATTATAAATGAATAAGGAGAGCGGAAATCATGACAAACGACAGGATTTCTTCGGGCATTGCAACTTTAGATGAAATTTTACATGGCGGCTATCTAGCACGAAACGCATACCTTATTGCTGGAGGACCAGGGGCTGGTAAAACCACTCTGTGTTTACACTTTCTTGAAGAAGGAGGTAAAAAAGGAGAACCCTGCCTTTTTATAACTCTAGGAGAAGGAGAACAGCAGATAAGGAACAATGCTTCCAAGATTGGTTTAAAGTTTGACAATGTTGAGTTTCTTGATTTGAGTCCTTCAGCAGAATTTTTTACTGAACTGGGAAGTTATGACATCTTTTCACCAGCAGAGGTTGAGAGAGAGCCGATTACGAAGGCTATTACGGACAAAGTATAATCTTTAAAATCCCAAAGAGTTGTCATCGATTCAATGACACAGTTTAGATATCTATCAACAGACGTGTTTCAATTCAGAAAACAAGTTCTTTCTTTTATCAGGTATCTTAAAGAAAACGGGGCTACAGTTTTGTTCACCGCAGAGTCGAGTTCAGACGCTCCCGATGATGATTTAAGGTTTCTTGCAGATGGTATAATTGAGCTATTTTACTCAGAAACCGGTAGAAAACTGGAAGTTAAAAAGTTTAGGGGGTTATACTGAACCCCATAGGGACTGGACACATTGAAGTTGTAGAGGTTAAACTCTCTTGTTAGGGAGAGATAAACCTTAAGACTGGAGGTGTAAGATGAAGCAAAGAAGATGGACGGTAGAGGAGAAAT
>Ga0197142_1002946_pt1 | contig 14572 bp, 18 predicted proteins | sample GBS60_MetaG_FD_148614 | JGI IMG/M metagenome (GOLD analysis project Ga0197142, IMG submission 148614) | Sediment microbial communities from Great Boiling Springs, Gerlach, Nevada, United States - GBS 60_MetaG | ecosystem: Environmental > Aquatic > Thermal springs > Hot (42-90C) > Sediment... | reverse complement strand
CTAGAGGTACTTCTGCAACCACTCGGGGGTGAGGCGGAGGAAGAAGGTGTTCAGGGCGGAGTAGGAGTCCGTGAGGAGGAGAAGCCCCACCAGGATGAGGACCACCCCGGCGAAGAGCTCCACGTAGTGGGAAAGCCGCCCCGCCCGCCTGAGCCAGCCCTTGAGGCGCTCGGCGAAAAGGGCCACCAGGAAGAAGGGCACCGCCAGGCCCAGGATGTAGGCCAGAAGAAGCCCCACCCCGCCCCCCACCGCCGTGAGGGTGAGGATGGCCCCCAGGATGGGGCCGATGCAAGGGGTCCAGCCCAGGGCCAGGGTGGCCCCCAGGAGAAAGGCCCCCAAGGGGCGGCCCGTCTCCCCCTGGTAGCGGAGGGAGACCCCCCACCTGGGCCTCAGGCCCAGCATGTAGAGGCCGAAGAGGATGAGGACCCCACCCCCCACCCGGGCCAGGGTCTGGCGGTGCTCAAAGAGGAGGCTCCCAAGAAGGGTAAAGGGGAGGCCCAGGAGGAAGAAGACCGCCCCGAAGCCCAGGATGAAGAAGAGGGCGTTGAAGAGGGGGCGCCCCCGCTCCCCTCCCAGGTAGAAGAGGTAGGTGGGCACCAGGGGCAAGACGCAGGGGGAGAGGAAGGAGAGCACCCCCGCAAAAAAGGCCGCGGCCAGGGATACCGTCATGCCTCCATCCTAGGGCAAGGTGAGCCAGGGGAAGCGGCGCTTGGTCTCGGGGTCCAGCTGGAGAAGCTCCCGGGCGGGCATCTGGACCTGGGGCAGGGTCTTTTGGTTGATGGGGGTGTCGGCGTCGGTGATGCCGTTCATGTAGAGGAGGAAGGCCACCAGGTGGTAGACCTCCTCGTTCGTGAGGGTTCCCGCGGCCCCGAAGGGCATGGCCCGGCGGATGTAGTCGTAGAGCGTGGTGGCGTACTGCCAGTAGTTGCCGATGGCGTACTCCACGGGCTCGGTGTCCGGGGTGATGGGGAAGGGCTCCGCCACCAGGCGGTTGAAGGGGTAGCCCTCGCCCTGGGCCCCGTGGCAGGAGGCGCACTTCTCCGCGTAGATGCGCTCCCCCTCCTCCACCCTCCCCTCCCCCGGGGGAAGCCCCCGGCCGTCGGGCAGCACCACGGGCCTGAGGTCGTACTGGGCCGCCAGTTCCTCCGTGATGGGGGTGCCCAGGTTGTACCGGGCTCCCACCGCCAAACCCATCAGGGCCAGAAGCAAGAGGACGCGCCTAACCATCAAACACCTCCCCGTCGCAACCCCCGGCGGGGCCAGAGGCCTGAATGCCCAAGGGGCGGTCCCCGTTCACCACCTGGCCGTCCGGCAGGATGCGCCAGGCCTGGATGGCGTTGTAGTGGTAGCGGTTGTTCTTACCCCACCTCTTGAAGAACTCCTCCCGGGTGGGCTGGGTGTTCCCCTTCTCGTCCCAGGCCCGGCTCCAGAGGACCACCTCCTCGCCCTTCCAGTACCAGGGCATCTTGAAGCGCACGAAGGCGTAACGCTCCACGGGGGCCTCGAGGGTGGCTTGCCGCCAGGTCTTGCCTTCGTCAAAGGAGATTTCCACCTTGGTAATGCGGCCAAAGCCGCTCCAGGCCAGGCCCCGGATCTCGTGGAAGCCCGGCTTGATCCGCTGGAGCCCCGAGGGGTAGGTGATGATGGACTGGGGCTCCATGACCCAGGTGAAGGCCAGGACCCGGCCGTCTGCCATCACGTCCGTGTACTCGCTGGTCTCGTCCTTGGCCATGGCGGGGAGGTCGGTGACCAGGATGCGCCTCAGCCACTTCACCTGGATGCTCCCCTCCCAGCCCGGGACCACCAGGCGCACGGGGTAGCCCTGCTCCGGGCGGAGGGCCTCTCCGTTTTGGGCGTAGGCCACCAGCACGTCCTCCATGGCCTTCTCCAGGGGCAGGGAGCGGGTGTACATGGCGGCGTCCATGCCCTCGGGGATGAGCCACCTGGCCTCGGGCTTCACCCCCGCCTCCTTGAGGAGGAGGGCCAGGGGCACCCCGGTCCAGCTGGCGTTGGAGGCCAGGCCCCGGCTCCGGGTGGCGGTGAGGCCCGGGTCCGGGGGGTTCCGGTAGCCGTTTTGCCCGTTGCCGGCGCACTCAATGAAGTAGGTGCGGGTCACGGAGGGGAAACGCTTGAGGTCCTCCAGGGTGAAGACCAGGGGGCGCTCCACCATGCCGTGGATCACCAGGCGGTAGGCCTCCGGGTCCACCTGGGGCACCCCGGCGTGGTGGCGCTCAAAGAAGAGGCCGTTGGGGGTGATCACCCCCTCCAGCTTCTCCAGGGGGGCGAAGTCCGCCCCCGAGTGGCGGGTGCGCAGGTTGGGGGAGATGTAGCGCACCACGCCCTCCTCAAAGGGGCTCCGGGTGCCGTACTCCGAGAGGGGGGCCCCCAAGGGGGTGAGGGTCTCAAAGGTCTTCTCCGTCCAGGGGGCCCCTTGGCCCCTGGCCTTCATGAGGGAGAGGAGCCCCCCTGCGCCAAGAAGCCGGAAGAACTTTCTTCGGTCCATATACCCTCCTAGTGTATCCTGCTCCGGGAAGAAAAGCCCGCTCCCCGAAGGGAGCGGGCGTCAGGCCCTTTAGGCGGGGCCGAACATGTCGCTCCAGATGCCCAGGGCCCAGCCGTAGGCGGCCTGGCCGCTGGCAGCGGAGCGCTGGTTGTCCACGGAGCTCTGGGCCTTGATCTGCTTGGCCGCCTCGTCCCAGGAGTAGTTGGCGGCCACCCAGATGGCCTCCTCGGAGTTCACGAAGGAGTAGCAGATGTTGGTGGGAAGCTCGTAGGGGATCTCCGCCAGGGGCTTGCCCCGGAGGCGCTCGGCGATCTGCCGGGCCACGATGGTGCCGGAAACGTAGGCCACCATGCCGCTCTTGGGGTAGGGAGCGTTGCCCACGATGTCGCCCAGGAGGTAGACCCGGTCGTCCTTTTCGGAGAAGAAGTAAGGGAGGCGGATGTTGGCCCACCGCTCCCCCAGGCCCGCCTGGCGCACGATCTCCGCCGCCTTCATGGGGGGGATGATGTTGGCCAGAGTAAAGGGCACGTCCCCAAGCTCGGTCTGCACCAGCTTCTTCTCGTAGTCCAGGCCGGTGATGCGGGTGTTGGGCACGTACTCCAGGTAGTCCTTGTAGAGCTCGTTGTAGGCGGCCAGGAAGCCGGGGGCCTTGGCGAGAGGCTGGGGGTTGGCGTCCAGGACGATGATCTTGCCCTTGACCCCCTTGTTCTTGAAGCGCCAGGCCAGCACAGCCGCCCGCTCGTAGGGGCCAGGGGGGCAGCGGTAGGGGGGGTTGGGGATGTACATGACGAACTCCCCGCCCCGCTCCTCAAACTGGTCAATCTGCCGGCGGAGGGCGATGTGCTCAAAGGGGCGGAAGCCCACGGGCATGAGGTGCTTGACCTCCTCGTACCCGGGGATGGCCTCGTGCATGTAGGCGATGCCGGGGGAGAGGACCAGGAAGTCGTAGGCCAGGTAACCCCCCGTGGTGCGCACCAGGCGGCGGTCCAGGTTGATGTCCAGGACCTTTTCCTGGACGAAGATAACCCCGTCCTTGACCACGTTGGTGTAGTCAAAGACCAGCCACTCCAGGGGCTTCACCCCGGCCAGGAAGAGGTTGGACATGGGGCAGGACATGAAGTAGCCCCGCTGCTCCACCAGGACCACCTCGGCCTCGGGCACCGCCTGCTTCACCTTGCGGGCCACGGTGGTCCCGCCCCAGCCGCCCCCCACCACCACCACCCGGGGGGCCCGGGTGCGGGGAAGCAAAGTGGGGGGCTTGGCGTAGAACTCCTGGGCGAAGCCCTGGCCCAAGGCCCCGGCCGCCGCCAGGGCGGCCCCCGTCTTAAGCACCTGACGCCGGTTCACCTTCATCTTTTCCCTCCTTCACTGACCAGGGCGGTAAGGTACCCCGCCCACGGTTTCCAGGATGCCGGTCATCACCTGGCGGGCCTCCTGGAGCATGGGCACCGCCGGGCTTCCCATGACGCTGGGCATGATGGTCATGAGCATGGGCTCAATGGCCCCCACCAGCACGTCCGGCCCCATCTCCATGGCGAAGAAGCGGCAGGGAGCGGCGAAGCCCCCCGCGGGCTGGGCGAGGAACATGGCCCGGGCCCACTCGCTCTTGCAGGGCATGATCACGGTCACCGGGCCCACCTGGACGTTGGGGAGGAGGTTGAGGCCAGCGCTGGTGAGCTCGGTCTCCACCATGAGGACCACATCCTCCACCTTGGCCGAGGGGACCCGGTAGAGGAGGGCGGGCATCATGCCGCTACTGGGGTCGGGCATCATGGCGGGGGAGAGCCGCTTCACCACCCCAAGCCGCCCCAGGGCGGCCTCGAGGCGCCACACAAGCCGCTCCACCTCGCCCCCGTAGACCTGGAGCATGCCGAAGAGGAGCTGCCCGTCCAAGGTGCCCACCATGTACCTCTGCCCTTCCCCGGTGAGGAAGACCGTGGGGGGAAGAACGATGGCCGCCATGGGGTTCTTGGAAACCGCCTCCACGCTTCCCTTGTCCGGCTTGAGGACGATGAGGCGGTACTCGGGGAAGCCCGGGCCCGTGACCTGGCGCACCTGCTCCCCCAGGTTGAGGACCCGGTCGGGCTCCAGGCCCACGCCCTTCAGGGCCTGCAGGGTCTTGGCCTCCACCTCTTCCAGGGAGCCTTTAACCTCCACCACCAAGGACTGGGCCAAGGCCAGTCCCAGAACCGAAAGAAGGGCCAAAAGCTTTTTCATCCTTCCACCTCCACCGGAAGGCCGGCATCCAGCCAGCCCTTGAAGCCATGGGCGATGTTCTTGGCGTTCTTGTAGCCGAGGGCCTGCAGGTAGGCGGCGATCACCATGGAAACGCTCCCCGAGTTGCAGTAGACCAGGATCAGGGCCTCCTTGTCCTGGGGGAGCTCGGCGAGCCTTCCCGGGACCTCCCCCGCGTAGATGTGCACCGAGCCCGGGATGAAGCCCCGCTTCCGCTCCTCCAGGGCGCGCACGTCCAGGACCAAGGGCTCAAAGAGGAGGAGGTCTTTGGCCTCCGTGGGGTAGACCAGGTAGCTGGCGGGGGGGACCCTCTGGATGAAGGCCCCAAAGGCCGCCGTCCAGTTTGTGGCCGCTTCTCCCTGACCCCGGGCCAGGGGGAGGAGGGGAAGGGCGAGGAGGAGGTCCCGGCGGCGCATACCTACCTCGTGAAGAAGGGCAGCTCCTCAAAGCTGTGCCCGGCCTTGGTGGCCTCGGCCAGCATGTAGAGGGTCAGGGCCACGTGGACCTCGGAGTAGGACTCGGGCTTGGGAATGGCGATGGACTCGTAGCAAAAGTCTATGCGGTCCTCCATGGTGTAGAGCTTGTCCGCCTCAAAGCGATAGGCGGGCCACTCGTTCCCCAGGCCCTGCTTGGGGCTCCGCACCGGGGAGAGGCGCACCCGCTGCCCGGCGTACTGGTCGTGGCAGACGGCGCAGCTCATGTCCCGGGCGCCGGCGCGGGTGTACCAGAGCTCCCGGCCCAGGTTGTACATGGCGAGCTCGGCGGGGTGCTTGGGCACCACCTGGATCTTGGCCTTGGAGGAAAAGCTGGCGATGTAGGTGGTGATGGCCCGCACCTCGTCCCGCTTGATCTCCTCGGGCTTGAAGCCTTGGACGGTCTGCATGCAGGTGTAGACCCGGGATTCCAGGTCCTCCACCTTCTTGGAGTCGGGGAAGTACTTGGGCAGGATGGCGTAGACCCCCTCCAAGACCCCAGGCCCCTTGCCGAAGTCGCAGGCCTCGAGGGTGTTCCCGGAAGGCCCCTTGCGGTAGAAGAGCTCCTTGCCCTCCTCAGCGAAGAGCTCCCCGGGCAGAATCCCAAAGGTCTCCAGGTACATCTGCCGCTGGCGCATGGCCTCCTCAAAGGGGTCCAGGGGCTTCTGTCCCTGGGTGTAGGCGAAGAGGGCCCCGAGGCCCAGAAGGGCCAGGCTGGAAAGCAGGTAGATCCGCTTCATCCTCACCTCCGGTTGATGGGGGACTCAGGGTCCAAGAGGAAGGCCACCAGGTCCGCCGTCTCCTCAGGGGTAAAGAGGCCGTGCACCCCGCCCCGGTACATGAGGGAGCAGGGCACAAAGGCCCAGGCGTTGTAGATCTTTTCGTAGGTGTAGCGCACCACCGCCTCGGACTGGCCCCGGGCCCCGTAGTTCAGCAGGCTAGGCCCCATGGTGCCGTAGGCCACCTCGTCCGCCACCCCCTGGTGGCAGGCGTAGCAGTTGCCCCGCTTGGGGTCGGTGAAGACCTCTTCCCCGTTCTTCCAGTCCCCTAGGAGCTTCCCGTCTGCGGGGTACTTGATGAGGGCCTTTTGCTCCTCCAGGAACTTGGGCATAAGGTCGGCGGGGATCTTGTCCCGGTACTGGGTGCAGAGGGCCTGCCCTCGGTCCTGGGAAAGCATAACCCGGGCGAACTCCTCTCCGCTTTCCTTGATGGCGGCCTCGAGGCGGGCCTTAAAGGGCCCCACCTGGGAAAGCCCCAGGCCGAGAAGCAGGAAACCCATGGCCAAAACGCTTCTTCGCTTCATCCCATCACCTCCGGCAAGCGGTAGTTGCGCCCAAGGACCTTCACGTTGGGCTCGGGTAGGACGCGCACCCGGCCCACGGACTTGAGGTAGTCCGCCAGCACCTCGTAGATGGGCCTGGGCTCGTGCCCCGGCTTGGCCTCCCCCACCCGCTGGAGCCTTCCCCCGTAGGAGGCCACCAGATAGCGGCGGTTCGGGTCCAGGGGCTTCCCGTTCACCTCCAGGTCAAGGATGCGCCTCCCCGTGGGGGCGTCGGGGTCCAGGGCGTAGCGGAGGCCCACGGTGCGGCTCACGTCCCCGCCCTGCTGGTAGAAGGGGTCGGGGGTGAAGACGTTGCTGGCGATGTCCTCCAGGACGTTCCGGATCTGCTCCCCCCTCAGGTAAAAGAGGTAAAGCTCGGGATAGGTGAAGCCGGTGTAGGCGTAAAGATGGTCCCGGGTGACGGCCTGCCCCGGGAGGACCGTGGTCCCCCAGCGCACCGCCGGGCTGAAGACCACCTCCACCTCCGGGTACACCGCCCGCACCGCCTCCCCCACCAGCTGGTCAAAGGTGGAGTAGAGAGTGTCCCGCTTGTAGAGGAGGGTTTCCGTGACCGCCAAAGGCTCCAAGAGGTGGTTCCGGTGGGGGGCCAGCTGGGCTTCCAGGAAGGCCTCCACGTCCTCCGCCGTGGGCAGGTGCTGGGCCAAAACGGGAAGGACCCGCACCCTGAGGTTGGCGATCCCCCCCTTGCGGAGCCGGAGGTCCACCCGGATGAGGGCCTTGCCGGCGGCGCTCCCCGCCACGATCCAGGTCTTCCCCACCCGCCAGGGCAGGGGGGTGAGGTCGTGGGTGTGGCCGGAGAGGATGAGGTCAATCCCCTCCACCCTTTCGGCCAGGGCGGCGTCCAGCTGCAGGCCGTTGTGGGAAAGGAGGACCACGGCGTCCGCCCCCTCGGCCCGGGCGCTTCGCACCGCCTCCTGGAGCCTCCTTTCGTCCAGGGCGAAGGAGAGCCCCTCGGTGAACTCCTCGGGGTGGGAGACCTTCACGTAGGGGTAGCTGGCCCCCACCACGGCCAGGGTGTAGGGCCCCACCCGGTGGAGGCGGTAGGCGGGGAAGAGGGGGTCGCCGAAGAGCTCGTCCACGATGTTGTAGGAGAGGAACTCCCCCTTAAAGTCCTTCAGGAGCTCCTCCACCCGCTCCCGCCCCAGGGTCCACTCCCAGTGGGAGACCATGTGGTCCACCCCCACCAGGTTCTGCCAGTCCAGGATGGCCCTCCCCTGGGTGAGGAGGGAAAGCCCCGAGTTGGTCCAGGTGTCCCCCCCGTCCAGGACCAGGGCCCTGCCCCCTTCCGCCTCCACCTGGGCCTTTTGCTGGCGGATGAGGGCCGCAAGGGGACCGAGCCCGCCGATGGGGCCGAAGGCGCGGGCCAGCTCCACGAAGTCCAGGTAGGAGAGGAGGTAGGCCAAGGGGGTCTTCCGCTCCACCCCGTAGTAGCGGAGGATGGCCTCCCCCGTGAGGTACCCCGGGCGGCCCATGAGGGGCTTGGGGGCGATGAGGTTGGGGGGCTCCATGAAGTAGTGGGGGAAGGCCTGGGCGTGGAGGTCGGAGAAGTAGAGGAGGGTGGCCTCCCCGTAAGGGGGAAGGTCATAGAGCCGCTTGGGGTCTTCCAGCACCTGGGCCAGGGCCCTGGGGGAGAGGCCCGCCAGGGCGGAGAGGAGGAAGAGGAGCTCCCTGCGGTTCATTTAGACCCCACGGCCGGCTTGGTGTTGAAGTCGGACTCCGGGTCCAGGAGGTAGGCCACCACGTGGGCGATCTCCTCCGGGGTGAGCCCGCCCAGGGCCCCAAAGCGGTACATGACCGTGCAGGGGAAGTAGGCCCAGGCGTTGTAGATGACCTCGTAGGTGTAGCGCTGGACCGCCTCGGACTGGCCCCGATTGAGGCCATACTTCTCCAGGCTGGGCCCCACGTCCCCGCCCAGGTGCACGGGGGAGCCAAAGTGGCAGGAGAAGCAGTTCGCCTTGCGAAGGTCGTTGAAGATCTCCCCGCCCTTGCGCCAGTCCCCCATGAGCTTGCCGTCTTCGGGGTACTTGATGAGGGCCCGCTGCTCTTCCAAGAACTTGGGGAGAAGGTCGGCGGGGAGGCGGTTGCGGTAGAGGGAGCAGAGGGCCTGGTCGGGGCGCTGGTTGATGGAGACCTCGGCGTAGGCCTTACCCCCCGTCTGGATGAGCTTGAGCTCCTCCTCGGTGAAGTACCGCTGGGCCAGGGCCAGGGCCAAGGCGGCCAAAGCCAGAAGGAAAAGGATGGCTTTCCTCATGCTCCCTCCTCACCGCACGAAGGCGGGCCACTCCTCCACCACCGCCCCGTTGTTGCTGTAGGCTAGGAAGAGCTCCAGGGCCAGGATGGGCAGGGAGTAAAGGGCCGGAGCGGGGTGGCCGATGTTGCCGTAGCAGGCCCGGATGCGGTCCTGCATGGTCCAGGTCTGGTCGTTGGAGTAGCGGTAGGCGGGCCAGTGGGTCCAGGACTGGTCCTTGCCCAAAACATCGGCGTAGGGCAGGACCCCGGCCCTGCGTCCCACGTAGGTCACGTGGCAGGTGGCGCAGCCCACGTCCCGCTGGCCGGTGCGGGCGTAGAAGAGCTTCTCCCCCAGGGCGTAAAGCTCCCTTTCCTGGGGGAAGAGGAGGCGCACCTGGATCCTATGGCCCGTGGACTTGCTGGCGATGTAGAAGGCGATGGCCACCACCTCGGAGCGCTTCACGGCTTCCGGCTTGAAGCCCTGGACCCGGGTCAGGCAGGTGAGGATGCGGCTATCCAGGTCCTCCACCTTGCCCGTGTCCAGGAAGTAGCGGGGAAGCCGGGCGGCGGCCCCCTCCAAGACCCCCTTGCCTAGGCCAAAGTCGCACTCGGCCATGGTCTTGCCCGAGGGGCCCTTGCGGTTGAAAAGCTCCTCCCCCTGGGCCACGATGAGCTCCGTGGGCAGGATGCCCGCGGTTTGGAGGAGAAGTTGCTTTTGGCGTTTGGCCTCTTCTCTAGGGTCCACCTCCTGGCCCAGGGCCACCCCCAGCGAAAGGGCCAGGAGCAAAAGCCACGCTACGCGCATAAACCACCTCCATAAAGGCGCCCGGTCGCCCGGGCGCCCGCCTTAGGCCAGCTCCAGCTTGGCCGTGCCTTCCCCTGTGTCCCCGTCCGTGTCCTTCAGTTTCACGGTGAAGGTGCCCGGCTTCTCCGCCTTGAACTTGAAGCCGTAGAGGGGGTTGGCGCTGGTGGAGGGGCCGGGGCGGGCCTCCGCCACCTTCTCGCCCTCAAAGTAGACCTCCACCAGGTTGATGTACTTGGCGGGGATGAGCTTGCCCTCGGCATCCCGACGGGTGCCGGGCTCGTTGGGGTGCTGGGCCACTGCCTGAAGCCGGAACTCCTCGCCCGCCTTGGGCTTGGCCGGGGTCAGCCGCACAATCACGCGAATCGCCATGGTCTACCTCCTTAACCGCACCCGCCCACGGTGACCCGGGTGCTGGCCGAGGCCAGCAGGAGCTTGCCGTCCGCCGTCTCCACCACCGCCCGGATGGCGCTGGTTTCCGCCAGGCGGACCCGGGTGGCGTAGTAGGGCAGGGCCTTCATGGGCATGAAGCTCACCAGGCGGGGGGTGGGGTTCTTGTCGGCGAAGAGGTGGATGGCCTTGACCTGGGCCGAGGGCAGGTTCACCTCCACCTCCGCGGGCACGTTGGCCCCGCTTTCCGCGATGGCGGGCATGGTGAGCTTCACCAGGTCCGAGGGGGTGAGGTCCTTGAAGCCCTTGCCCAGGGCCTCCTGCAGGGCCTTCTCCAGGTTGGCCAGGTCCTCGCCCTCGAGGCCCTGCGCCCTCACGGGAAGCCCCGAAAGGGCCACGGCCCCTAGGGCCATGCCGGTAGCCTTTAAAAACGCTCGCCTATCCACACGCACCTCCTTTGGCGCACATCTGGCGCAGCTCCTCCAGGAACTGCGCCCGGGACCGGCTGCCAAAAAACCGGCCCACCTCTTCCCACGCCCCCTTGCGGAAGGCGAGGAAGACGAAGCTGGGGGTGCCCGGCACCCGGAAGCGCCGGGCCAGGTCCTGCCCCTCGGGGGTGGCGGTGCTCACCGAGGCCACCACGTAATGGTCCCTGAGGAAGGCGTCCACCCGGGGGTCCGAGAGGACGAAGGTGTTCATCTGGTCGCAGTAGGGGCAGGCGGGGCTATGGAAGTAGACCACAAGGAGCCGCCCATGGGCCTGGGCCAGAGCCTGGGCCTCGGGGAAGGGATACCAGCGGCCGAAATCCGGGGCCGCCAGGGCCAGCCCCAGGAAGAGGAAGGCGAAGGTCATGCGCATGGGAGTTCCCATATACACCGCCCGGGTACACCCGAGGACATTCGTACCTTACCAAGGGGGTCAAGGGTGTGTCAAGGAGAAACGTCGTCCAGGGCACTATTCGTGAGACTTTTCCCGAGGTGGCTTCCCACACCGTCCTCAAAGTGTAGACACCCTTACGGTGTATCCAAGCTTAAGGAAAGCTAAGGCCAGACCCCTTGACGGGTAATGGAACCGCCCTATACCCTAAGCCCGGGAGGGTAAAGATGAAAAAGGCTCTCACGGTTCTCCTCCTGGCAGGCGGCCTGGCCCTGGCCCAGGCGGACGGCGCCAAGCTCTACGCCCAGTGCGCGGGGTGCCACCAGGCGAACGGGCAGGGCATCCCCGGGGCCTTCCCGCCGCTCGCGGGCCACGTGGCGGAGATTCTCTCCAAACAAGGGGGGAAGGAGTACCTGATCAAGGTCCTCCTCTGGGGGCTCCAGGGCCAGATTGAGGTGAAGGGCATGAAGTACAACGGGATCATGTCCGGCTTCGCCCAGTGGAAGGACGAGGAGATCGCCGCCGTCCTCAACCACATCGCCACCGCCTGGGGGGACAACAAGAAGGTGAAGGACTTCAAGCCCTTCACCGCCGAAGAGGTCAAGAAGCTTAGGGCTAAGAAGCTCACCCCCCAGCAGGTGCTGGAGGAGCGGAAGAAGCTGGGCCTCAAGTAAGCCGAGGACCCGAGCCCCGGGGAGGCCCCCGGGGCCTTTGCTTTAATGGGGGGGTGCTGGACCTCGCCCTCAAAAAGGCCTTTCCTGGCTTTCGGCTGGAGGTGGCCCTGAAGGTCCAGGAAGGGGAGGTCCTGGCCCTTTTGGGCCCTTCGGGAAGCGGCAAGAGCACCCTCCTCAAGCTGGTGGCGGGCCTCCTCACCCCGGAGGAGGGGTTCGTGCGCTTCGGGGAAACGGACCTCACCCCCCTCCCCCCCGAAAGGCGGCGGGTGGGCTTCCTCTTCCAGGACTACGCCCTCTTCCCCCACCTCAGCGTGGCGGAGAACATCGCCTTTGGCCTCCTCGAGGCCCGCTGGCCCAAGGCGGCCCGGGAAGAGAGGGTGAAGGAGCTTCTTGAGCGCATGGAGCTCACCCCCCACGCCAAGAAGCGCCCCACGGAGCTTTCCGGGGGGGAGCAGCAACGGGTGGCCCTGGCCCGGGCCCTGGCCAATAGGCCCCGCCTTCTCCTCCTGGACGAGCCCCTGGGGGCCCTGGACCTGAGGCTTCGGGAGGAGCTCCTCCTCTTCCTGCGGAAGACCCTCAAGGAGGAAGGGGTCACCACCCTCCTGGTCACCCACGACCAGGGCGAGGCCTTCCTCCTGGCAGGGCGGGTGGCCCTCATGCGGGAAGGCCGCATCGTCCAGGTGGGCCGGCCCGAGGAGGTCTACGCCCGCCCCATAGACCCCTGGGCCGCCCGCTTCCTGGGGCACAAAAACCTCCTCTCCCCCGAGGAAAGCCAGGCCCTGGGCCTTCCCCCCAAAGCCCACCTCCTCCCCCCCAGGGCCCTTCACCTGGGAGGGCCCTGGGAAGCCGTGGTGGAGGAACGCCTCTTCTTTGGCCCCCGGGTGGGGCTTTGGGTGCGGACCAAGGGGGTCCGGCTCTACCTCGAGGCCCCCGAAGGCCCCGCGGAAGGGGAGCGGGTGGGCCTCCACCTGGACCTTCCCCAGGCGGTAGCCTGGGAGGCGTGAGGCTGGCCCTGCTTCTAGGCGGCCCCCTCCTGGTGACGGAGGGGCTTCGGGAGAGGCTTTCCGGCTTCCAGCTCTGGGCCGCGGACTCGGGAGCCCGGCACGCCTGGGAGCTTGGGCTTCCCCTGGCGCTATGGCTTGGGGACATGGACTCCAGCCCCCCCTGGTTCCAGGAGGCCCTCCCCGCCCCCAGGGTCCTCCTTCCCCGGGACAAGGACCTGACCGACGGGGAGGCCCTCATCCGCAAGGCCCTGGAGCTCACCCCGGAGGAGGTCCTCCTCCTGGGGGCCACCGGGGGGAGGCTGGACCACACCCTAGCCCACCTGGAACTGGCCCTCCTCCTGGCGGAGCGGGGCATCCGGGTGGAGCTCACGGACGGCCTCACCCGGACCTTTCCCCTCCTTCCCGGGGAGCACGCCTTCTCCCTGGAGGGGGACGCCCCCTTCAGCCTCCTCCCCTTCCCCGAGGCCACCCTGGCCGTGGAAGGAGCCCGGTGGAACCTTCCCCTGACCCCCCTCAAGGCCACCACCCGGGCCCTGGAAAACCGCGCCCTGGGGCCCATCCGGGTCTTTGTGGCGGAGGGGCGGGCCCTCCTTTACCTCTTCCCTTGACAGAGGGGAAAAGGGGGGCTACACTAGCTTTTGGCGTTTGGGCCGCTAGCTCAACCGGTAGAGCAACCGACTCTTAATCGGTGGGTTACAGGTTCGAGTCCTGTGCGGCCCACCAAACCCCCCGGGGGCGACCCCGGGGGCCTTCGTATCATGGAGGGCATGGACCGCCCCAGAACCCCCCTGGACCTCCTCTCCCTGGACCTTCCTGAGGGCGAGCCCTGGGGCTACGCCCTGGCCCAGAGCCTCCTCAAGGCCCCCTGGGCCTTCCGGGCCCTGAGGCCGACCCCGGGGGTGCTGGACCTCATGCGGCAGGACCTCGAGGCCCTCCACCTGGAGCTTGGGCGCCTAAGGGAGGCGTATCCCTTGGGAAGCCTGGGGGAGCGCCCGCCCCACCCGGCGGAGGAAGGGGCGCTAAGGGCCCTCCTGGCCCGGGACCCCGAGGCCATGGCGGGGGTGCTCCAGGCCCACGGCCCCTGGCCCTTCGCCCTCTACCGGGCCTTCCGCTTTGACGGGGAGCTACGCCCCCTTCCCCAACCCCGCCTCCCCCGGGAAGGGGAGCTCGTGGGCTACGAGGACCAGGTGAGGGCCCTTCGGGAAAACGCCCAGCGCTTCCTCCGGGGCCGGCCCGCCCTCCACACCCTCCTCTACGGGGCCCGGGGCACGGGGAAGAGCACCGCCGCCAAGAGCCTCCTCCGCCTGGAGGGGGCGCGGATGGTGGAGGTGGAGATGGGGGCCCTGGCCCACCTGGAGGGGCTTCTGGAAACCCTGGGCCAGCTCCCCCACCGCTTCTTCCTCTTTCTGGACGACCTCTCCTTAGACCCCGAGGAGGAGGCCTTCAACCACCTCAAGGCCCTTCTGGAGGGGAGCCTCGAGGGGCCCCCGGAGAACGTCCTCCTCCTGGCCACCTCCAACCGCCGCCACCTGGTGCGCCGCCCGGGGGAAAACCCCCTGCCCGGGGAGACCCCCAGCGCCTGGGACGAGCTCCAGGACACCCTGGCCCTCGCCGAGCGCTTCGGACTGGTCCTCACCTTCCCCCCCTTTGACCAGGCCCTTTACCTGAAGGCGGTGGCCCACCACCTGGGCCGGTCCCTCACGGAGGAGGAGGAAAGGGAGGCCCTCCGCTTCGCCCTGAACCGGGGCTTCTCCGGGCGGGTGGCGAGGCAGGCGGCCCTTTTGCTCTCCTAACCCCTCTCGGCGAACCTCAAGGCCGCCTCCACGAACCCGGCGAAGGGCGGCGAGGGGCGCATGGGGCGGCTCTTGAACTCGGGGTGGCTCTGGAGGCCCAGGAAGAAGGGGTGGTCCTGGAGCTCAATGGCCTCCACCAGCCCCGCCCCCCGGCCCCGCATCCCCGGGGTGGTGGCGGAGATGACGAGCCCCGCCCGCTCCAGCTGGTCCACGTAGAGGGGGTTCACCTCGTAGCGGTGGCGGTGGCGCTC
>Ga0197142_1002945_pt1 | contig 14574 bp, 12 predicted proteins | sample GBS60_MetaG_FD_148614 | JGI IMG/M metagenome (GOLD analysis project Ga0197142, IMG submission 148614) | Sediment microbial communities from Great Boiling Springs, Gerlach, Nevada, United States - GBS 60_MetaG | ecosystem: Environmental > Aquatic > Thermal springs > Hot (42-90C) > Sediment... | reverse complement strand
TGCTGCTTGCCTTCCTCCATCGATTCGTGGCTCACCTCGATGGCGGGGTCGTCCGCGCTGATTTTGCGGATTTGGAACCCCTTGTCGCGTCGGGTGAGCGTCACGATGCGCTCCACTGGCAGCTGGGTTTGGGGCGTAATCACTCCAAAGAAGACACTATTGGGCGTTACGATGATGCCCTTCTCGCACATCACATTGATGTTGATCTGTGGGGTTCGCTGGGACTTGGTGCGTGCGATGACGGCGAAGTTGGTGCGCCCCGGTGGTGCATCGGGATTGATGGTGATGACCACCTTCTGTCGCTTGTCGTCGAGGCGCTGTGCCTCCGCCTTCGCATAGGGCGCCGTGGTGGTCACCTGCTGGATCTCCAGCGGCTCGTCGGTGTTAGAGACGATTTCCACCTCTTGCACAGTGGGTTCGTTATCCTTGAGTGCGACGGTAAGCGTCTCGCTGGGACGCACTTCGAAGGCGGTCTTGATGTTCGCAGTCAAGCGCAGGGTCAGGTTAGGCTGGTCGGGGTCGTTGGTGGTGACCTGAATGGTTTTGATTTGGGCGCCGCGGAAGCCTGCGGAGCGCAATTCCGCCTCGATTACGCCCTCCTGCTTGGGCTGAATAACGCGGTCATAGTGTGGCGTGACGCATCCGCAGCTGGGTCGAGCGGTGATTTCCAGCGGGGCATCTCCCTCGTTGCGCACCTTGAAAGTGAACTTGACCACATCGCCTTGGACAATATCACCGAAGTCGTGCTCCATCGGCTCCACTGCGATTTTCGGCTTGGGGATGTAGACCGCCACACGCCGATTGGCGAAATCGATCAGTTGTCGGCGCACTTGCAGCAGGTTGCGCACGCGCTCCACCTCTTCCGGTGTGGGGGCGGTGGGGAGTTCCTCGCTGTTCCAGACAGGTCCCATAATCTCGGTGTCCTTCTGCGATTCGGCAAGCCCCAGATAGGTGCCGACCGCCTGTCCCACCAGATGGGCGACCGCTTTGGCGCTTTGGGGCATCTCGGTGTAGGGGATGTAGGTGGCGATGCGAGCGCGCACGCGCCGCTTGTCCCCTTTCTTGGGAGGCAACATCAGCTTCGCTTTGCCGTGCATCAGGCGAAACTGCCCCGCAGTAATCTCCGCTACATCCTCCTCGAACACGATTTGCACATCAGCGTTCGCCTCATCTTCGGTCCACTCCAGTTTGGGATTGCCGTTGAGCGCGCGATTCCAGTTGTTGATGGCGTCGACAGCAGCCTGACGAAAGACTTCTCGCAGGTCAGGCGGAATCGTTGCCCAACTACCGTACACACGAATTGTAGCGGGCACATCGATGTGCTTGAGCAGGTTCATTGCGCCGTCGAAATCGGCACGGGAAAGCAGGTTCGCTGCCTGATAAAGTTGGTCATACTCGGTTTTGATTGTATAATCAGGCGGTAGGGGGGCACGCGGAGCGTTCTGGCTCCAGCCCAGCGCCAGCCACATCGTTGTTCCTATCAATACCAAGGCTCTTCTCATCGCTTTATCCCTCCTGTTCGGCTTCTATGATACCCAACCGAATCTATTATAGCCCATTCGCAACCAGATTGGAGTGGCAGGAATCTGATGGTGAGCGGTATAATCCCCTTGCAGGTGGAGGGTGCGATGCGGCGTCTGTTCGCCATTGTACGGGGTCATGTGCAGGGTGTGGGCTATCGGGTATTTGTGATGGAGCAGGCGTTGCGGCTACGGTTGACGGGCTATGTGCGCAATCTGCCTGACGGCGAGGTAGAGGTAGTCGCCGAGGGGAGCGAGGAGGCGTTGCAGACCTTGCTCACGCTGCTTCGGCAGGGTCCGCCGGGCGCGCTGGTGCGCGAGGTCGAAATCCACTGGAGCGAGCCGACCGGCGAGTTTAGCCGATTCTCTATTGCTCGATGAGGACGATTCTGGCGTTTTTTCTTCTAATCAGCCTGTCATTATGGGCGCAGGCAACCCCCCGATTGGTGCTGGTGCTGGTGCATGAGGGGCTTACTCCGCAGCAGTTAGGTGGTGATATTCGCCATCAAGCGGCGTGGATGCTCTGGAAGCGGGTGCCCGTTGGCGAAGGGAATGCGCTCCTGCCATCGCGTGTGGTGAGCTTTGCGACGGGCAAGCGTGTGGCTGGCGAGCCAGAAGATGGGCATCTGCGATTCGATTCGATGCCATACGAAGGTGGCACGGCGCGCAAGGCGTTTGAACGGCGTACGGGGATAAGCCCGCCCCATCCTGCTCTGCTGGCGATGAACGCGGGCGGATTAATCCGGCGTGGGCTGCTCGGTGAGACGCTGGGAGCCAAACTGGAGCGTGCGGGCAGGCGTGGTCTCTATCTCTACGCCCCGAACTCGCCTAAGCCCAGCCCTTATGCGCTCATTGGGATAGGGGAAAAGGGTTTTCTGCGGGCAAAGGCGTTCCCCGATTTCGAATCGCTGCGCGTGGCAATCCCCAGCTTAGATGCCGACTGGGTGCTCATCGAGATGGCGCGCTGGGATTACACGGCGTTAGAGCTGCTGATGGCGGAAGGCGTCGAAACCTGGGTGGTCTGTTTGCAACCACCCGATAAGGGGTTGGATGGTGTGGCGCGATTGACCGCCGTAGTGCGCTATGCGGCGCGTGAACCGTCGGGTCTGTTGACTTCGCCCTCTACCCGCTGGACGGGGCTGATATTAGAAGTGGATCTCGTACCGACCCTCTTGCAAGCGATTGTTGGGCGCGAGGGCGATTGGGGGTCCAGTATAGGCGCACCTGCCTTCGAGTCAAGCCTCTCGGACTGGCATGCTTTCTGGAACGGGATGCTGCCTCGCACTCTCACACGCGCCTTGAGACGCTCAATAGGGCTGGACGGGCATCAAGGCACCTTGGGACGCATCGAAGAGCAGTGGCGCGTTCAGCACGAGTTGGCACCTGTGTTGCTTCTGGCTATTGCGGGAATAGGCACGGTTTGGGTGCTGAGTGGGCTTGCCCTCTGGTATCTGGGTCGGTTGCGCGATGGGCTGCTCAGTCTCTATCGGGGTGGGTTGGCGGTACTAATACTGTTTCCTGCCGTCTCCATCTGGTACAGCTACTGCCCCTTCGAGATATGGACCGGTGATCGCGCTGGGGACGCTGCGGTGTTGGTGGGCTGGTTGATGGCGGGTTGGGTGATATTCGCGCTCGGCATGGCAGCGATAGCGCGCTGGCTGGAGATGCCCCTGTTGAGTGCCGCAGGAGTTATTGTGCTCAGTGTCATCCTGCTGGATACCTACATTGGGGGCTGCTATGGGGTTAATCGCTCGTTGCTGGCGCTCTATCTTTGGGAGGGTGCGCGGCTCTACGGGCTGGACAATACCTATCTGGGCATCGTGCTGCCTATCGCGCTGTTCGCTCCTGCTCATTGGCTGGAGAGCCGTGAGCGGCTTCGTCCCGGACCACGCGGGATGATAGCCTTGGCAGCGTTTTATGCGTTGCTCATCCTGACCTTTGGGTTGCCGATGCTGGGTTCCAATCTGGGCGCGTGGGTTCCCATGATACTCGCTTTTGGGCTTATGCTTGCCTCTCTTCAGCGAAAGCCATTCCGCCCGCACCTCTTAATCCCGACACTACTGCTGATAGGGATTTGGGCGATGGTGTTCGCCATCTGGCTGGATACCCAGCAGCACTGGCGGTTGCAATCCCACTTTGGGCGTGCGTGGCAAGCACTGCTAACTGGCGATTGGGGCGTACTGATTCAGGCGAAGTGGAGCGTGGTGAGGCGGGTGCTTTTCTCGCTGCCCATGATGGCGGCACTGCTGGGCTTCGGGCTGCTAAGTGCCATGCTATGGCAATGGTTTCGTGAGCTGCTCCTGCTGCTTTTGATTAGGATGAGCGTGATGCGTGCCGCTATCGGTTCGGCAGTCTGGGGCGCAGGGGCGGCTATCCTTTTCAACGATTCGGGGCTGGTGACGGCGGCTTTTATCGCGGGTGCTGTGGTGGTGTGGCTGCTGGACGCGCTGGTCAGCCGGGGCGAGCGGCTTTCGTTTCTCTCAAATGGGCATCTCAAGGCGTTGCCGAGATGAGGCGCGACTGTTGGCTCCCTTCCACAGCAGGTATACTCTTGATGGGTGATGCAAATGGCGAAAGTTGCCGATGTGCCCAAACCGAAGGCTCGGCGCCGCGTTCAGCGTGCCACCTTGCCACCCGGCGCACCCGATATAGAGTATCTTAAAAACTTACAACTGCCAGAAGGGGACGGGGAACCGTTGGAAAGCGATTGGCATGTGGTGCAAATCTGGCTGCTGAATGAGCTGGTTGGTCGGCTGTTTGGCGAGCGCACCGACTTCTTCTGTGGTGGCAACATGTTTATCTACTACAGTCTGAATCAGGCGCAGAGTGTTATCCAAGGCAACCCGCAGTATAAGGGTCCCGATTTCTTTCTGGTGAAGGGTGTGGACGGCACGAAGCCGCGCCGCTCGTGGATTGTGTGGGAAGAGGACGGCAAATATCCGAACCTGATTGTGGAGCTGCTGTCGCCAAGCACTGCCCAGAAGGATCGGGAGGAGAAGAAGCTGCTCTATGCCCAAGCGTTCCGCACGCCCGAATATTTCTGGTATGACGCGTTTTCGGGCGAATTGGCGGGGTTTTGCCTGCGAGAGGAGGAGTATGTGCCGATTGAACCGAACGAGCGCGGCTGGTTATGGAGCCATCAGTTGGGCGCCTATTTCGGGGTGTGGGAAGGATTGTATCATCGGCGCAAGTATCGGTGGCTGCGTCTTTACACAGCCGAGGGCGAATTGGTGCCCACCGAGGCAGAGCTACGCCGCCAAGCGCAGCAATTAGCGGAGGCGGAGCGACAGCGGGCAGAGCGACTTGCCAGCAAACTGCGCGAGCTGGGCATCGACCCTGATGCCCTCTAATCGGCGATGTTCATCGACGAAGCGGTGATTGAGGTAGAGGCGGGTGCAGGCGGCAACGGCTGCGTCTCCTTCCGCCGAGAGAAGTTTGTGCCGCGCGGCGGACCCGATGGCGGCGACGGCGGGCGTGGCGGCGATGTGGTGCTGATAGCCGACGAGTCGCTCAACACGCTGTTAGACTATCATTACCGCACGCGCTACAAGGCGGAAAATGGACAGCACGGCGAAGGAGGCAACCGCAAAGGTCGCAACGGCAAATCGCTCCTGCTGCGAGTGCCCGTGGGCACGCTGGTCTACGATGCAGATACGAACGAGCTACTGGCTGACCTTTCACGAGCGGGGCAACGGTTCCTCGTAGCGCGTGGGGGCAGGGGTGGGCGCGGGAATGCTGCCTTCGCCACCCCAACCCGCCAAGCACCCCGATTTGCCGAGAGGGGCTTGCCGGGTGAGAAGCGGCGGCTTCGCCTGGAGCTGAAGTTGCTCGCCGATGTGGGAATCGTGGGCATGCCCAACGCGGGCAAAAGCACGCTGCTCAGTCGCGTCTCCGCTGCGCGTCCGAAAATCGCCGACTATCCCTTCACCACCCTGACACCTCATCTTGGCGTGGTGCGCTATGACGACACAACCTTCGTGATGGCAGATATTCCGGGCTTGATTGAGGGTGCGCACGCCGGCGTGGGGCTGGGGCATCAGTTCCTGCGTCATATCGAGCGTGCCCGCCTGCTGCTCTACCTGTTGGATGCCTCGCCCTATGCCGAGCCGGAACCACTGACCGCTTTTGGCATCTTGCAGCGCGAACTGCAGCTCTACAGCCCCGCCTTGCTCCAAAAGCCTGCCCTTGTCGCCCTCAACAAAATCGACATCGTGTCCGACCGAAGCGTGCTGGAACCCATTCGACAGCAGTTGCAAGCGCGTCTGCAAGGGTCTGATGGAGAGGTCCATCTCATCTCCGCCTACACAGGCGAGGGGGTGGAGGCGCTCGTGGCAGAGTTGGCAAAGCGTGTGGCAGCACTTCCACCCCCCACCCCCCTAACCGAGCCTACTGAGACCGAGCAGCGTCGTCAACCGATGCCCATTCGAGTCTATCGCGAGGGCGACCATTTCGTGGTGGAGGGCGACCTGCCACGCGAAATCGTGCAGGTGACCGATCTAACCAATGAGGAGGCGTTGCACCGCATGCAGAAACGGCTGCGTGGACTGGGCATCTTCAAGCAGCTGAAGGCACTGGGCGCTCAAGAGGGCGATATCGTGCGCATCGGCGATACCGAATTAGAATATACGCCTGATTAGTATCCGCATTCGGTATAATGGATATTAGAGGTGAGTGAGGGATGGAAAACCCATTTCCGGGGATGAATCCTTGGCTGGAGGATTTGCGCCTTTGGCCGGGGGTGCATCAGCGACTGATTACCTATCTGGCAGAAGCGATCAATGCCCAATTACCCCCAAATTATGTGGCAGATATTGATGAACGGATTTATGTGGAGAAGCCCGAGCGCGTGCGGGCAGTTGCCCCTGACATCACCGTCACGCGCGCCCTAACACCCGCCCCAACAGGAGAGGGTGTAGCCACGCTGCTGGCTGATCCGCCGCTTCTGATCGAGTTGGAACCGCTACTGGTGCGGGAGCCGTTCATTCAGATCCTCTCCCTGCGTAACGGTGGTCGCGAGGTCGTGACCATTATCGAGGTACTCAGTCCTGCGAATAAAACGCCCGGTTCGGAAGGGCGCGCCCTTTACCTAAGTAAGCAGAGTGAGCTACTCAATAGCACGGTCAGTTTGGTTGAGATTGACCTCCTGCATGTTGGGGAGCATACTGTGGCTGCACCACTGCACGGGCTGGAGCCGTATCGTCCGTGGGATTATATCGTGTCCCTTCATCGAGGTGGGGAACCGTGTTGGCGTTTTGAGGTGTGGCTGGTTCGCCTGACGGATCGCCTCCCGCGTATCCGTGTACCCTTGATAGGGGATGATGCGGATGTGGTAGCGGACTTGCAGGCGGTGCTGAACAAAGTGTATGTAGAAGGGCGGTATGAGCGGCTTATCGATTATCATCGGGAGCCACCCATCCCGCTTGCTGAAGAGGTGCGGGGCTGGCTTCAGGAGCAGTTGAAACGGCGGGCTGCCGCCCAGTAGATTCAACTCCCTGTCTGGGTATCCGTGCTGGTTTGCCCACTCTGCAATTTGCGTTCCAGTTCCTCCAGCTCTCTTAGCACATCACCCTCGGCGACTGCGGTAGGCTGCACGGTGGGGGCGGTTTCGACGGCGGCAGCGGGGCGTAGCCCCAATCGCTGCTCCATCTGCTTCAGCTCCTCCTCGGCTTCCTGATCGATTTGAGCGTCTTGCAACGCGGCGATGCGCCCCTGCAGGCTCTGTGCTGCCATCTCCTGACGCGCGGCGGCTTCTGCCTCAGCTCTTTGGATGCGCTGCTCGGCGGCGCCCCAGCTCGATTCGAGCGCCTCGACCGAGATGCCTTCCAACGCTTTGTTGATGGCATTCTGAATCTGCGCCTGTTTCCAGCGCGCTTTGAGGGCGAGCGCCTGCGCCGTTTTCACGCGCACCTCCTCTTCCTGACGGCGAATCGCCTGTTTGACCGATTCGACCGTCTCGATGGCTTGTTGCAGGGAGGCACGCAGCGATTCGAGGGCGCCCTCTTGTGCCTTTTTCTCGCGAATAATCTGCAGGGCGAGGTCGCGCTTGCCTTGCTGGAGCGCCAGTTCCGCCTTGCGCTCCAGGTCGCGCACCGTCTTCTCCAGTTTGTCCACCTCCGCCTGCAATAGGTTCTTCTGGGTGATGGCTTGGATGGCGCGTTCGCGATTGCGTGCCAGCGTCTCTTGCATCTCGCGCCGTGCTTGATCAAGCAGGATTTCGGGATCCTCCAGCTGTTCCACCTTGCCCGTCACCCATGCGACCAGATAGCGCCACAATCGTGCCAGTGCTTTCAGCATTCTGTTCCCCCTATTGGTTGAACTAACGCGAAGTATACCCCAACCCCGACAGATAAATCAAGTTTCCCTTCGGTTAAGTAAGTCCTACCTGTTTGAGAATTTCCCGCAGGGGTGGTCGCTGCCACAGCCAGCCCACCTCTAACCAGAAACCTTCCAACACACGACTGCGATAGACCCCTTCCGAACCGCTGAACGCCGTCCGATACAGCCCCGCCTCGTCCCGTTGGAAAAACTCGGCATAGCGACGCTCTGGGTCAATCAGCCAGTATTCGGGCACACCCGCCGTCTCATACTCCTCGTACTTCACGAAGCGGTCAGTGTGGCGGCTGGCAGGGCTGACGATTTCCACAATCACATCCGGCGCGCCATCAAAGTAGTTTTCGGCAAAGCGCCCCGGATTGCTGTTGAGGATGACCACGATGTCGGGTTCACGGGCGACCTCTTTGCCTTCAGGCAACGGCAACCTCACCAGCAGCGGCGGATGGTAAACTTCACCTATCTGATGATATTCTGCCCACACACTGAGCAGTGTATAGAGGAACCTACTCAATCTTTGATGAATCACAGACACGGGCATTTTCGGTATTGCCTCCCCATTCACCCATTCGGCGTGGGTGTCGTCATATCGCTGCAGAAACTCCTCAAACGAGAGGGTTTCCTTCGGCGCAGCCTGCGTTCCGGCGTAGGTCATCTGTTCCATAACGCGTCACCCCTGCAAAGGGGATTATACCTTCTACATCGGTGCAAGCAGTATGCTCTTTACAGTGGCTTGCTCCAGAGTGCGCTCACAGGAACCGCCCACAGTCGCTCGCCCATTGGCAGGCTGCGTTCGCCCGTGTAGAAGACCACGCCGAGACGGAACCGTTCTGGGAGTGTGCCCTGCAGCCAGCGCAAGCCCCGAAAGTCCTCTGGATGGAGCATGCGGCGATGCTTGACCTCTACGCCAACCAGCTCGCCCTGAGCCGACTCCAGCACATAGTCCACCTCGACACCCTTGTCGGTACGCAGATGATAGAGCCGCACACGCAGGTCGCCACAGTGCAGGTGCTTCAGCAACTCCATCCCGACGAAGTTTTCCAGTAATTTGCCTGCGAATGCCGGTTCCTGTTTCAGTCGGGTCTCGTCGAAACCTGCAAGCGCGACTGCCAGCCCTGTATCGTTGAGCATCAGCTTGGGCGCCTTGAGCAGCCGCTTACCAAGATTAGCGTACCAAGCAGGCACAGAATGCACCACGAAGAGGTTCACTAGCAGGCTTAGGTAGCGGTTGAGGGTCGCCTGCGCAACACCCGTCGCGCGCGAAAGCCCCGCGATGTTTGCCGTTGCGCACGGGTTCGACGCCAACAGGCGCAGCAGCAACAGGAGCGCATCCCGACGCTCTACCTCGCCCAGCGTTTGCAGGTCGCGCGTAAGGAGCGCGTCCACATAGCTAAGCAGCCACTCGGCGCGCGCATTCGGGTCATCACAGGCGACCGCCACAGGGTAACCCCCAATCACCATTCGAGCCGTCAGGTCTGCCGGGTCAGGGTAGTGCGCACTAACAGGTGGCTCTGTGAACACCTGCACGACCCAGTTGACCATACTGCCCGCAATCTCCGCTTGCGAAAGGGGCAACAGCTGCAGCTCGACCATCCGTCCGACCAGCGCGTCGGCGACTTGCGCCTTTGCCCGCGGGCTGGTGGAACTTGTGAGCAAAAACATGCCGGGCGCACGCGCCTCGTCGATACGCATCTTGAGGGTAGGCATTATCTCTGGCACGAGCTGCGCTTCGTCGATAGCGGTTCCCACCTGCAAGTTGCGCACGAAACTCACAGGGTCGTGCTGCGCCGCTATGCGCACAAGCGGGTCATCGAAGCTCACATAGTCCCGCAGCATGCCCGCCGCCAGCAACTGCTTTGCCAGCGTGGTCTTTCCCGTCTGCCGCGCACCCTGCAGATACACCGCCGGCATCACTCTTAGCAACCGTTGCAGCCGTTCCATCAGACACCGCGTATACATCGTGGGGAAATTATACTCACTGGCTTGGTGAAAATCCTCAGTTTAGCTGGGGATTTTCACCATACATAGCGAGCCGGTAGGCGAGGGTATCATAAGGGAGATGGCAGGTGAGGGTTGGCGCATTTCGATGCACGGTGGGCACAGTGGGGAGTTCTGCGAACATGCGGCAGGCTCCCTGCGCTCAATCTTAGAGGCGGCATGCCACGCCGGCTACCGCGTGTTCGGCGTCAGCGAGCATATGCCGCGCGTCGAACCGCGCTATCTGTATGCCACCGAACGGCAGAAAGGCTGGACAGTGCAGACGCTCGAATCGCTTTTTGAGCGATACGCTGTGGCTGTGCGCGAGCATGCGCAGGCGTTCGAGGGGCAACTGACCGTGCTGTGCGGCTTCGAGCTTGAGGTGGTGCCGCCCGACCGCTGGGTGCAGCTGGTGGAGCGATACCGTCCCCATTTCGACTACATCGTCGGCTCGGTGCATTTTGTACGCGATGCGGGCATCGACAGTGACCCGCACGACGCCGACACGCGCCGCGCCCTTGCCGAGTGTGGGGGTATAGAGAATCTGGCGATAGAGTATTATCGCGCGGTGGCGGAGATGGTGCACGCGGTGCAGCCCGAGGTGGTGGCGCATTTCGATTTGGTGCGCTTGCTGGCGCATCGGCTGGGTCAGCCGCAAGCGGTGGAGACGCCTCGCGTGCGGGATGAGGCACTCAAAGCGCTGGAGGCGGTGCGTGATGCAGGATCGCTGCTGGAGGTGAACACGGCGGGCATCCGTAAAGGGCTGGGTGCACCTTACCCCGCCGCATGGATTGTGCGAGCCGCCGCGGAGATGGGCATCCCCTTCTGCTTCAGCGATGATAGCCACCGTCCCGAACAGGTCGGCTTCGGGCTGGAGGAGGCACGCCAGCACCTGCTGCAAAACGGCGTCCAGCAGGTGCATTTTCTCACGCGACGCGAGGGAGCGATTCAGCGAGCCGTTGCAAATCTGTGAGCAGATTTGAATAGCGAAGGAAGTAGTCGCGTTCGGGGTCGTACTGCTCCAGCGTGTCGGCGACGATGAGGGGCACATGCAGGCGTCGGGCGACCGACGCAGCAAGCCCCTCGGAAGTGCTGCTCAACACACACGCTAAGGGCACGCGCCGCGCTCGCTCTATCAGTTGGCGCAGTCGTTGCAAACTAATTGGCTGCTCCTCGTTGGGCAACAGGCTGCCCAGTGAATGCATACCCAGCCGATGGGTCAGGGGGCGATAGGCATCGTGCAGTGCCAGATAGTAGCGTCCCTGCAGGGGTGTCCGAAGCGCGTCGCGCCGCACCTCCAGCTGGCGAAACAGCAGCTGCATCCGTCGCCACGCCTGACGCACCCGATTGGTCAGCAGCCCGTCTTCGGAAGCCCAGCGCAGGATGAGAGCGCAGCAGGCGCGTGCCTGTTCCAAATCGAGCCACAGATGGGGGTCGCTGGGCGTGGGGCGCAGGTGTGTCATGAATCTCATAATGGGTGGGCATCGCTTGCCCAGCGCACGCTCCAGAGCGGGCAGGTACCCCTCCAGCGAGCCGCCAATCGCCACGATGCGACGGGCGCGCGCCGCCTGCCGCACCATCCGCACATTCAGCATCACCTCATGGGCGTCCATCCCACGCGGCTGCAACAGCACCGCAGGCAGCTCCAACTGCTTCAGCCAATCATAGATGACACCTATCGTCGCCGCGTACATTACCCAGCCATCATTTTGTTTAGTCTCAACAGGTGCTATCTGCCAAGTTATTAAGTTTGTTCCAACTGGATAATTTTCTCTATCTCTTCCCTCAAAGGCTGTATCTTCTCGGTCACGATTGCCCAAACCTCTTTGTAATTGACGCCGAAGTAATCGTGAATTAGAACATCTCGCAGACCCGCTATGGATCTCCACTCCACTTGAGGATAGCGTGCTTTTATTGAGCGAGACAGCTTCTTGACTGCTTCATCGATAACCTCTAAATTGCGTACAACCGCATCGCGCGTCTTACGATCATTGACAAACGACTCATAGTCGTAGCCTTGCGTAAAGTCTTGGATAGCTTGAATGGCATCCAATATGTCGCTCAAATAAGTAAGATCAGTTCGGCTCTTCGACATCCTGCAAACTCCTGAAAACTGCTTCCACGAGCGGGCGTTTGTGCGGTATCTCAGCGGCTTGCTGGAGGCATTCGAAGGTGGTGATGTCGACGCGCCGTCCCAGCAGTTGCTCCAAAAAATGCGCCATTGCGACGAGGTCCCATCCCAACGGGCGTTCCAACTCCGCCACCAAGTCCACATCGCTGCGGGCGTGTGGGCGCCCATACGCGAACGAGCCGTACAGCGCCAGGCGCCGCACGCCGTACCGCTTGCGCAAAGTGGGGAGCGCCTCCTGCAGACGCTGCACCACCTCTTGACGCGATTGCACCCGCAGCCTGACATTCCGTTGCGTACCCATTCCAAGACCTCTACTGACCTGTTTGCTACGCCATCATTTTGCGTAGCACCATCGGCAGGATGCCGCCGTGCCGATAATACTCCACCTCAATTGGGGTGTCCACGCGCGCCATCACTTGGAAGGTGCGCTCGCTGCCATCGGGCTTGACCGCGCGCACGGTCAGTGCTTTGCGCGGCGTAAGCGCCGTAATACCCTCGATATGGAACACCTCCTCGCCTGTGATGCCCAGCGTCTGCACATTCTCGCCGGGCATAAACTGCAGGGGCAGCACGCCCATGCCGACGAGGTTGCCCCGATGGATGCGCTCGAAGCTTTCGGCAATCACGGCGCGCACGCCCAGCAGCGCGGTGCCCTTCGCTGCCCAGTCGCGGGAGCTGCCAGAGCCGTACTCCTTGCCCGCCAGCACAATCAACGGAATGCCACGCGCCCGATAGCGTTCGCACGCCTCAAAGATGGTGGTGCGCTCGCCCGTGAGCCAGTCGATGGTGTAGCCGCCCTCCACGCCAGGCAGCAAGAGGTTCTTGATGCGGATGTTCGCGAAGGTGCCGCGTATCATCACCTCATGATTGCCCCGCCGTGAGCCGTAGGTGTTGAAATCGCGCGGGTCAACCCCCTTACTGATGAGATACTGCCCTGCGGGGCTTTCTACAGGGATGCTGCCTGCGGGCGAGATGTGGTCGGTGGTGATGCTATCGCCGAGGATAGCCAGCACGCGTGCGTCGTGAATATCGCTCAGCGGCGGGGGCACATCGGGCATGTCGTCGAAGTAGGGTGGACGCTGGATGTAAGTGCTGTTGGGGTCCCACTGGTAGACTTGGCTTTGCGGGATGGGCAGGGCGCGCCAGCGTTCGTCGCCGTCAAAGACGCTGGCGTAGCGATGCTTGAACATCTCGGAGCGTACCGAGCGGGCGATGGTCTCCCGCACCTCCTGTGGGCTGGGCCAAATATCGCGCAGATAGACCGGCTGCCCATTCGGGTCGTACCCAAGCGGTTCGTGATAGAGATCGATATCGATGCGTCCTGCCAGTGCGTAGGCGACGACGAGCGGAGGCGAGGCGAGGTAGTTCGCCCTGACCAATGGATTGATGCGTGCCTCAAAGTTGCGGTTGCCCGACAACACGGCTGCCACCACGAGGTCGCCTTCGCGGATGGCTTTTGCGACTGGTTCAGGCAGCGGTCCGCTGTTGCCGATGCAGGTGGTGCAGCCGTAGCCAACCACATGGAAGCGCAGCGCTTCCAGATAGGGCAGCAGTCCCGATGCCTCCAGATAGTCGGTCACCACGCGGCTGCCCGGTGCGAGGCTGGTTTTGACGGTCGGCTTGACGCTCAACCCGCGCTCCACCGCCTTTTTCGCCAGCAGCCCCGCTGCTACCATCACCGCCGGGTTGGAGGTGTTGGTGCAGCTGGTAATCGCCGCGATGACCACATCGCCATGGTGGAGAAGCACCTCCTGACCGTCGATGAGCACGGGCACACCGGCGTGTCCCCGCTCGGTCGGCGTCGCCTCCGCTGGCGATTCGTCGTCCCATCGGCTCGGCTCGGGTGGTTGTAAGCCGAAGCCACCCTCGCGAATAGGCGTGTAGAGCGACTTGAGAAAGCTTTGCTTGACCTCCCGCAGGGGCACGCGGTCGTGCGGGCGTTTGGGTCCCGCGAGGCTCGGTTCCACCGTGCTGAGGTCCAGCTCCAGCAGGTCGGAATATTCGGGGTCGGGTGTCTCGTCGGTGCGGAACAAGGCGTTCTCCTTGCAGTAGGCTTCCACGAGGCGCACGAGGCTCTCGTGGCGACCGGTGAAGCGCAGATAGTCCAGCGTGCGCTGGTCGACAGGGAAGAAGCCCATCGTGGCGCCATATTCGGGTGCCATATTCGCAATCGTGGCGCGGTCTTCCACCGTGAGGCTGCTCAAGCCCGGTCCGAAAAACTCCACGAACTTGTCCACCACGCCTTTTTTGCGCAGCAGCTGCGTGACGGTCAGCACCAAATCGGTGGCGGTGGCGCCTTCGGGCAGCTGCCCCGTTAGCCGAACGCCCACCACCTGCGGAATGAGCATATAGTAGGGCTGACCCAGCATCACCGCTTCGGCTTCGATGCCACCCACACCCCAACCCAAGATACCCAGCGCGTTAATCATGGTGGTGTGGCTGTCGGTGCCGACCAGCGAGTCGGGAAACGCCCACATCTCGCTGTTCACCTGCTTCGTCTGCACTACGCGCCCCAGATACTCCAGATTCACCTGATGCACGATGCCGGTGCCGGGCGGCACCACGCGGAAGTTATCGAACGCTTGCTGCGCCCAACGCAGCAGCATATATCGCTCC
>Ga0197142_1002944_pt1 | contig 14587 bp, 6 predicted proteins | sample GBS60_MetaG_FD_148614 | JGI IMG/M metagenome (GOLD analysis project Ga0197142, IMG submission 148614) | Sediment microbial communities from Great Boiling Springs, Gerlach, Nevada, United States - GBS 60_MetaG | ecosystem: Environmental > Aquatic > Thermal springs > Hot (42-90C) > Sediment... | reverse complement strand
AGGCAGAAAGCCGGAATAGTACAAAGTACACCGGGGCGCCACGAGCCGACGCACATTCATATCCACAGTGAAGTTCTCCAGCTCACAATACAGCTCTGAGGCACTGATCCCCAGCCGCTGCCAGTCAGCCCTGCCCCGCGTCCCTATAAAGTGCCTATTCGTAAGGTTGAGAACGCCATCTACGCCCTGAATCACTATCTCCTGCCCACCCGTGGCACAAATAAGACTGGTATTCTTAAAAAAGAAGGCTGGCACGCTCCGCTCTTCAAGAGCTACGGAGTCATAATAAGTATAAAAGCCAAGACGCGCTTCACTCTTGCTAATGCGCCATTCAAAAACACTGGTTTTATTCACCACCCCCTGCGGCACGAAGTTGGACAGCGTCTCCCAGAACTTAGGAAGGTACGAGGGGTTACTGACTGCCAGGCTCTCCGAAATAGCTATGAACTGCGGCACGGGCGCCCGAACCTTAGTCTCGGGATTTTTTAGGAGCAGGGCGGCCTCCACAAAGCGCAGAAGCTCTGGATAGGGCTTGAAGCCTTTTTTATGGAGGCGGCTGGCCAGCTGAGCAATCGCTTTTTTCTCAGGGATGGAGAGGTCCCCTGTTTCCCAAGCCGAGAAGAACGCCTGGGCCCGCGCCGTAATGTCGGGCCGCTTAAAGCGCTCTAAGGCCCCCTTGAGCGCTACTCCAAACTCATCCGGGGACTCCGGAATCTCCACCAGCTGCCCATACAGACTACCCCCAATCCACCCCCATAAAAAGGCTACTACCCACCAACCACGCATCGGCCCAAATCTACGAATATCCCCTAAACGGGCAGGGACCGCCGCCCCTCCCACAAAGCCTCTACCACTAAGGGATCCGCCAGGGTAGAAGTATCTCCAAAATCCCTTTCGCCAGCCACGATCTTTCTCAGGATTCGCCGCATGATCTTACCGGAGCGGGTCTTGGGCAGGTCAGGCGCTATTTGAATGGCATCGGGTTTGGCTATGGGGCCTACCTGCTGCCGTACCGCCTCTATGAGTTCGTTCTCTGAGGGAGGCACAGCCTCTTTGTGAAGCACCACAAACGCATAAATCCCCTCCCCCTTCACAGGATGTGGGTAACCGACGACAGCGGCTTCTGCTACAGCGGGATGAGCCACCAGAGCACTCTCTATCTCCGCTGTGCCCAGCCTGTGCCCAGAGACTTTCAGCACATCGTCTATCCGCCCGTAAATCCAGAAACAGCCATCTTCGTCTACTTTGGCCCCGTCGCCGGTGTAATAATAGCCCGGATAGGGCGCGAAATACACTTCATAAAAGCGCTTGGGGTCTCCCCAGAGGGTACGCGCCTGTCCGGGCCAGGTACCTTTCAGGAGTAAGATACCTTCGCCCGGCGCTGTGCGCTCTTTACCCTCCGTATCCAGGATAACGGGCTCAATCCCCGGTAGCGGATAGGTAGCGCTTCCGGGCTTCTGGAGGGTATGCCTGCTGGGTAAAGGGCTTATACATATACCGCCTGTTTCGGTTTGCCACCAGGTATCTACAATCGGACAGCGCCCCCTTCCAACGACCTCGTGGTACCATCGCCATGCTTCCGGATTAATTGGCTCGCCCACGCTTCCCAGAAGTCGAAGGCGCGCCCGCTTACTCTGACGCACCCAGTGATCCCCCTCGCGCATCAGCGCCCGTATCGCCGTCGGCGAGGTGTATAAAATGGAGACGCCATATTTATCTACGATCTCCCACAGACGGGCAGGCGTGGGATACGTCGGCGTCCCCTGAAAAAGCACCTGCGTCGCCCCATTACACAAAGGCCCATACACTAAGTAAGTGTGCCCAGTGATCCACCCCACATCGGCCGCACAAAAGTATACATCCTCACTTCGGTAATCAAACACCAGCCGAAAGGTATGCGCGGCATAGACCAGATATCCGCCTGTGGTATGTAGAAGGCCTTTGGGCTTGCCCGTAGAGCCAGAAGTGTACAAAATAAAAAGAGGGTCTTCGGCCTGCATGGAGGGATACTCGGTATAAGGAGCGACCTGCTGGCGCAGACTCTGGTAGCTGTGATGGTTAGCTACCCGGGCTGAAAAAGGACGATCGGGAGAATCTATCACCAGAATATGTTCTATGGGGGTGCCCTCTGTGGCAGGTACGGCCTGTTGGTAGAGGGGGGTGACTTTGCCACCGCGGGGGCTATGTTCCGTTGTGATGAGCAGCTTCGCCTGAGAGTCCATGATCCGGGCCCGAAGCGCCTCTGTGGAAAAACCTGCAAACACCACCGTATGAATGGCGCCAATCTGCGCACAGGCCAGCATCGCCGCTATCACCTCAGGTATCATGGGTAAATAGATGGCCACCCGATCGCCCTTTTGAATGCCCAGGTGTTTCAAGATACCGGCGATCTGATGCACTTCCCTTTCAAGCTCCGCATAGGTAAGGGGGCGGCTCGGCGCATCGGGGTGATCCGGCTCCCAATATAAAGCTATGCGATCGGGAGTCGCCTGGGCATGGCGCCCCACAGCATTGTAGGCCGCATTGAGCAGACCATCTTCGTACCAGCGAATGTCTACTCGAGGCGTATCGAAAGAATTCTCAGGGATATGCACCTCATAATGCCGAATCTTCGTGGGGAATCGGTCCCAGGAAAGGATTTCCGCAGTCTCTTTCCAGAAAGCCTCGGGCTCCCTTAGACTTCTCTCATAGAGGTCGGCATAAGCAGGCGCCTGCCGACGAAGGAGTTCCCTCCAAAAGTCCATTTAGCAAAAATACACACATTCAAGGAAATAGTTATAGGAACGGGAGGCTACCTCATTATTGGGACGGATGTTAGCCCATACTATTTAGCCCTACAGGCTGTGCTTGATCCTGCGGATCAGGTCTCAAAGTTCTGGAAGCTATACCCCATTTTGGTGGGCTGGACTTAGCGAGTGTCCGCCGGGTATTGTGAATGCAAGAGATGTTGTACCTTTGCGGGGCTGGGCCTGTAGCTCAGATGGTTAGAGCGCAGCACTGATAATGCTGAGGTCCGTGGTTCGACTCCACGCAGGCCCACGACGCCCCCACCTCTGGCCGAGCCACTTCTGAATGGCTGGAGCTGATAGTGTTCTTCCCAGCATAGGGAAAAGGGTATCCGCTTTCAATCTCCTTTCAGTCTTCTGAGCTCCGTGAAATAGAGAGCGTACCTGCCCCGAAGAGGGGGCAGGGAGTGCGGAACTTCGTACCTTTGTGGGGCGGGGGATTAGCTCAGGTGGTAGAGCGTCGGCTTTGCAAGCCGAAGGTCAGCGGTTCGAGTCCGCTATCCTCCACGGTCGCTTCCAGCCCTCATCCCGCATCCCTTATGGGTGGCGCTATGCTTCTTTAGGGGGCGGTACGCAGCTGCCCACGCTCTGCTTTTTTAGGGCTGAGGCGGGGCGGCGCCGAGGCCTACGGCCTCGGCGCCGCCCCCCAATACTATTATCCACAAACCCGAACTTTTCCGCCGCCCCACCCAAAATCTCTCATCATGCGGAAAAGCCAAAAGATACCCATCCAGCACCCTACAATTGGCCCATGACAGAAAGAAGTTTACCCACCCCTCGCATCAGGTACAACTTATGGCTGGGCCTTCTAATAGGCGCCCTAAGCCTCTCAGCCTGCGGGAAAAAAGTCACCTCAGCATCAAAACAAAAAAAGCCTAAAAGTTCCATTGCCCAGCAAGAAGCAGTAGTCCGGATCGCCAAGGAATACCTTGGAACCCCCTACAAATACGGCGGCACATCTAAAAAAGGCATAGACTGTTCAGGCCTCACCTGTCAGGTCTACAAGGAGGCAGCCGGTCTCACCTTACCCCGAAGCGCCGATGCCCAGGCTGAAACCGGCAAAGCCGTACCCCTCTCGCAAGCAAAAGCCGGAGACCTGGTCTTTTTCCGAGAACCGAAAGCGCAAAAGGTTACCCATGTGGGCATTCTCATCTCCGATGGAAAGCAAGGGCGCTTTATCCATGCCTCTACAAGTAAAGGCGTGCGGGAAGACAGTCTCCAAGACCCATACTGGAAAAGCCGACTGGTGGCTATTCGGCGGGTGCTTCCCCCATCAAAAGGCGCTGGACATACCGATCCACCGGAAAAGTCAGCATCATCAGCTCGGGGAAAAGCCAAAAACACCGCATCCGCGGGGAAATGAGCCGAACTTCCCCCGCCCAGCAGATCCGATAATACACCGCTAAAATACGCGCCTGAACATGATAAAACGACCGCTGATAAAAGTGTGTCGTGTAGAAATGTTCGGCTCTGCATACAGTTATCCCCAGCTCCTCCTGCATCTCTCGGCGCAAAGCCTCTAAAAGCCCCTCCTGCGGCTCTACGCCACCGCCGGGAAACTTCGCGACCCACCCGCCTCGAAAGTACTCTTCCAGGACGAGATAGCGCCCTTTCTCATCTTGAAGGAGGCCGTAGACCCGAACGACCCATTTCACGAGGAGCGCTGATAAAACGTAGGCACCCTGTACTCAAAAAGGGGCGCGAGAATTCGCTTTTCATCGGGAGACCAGCCCACTCTTTGATAATAGTTTTGTAAAGTCTGGCGGAAAAGAGTCTGCTCCATCCAGTACTCGGTAACCTCCCGAGCTACGGCAGCAAGGCGGTTATTCGTGCTGGTGAGCGCCTCAAATAGGTGCGGCAGAAGGGCAGGCGGCATCTGATTGAGTCGTTTGAGGGCTCGCAGGGCATTTTGGCGCGTGCGAAACTCAAACGAAACGCTGGCGTAGTCGACAAGTTTTTCCAGGGCGGCCCGGTCCCCTGTGCGAGCCGCTATTTCCAAGGCTTTGATTTCTACTTGGCGACCCGGATGGCCCTCTACCCCTCGCACTGCTTGCAAATAAGTCGGAATTCGCTTGGGAAAAGCTTCGGACAGGCGCTCCAAAGCCAAAGTGACGATTGTATAGGAGGAGTCTTTGAGGAGTTTTTCTAAGTCTGATAGGAGCGCGGCAGGAAGGGGATTGAGATTAGCCAGGGCGGCAAAGCGGACCTGGGGATGGGGGTCGCGTAAGGCTTCCCGAATAAAGTCCTGACTTTTTGGATCATTAGCCAGCTGGGCAACCACCTCGGCGCGTATAGCCCAAAAGCGCTCTCGCTTGTAGGCCGCCTGCAGGGCTTCCCGCTTAGCCTCGGGCGGGAGGCGGCGTAAAGCCACTAACGCATCGTACCTATCTAAAAGGTCCGGCGCTCTTTCCAGCTGAGCCAAAAGCTCCTCCGCCCTCTTCTCAAAGGTAAGCCGCTTGAGGATCCACCCCCCCGGGTCAAAAAGCACAAAGGAAACCGGCTTATTCTGGGGATTGGGGATTTCAATAATCTGGCGGGCCTCACTAATCCACGGACGCACACTATCCCGTGTCCCATCCGTGTAATAAACCACAATCGGGATAGGCATGGTAAAAAAACCAACTGCGCTGTCTTGCACCTGCTCTACAACTACTTGGGTGAGGGTTTTGCCAGATTTTTGAATGGTAGCGTGGGAGACCTTATAGTGGGGTTCGCCGCCCCGATAAAGCCACTGTTTGAAGAACCATTCCGGGCTGAGCCCGGCCGCATCTTGAAAAGCCTGATAAAGGTCGTTGGTCTCGACTACATCGTAGGGGTGCTTTTGGAGATAATGGCGGATGACCTGACGATAGGTTTCGTTGCCGAAAGTGTGGCGCATCATATCTAAAATGGCGGAGCCTTTTTGGTAAACTCGGGCATAACCGGAATTAGGATGGACGACGGGGAGGTTGTCTTTTTCACTGGCAGAAAGGGCGAGATTGTGTTCGGTTCGCCGGCCCCAATCGTACGCGTCTTTCCCGTAAACATGGCCTATAAACTGCCGGGCATAGTGGGTGGCGAAACTCTCTTGCAGCCATATATGGGCACTACTGCGAGCCGTGACATAATCGCCAAACCACTGATGCGTTAGCTCGTGGGCATTCACTTCTACATAGTTTCGATCCAGGAAAGCCCGGTCATCTACTACGAAAAAGTCTCCAAAGATGGTAGCGGTGGTATTTTCCATGGCGCCGTAGATAAAGTCCGCCACAGGAACCTGGCTGTACTGCGGCCATGGGAAGGGGATGCCGATTTCGTCTTCGAGAAACTCCATCATTTCTACCGAGTATCGGTAGGTGGGTTCCAAGCAGCAAGCGCGCTTGTCCGGATAGTAATAAAGGTTTAGAGGTGTGCCCCGACTCGTTGTGCGCCGCTCAATGCCATACTCCCCAATAGCCACCATAAGGAGGTAAAGGCTGTGGGGTTTGGGCATTTTGTAGTGCCAGGTAAGGGTGCCATCCGGGTTGCGCAGGGTATCTACGAGAAGCCCATTAGAGAGGACCTGATAGCGGCTGTCAAAGGTGATATAGGTCTCTGTAATGAGTTTGTCGTTAGGATCGTCGTAGGCGGGTATCCAGTGTCGGTGGTCAAAAGCTTGGCCTTGAGTCCAAATTTGACGCCGGGCCCGCCCTGTCTTGTCTTTCCAGCCAATGAAGTAGATACCTTTTCGGGGCTGAGCGATATACCGGATCGTCACGGAATCTAAGGCCCCTACAGCTATTGGCTGTGGGAAGCGCAGGACCAGCTTTTGCCCGTCGTACTGATAGAGGAGGGGTCTCTCGTGGTAGGTAATGGCTTCTATTTGAAGGTTGATCCCATCCAAAACGAGGGTATCTACGCCGGGCCTTAGCCCTTGAAAGCGATGGGTAACGAGACCGTAGACGATGCCTTTGGACGCATCAAAGCGCACCCGAAGGGTGAGGGACTCCATGTCTACTTCTCGCTGTCGGGGCGTGAAGGTCTGGGCTACGAGAAGCCCTACCAATAAAAGTAGTCGCGGCATGCGGCAAAGGTACTATACCCCTGCGTGTAGAGCGCGTACCTTACCCAGCTGCAATACAAAGATCGGCGAAAGCGCTTGAGATATTCCTGATCAAAAGTAGAGTATCTACCTCATTCTGGCGCTGCCTCGTCGCAGGTTAGCCCGGCCCAAACTGCCTCTCTTAAAGATCCATCAACCTCGCCTCATATCCAGCTCAGTGTGGTTAATCTTTTTTCTCTAATAAGTTTTTGGCCATCAAGTCTGGTATGGTAGTATTTGCATATTAGGTTTTGCGTATATTTGCCCCGATGCGTGGGACTCTCACGCCAATAAACGGAATAGGGAAAGCTCTGATAAAAAACTCAGGCTTTCATGGGCTTTGCTCTTCTCTGGCGTGGGAGGCAGGGCGGCCCCCACAGGGCTGCAACCTTAAGTCTGGTTTTTTCGTATTATATGACCGTGGGAAAGTGGGTGCAAAAACTGCGATGGGATGGGACAAAAACTCTCAATACTTGGATTCCAAGAGTTATGACTCGATACGCTGTGCTTACAATCTTCTCTCTGCTGTGGGCACAAGGAAGCGTTACGGCTACGGAGCCAGCGCTACAAGTCTGTGGTTCAAACGGTACGGTTACAGTAACTGTCTTCAACACTGGGGGGACTCCACTTACAGGGGTTCAGCTATCTATTCAGATGCCCCCGGGGGTGGAGTATGTCGCCGGGACGGTAAGCCCTAATACCGTCACGGAGGTTAGCATCACGCCTGCTAATCAGCCTACTTTTGGTGTCCCGGATTTGCCGCCAAACTCAAATCTGATTATCACGCTTCAGGTGCGGGCTACCTGTGATGTGATCGCCTTCTTAGCCGATGAAAATAACGAAGTCAAAAACACTTATACGCTTACTTGGAGTGGGGGCGGCTCTGCCTCGTACACTTCGGCTACAGAATATAGCATTACACAGCCTGCCCTTCAGTATTCCAGTATAACCAACCAGGTATTTGCCGCTACGACTTTACCGCAAACCTTTACTCGGACCTTTACGGTTACGAATGCAGGGACAGCTCCACTTAGCGTTTTTCGTCACTCGGAGACGGCGGGGGCCAGCGTTACCATTCAGAGCTCTTCGGGCGGTACCGTCATCACCCACACCTCAAATAACCTCGTCTTAGAGTTTAGTGGTGCCGACTTCGGGGCCAATAACCTCTTTGACCCGGGCGAAACGATCACCTTCTCTGTAACCTACCAAGTTACTTCCTGTAATGCCGCTACTTCTAACTTCTCCCTTACATGGGGCTGCTACAACCAGACCTGCCAGACCGTCACCCAAACCGGCAGCGTCAATTTCGCCAGTCTCATTCCTAACCTCAATAGCTATAAGTTCTCCTACATACAGGAAAGCAGCTGTTATGGCGATTCTTATGCCAATCACGGCCGCCTTCTCATCCGCAATATCGGTGCTGGCCCAGCCAAAGACATCGAAGTCGACCTTTATGTGACCTTTTGGCCCCCTGATGTCTATGATGGCAATAGTACTTACGACCGGATAGATACCAGTTCCATTAGCCTCAAGATTGGTTCGAGTGGTACGCCGCTTCCAAGAGTCATTACCAATGCACAAAGCGGCACCGTTCACGGCTGCTTTACCGCTACCGATGTCGTCAAAAAGCTCAAGCTATACATTGCGGGCCCTCTCGACCCCGGAGATACCCTTTTCATAGATTTCAACCTCCATACCTGTGAGCTGCCGCAGAGCTGCCCTACCACAGGTTATGACTTTTACTTTCATGGGGTAGGAGGCGATGTGAGCTACAAAAGTCTGTGTAATGACTCCTACACGCATCACCTTAACTGGACAGACTACAACAAAGAGCGGTATCTATCTCGCTCTGCGGTTTCTGGGTCTGGTCCGGGCTCGGTTACAGATGGTCAGACCTTTTCTTACTGCTTCGCTTTGCAAAGCGAAATTGGAAACATCGTGATTAATAGCCCCGATGGCCGTTCGGACTCGGGCAGTCCGTCGGATGCGAATAACTACCAGGTTATATGGACCATTCAGCTTCCGGCGGCTTTCACTTACACAGGGGCTCCGATAAACTGGATAAGTGGCTCTGCGTCCTGGCCTGCCAGCAGTGTCAGTGTTTCCGGCGGCGTGCTCACGATCGTTTTTAATCCCGCTGATCGCCCGCCAGGATGGACAAGCTTCAAGAATGCTTCTCTGTGTGTCTCCCTTCAGGCGGTGTGTGGCACTCCGGGGGTGTACCCCATTACCGCCAGTGTAAGCTACAACCCAAACACTGCCTGTAATCCCGCCTCCGGATATTGTACAGGTATCCCCACTACTCACAGTATAGCGCTCAACTGTCCAATCCCCTGCCCCGATGGCATAGACTTTATTAGCTTTGATGTCAAGCGCATTTCGTATGGCCTTCCGGATCACGATAACGACGGGCAGCCCAGCGGCGCTACCCTAAACTTTGCGCAAATGAGATTGGATCGGCTTATGCATACCGATACGGCTGAGGCGTTCTTTGGGGGGCGCGTGCGAGCGACTAACTATCCCTCCTGGCAAAATGTCTGGGTCATCTTGGAGGCAGGGACCTTGGGTGACCTTCTCGTCGGCCTTGATGCCCAGGTCACCATCCGCGAAAATGGGGTTGCGCCCGTGCATACCTTCACGCTTCCGGTTGTGACCGCTCCCAACTGTTCGGGGTACCCAGATTGCAACCGAATGGCAGTGGATCTAAGGGTTCCCACTCTGGTGGCGGCTGGCCTCGTTCCATCCACCTTCGTGTATCAAGATAACGACTCCATAGAAGTACGGCTCCGTTTCCGCTTTCAAACTAATATCGGCGGGATTCAGCAGAACACCGTATTTACACCTTACTTCTATGCCACTACGAATCCAAGTGATTTAGACCCTGTTTTTCTTACACCGCATGCTCAGGCAGAGCGCTTCAGCTGTCGAGCCCAAAGCGGTTCTCTGGAACTTATCGGCTGGTATGTGACCGTGGGAGGCCCCGCAGAGTTTCAGAGATTTCCCAATGATCCCTACGACCAAGATGGTTGCGCGATTCCCTTCTGGGCCTACTATTATCTCAGTATCGGGCCTTGCTGTCTGAACTACTGCCACACGAACAGCCTTTTCCCTTATGAGTACCGGGAGTGGAGTCTGCCCGCTCAGTTTGTGATCAATCTGCCGACGGGCTGGTCCTATGCAGGCGCTGGCGATCTTATCTTTCAGCGTACCCCGGACTGTATCAACCAATATACAGGCGGTGGGAATGCTAATCCCGTAGACCCCAACGCCAATCCACTCGTCTTCAATACGCTTATTCACTTCACACCCAATGGGGGTTCGCTGGTGCCGAGCGATGATGGCTATTTTGGACTTCTTTACATGCGGCTGCGGCCTTCTTGTCAGAGCCGCTCTAATCCTGAGCGCGATACCGTAACTTTCACAGTAAATTTCGCTGGACGCCTTCCCGAGTCCGCCTCCACCCAGCCTAGCCAGCCTTATACGCTCATTTATGATGCCCCCCGCCTCAAAGTAGAAGGCCTACCCGATGTGGTCACCCTCACGGGCTCCCCCGTAGAATGGACGATCAAAGTCTCTAACACCGCTAACGCCACTACGGCCAAAAATGCCTTCCTCTTCTTCAAAACCGCCCAAAGTAACCTTACCGTTACCGAGGTTATAGACCTTAGTACAAATACCCCAATCACGCCCATTGGAGATATTTACCCCATAGGAGATGTCCCGGCCTCTACCGATCGGCAATTCAAGGTTCGGGCTACTCTTTCCAACTGCGTTTTAGATACGCTCTATGCGCATGCGGGCTGGCGCTGTGAAGGGTATCCTGCTTCCGCTGCTTCCTACGCCTGCTACGCTAACGCTCCGCACGACACCCTCCGCTACATCCCCACCCAGCCTAATGTGCTCTTCTCCAGCATCAACATAACTCCCAATCCCTCAAACCTCTGCGATACCCTGACCGTAGAAGTCACCCTTAACAACGCCGGCCAGTCCGCCGCCTATCAACCCCTCCTATACATGCTTCTGCCAGCAGGGCTCGTCTATGTGCCAAACAGCGCCGAATACCTCTACCCCACCAGCAGCTCGTGGCAAACGCTACCCAACCCCAATATCCTCTTCATCTTCCGAGTGTGGAACCTCACCACGCAAACCAGCCCATTAGGCCTTACGCCCACCGGTCCCAATAGCACCATCAAAGTACGCTTCAAAGTCGCCTCCAACTGTAACTATGTCAGTGGCCTCCAAATCCGCTTTTTCTTGATTTACAGGAACTACTGCAATCAGGTTCTCTCCCAGATAAACTCCTCCCCCGTCGTATCTCTGGCGAATGCGATCGTACCTTACACTACCAGCATAAATGTTCCCAACTTCACGGTCACTAAGTGTCAAGATACCCTCACCTACACTATTGGAATTACGAACCTCGGCCCCGGCAGCACGACGAATTTTGACAGCGTGCGGGTGACCTTCCCACAAGGCGTCAGTTACTTGGCTAATAGCACCAATGGCCTCAATAACTTTACCACCCATGAGCCTCAGGTCAGCATCATCGGATCCAACACGGTCTTTCAATGGGGCCTGCAAGGAGGGCACGGTGTAGGAGTAAATGTGCAATACAGCTTTCAAGTGGTGGTGGGCCCCTCGCTCCCAACAGGAACCTATCCCGTCGCTGTCCAGACGCTTATTAACGCTACGCAGGACTGCGGGACCACTACCTGTAATACCTTCTTCTCCACGGGAACTGCCGCGGCTAACCTTACCATTAACCGTCCGGCGGGATTATGGACAGGTAATGTAGACACAGACTGGTACAAGCCCTTCAATTGGGGCGATTGTCAGATACCTACCTGCGCCCAGGATGTGGTGATTCCGTCGGCGCCTTCGGGAGGCCACTTCCCCGTGATTGATAACTCCAATATTCACGGAGCGGCGGAGTGCCATGACATTACGGTTCAAACTGGAGCCAGCTTGGGCCTCACCAGTACAGGGCAGTTAGACATCTGTCGCCACACGACATTCCAGCCCGGCACCACGCTTAATACTGTCTTGGGAGCCAAAGTGCGTTTCGTCGGCACCACCAATCAGCTCTATATCTTTAAGGGAACCGGTCAATGGCAGGATGTACAGATGGCACAGACAGCTTTGGGACAACGGCTCGTCCTCCTCGATCCGCTGGAAATCAAGGGCACCCTAACCCTAACCACCGGTGTCATTGATGGCTTCACCAATAACAAGGAAACTATCGTCCTGAACCCCACGGCCAGCGCCGTCACTTCTGGAAATATAAATAGCTACATCTCTGGTGTCTTGCGCCGCAAAATCAACACCACGGCTGTGGATGGGTGGTATTACTTACCTATGGGGGACTTTCCAAGTGGACGCGGGTATGAGCTGGCGCAGCTGATGTTTGATGCGACGCCGGCGACGCAGGAGATTACCGCGGCCTTCTATTTGTGGCCAGGGGCGCCCCCCTCCTGCGCCGTCAAAACCGACTGTGGCGCTCGCTTTGGCCTCCTGCCCAACCTCGATCACGGCTACTGGACTATCAATCGTACGCAGGGCGGTGCCACGCCTTATCATCTCCGGGTCTTCTCCCGTAACTACACTAATGCGGTGGGCGTCTCCTATGCGATTGTGAAGCGGCCTACGGGATCTGGGGCTACCTTTGACTTTGAGGGCGATTGTGAGGGGAGCCCGTACGACCAGGCGAACCAGACGGGCCGCCTGCATGTGCCGGACTTCTCGGAGTTTGCCGTCGCGCAAAGCGATCAGCCGCTTCCCACCCAGCGACTCCTTTTACGCGCCGATGCCCAGCCGCAAAGTATCCTCCTCCACTTCACGGCGGAGCTGCTTAGCGCTAACGATGTGCGCTTCTACGAAATCCGTCGTCGCGAAGTCACCGGCACTTGGCAGACCTTGATTATGCTCCCTTACCACAGCGCTTACCTACAAAATGCCGCCTCCGCAAGCTATCGGTGGAACGACCTGACCGCCCTCCCCAATACGCCGTATATCTACCAAGTCATAGCCCTCGGCCCTAACGGCGAGCATAAACTCTATTCCAACCCTGTGGAAGCTATGATTTCAACCGAGGCGCGGCCTGTCTTCTGGCTTCAGCCGAACCCCTCTTATGGAAGTACCTGGCTAATGGCTTCGCAGCCCGACCTGCCCGTAGAGATCGTAGATGTGAGCGGTCAGATAGTGTGGCAAGGGCGCACCGTAGCATCAGCCCTTGAACTGCCTGCCAACCTCGCCGCCGGCGTGTATATCGTGAAAGTGGCTGATACCCACCTTCGCTGGGTGAAGCTTCAATAAGCGCTCCGCTACTCTCCATCGCTTTTCATGCCAAAGGCCCCTCTAAATGAGGGGCCTTTTTGGTTATACCAATCTGAGTTATACAATATCTTAACCCGCAACCTCAGCCCTTCCCCCTCACGAGGGGGAAGGGTTTGGAAAGGGGGTTTGTGGCCATGCCAGCCAACCGCCTACAATCCCTTTGTAGCATGGCTATTCGTTTTCTGGGGGCCTGAATTTTATCCAGACACTCAGTCGGCATTCAGAGCGTTTTTGACCCAGATTGGTATTATACACCCACGCGCTGCGTACCCAAACGCCAAGCACTCTCCCGGGCCGCCTGCTCAACCAGCTTTTTAGCTCGGTCCTCCCCTAAATACCCATCTATAAGCTTATGAACGGCATACAGGACCGGCGTAAGTAAGACAGCCGCCGCCGCCTTGTAGGTATAATTCAGCAGGCCTATCACCGTCACCTGGGCAAAACTCCACCCCGCCCCCCAATAAAATGCAATGTACAACACCACGAAGCTATCTATAAACTGCGAGATGAGTGTGGAGCCTGTGGCCCGCACGGCCAGCCATCGTCCTTTCGTCAGCCGCCGCAGCCAGTGAAAGCTCACCACATCCACCAGCTGCCCGAGCAAAAACGCCGTTAGCGACCCCGCTACAATCCACAGACTCTGCCCGAATATCGCCGTAAAAGCATCCGGCATATACAATGGCGCGCCTTCTACCTGCCGCCACACCCAGAAATCAGCCGGCGGCAGCTTTATGGCGACATAAACCATGACAAACGCATACGCAATAACGCCCGCCCCTAAAAAAGATATCCGCCGCACCGCCCGTAAACCATAATACTCATTGATGAGGTCCGTAGCAATAAACACCCAGGGCCACAATATCACGCCCGCCGATAAAGATAGGGTTAGCCCGGTCTGCCCGAATAGACTTATTGGAACGGGCTCTACACCCATGAGGCGCTCAAAAGAAAAGATCTTGACCCCAATAAATTCCGCTATGAGGGCATTGCCTAAAAAAAACGCCGATAGGATCAGGAATAGATTCTGTTCTCGGCTATACATGGGCGACGATATAGGTTTTACCTTCTTCGGCTATGAGGGTATTGGGGAAGATGGCTCGGGCTTCTTGAAGGAGCGGGAGTGGGTCTTTATAACGGGCGGAAAAGTGGCCGATGAGGAGTTTTTGCACCTCGGCGGCCTTAGCGAGATGGGCCGCTTCTTCCGCCGTAGCATGAAAAGTTTGGCGAGCGCGCTCGCGCTGGGCAGAAAGAAAGGTGGCTTCATGATACAGCATGCTAACCTGCCTAACAAATGTCAGAAGCCTTTCATCATAAATTGTATCGCTGCAATAGGCGTACGAGCGCGGGGTTGGTGGGGGAAGTGTCAGGTCATTCCATGTGAGGCGATTACCCTGCCATTCTATGGTTC
>Ga0197142_1002943_pt1 | contig 14588 bp, 16 predicted proteins | sample GBS60_MetaG_FD_148614 | JGI IMG/M metagenome (GOLD analysis project Ga0197142, IMG submission 148614) | Sediment microbial communities from Great Boiling Springs, Gerlach, Nevada, United States - GBS 60_MetaG | ecosystem: Environmental > Aquatic > Thermal springs > Hot (42-90C) > Sediment... | reverse complement strand
GAGCACTTGCAAACCTGCCAGAACGAGCAGATGGTCATGATCGGCTATTCGGATAGCAACAAAGACGCTGGTCTGTTGATGGCCCGCTGGGCACTCTATCGCGCCCAGGAGGAGATGGCCAAAGTTGCCCAAAGCGCGGGAGTCAGGCTGACCATCTTTCATGGGCGGGGCGGGACAGTAGCCCGCGGCGGCGGCCCGACCAATCGGGCAATTCGCGCCCAACCGGCCGGCACCATCCAGGGTCGCTTTCGCCTTACCGAGCAAGGCGAGGTGATTGCCGCTCGCTATTCCAACCCGGCTCTGGCGCATCGCAGCCTTGAACAACTGGTGCATGCCGTCTTGATTGCATCCGCTCCCAATGGCAACACCCAAATTGAGGTTGCCTGGCGGGAGGCCTTAGACCACATGGCAAAGCAAGCCTATCTGTCCTATTGTCAACTGGTTAAAGAAGACCCCGCTTTTTTGGATTTCTGGCAAGCGGTAACGCCAATTGACGTGATCAGACGCTTACAAATCGGTTCCCGTCCGGCTGCCCGCCAACCAACGGTTACCCTCGACACGCTGCGCGCCATCCCATGGGTGTTCTCATGGATGCAAAGCCGTTATAACCTGCCAGGCTGGTATGGATTGGGCAGTGGACTGGCGGCTCTCGGCGATGAAGCCCGCTTGCGTGAGATGTACCATGGCTGGCAATTCTTCCATACCTTGATCAGCAACGCCGAGAACTCCTTGGTGCGAGCTGACATGGAGATCGCCGCCCTCTATCTCGACTTGTTCAAAGACACCCAACAGGGCAAGCGCTATTATGAGATCATCCGCGCCGAATATGACCGCACGGTCGAATGGGTGTTGCGCGCCAGCGGGCACAGCCAGTTGCTGGACGATGAGCCGATTACGCAACGCGCCGTGCGCTTCCGCAACCCCTACATAGACCCCTTGAATTACCTGCAAGTGGAGATGTTGGGGCGTTGGCGCGGCTTTGAGGACAAGGACAACCCGGCGGCTCAGGCAGTTTTTGAGGTGATCGTTCTGACCATCAACGGGATTGCGGCCGGCTTGCAGAATACCGGGTGAGGCGCCTTAGCGATGGAGGCGGTAAGGGATGGCAAAGCTTTGTCGCCATTCCCACAAGAACAGCACCGCCGCCAGAACTCCTACTGCTCCACCTCCAATCCAAATCGCCACGGGTCCTAGGCTATCGTTCAGCAAGCCACCCGCCAGCGGTCCAATGCCGGCGGCAATGATCCAGGTCAGGCTGTATAGACTCATGTAGCGGCCGCGCATATCAGCAGGAGCCAGGTTTGCCACGTAGGTTGAAGAGGTGGGCACGAGGACCATTTCCCCCACGGTGACGATCACCATGCTCAACCAGAACCACCAGAATCCGCTGCCAATTGCTACGCTCCCTACCCCGCAGCCATAGAGCAACGAGCCGATCGAGAGCGCCAGAAGCGGCGGGTAACGGCGCGTGATGGCCGTAACGGCTAACTGGAAAAGCACCACCATCGAGGCATTGGTGACCGGAATCCAGCCATAGAGCTTCTCCGAAATACCAAAATGGGTTTTGGTATAAACCCCTAACAAAACCCACAAAATGGCAGCACTGATCTGCGGTAAGATCAGGGTTAGCGCAAAACGGGTGAACCGCCGGTCTTCGAGGACGGCTTTATAACCTCCCAGAGCTTTACCCTCTGAAGTTTGAGCTTGCCTGGCTGTTTGCGCCAGGGCGGGGAGGGTTTCCTTTGCCCCAAAGGCGACAAACAAACCGTAAAGAAACAAGCCAGCCGCTGCGCCGTAAAATGCCAGAGTGTAAGAAACCGAAGCCAAAAAGCCGCCGATAGCCGGACCAATCGCCACGCCCAGGTTGTTGCTCAAGCGCATGCGAGAATAGGCATCGATGCGCTTGCCTTCGGGGATCAGATCGGCGATCATCGCATCTGCGCCAACGCGGTAGAGGGGATTCGAAGCCCCCTGCATCACCATCAGCAAAGCGAAAGCTACCAGCGAGTTAGTGCGGCTCAAGAACAAAAACCCCAAAGCGTTGGTTAACAGGCTGATCACCATCACCCGTTTGCGTCCCAGGCGATCGATAATCGGCCCGGCAATCAGCGAACTGAGCAGACCGGCGACGGAATTTAGCGAGATCAACCCGGCATTCACGGTCAATGGGCTATCCAACCGTTCGCTGATGTAGATCATGAGAAACGGCCAGATCATACTTGCCCCAATGGCGCTGATCAACATACCGCTGAACAACAGCCAGAATTGCAGCGGAAAGGAAGCTGGTTTGGATGGGGTCACAAAAATCGATTCCTCGGATTATGCTTCCTGCAGGGTATTTGTCTCCCATTCGATGCGGCGCTGACGATAACTCTGGTAATCCGGCACCAGGCGTTCGTATTCGCTATCCATGAGCGGCGAAGAGATCATGAAGTCGGCGGATGCGCGATTACAGGCGGTTGGGATGTTCCAGACAACCGCCATGCGCAACAGCGCTTTCACATCCGGGTCGTGGGGCATGGGCTCCAGGGGATCCCAGAAGAAAATCAAGAAATCAATCTCATTCTCGGCGATCTTTGCCCCGATTTGCTGATCGCCTCCCAAAGGGCCGCTTTGCAATTTGTGAATGGGGATGTTTAATTCCCGCTCCAGGATATACCCCGTGGTACCGGTGGCGTAGATTTCATGATGAGCGAGTAAATCTCGGTTAAAGCGCGCCCACTCCAACAGGTCGCGTTTTTTGTTGTCGTGGGCGACCAGGGCGATTTTCTTGTTCGGCTTCATGGTGATTTTCTGGGTTTTCATAAAAAGCCTCCTTGGAAATTCGAAAACTTCTTTGAATGAAAAACCTCTGTCAATATGGAGAGGGGAAAAAGAAGAGTATGCGCTGCGATTTCGTTTGTTCTAAAGTGGATTAAGGCTTGCCAAGCAAGTCCTGGGCTTGGGTTTCATCGACAAATAACAACAGCCAGACCTTCCAGTTGCTCAGCACGATGGGTTGAGGGGTTGAGGTGGGGATTGGGGTGGGGGTTGCGCCGCCTGGCGCCAGGGGAATAATCACCTTGTCGCCTGGACGCGCCATGTGACCCTTTTCATAGGCCCATCGTTCCACTTCGGCGGGTGAGGTTGCCTGGGCAATCTGGGTCGCTAAGGCGATGCTCTCCTGGGTTAACTGGCTCAGGGTCGCTGCCACGCGGGTGCTTTGAGCAGCCAGACGGTGCATTTCGTTAATGCGCTGATTGAAGGCCATCACAAAGCGCAAGGAGAGCAGGATGGCGGCGATGATCAGCGCGTATTTCCAACTGAAATACAGGCGTTTCATACCTTCATCATACCTCAGCCCTGCCGAACGCACAAGGTGTTTCGAGGGTTAGCGGATTGACTCTCTCCTTCTCGTTGCAAGACGCCTGCCAAAGGGCAAGGGATGGCGCGCCCAGGAGATCCAATTGCGCGCTAGGTTTTACCGTTGGTGGAACCAAAACCTGTTGAATAAGCTTTTCCCTGCTTCGCCACGGTTTTTCTTTGACATTCTCTTCATTTTCGGCTAAACTCCAGCTATATCCTGCTACGCGAGGTTGGAGATGGACAAAAAGCTTTCCCGCTACCGCTGGTTTGTGGTTATCATTTTCTTTTTCTTCATGCTCCTGCACCAAACCGATAAATTAATGATCGGTTCCTTGCAATTGCCGGTCAGTGAGACCTTCGGCTTGAATGACTTTCAGTGGGGGTTGATCAACTCGGGGTCGTTGATCGTGGCGACCATTCTCTACCCCATCTGGGGTTACCTCTATGACCGCTACGCCCGCGATAAACTGCTTGCCCTGGCCTCCTTCGTCTGGGGAGCAACCACCTGGCTGAGCGCCATTGTGCGTACCTATCCGGCTTTCCTGGCAACGCGGGCCTCCACCGGCATCGATGACTCATCCTACCCGGGCCTGTATAGCCTGATCGCCGACTATTTCGGGCCGCACCTGCGAGGCAAAATCTACGGCATCCTGCAACTGGCACAACCGTTGGGCTACCTGCTGGGCATGATTCTCGCCCTGATGGTTGCTCCTTCGATCGGCGGCTGGCGCTCGGTCTTCTATCTCACCGGCTCGCTGGGGATTGTGATTGCGGCTTTGATCTTCTTTGGCGTGCGCGATATGCCCCGCGGCAAAGCTGAACCCGAATTCGAAGGCTTAACAGAGATCGGGCAATTCCGCTTTTCCTGGGCTGAAGCCAGAGAAATCTTTAAGAAGCGAACGATGTGGTTTGTCTTTCTGCAGGGCTTCTTTGGCGTTTTCCCCTGGAATGTGATCACCTATTTCTTCTTTGGCTATTTGATGCGCGAGCGTGGCTATGACAACGAAGCTGTGCTGTTTACGATGGCGCCAATCATCCTGATCCTGGCTTCGGGCTATTTCATCGGCGGCGCATTAGGGGATTGGTTGTTCAAACGCACCAACAAAGGGCGGATTCTCGTTTCGTCGTTAGGGGTTATCATGGGGGCGATATTCCTGGTTCTGGCGTTGACCACGCCGATTGAAGCGCGGGGACAATTCTTCGTCATGATGGCCTTGACGGCGGTGTTCATGCCGTTCTCGTCGGCCAATGTCATTGCTACGGTGTTCGATGTCACCGCTCCCGAAGTGCGCAGCACCGCCCAGGCAGTTGAATATTTTATTGAAAACAGCGGCGCAGCCCTGGCGCCGGCCCTGGCCGGGGCAGTGGCAGTGGCGATTGGTTTGGGGCGTTCGATTCTGATCATCTGCACCAGCGCCTGGCTGTTGTGCTTTGTGATCTATATCGGCGCCTTATTTACCATTGATCATGACGTTCACATCTTGCGCAGCCAGATGGCCGCCCGCGCCAAAGCTCTGACCGGCAGTGGGTTATAAGTCGAGTCACTTCGTTGAGGGAGAAAGCTGTAGTATGATCACCATTACAACCGATAGCACTGCAGATTTGCCGCCTGATTTGGCGCAAAAACGGGGGATCAAAGTCATTCCCCTTTGGGTAACCCTGAACGGCAATGTTTACCGCGATGGGATTGATCTCACCACCGATCAACTCTTTGCGTTGATTCAGCAAACCCAACAATTACCCACCACAGCCGCGCCTTCGGTGGGCGAATTTGTGACCTTCTTTGCCTCGCTTTCAGAAGCGATTCATTTGAGCATTTCGGCAAAACTCTCCGCCTCTTTTCAAAACGCCCTGCTCGCCACCCAGGAGTTGGGCAATCCACATCTCCGCGTTCTGGACAGCCTCAACCTGTCCAGTGGCATCGCTTGGTTAGCGCTCAAGGCGGCCGACCTGCGCGACCAGGGCTGCTCGTTAGCCGAGATCGAAGGCGAACTGCGCACCTGGATCCCCAAAGTGCGCACTGCTTTTGTGCCCGAAACGCTCGAATATCTCTACAAAGGGGGACGCTGTAACGCTCTGCAAGCCCTGATGGGCAGTATGCTGAAAATCCTGCCCGTCATTCACGTACAGGCGGATGGCACGCTGGGCGTGGGCGAAAAAGCGCGCGGCAAACGCCAAAGAGCCTTGCAAACATTGCTGGAAGGCTTTGCACGCCAGCTTGAAAATGTAGATCGCCAGCGTATCTTTGTCACCCATGCCGCCTGTCCACAAGACGCCCAATATCTGGCCGGGGAAATTCAACGCCTGGCAAGCCCGCAAGAACTGATCATCAACGAGGCTGGTTGCGTGATTTCCAGCCACTGCGGGCCCGGGACAATTGGGATCATTTACGCCTTGAAGTGAACCGGCCGGCATTGCCGGGTTTCAAGCTGCAATAAGCGTGAGGTGACGGTCACCTGTGGGGTGACGGTCACCTTGCCGTTGGTCAATAACATCGTGCCATGGGCACGCCTAACCATTGCGCTAACCTGTGTAAAACCTGTCCTGTACCCGACCAGCTATTCACCGGTTGGATAATTTCGGTCATGTTCACGGCAAGTTGCTCCTCAATACCAGGGGCAGGTAGAGGTATTGGCCGCTCGTCCCCGGCAGCGGTGTCAAGGTAGGTATTGGCGTGGAGGTGCTGGTTGGAATTGGGGTAGAAGTTGGGTGCTGGCGAGAAGTCGCAGAGGGAGTGGGTGTGCGGGTTAGCAGCGGAGTGGGCGTGCTGGTGGGCGTAGAGGTGACGGTGACCTCCTCTGCCCAAGCGTATTTAAAATCTCCGAATTCCGTCACCGGCTGGAGGTGCCACTGCGAGCCATTTTGGTAGGCGTAGTAAATCTGATCGTCAGCATAAGCGATGTGGGGATGACCGCCAGCATCCAGGGCGATGGAAGTGGTGGTCCCTATATCTTCTTCGAGACCATCTACCGTCTGAATGTACCAGGCTGAGCCATCGTGATAGGCATATTTGATTTCTGGGACGGTCGTGTAAATGGGATAATTGGGCTGCAACCGGCCCGGCCTGCAGCGCGCCAAACTGTTCTGCCGCCCTTATATGCCAGTGGGAGGCGGCAACCGGCATGGGGTTGAGCGCCCCGGCTCTAGCCGACGTCGCCACAGCGTTCCCGGCGACCAGCAGCGCCAAGAGCAGAAGGGCAGCCAGCGCCCCGGGCCAGGGGCTAGACTACCCGCCGAAGCGCAAATAGTTTTTGTGTATTCATTTTTCTCTCCTTTCTTGTTTTGAATGGTTTTCAATAATCTTCTCGCCTGTCAGCGAGGATTCTCCTGGCGGGGAGGCAAGGCGGTGCAGCAGAGCCAGCAAAGCCTGCTCGTCAGCGAAGGGCTGCGCTTCTCCTTTAGGAACGGTTCGGAGTTCGCCTCGCAGCGCTTCTGGTTCGACCGAGTTGACCAGCAAGCGTAAAATGAAGGTGCGGATAACGCGCAAGCTGCCTCCGGTGAGTGATTTGACAATTGCCTTTCGGGTAATCGAACCCGTCTTTTATCTTTTTTTAGCAAAACAGACTGCCAAATGACTGCCACTTTCTCCCCACCCCTTACGGAGCTGTTAGCCCATTCGGCTTGACAGGGACGTTTGGACGTGCTACATTAACCCTGTATTTTCGAATCTCACCAGATAAGGACGTGGGATGGAATCGCTAAGCAAAACTCGGGCGCAAATGATGGTAGAGCGGTTACGCGACCTCCAGGCTTCCTCACCCGATATTGAAGCCTCGGCGGTGGTCAGTGTGGACGGTTTGATCATCGCTTCGGCGTTGCCCCAGGGAGTTGAGGAAGATCGCGTTTCGGCGATGTCGGCCGCCATGCTCTCGTTGGGAGAGCGGATCGCAATGGAACTCGGACGAGGGCAACTCGATCAGGTCTATATCAAAGGGGAACAGGGGTATGTGATTCTGATGTCGGTGGGGGAAGAAGCAGTGCTGACCGCCCTGGCGCGGGAGCAAGCCAAATTAGGGTTGATTTTCCTCGACATGCGCCGCGCCGCGGCCGATCTCACCAAGTTGATCTAAGGAAAAGGCAATGGAACCGATACCCAAAAGCGGCTACTATTACGCCAACAAATTTGCCCTTATCACCTTGAAAGCCCTCGAAGAAGTGATGGGCAAAAATGGCGTCAACGCGATTTTGAATCTTGCCCACCTTCCCCAACTGATCGACCAGTATCCCCCCGATAATCTGGAACGCGAGTTCGACTTTGCTGATTTTTCGGCCATCAATTGGGCATTGGAAGAAATGTATGGGCCGCGCGGCGGGCGGGGGTTAGCCCTGCGAGCTGGCCGGGCAACCTTCGCCGACGCTTTGCGCAACTTTGGTGCTCTGGCCGGCGTTGGCGATCTGGCCTTCAAGGTCTTGCCCCTGGAGATCAAACTGCGCATCGGCTTGCCGGCTATGGCAAAAATCTTCACCCAACTGACCGATCAATACAGCACCGTGCAGGAATACGAAAACGAGTTTGTTTATACCATCCATCGTTGCCCGGTCTGTTGGGGGCGCTCCGGGGAGGACAAACCGGTTTGTTTTATTGCAGTTGGCTTGCTACAGGGCAGCTTGAAATGGGTCTCCGGAGGGTTGGAATTTCGTGTGACCGAGACCAAATGTATTGCCAAGGGCGATCCCACCTGTGATTTTGTCATCCCCAAAAAGCCGATTGAGTAAGAATGGCTGCAGGGTCTGCCGGGCAGTATCCGCGGCTCCTTGCCTCGTTCTTTGGGGGCAGACATGAAATATACGGTTGTCATTCCAACGTACAATGAAGCACATAATTTGCCCCCACTGGTCGAAGCGATTCGCAAGCTGCCCCATGACTTTCACCTGATTATCGTGGACGACAACAGCCCTGATGGCAGTGGCGAGCTGGCGGAAGACCTGGCGAAAGCCCATCCCCAGCGCATGACGGTTCTGCACCGCCCGGCAAAGCTTGGCCTGGGCAGCGCCTATCGGCTGGGCTTTGCCCAGGCGCTGCAGCATGGCGCCAACGCGATTGCCCAAATGGACGCCGATTTTTCTCATCCTCCCGAAAAATTGAGCGAATTGGCCGAGGCCTTGCAAAGCTGTGATGTGGCGATGGGTTCGCGCTATGTGCCAGGCGGGGCTGTCGATCGGAACTGGCCGGCATGGCGCAAAGGGCTTTCCGCTTTTGGCAACTGGTATGCCCGCACCATACTAGGCATCCCAGTCCGTGATGTTACCGGTGGGTTTCGCATGTGGCGCTGCGAGGCTCTCCAAGCGATGCCCTTCCAACAGGGTAACTCGCAAGGCTATATCTTTCAGGTTGAGATGGCTTATTTAGCCTATCGTCTGGGCTTTGCTATTCGTGAAATCCCCTTTTATTTTGCCGATCGCCATCAAGGTCAATCCAAAATGTCACTGCGCATTCAACTCGAAGCCGCCTACAAGGTCTGGCTGATCCGTTTTGCCTATGCTTCCCTGCGCCCGATAAAGTAAGCCCCGGCGCTCTCAACCAGGCGTCCCCACTCTTCCAGCGAGAGCGTTTCGGCGCGGCGATTTGGCTCAATTTGGGCGGCTTCCAGCACCTGCAAGGCTTGAGAGACAGGAATTTGCAACCCGCCGGCCAGCGCATTGCGCAAGGTCTTGCGTTTCTGGCTGAAGCCGGCTTTGGCTAAGCGGAAAAACAGCTCGGTATCCGCCAGGCGGGGCTGGGCGGCAACGGCAAGGCGCAAAACCGCCGAATCCACTTTCGGCTTTGGGTAAAAAGCGCCGGCCGGAATGCGGGCGACGATTGAGGGCGTGCCGTACAAGTGAATGCTCAAGGCGAGCAGGCTCATCTCACCCGGCAAGGCGCAGATGCGCTGAGCAACCTCGAGTTGAAGGGTCAGGATCATCTGGCGCGGCCGTTGTTTGCCCTCTAAAAGGTGACGGAGGATCGCCGCCGTGATGTAATAGGGGATGTTTGCCACCACACTGAACGAAACGCCCGCTTCGGCAAAGAGAGTGGCCGGCTCCAGTTGGAGGATATCCCCGTGGATCAGGCGCACATTGGGATAGGGAGAGAGCACCTCCTGCAAAGGTGCGATCAGGTCGGCATCCAGTTCAACAGCCACTACCTGGCGAACTGCCTGCGCCAGGAGAACGGTCAGGCTGCCCAGTCCTGCGCCGATTTCCAGCACATGCTCATTCTGCGCCAGATCGGCGGCCTGGATCACCTTGCGTAAACTGGCGCGATCGACCAAAAAATTCTGCCCCAAGCGTTTCTTGGGGTGCAATCCGTAACGGCGCAACAGGTCAGGAACAGATGGGAGAGACGGCAAAGGTGTGTTCATGGACAAGCGGGTTCTTCGGGTTGATCCGGCCAGGTGCCGGCCATAAACTTCTCTACATAGGCTCGCAAAGCCTGGTTATCGGCCTGGATGGCGAAAGTGGTTTTCTTATAATATGGATTATAAACCCGCCCAGGCGGCAACAGTTCGGCTGGAAAACTGGCAAAGAGGATGTTTTCCCGCTTCAAATAAGGCAGCAAACACGCCAGTTGGGCAAGCTGCTGCGGGCTGAGATCGGTTTGTACCGAGCCCTGAAAGGCAGAAATCATCTGGGGCAGGCGGGCATACACACTGGGTTCCTTGAACTTTTCCCGCAGGGCGCACAGCACCATCGTCTGATGGTCCTGACGAGCAAAATCGCTGTATTTCTTGCGGATGCGGGCAAAGCGCAGAGCTTCCTCACCGTTAAAGTGGTGTTGCCCGGCCGGGAAGTAACCCAAATCGATGGTCATGGGGTCTTCGGAGGTGCCATCGACCGCTTCGGGCAGGTAGAGATCGATGCCTCCGACCGCATCCACCAGCTTGACAAAGGTGTTCATGTTGATCGCCCCATAGTGGTCAACCCGCACACCAAAATTGAGTTGTAAGGTGCGCGCCAGCAAACCTGGTCCTTCCCCTTCCCCTTGATAATAGCCCATGCCCTTGCCGCCGTAAAAATAAGCCTGGTTCAGTTTGCCCTGGGTAATGTCATATTTGGTGGCGATATCGGGAATTTCCACCCAGAGATCTCGGGGAAACGTCAGGGCGGTCACTTTGGGAGTAACGAAATCAATTCGGACGACGCGAATGGCATCTGCCAGGCCATAATCGTAGGATTGGCCGCTATCCGCGCCAATCGCCAGGATGTACAGCAGGGGTGGCCCGCCGCACAGCGGCGCCGGTGTCGCCGTGGCGGTTGAGGTTGGGGGAGAGGTCGCCTGCCCACTGTCCGCCACACTCACCATGGAGACCGGAGTTTCGGTAGGATGGCGTACTTTTATCGTCGAAGTGGCTGTAGGTAAACCCAAACTCGGGCCTAACGGCGCCCGCCATTTGCGCAAAAAGAGCGGGTAACCAAAGCCCAAACCAATCAGCAGGAGCACGATCAAAAACAGCAGTGCAACTTTCTTGTTCAAGGCTTTCCTTTTGTTATTAAAAAAAGTGATCAATATGAGTATAATACTTAATACCCTTAACAGACATTAAAGTATGTCGCAAAGTAAGCCGCTTCCCCCTACCTCTTCCTCAACCCGTTTGAATCACCTTTGGTTTGCGCCTTTTTCGGCGGGTCTAAGTCTGTTGTGCGTGTTCTTGTTGGGAAAGATGATCACCTGGCAGGTTGTCTCTGTTGCCACCTCACGTTTTTCCCTGCCGGGGTTGCTGTCTGGCATCAGCCTACACTTCGTGTTGGAATTTTTCCTTGTGGGTATCTTAGCGCTGAGCCTGCAACAGAGCTTCCGCACCGCTCACCTCTCAACCAAAAACAGCCTGCGAGCAGGCTTTTTTGGGGCCTGGCTGGCTGCATTTCTGGCGGCAATATCCCTTTGGCAGGTTTCGCCGTCTCTGGCTTTGGGAACCATGTTGCTCGGCTTCCTGGCGGCTTTTGGCGGCTCTCTGGTAGCCACGGCACGAATCACGCCTTTGTGGGAGGAAAATCTACCTCCTTCAGCAGAAGCACGACAACGGGTTTTAGAGCAGCATCATTGTTTGTTGGGGATGGAATGCGCCACCCCTGTCTGGAAACGGGTATTGGATATCGGTCTCTGTCTGATGAGTTTTCCGCTAACCATTCCCTTAACCCTGTTGATTGCAGCGGGCATCTGGCTGGAAGACCCAGGCGCCATTTTCTTCGTAAAGAACTCGGTTGGTAAATGGGGAAAGAACTTTCGCCAGTTGAAGTTTCGCACCATGATCCAGGGCGCCGAGGAAGGCAAAGGTCCCACGTTGGCGCATGAGAACGACCCCCGCGCCCTGTGTTTCGGCCGCCTGCTTCGTAAAACCGCCCTGGATGAACTACCCCAGTTATGGAATATCCTGCGTGGCGAGATGAGCTTTGTTGGTCCCCGGCCGCAGCGCACAGCTCTGGTTGATACTTATCTCCACAACCTACCCCAATATGCCGAGCGCCATCGTTTGCCGCCCGGCTTATCCGGTTTAGCCCAGGTGGCCGGCAGTTATTACCTCACCCCGCTCCAAAAACTTCGCTTTGATCGCCTGTATATCCGCCATGCCAGTTTGGGCTATGACTTGCGACTGCTGGCGGCCGCCTTCGCGCTCACCTTTTACTATCGCTGGAAGCCGGGTTGGAATGGACACCTGCCGCGCCGCTGGTTGCATGCTGCCAGACGGCTTGCCGGCGCCGCCAGGCTGTCCAAAGCACCACATTGACCGCCAAAGCATTCAAGATTTGCCCGGCGAGCGTGCCAAAAACCCCCCACAGGCGAATAGCTAGCAAACCAAGGCTGAACATCAGCACAATGGCAACCAGATTGGCGATGAAAATCGGCTTAGATTGACGGCTTGCCTTGAGGACGGTTTGCAGCGGCCAGTAGGCGAACCATAGAGCGTAGAAAATCGCCATTAAAACAACGCCCTGGCTATAGGGAGTATAGGTCTCGCCATACAGAAAGCCCAGGATTTGACGCGGAAACAGGATGGCAAACCCCAGCAAAGCCAGCACCGGCAATCCATTGAAAACGTAACTCAAGCGCAAGACGCGCTGCAAGGCAGATAACCCCTGACTCCGAAAACCTTCGGCGGCGCGGGGAGTGAGAAAGGTGTCGGTGGCGCGTAAAAGAGCGTGAATCGGTGCAACCAGATTCTGGATGGCGCGATAAGCCCCCGCGGCAGCAAAGCTAACCAATCCGGCGGTCAGCACCGGGTAGAACTCGACCGAGATCCAATTTGCTAAAGTGCTACCCATCATCCATCGTCCGAAGTCCCAGTTACGTCGCCAGGTCTGGAGCGGCGTTAAGCCACGCCAGCGCCAAACCCGACGGTTTGCCCATAAACCGGCCAGTAAAGCGATTACCGCCCCCCAGCCAATTGCCTCCAAACCCCGTATCCCATTCAAGGCCGCAGACCTGCTCCACCACCACAACAGCCCTAAACGCATCACACTGCCCAACAGGGTGTTGATCAGGGCAGCAAACACCCTGCGCCGCGTGTATAACAAACGGCGAACAAACTCCTGCAGTTGCCAGAAGGAGAGCACAAACCACAAATGAAACAGGGCTGGTCCGGCAACATCGTTGCCGGTCTGAATCAAGAGCCAGCCACCCGCAGCGCTGACCAGCGCCGTCAGGCAAGCCAGGGCAAGCTGGCTGATGGCTGTGCTGGAGGTATAGGCGGAAAATTCGTCTTCCTCCATCCCGGCCCCATAGACGTTCAAGGGTTGAATGACCAGGCCCTCCATGGTGTTGCGGACAAACGTCAGGGCAGAAAAGCCAACCGCATAAACGCCTAAATCGGTGGGGGTTGCAGAGCGCGCCACCATCACCGTAGCAAGAAAGTTGGTCAGGCTGATCAAGGCCTGGTCGGCTGCGGCGAAATAGCCTTGCCGCGCCGTGTCACCGAAAAGCAAACGCCGCGCTCTTGGTTTCCAACGTTGAAAACAGTCCATTTTCACCAGGTGTACCGGAGGAAGCTGCACCTCGGCTGGGAGCAGTGAGATGTTCGGGGATAGAGTATATCACCAATTGACTTTTGGAGTGCTGAAGCCGTGCATCAGCGGGTTTTGGAGTGCTGAAGCCGTGCTTCAGCGGGTTGCGCAAAGCGTGGCTTGCGCACTCCATAGGGCGGTTTTGGAGTGCTGAAGCCGCGCTTCAGCGCTTTGCACAAGCGTGGCTTGCGCACTCCATAGCGCAAAAAACCCTAGTCAAACACCGTGGGCACGGATGGGTCTTGATGCGCCCGGAAGGCATCGGCAATATGGCGCGGCAGGGTGCGCTCACCGGAGAAAACGGTCGGAATCTCATCTTGAGCGAAGAACGCCACTTTGCTGGTTTCGTGGCTGGGCGTAGGTTGCCCTTCAAGGAGGTCGCACAGAAACACGATCTTAAAAGCATGAAACAGTTCTAACGGGCCAAGCCGATTGGCGTCATAAACGCCGATCACCTTGCGAGCTTTGACACGAAAGCCCGCTTCTTCGAAAGCCTCGCGTTCGGCGGCTTCGGAGGGAACATCGCCCACATCTGCCCATCCGCCGGGCATCGTCCAGCCGCCATCGAGGCGTTCGCGCACCAGGAGCAAACGATGGTCTTGAAAGACGGCCGCGCGCACATCGACGCGCGGCGTAGCGTAACCAATCGGTTCACGAAACAGGCGATAGACCGTGTGGTAATCTAATTTTCCCGCCTCGCTGGCGATTTCGGCTGCAATCTCAAGCAGGCGCTCATAGCGTTGGCGGTTATATGCATCGGTCGAGTAATGCAAGCCTGTCTGAGCCAGGGCTTGAATTTCGCGCGCCCATGCCAACCAACGCGGGATTTCAGGCATGAGTCAACTCGCGCACAATCACTTCCTGGTCAACCGGCAGGCGGTCGATGCGCACTCCCACGGCATTGTAAATGGCGTTGGTGATGGCCGGCGTGGTTGGGATGCTGACAATCTCGCCAACCCCTTTGGCGCCATAGGGTCCTGCCTGGACCGGATGCTCCACCGCATAGGCAGTAATTCTTGGAGTATGCATAATCGAAGGCATCCGATAGCGCGCCAGACGGTCGGTGAAAACGATGCCGTTTTCAACAATAAAGTGTTCGGTGAGGGCATTGCCGAGGCCCATCATAATCCCGCCCTCGAATTGCCCTTGCAAACCCAGGGGGTTGATTACCTTGCCGACATCGATGGCTGAAATCACTTCCAGAACCCTAACCTCCCCGGTCAGGGTATTGACTTCCACTTCAGCGGCCTGGGCGGCAAAGGAAA
>Ga0197142_1002942_pt1 | contig 14591 bp, 14 predicted proteins | sample GBS60_MetaG_FD_148614 | JGI IMG/M metagenome (GOLD analysis project Ga0197142, IMG submission 148614) | Sediment microbial communities from Great Boiling Springs, Gerlach, Nevada, United States - GBS 60_MetaG | ecosystem: Environmental > Aquatic > Thermal springs > Hot (42-90C) > Sediment... | reverse complement strand
TTTTTGGCAGTGGGGTTTCGCGAAACGCATCGGTTTTCTATAGCGGGGTGATCCTGTTGGGTAGCGGCACCGGTCTGGCAACCGTCTCCAATCTCTCTCTGATGCTGGATATGACTACTCCAGCCAACGTCGGTCTGTACGTCGGGGCGTGGGGAATGGCAAATGCTCTCTCGCGCCTGATCGGGACGTTGCTGAGCGGGGTTGTGCGCGATGTGGTTACTGAATTGAGCCAAGCACCGCTGAGCGGTTATCTGACCGTCTTTGGGATTGAAGCGTTTTTTGTCGCTGTTTCGCTGGCGATGTTGGGTAAAATCAGTGTGGAGCAATTCCGCCAGGCTGGCGGCGTCTCTGTAGTCGAACGCGCCGCTCTGGCAAGCGATCTGTAGGATTTCGGAATGGAAAAGATTGCCGAGACTGAGTGGCTCAGCTTAAGTGAGGCGGCTCAAATTCTGGGGGTTCACCCTGGAACCGTGCGCAACTGGTCGAATCAGGGGATGATCCCCTTTCACCGCACGCGCGGCGGGCATCGCCGCTATAAACGGGTTGAAATTGAGCTGTGGAAGCAATCTCAGTCCGTTTTCAGCGGGTCGGAAATCGATACCATGATGCAATCTGCTCTGCGCAATACCCGCTTGCAGATTAGCGAGGGGATTCTACAAAATCAAAGCTGGTATAACAAATTGGATCACGAAGCCAAAGAGCAATACCGCTTGAGCGGGCGATTGCTTTTGCAAGGCTTATCCCGTTTTCTGAGCTCTGTAGAGGAAGATGGGAATCAACAAGCGCATAGCATTGGCTCAGAGTACGCCCTGCGCGCCCGCCGCTATGGCTTGAGCCTGGTCGAGGCTGCTCAGGCGTTCTTCTTTTTTCGTAACAACTTGATCGACTCGATGCTGAAAGCCTATGAAGCCGCGGCGGTACGTTCCCCTCACGCCTGGAGCGAAATGTTTCGGCGCATCAATGCCTACACCGATCAGATTATGACGGCGTTACTGGAAGTATATGGCAATCACTCCAACGGCAGCCGCTAGGGGTTCAGGGTTGCGGCGCGTTCTTTTCGACCTCCACCCACAGGTGTTCTCCATCGGTCTGGAGATGAATCCAGCCATGCAGATCCGTGCGCAGGAGGGTGTACCCTTGCAGGCTTTCCAGGGTCTCTGCATGAGGCAGGCCGTACCAGTCACCCTGGGCAACGCTTAACCAGACCAGTTGCGGTTGCAGGTGGTAGAGGAATTGCGGTGGATTGTACCAACTGGAACCGTTGTTTGCCAGCAACCACAAAGAAACCGGCCGAAGCTGCCCGCTCTCTAAGACCTGTTTGCGAAGCTCTGAGTCCAACCCAAAGGGCAAGAATGCCCGAAAGCGCCGCCACTCCAAGACGAACACTGCGCCGCGTTCACCCTTGGCAATCAGCGATAATCGCGCCCCTTCGCCTAAGTCCAGGCTTTGACCCACTTGCGCCAGTTGAATTGGGATGCGGCTTTCTTTTGCGGCGCGTTGGATGGCCGTCGCGGCGCGGTTTTCCGATTGCGGAATTGCCCACCACAGGTTTGCCACCCGCCCACGTTCAATGAGTTCCACTACCCCACCGATTTGGGCTGGACGGGCGCCGGCGATCACGACCCAATCCAACCGCCGGTAAGGGAGAGGCAGCCAGCGATCCAGAGCCGCCAACAGGCGGCTGGGACTGTCTCCGCCATTGATTAAGATCGAGCGACCCTGGGGGGTTTGGATCAGCAAGGCTTCAGCGGATTGGGAGGGACGGCTGACATCGAGTAAGGTCAGATGCAAATGACCATCTGGCGCAGAGAGGGCGGTTTGCCAGATAATCACCGTCAGCAAAGCGAGCGTCCCAACGGCCGGCAAGGGCTTCAATCTTACAATAACCGGGTGCACTTTTTGGTGAACCTTTGTCAGGGTGAATAGCGCAAGATAAAAGATCAGCACGCCATAAAGCGGAATGGAAGAGAGCCGCACCGAACTGTAGGGCAGAGCAGCGCTCCACTCGACCATACGGATGGTATAGGTGACTAAGGGTAGAACGAGATAGGCTGCCAGTTGACCCAGCGCCGGATGGATCAGCGCCAGAAACATGGCGATCCCGCCTCCGACCATGACCGCCGGCTGAACCGGTAAGATCAACGGATTGACCAGGAAAGCGATCAGCGAAAGGTGCCGAAAGTGATAGAGCAGGATCGGCAGGGTGGTTAATTGAGCGGCAAGGGTGAACAGCGCCCATTCGCTGAGCAGAGTACCGGCGCGTTGGGCGGTTTCGGCTTGCATCAGGCGGGCAAGTTGCCGCACTGCCCATTCGTTGAGCGGCGAAGCATAAAGCACTAACCCTAAGGTAGCTGCAAAAGAGAGCTGAAAGGAGACCTCCCACAGGATATCCGGCTCAAAAAGCGCCATCAGAGCAGCCACAAAGACCAGACTGTTGATCCCGGATTGCCGCCGTCCGATTTGGGCTGCAAAGAGACTGAGAACGCCCATGATCCCGGCGCGCACGACGCTGGCATTTGCGCCGACCAAAACCACATAAACGCCGATTAGGCCTATGGATACCACCGTGCCCCGCCAGCGTCCCAGCGCTCGGGTGAGAATCGCCATGAACAGACCCACCAGTAAGGTAATATTGAAACCGGAGATGGCAACGATGTGCATGGTACCGCTGTCGATAAACGCCTGACGCACTTTGGTCGGGATGCCGCTCTCGATGCCGAGCAGAATGCCGGCCAGCAAAGAGGCTTGGGGTTCCGGGAAGGCTTTGAGCAGCGCAGACAAACAGCGTTGGCGAAGTTCGTAAACGGTGCGGTAGAAAACATTGCCGCGCTGACGTTCTAGCAAAGTCACTTCGGCGCGCGGCAGATAAGCCAGAATTTCTTTGCGCGCCAGGTAGGCGCGATAGGAAAACTCCTCGCTCTCAGGCGGCAGCTCTAGCTTGCCGAGCACCAAAAGGCGGTCGCCATACCGCCAGTCCTCAAACGGGGAGGCGCGCACCAGCACCGTACCGAGCGGCGAGCCTGGTTTCTGACTTTGGGCAATCAGGCGCCCTTCGATGGTCAGGCTCTCAACCGCGACGGTCAGGGCGGTATAGGTATCGCGCTGGTCGGGATAGGCGCTCACGACCCCTTGCAATGCACCCTCCCGACCGATGGATTGATAGACTACGACCGTGAAAGCTTGCACCTTTTCGCGCTCCCACCGATACCGCCACCCTCCTAACCCGAAAGCAATGAGACAGGCTGCCAGCGGTAGCCCAACTGGATAAGAAAGAATCTGGGCAATGCGGTTGACTCTGGAGTTTGGTGAAGAAAAAACCGCCCAGCGGCGCTGCAAGGGCGGGAAGAGAAGCAACAGCAGAATCCCTATCCCGACGCTAACGCCCCAGTGGATGGTCTGCAGGGAAAGCACATCGGCGAAGACGATGCCGCATAAAAAAGCGAATGAGAGCCAGAGCAGCGGCATGGCGAGACGTTGGTCAAGTTAAGGGCGTTCACCGCGCCGCAGACGGCTTTGGATGTCATCCAAAACCGGAGGTAACTCCCAAATGCCATCGATGACGTAATGCGCTCCGCTTTGGGTTAGTTGTTTGGTGATCACGGCGCGCCTGGCTGCCAGTTCGGCAGCAGGAAGAGCGGTCATTTCATCCTCTGTCAAGCCGAGCAGGTTGCCGCTTAGGGCTAAGCCGACCGTCCACAGCCCGGCATTGAGTCCCTCCTCAATATCGGGTAGGGTATCCCCGACTTTGACCACCGCTTCGGCCGGATAGACCTGCAATTGAATGAGGTTCTGGTAGATCATCCACGGATAGGGACGTCCGGCCGGCACTTCGTCGGGACAAACGAGAGCATCCGGGGCATACCCCTGCTTCTGGGCTTCGGGCAGGATGATTTCCATCATTTCGCGCAAATAACCGGTGGTTGAGCCGATCATAAGCTTGCGATTGCGCAGGTCGGCGAGGGTCTCTGCCAGGCCGCGAATGGGGATGGTGGTTTGGCGCAAGACTTCTCCCTGCAAGGCGCTGAATTCGGCAAACAAGCGCTCGACATCGGCTTCGGTTGGGAGCGAGCCTTTGATCTGGTGCCATGCCTGAGCTACGGCCGGGCGGTTCAGGATCAGCCGTAAGTGATCCTTTTTCATCAAGCCCATGCCGCTGCGCACGTCTTCTTTGGATATGGAGATGCCTTGACGCTCGAATAGCTGTAAAAACACGGCGACCGGAGCAAAAGAGCCGAAATCGATGGTTGTCCCCGCCCAGTCAAGGATGACCGCTTTTAACGGGCCACGGTAGGAGCGTTGATAAACAAAGTCCATGCCTGTCTCCTTGTCAATAAACCGGGTTGAAAATTTTGCCTAATGGATACCGGCGTGTTTCGGAGAAGGTTTAACTGTAGCGTTGCAGGGCTTGTTCGATAAACCGAATGCTACCGTCTTTTACCAGGATCACCCCGCGCCCTTCTGCCATTTGTAAAGCTCGTTCAGTTACCTCTTCGCCGGCAACCACCGGCAAAGCTAATAGATTGGCTTTGCGCAGCAACGCTGCCCGCCGCACAGCTCGTTCTACATCTTCGACGTCCATTAACACCGAAACCTCGATCACCAGCCAGGCTTCGCTTTTCGCTTGCCCATCAAGTGGTTTGCGCAATTGCCCGCGTAAAATTAAGTCTGCCAGCCAGATATCGTAAAACTCTTCCTCGGTGAGCGGCGGCGAAAGTTGCTTTTCCCAGGCTGCCAGGTTGACGACTTGAGGATCACAGATGATACGCCCGAAATATCCTCCGGCTTTGCGTTCGTACTCAATCTCTAACGTGCGCCCATCCACTTTGGCGAGGCGGATTTCGATCCGATCGACCCGCTCGCTGAGCTTATCCAACTGCTCTTCCACTTTTGTCAGACGCTCTTCGATTTTGACGATCCGTTCTTCCAGCTTCAACAAGCGTTCTTCGACTTTTGCCACCCGCTCTTCCAGTTTCAACAAGCGTTCTTCGACTTTTGCTACCCGCTCTTCCAGCTTCAACAGGCGTTCTTCGACTCTGGCTTCCTGCGCTTCCAGTTCCAACAGGCGCTCTTCTATGCTGATCAGACGTCCATCCTGACGTCGTCCCGCCTCAATCAGCTCACGCAGGTTTTGCTCATTAATTTTTTGGGCTTCTGCCAGCTCACGGATGATCTTGGGTAAAGCCAGAAAGTCATCGCTGAGCAATGTGCGGCGCAGCTCTTCGCGCCACTCAGGATTTTCGGAGAGCAGTTGCAATAAATCCTTGAAGTCTCGAACGGTAAAACTCATTTCATCTTTTTCTCTTACGCTTGATTATAACATCAATGCTTTTGGTTCAGGCGGTTGCCCAACCGACCTAGAGTTCCAGCTCGCGGCGAAACTGCTGGGTATAGAGGCGATAATAGCGGCCGCGGGCACGCAACAGCTCTGCATGGGTGCCTTGCTCGACGATGCGCCCGTCTTCGATGAACAAGATGCGATCGGCGCGCCGAATGGTGCTGAGGCGATGAGCAATCACAAAAGGGGTGCGCCCATTCATGAGCGTTTCCATCCCTTTCTGGATCAAGGCTTCGGTTATGGTATCTACACTTGAGGTCGCTTCATCCATAACAAAGATTTCAGGGTTTGCCAACACCGCCCGCGCTAGGCTGATCAACTGTTTTTGCCCAACCGAGAGCAGGTTTCCGCCTTCGCCGACCTCTTGATCGTAGCCTTTTTCGAGGGTGACGATGAAATCATGGGCGCCGGCCAGTTTCGCAGCGGCGATGATTTCTTCATCGGTTGCCTCCAGACGTCCATAGCGGATATTCTCTTTGATCGTACCCGAGAAGAGGTGAGGGGTTTGGAGCACCACGCCGATTTTAGCGTGAATCGACTCAAGCGTATATTCGGTGTAATCGCGACCGTTGATGCGGATCACGCCTCGGGTTGGCTCATAGAAGCGACAAAGCAGGTTGACGATGGTCGTTTTGCCTCCGCCGGTCGGGCCAACCAGTGCGATCGTTTGGCCGGCCTCGACTTTGAGCGAAAAGTCTCTTAGCACGGGCGTGCGTTCATCATAGTAGAAATCTACCTGATCAAACTCGATTGCTCCCAGCAGGGTTTCAGCCGGGATGGCATTGGGACGATTGCGTACCTCTGGCTGAGTATCCGCCAGTTTGAAAATGCGCTCAGCCGAAGAAATCGAGTGTTGCATTTCGGCATACACGCGGGCAAGGTCTTGGATCGGCCACATCATAAAGGTCAGGTAGGACACAAAGGCATTGATACCCCCCCAGGGTGATGAATCCGTTGCGGATTTGTACACCGCTATAGCCGATGATGATCCCCAAAACCACGGCGGCAATAATCTGCACGCTGGGCAGGAAGAGCGCTGAAAGCCACGCGGCGCGGTAGGAGGCCGTGTACATTTCCGTGGTCAGCCGTTGGAATTCACGCGTGTTCTGGTCTTCTCGGCGCAGCGCTTTGACCACCCGCACGCCGCTGAGATTTTCTTGCAGGGTTGTCGACAGAATCGCTTCCTGGGCTTGATAGGCTTCATAGGCCTGGGTGACCTTCTTGAACAATCACAACGAGACGGCTAAGACCAGGGGGATCACCACGACCGAGAGCCAGCCCAATCTGGCGTTGATTCTCAGGATGGCCACAAAATTGATCAAGAACAGAATGAGAATGCGACCGATGCCAATGGCTTGCTCGCTAAAGAAGCGCCGCAGGGGGTCCACATCGGAAGTGACCCGTTCGATCAAATCGCCGGTTGGGGTGTGCGCGTGGTAAGCGACGCTCAGGCGCTGAATATGGTCAAACAAGAAGTTGCGCAGCCGCCGCATAATCCCCTTGACGGTGTAGGCTGCCAGACGGCCGGAGAGAAAGGCAAAACCGCCGTCCGTTGCCGCAAGTGCAACGAATCCCGGTGCAATCCAACCCAGCGAAATCGAAAGCGAGGCATCAAGAACATGGTCGGCAAAGAAGCGCAGGAGGAGAAAGGTGCCGGTGCGGGCAAGCGCCGAAACCGCCAGGGAAAGGGTCGCCATTAGGAAACAGCAGATGAAAACCTTTCAGCATCTTCCACAAACCCTTCAGCCGGTTTTTCTGCAACATGGGCCGAAAATCGGTGATGTTCAAATCGGATGGATAGGCAGTTGTTGTGTCCATTCACGCTCCCAATAAATCAAAAAGGCTGTGACAGTGCGCCACAGCCCTGGTAAGTCATTCCTTGAAGGAAACAGGTTACCTGTCAGCAGGCGCACTTCGACAAGGGAAAAAACCTCGGCAGAAAAATGAATTGAAGTGAGCTCCATGAAGTGCGCCTCCTTACTAAATTCTTAGCCCCAATCAAACCTTTGATCTGGTTGAGGTGACGGTAGTTTACTCTTCTCCCCCAAAAGCGTCAAAGTTTTCTGTTGGTTCTTTTTTCTATTGATTGATTTACAGGTATCCCTGCCAGAGGCGCTGTTTGACACGGCAGACTATCCCCGAAGTTCTCACGAAGGCTCAAATAGCGCTCTCAGGTGCTACACCATCGTATTATGAAATCTGAAATTAACCCTGCGCAGATAGCCAATCTGCCAGCACTCCCAGTCCGATGGCTTCAATTCCTTCGCCAAGCGGAAAACGATCTTGACCTGAGTAAACTACCAATGACCGCGTTGGCTGGAGGTCGGATCGGGCGTTGTGGAAACCGCGCCCCAGCGCTGGAGCAAGGCCATACTTGACTTCTACAGCCCAGAGCTCGCCTTTCGGTAATTCCATGACCAGATCAACCTCTGCCCCGGCTGCCGTGCGATAAAAAGAAAACCGCGTCTGATCAGGGGCGGCCGAGATAATGTTCTCAATCACAAATCCCTCCCAACTTTGACCGAGAACCGGATGACCGGCTAATGTGTTGTAATCCTGAATGCCTAACAGGCTATGGAGTAGCCCGCTATCGCGAATGTAAATCTTTGGCGATTTCACCAAACGTTTACTGATGTTGGTATAAAATGGCGGCAAACGGCGCACCAAAAGCAAATCTACCAGCAAATCTAGATAGCGCGAGACCGTCTGACCGCTGATTGAAAGCGCAGTTGCCAGTGTGGAGATATTAAGCAAAGCGCCTTGCTGATGCGCTAACATTGTCCAGAGGCGCCGCAAGGTCTCTGTGGCAATGCGCGGTCCAAATTGAGGGACATCGCGCTCCAAGTAGGTTCGGATGAAGTCCTTCCGCCAGGCAAAGCTCAGCTCGTCGGTGGCTGCAAGGTAGCTTTCCGGAAATCCGCCGCGTACCCATAGTCTGGCGATCGACTCGCGGCTATCCCCAACCTCGCGGACATCAAAGGGATTCAAATCAACGAAAGCGATGCGGCCAGCTAAGGTTTCTGAAGCCTGCTTCAACAGATCCATGGATGCGGAGCCCAAAATTAAAAATCGTCCAGTACGTTTGCCTTTCTGGCGTCCCTGGTCGATTAGGCTCCGCAGGGGGCGAAAGATGTCGGGTGTGCGGTGTATCTCATCTAGAATTACCAGGCGGTCTTCGTAGGCGCTTAAGAATAAGATTGGATCGGTTAACTTGGCGCGATCTTCTGGGTTTTCTAAATCAAGATAAAGAGAAGGTCGAGTTTGAGCGATGGCGAGGGCGAGAGTGGTTTTCCCCACCTGACGAGGGCCGATCAAGGCGACGGCCGCCTGACGCTCGAGCGCCATAAGGACATTTTGTAAAGCCTTGCGCGGAATCATGCTTGAATTTTATCCAGTTCGTGGAGAATTTTCAAGGATATTTCAGAGAATATGCCCGTGTGGTCAAAATACAGCCCTGCCCTGCAAAAATGCGGCTCTTTGATCCTTCGATTGACCGACACTCGTAAAGAGACTTGGGTCAAGCTCCGGACAAGTTTTATTCATGCTGGATCACTGTGAGTTATGGAGACGGATAGGGCTGAGGGGGGAGTAGGTTGCGAAGGTGGATAGGGTCTCCTTTAGACATTCCTCACTCCCAACCTCGCAGCTTACGATATAATTTGGGCAAGGAGTTCCCCGATGCTTATTCATTCTGCTTCTCAATTGTTGACCCTCGCCGGTGGTCCCCAGCGCGGCCGTGAGCTGGGGCAGTTGGGGATCATTCCCAAGGGGGCCGTGCTGATCCGCAATGGCATCATTGAAGCGGTGGGTAAGAGCGATGAGTTGCGGGCTGCCTATCCCGATGAACCCGACTTCGACGCCCTTGACCGGGTAGTGATGCCAGGCTTTGTGGACCCGCATACGCATGTGATCTGGGCCGGCGACCGCGCTGCCGAATTCGAGATGAAGCTCCAGGGAAAGACTTATCTGGAAATTCTGGCTGCCGGTGGCGGCATCCTCTCCACCGTGCGCGCCACCCGCAGCGCTTCGCTCAACTCATTGCTCGACCAGACCCGCTTGCGCCTGTGGACGATGTTTGAACATGGCACAACGACCGCTGAAGCTAAAACGGGTTACGGCCTGAAGACGGCTGTTGAACTGCGTCTATTGCAGGCTTTGATCGCCCTCGATCGCGAAGGCCCGGTGGAACTGGCGTTTACTTTCCTGGGCGCGCACGCCATCGCTCCCGAATACAAAGATCAGCCCGATCAGTACACGGAATTAATTTGTGAGACAATGTTACCCATGCTCAAGGAGTGGTGGCCGAACCACGCCCCGCAATCTCCCCTGCCGTTTGTGGATGTCTTCTGCGAAAATGGGGCGTTTAATTTAGAGCAATCGCGGCGCATCCTCAGCACGGCCAAAGAGCTCGGTTTTCCGCTCAAAATTCACGCCGATGAATTTGGCAATCTGGGCGGCGTGCCGTTAGCTGTCGAATTAGGCGCGGTTTCGGCCGATCATTTGGTGCTCACCTCGGATGAGGATATCCGCCTTTTGGGGCAAAGCGATACGGTGGCAGTGGCTTTGCCCTGCACGCCGTTTGGTTTGGCGGAAAAAGATTACACCCCTGCCCGGAAAATTCTTGACGCCGGCGGCATCCTTGCCATTGCCACAGACTTGAACCCCGGCACGGCCTGGTGTGGCAATATGCAGTTTGCCATTGCCCTGGCGTGCCGCTATATGGGGCTTACCCCTGCCCAGGCCATTGCTGCAGCAACCATCAACGCCGCAGCCGCCATTCAGCGCGCTGACCGAATTGGCTCGATTGAAGTTGGCAAACAAGGCGACTTGATCATCCTCGATGTGGATGACTATCGTCATCTGGGTTATCGCTTCGGCACCAATCTGGTCAAAGCTGTCATCAAGAAGGGCCGCCTGTATCCGGTCTAATCACGCGGGGTTCGGGCAGCAGACAGATCATGTGGAGCCTGGAAACCTTACAGCGCTGGTATGATCCAGCCGATCCCGTGCATGGCATTGAGCATATTCGTCGCGTGGTTGCTTTGGCGGAAAAGATCGCTGCCGGCGAAGGAGCTCAGATGGAAATCGTGCGCGCCGCTGCCTATCTGCACGATGCGGTTGATCGGGAGCGAGCCACAGTCGTCTCGCGCCAGGATCATCATCTTGCCGCTGCCGAGCTTGCCGCCCAGGTGCTGAGCCAGGCTGGTTGGAGTGAGGCGCACATTGCCGCCGTGCAACACTGTATCCTTTCCCATCGTTTTCGCCATCCTCAGGAAGCCCCGCAAACGCTGGAAGCCAAAGTCGTTTTCGATGCCGACAAACTGGATGCGATCGGAGCGATGGGGGTGGCGCGGGCAATTGCCCGGGCTATCCAGAAAGGGATGCCGGTTTATACCCCTCCTTCGTCTCTTTTTTTGGAACAAGGTGTTTTAGAAAAAGGTGAAATGCATAGCGCCTACCATGAGTACTGGTTCAAATTGCGCCATTTGAAAGAGCGGCTGTTCACGTCAACCGCGCGTCAGCTTGCCATCGAACGCCAGGCGGTGATGGTTAACTTTTTCGAAGCCTTACAACGAGAAGCACATTTATCTGCTTGATTCGCGTTTGCCATTGGAGGAAAGGAGAGAAACCCATGAAAACCCTCAGGAAAGAATGGATGGGGATGCTGGCAGCAACTTTGCTTGCCTCCCTGGCATGTAGCCTTTTTGCGCCTTCTGCTCCGCCGCAAGCGGAGGCAATCTATACTGCGGCGGCGCAGACGATGGAAGCCCAACTCACGCAGACAGCTTTTGCCGGCCTGATCGGCAGCTTAACCCCGCCACCGGCAACGCCTGCGTCGGTTGAGGCTTCTCCCACCTTTACCGAGCAACCACCAACCGCTACCGAACCTCCGACACCTTTGCCGCCAACTCCCACCAACACCCAGGTTTGTGATCAGGCCCGCTATATCAAAGATGTCACCGTGCCGGATGGGACGAAATTTGCCCCGAATCAGACCTTTACCAAAACCTGGCGGATTCAAAACACGGGTACCTGCACCTGGTCGGGCTACAGTTTGGTCTTCGATAGCGGCGATGCGATGGGGGGAAGCGCTTCGATCCCGATTGGCACGATCAATCCTGGTCAGGAGATCGATCTCTCGGTCAACCTCACTGCGCCCGCTGCGGAGGGAAAATATCGCGGCTACTGGCGGATTCGTAACGCCAGCGGCGTATTATTGCCGGTTATCGGTGGTTATCAGGGCAAGTCGTTCTATGTCGAAATCCGCGTTGTCCTGCCCACGCCAACAGCGGTTGTCTCGGCGGGCTTTGATTTTTACAGCCGTGCTCCAGAGGCAGAGTGGATAAGCTGTGGTTCGCCCTGTACCGGTGGCACAGTGCTGGCTTTCGGCGGCTCCGATAGCGACCCCGACGGTTTTGTCCTCTATCGCGGTGGCTATAAACTGGAAGACGGTTCTTCCCCGGCCAAAATCCTTGAAACCCACCCCATGTGGGTCGATGATGGCGTGATCTCCGGCTTATTCCCGCCTTATACCGTGGTCGCCGGCGATCGCCTGCGCGCCAGATTGGGCTTTCTTGCCAAAGCGGATGGCACTTGCGGTGTGGGCAATGTCAGGTTCCAAATCAACTATAAAGAAGGAGGTACGCTTTATCCGCTGGGTTCGTGGACAGATACCTGCGATGGTAACCTGATTAATGTCAACATTGACCTGAATCCACTGGCCGGCAAAACGGTGCAATTTGCCCTGGTTGTCCTGGCAAATGGCTCTTCTGCCCAAGACTGGGCAGTTTGGGTAAATCCCCGCATTGAACCTTAATCTTTTTTCTCCACAGAGGTATAACATGGTCGAACAAAATCTCCCCCTGGTCATTATCACCCACTCCTTGCCGGCTGAATGGTTGGCAAAGCTGGAAGGCAAGTGCCGCATGGTCGTTGGCCCCTGGGATGCCACCCGCTTCGACCCGGCTCTCGAACCCTATCTCGCCGAAGCCGAGGGTCTGTTTTGCCTGCTGACCATTCCGGTAAAAGATGATCTCCTTAACCGCGCACCCAGGTTGCGCGTGGTCAGCAATATGGCCGTCGGCTACGATAACATTGACGTTGCCGCCTGTACAGCGCGGCGCATCCCGGTCGGCAATACACCCGGCGTCTTGACCGCTGCCACGGCCGATTTAACCATGGCGTTGTTACTGGCTGCAGCGCGTCAACTTCCGCAAGCCAGCCGCGATGCCCGCGAGGGGCGCTGGGTTACCTGGTCACCGGCAGGATGGCTGGGCGCAGACCTGGAAGGCGCGACCCTGGGCATTGTCGGGATGGGTAAGATCGGGCGCGCCGTTGCTCAACGGGCGAAAGGGTTTGGGATGAAATTCCTCTATACGGACATTCCCCTACCGCCAGAGGTGGAAGCCGACCTCGGTGCAACCCGCGTTGAGCTGCCAGAACTGCTGCGCCAAAGTGATTTCGTGACGCTGCACGTCCCTCTCACGCCGGAGACGCGGGGTTTGATCGGGGAAGAGCAATTGCGCCTGATGAAGCCTCATGCTATCCTCGTCAACACCGCCCGCGGTCCGGTTGTCCAGACGGATGCTTTGCTGAAAGCTCTGCAAGAAAACTGGATTGGCGGCGCAGCTCTGGATGTAACCGACCCTGAGCCTTTGCCTCCTGACCATCCGTTGTATGCGCAACCGAATTGTCTGATTGTGCCTCATATCGGCTCAGCAACCCGCAACACGCGGCGGCGGATGGCGGAACTAGCGTGTGAAAATTTACTGGCCGGGCTGGAAGGACGCCGCTTGCCCCACTGCGTTAACCCCGAAGTGTACGAGAGTGTATGATTGTCAAGGTGGTTTTGTTTGGCGTCTATCGCGAAAAACTGCCACCTCAGGCGCGCGGGCGCACAACTTTAGAACTCCCTGAAGGAAGCCCGTTGCGAGCGGTGCTGGAACATTTCAACCTGCCCCTGCACGCTGCCTGCGCAGTGAACGGTCAACTGGAAGCCGATCGGGAGCGCATTCTCCAGGAGGGCGACGAAGTGCAGGTCTTTCGTCCGGCCGGCGGCGGGAGCGCTTGAGTTCAGCCTTCGCGGGTTGCCAGTACCAACCCAAGGCTGATCAAGGCCCCACCCAGATAAAACAGGTTACTCAACGTTTCGCCGAGCAGAAGGGCGCCTAATAAGGCGCCCACCAGCGGCTGGGCAAATAAGGTTAGCGAGGCGATGCCGGCCGGCAAAGTAGCGAAGGCGGTGTTCCACAGAAACATAGCCAGGGCAGTGGAAATGACCCCAAGGTATAAAATTCCGCCGATGACCATCCCGTCGATTCGCCCGATGCCCATTGCCTTCCATTCCCAGAGCGCAGCCGGCATGGTGATCCATAAACCGCCCACAAAAGCAACCAGACTGACCCGCAAAGTGTCCAGATTGCGGGTGACCAGGCGAATCAACACCGAGTAGAGCGCCCAGGTGACGGCTGCTGCAACCAGACTGAGGTTGCCCCAAAAGGTGTCCGGTGATAGGCGCGCCGCGCCGGGATCGACAACGATCAGGGCTCCCAGGCTCGAGATGGCGAAGGCAATGAAATGGCGCAAAGTCATTTTTTCCTTCAAGAGCCAGACCGCAAACAGCAGCACAAATGCCGGGGTCGAAGCCGTGATGAGCGCTCCATTGGAGGCAGTGGAGAGCTTGGTGCCGACAAATTGAAAGCCGATCGAAATGCCATAGCCGACCACGCCAACGCCCATGACCTGCCACCATTGGCGGCGGTTGAAGCCCAGGCCACCTCGCCAGCGGACGATCATCCCCAGCACCAGGATGCCCAACAGCAGGCGCAGGGTCAGCAGAGCAAACGGTGGAATAACCTCTAAGACCACCTTGCTGACCACGTACATGCCGCCCCAGATAGCGGAGGCGGCGATGCCGCTGAGAAGGCCGAGTTTCTTCATGGCGCCTGGCTGACCCAAGGAAAGTAGAGATGATACAGAGGCAGCTTCTGAATCGCTCCCAGCGCGTCGATTCGTCCCCAACCGTAGGTGTTATTCGGAATTAAGTTGCCGGACACCCCACCGCAGGATTGGCTTGTGGTGATTGGTTTTGCGCTGCTCTTGATTAAGAATTCGATAAGATGAGGTTTCCCTTTCAGTTCAGGTGCAACGGAGAGCAGCAGCGCTGCCAATCCGGCCACGTGCGGGGCAGCCATGCTGGTGCCGCTCTTGTAGCCATATCCTGAACCCGGCACGCTGGAGCGAACGTTCACACCCG
>Ga0197142_1002940_pt1 | contig 14605 bp, 11 predicted proteins | sample GBS60_MetaG_FD_148614 | JGI IMG/M metagenome (GOLD analysis project Ga0197142, IMG submission 148614) | Sediment microbial communities from Great Boiling Springs, Gerlach, Nevada, United States - GBS 60_MetaG | ecosystem: Environmental > Aquatic > Thermal springs > Hot (42-90C) > Sediment... | reverse complement strand
CAAACATAATCATACACGGCTTGCGTGAGGTCTATCCGGTCTTCGCGAGAACCAAGTACATAAAACTCTTCTGCGCCCTCTGGGTGTGCATATCGTGAGGTGAGCGCATACACCTGCTGATGCCTGGCCGAGAAGGGCAGCTGGATGGATCGCAGGCAGAGGTCGCATGCTACCGTGGCTTCGCCCGTCAAAATCATTTCTATACGCAAAAAGTAGCTGTCTCGCTGGAAATGTGCCAGTAGCTGCCCTTTTAGCGCTTCTATTTCATAATTAGCCCCGATTGCCTCAAAAAGCTTTTCGTCTAAAGGCCAGCTCAGGGTGCTTCTACCTTCGGGAATCTTAGATACGGAAAAAGAATATCTCATTCCGCAATACGCGCCAGGTCCTGATCTAACTGGGTTAAGAAAGTCTCTTCATAGGGGTGCACCTTCCCATCCGACCGGATAACCTCTCGAAAGGTATTTAGGATGTCAAAGCGGTAGAATCGCACTTCCTCTTTGACCTGAGCCAATCGTTCCAGAGCTTCTTGATAGGCTTTTTCCGGGGTGTAGCTAAGATTAACAAAGAGCTGCAGAGTGCTCTGGGCTCTTTGAGGGAGGTTAGTGGGTATTTTTCGGAAACGATCTTCTACGGCATTTAGGAAGGTGCGAATTTCGTCTTCGGTTATCATTCCATCGGCTACTGCAAAGGCATAAGCTAAACCACCAATCCCTTCCCAGAAAGCGCGGCTGGTAAGCATCGCCCAAAGTTAGAGAAAAATAAGCTACCTTTGCTTCATGGCTTTCCGCATTTTATTGCTGATAGGCCTGGCAGCAGCTCAGACGATAGATATTGCCAAGTATCGGGTAGATCCCAGTACATTCCTTTTTGAGGACGGCCGTACCCGGCTCTCCGACTACATAACAGCTCAGATGCAAACCCACAGCAACTGCTGTGGCATTGATGGGATTTATGTGGAGCTTCGAATAACGCCTGATGGAACTTTAGAGAGTGTCAGGGCGTTGACCGGTCAAAACAACTGCTACAAGAAATCGGTCATTGATATTTTGCGTCCTCTTCGATGGAAAGCGGAGGGTTTTCAAGGAACTCGAACCCTGTATTATGAACTTCGTTTCAGTATAGAGTGTAAGGGTACTGAGAACGATAATGTATATGCCCCTATTCCCGCTCCGGGTGCAACTGTAGCATCGGCGACCTCTCCGACACCCGAGCCATCCAAACCTGCCGATGCACCTCGGCCTCAGGAGCCCCCCAAAGCTGAGTCTAAGCCCACCCTACCTCCCCAGCCCAAGCCCGGAGAAGAATCCCCCAGGCCGATTCCGGCTACACCTCCCCTCCCCGGCCAAACAGAGCCCAGGCCTGCGCCAGAGGCACCTCCTCCCACCCCCCGACCCAAGCCAGCTCCGAAAGAGCAGACCCCCCCAGCCCGGAAAGAGCCCCCCTCACCGCCTGCCATGCCTCAGGATAAACCCGCCCGGAAAGACTATCAGCCCGGCCCTCCCCCACCCACCGAACCAGGCAAACCTCGCCCGCCCGCCGTCGTCGGCCCCCTGCCATCCGACTCCGTGCCAAAACCTCTCCAGGTCCAGGTTCCTAAAAAATACCAGAGCACAGGTGAGAAGCGCCCTCCCGAAGAGCATATCGGATCGTACGCCAATACCACCGGCCCTCGATATGCCGAGCCTGATTATATCAATGGTCCAATCGCCAAAGCATTGTACCTCAAAAAAGCCTATAAGGAGGGCGGTGCCTGTGGCCTGGTGCATGTACTTTTAGAGGTAGCGATTGACCCCAATGGACAGGTTCGGGGCTACCGGATTTTGGCGGCTAACACGCCCAAGGCGGCCGAAGTAACCCCTAAAGTCCTGCAAGGCCTGCGCTATAAGCCGGTCCCTCTCCCTATGGTCTTCTACACAGAGTTCAAGATAGATGTAGATTGCCAGTCTGACCGTCCGGCGCAAAGGCTGGATACAATCCCAGATTATCTGGTGACGCCGGAAAGCAAGCTCATCCGCCCACCTGCTCCCAAGCCCTGAGCAGACTCTTCTTCCCTCGACCGCCCTTTATTGGGGATAAAGGGTGAGAACTTTTACGCTATTTTTTTCGTTTCTTTGCACCGCCATGGCGATGCGTCAGCTCAAGATACAGAAGCAGATTACGAACCGAGAGTCTCAATCGCTGGACAAGTACCTTCAAGAGATCGGGAAAGTCCCGCTTATCTCGGTTGACGAAGAAGCGGAGTTAGCCCGTCGAATTCGTCAGGGCGACGAAGAGGCCCTGGAGAAACTCGTCAAAGCGAACCTCCGCTTCGTCGTCTCAGTGGCCAAGCAGTACCAGAATCAAGGTCTTCCCCTCACAGACCTTATCAGTGAAGGGAATCTGGGGCTTATCAAGGCGGCCCGTCGCTTTGATGAGACCCGTGGATTTAAGTTTATCTCGTATGCGGTGTGGTGGATTCGGCAGAGTATCCTTCAAGCTCTGGCCGAGCAGAGCCGGATCGTTCGCCTCCCCCTTAATCGGGTAGGGGCCCTCAATAAGATAAATAAGGTCTTATCCCGCCTGGAGCAGGAGTATGAACGGGAGCCCTCTCCGGAAGAGATCGCCGAAGCGATGGAGGGTACTCACACGCCTGAGGAAATTGCGGAAATCCTTCGGCAGGCAGGCCCGCATGTCTCGTTAGATTCGCCTATTGCGCCGGGTGAGGAGACTCGCTTTATAGAAGTGCTGGAAGACACCGAAATGCCCCAGCCCGACCATGTCCTCATGCAGGAAAGCCTCAAACAGGAAGTCGCAAAGGCTTTAGCCACCCTGGAAGAGAGAGAGGCTCAAATCTTACGCATGAACTTTGGGATTGATCAGCGTTATCCCATGACTCTGGAGGAGATCGCTGAGAAGCTCGGTCTTACTCGTGAAAGAGTGCGTCAGATCCGGGAGAAAGCTATCCGCAAACTTCGAGGAAATAAAGCTGTGATTGAGCCGCTTCAGCAGTACCTGGGCTAAGAAACCTTACCCTTCGGAGGGGCGTAAGATTAGGTTAGCGGGTGTTTTTGAAGCAATTTACCTGTTGCATGGGGGGCCCCAGTCATGCCAATTCCATGATTGAACCATAGCATTGTGCCAAACCCCCTTAGCGTTCGCCAGTATTGTCCCAATCCAGCCCTTCCCCGTATTGAGCGGAAGGAGCTTTCCATCCTGTACCCCTTCATAAACGAATCCTGATAAGTCTTCTGCTATGAAGCCGAGACCCGACCCAGGATTCATTTTTGTGCGTGTCCCTTCGCTTTACTCGGGGTCGGACTGCTTCGCAGACTGTTGCAAAACCCTCTCTACAGGCTTCCGAGAATGCCCGTGAGCAGCACGACAAAGGGGTAGAGTAGTGCTTTCACGCATTTTTGTAACGGTCTCCTTCTGGGTTCGCTATTGCTCCGTCTCGCCTCGATTTACGAGGCGAGACCCGCCCCTTCGGGGCGACTCTCCGCATCCCTCACACAAAGCCCCTCACCCCAATCCACTACCTGGAGGCGAACTGGATCCCAGCCCCGGCGTACCCGCTGCCCTAACCCTCTTTATAAACAAACCCTGAACCGTCTTTCGGAATAACGCCAGATAGCCGATATGGCTGTCCCTGCGAGATTCGCGTACTCGCCTGCGGCAAACACCGCGATTAGAACGCCCTGCCCCGTCGGGAAAACAAATCGGGAGTGCTAATCTGGTATAGATGACCCCATCCAGGATCCCCTTTGCAAAGCTTTTTGTAGCCCAAAAGCAATCTTAAGTTAGCACTCCCAACAAATCGGTGGGATAGGCTTCACATGAGAAACTCATAGGCTCCCTGAATCAATGTTTGTCCTTCCTGATAGGCGCAGACCTAAAAGCCGCCTATGCCAGGACCCCGCGCTCAAAAACAAACCTTGAATGGTCTACAGGTGCTACCTTTACCCTCGTGAGAGACATAATTAGAGGTGCCATAGAAGCTTCCATTCGTGTCAAGCAAAGCTTTCTGAATCAACCTGAAATCATCGATCTGGTGGAGGTCATCGCTCAGAGGATGGTAGAGACCTTCAGGTCAGGAGGAAGGGTTTATTTCTGCGGGAATGGCGGTAGTGCGGCCGATGCTCAGCACCTTGCTGCAGAGCTTTCAGGGCGTTTCTACAAGGACCGTCCACCCCTTCCGGCCGAGGCGCTTCATGTAAACACTTCCTTTCTCACCGCGGTCGCCAATGACTACAGCTATGAGGAGGTTTACGCGCGCCTTCTGAAGGGTGTGGGCAGGCGAGGTGATATGCTCTGGGCCCTCTCCACCAGCGGACGCTCCGCAAATATCCTAAGAGCCTTAGATACAGCCAGAGAAATCGGTATAATTACCGTGGGGCTCACCGGCGAAACCGGCGGTCAGATGATAGATCGCTGCGATTACCTTATCCGCGTTCCTTCTAAAGATACCCCTCGTATCCAGGAGGTGCACATGCTGGTGGGGCATGCTATTTGCGCAGCCGTGGAGTCGGTTCTTTTTGGCAGTTAGGATGGCGTTCGATGAGCGGCGCGCCACAAAAAGTAAAAATCCGCCAGTACTAAGCTGGTCATAGCCTCTACAATCGGTACCGCACGAGGCACAGGGCATGGATCATGTCGTCCCTGAGCTGTAAAGGTAACTACTTCTCCGGCTGTATTCACCGTAACCTGCGGCTGCCGGAGGGTCGCTATGGGCTTAAATCCGACCCGGAAAAATAACGGCGCCCCCGTGCTGATTCCCCCTAAAACCCCACCTGCCCGATTCGTTTGCGGCTTAAGATGCCCACCCTCATAAATAAATGGGTCATTGTGAGTACTGCCCTGCATCCGAGCAGCCATAAAGCCCTCCCCTATCTCAAACGCCTTAGCGGCATTAATGCTCAGCATCGCATAAGCCAATCGGGCATGAAGCTTATCATACACAGGCTCTCCGAGACCTGCAGGCAATCCCTGCACTCGACACGCTATTACGCCGCCCGTCGTGTCCCCTTGATCGATCAGCTGGCGCAGGTAAGCCTCCATCTGCGCACTGACTTGCGGATCCGGGCACCGCACGGGAGAAGCCTCCACCGACTCCAGAGTAGCTGGCTGAAAATGTGTTTCATACGGACCTATGGCGCAAACCCAGGCCAAAATCTGCAAATCGGGCAGAAAGTGGCGAAGCACCTGATAGGCAATGGCGCCAGCGGCTACCCGAGCCGCCGTCTCCCGAGCTGAACTGCGTCCCCCTCCCCGAGGATCCCGATGGCCATACTTCACCGCATACGTATAGTCCGCATGTGAAGGCCGGTAGAGCTTTTCCAGCGGCTTGTAATCGGCGCTCTGTATATCGCGATTGGGTATCCAGAGGGCGAGGGGAGCACCGGTGGTTTTACCCTCGTAAAGGCCCGAAAGAACTTCCACTTTATCCTCTTCCTGGCGAGGCGAGGTGTAGGGATTCTGGCCGGGGCGTCGCCGCCGAAGGGCCGCCTCCACCATCTGCAGGTCTATGGTCAGATTGCCCGGCACTCCATCTATGACCACTCCTATGCCTGCCCCATGCGACTCCCCAAAGGTCGTTATCCGAAAGAGTCTACCGAAGGTATTCATAACATCCAATATCAGGCTGATTATCCCGCAGGCGGCCTAACCTATCCATGGCTGGTGTAACTCCTGCACGGTATGCCCCGGCATCAATGAGGGGGGAGCCCTCTAAGAGCGGATAGGCTTCCGAGGCAGGCCCTAACCCCGGATCGGAAGGAAAGTAGTTCGTTCCCGAAGGCCGATTCTCCTCCTGACGCAGCGCACAATGATCAAACGTAACCTCGGGGACAGGGCCCCGTAGATCGCTTCCATACGAATTAGGCTTGGTGCTCCATAAAAGGGTATTGAGAAGAGTCAGTCTGAGAGGGTAGGTCTGTGTCCCCGCCTCCGTACGAAAAAAGTCTGTAACCAGAAGGCTTGTCTGACCCCGACGCGTGTCCCCCTGGTCGTAAATCAAGCTGCTATGGATGAAACGATACCACCCGCCCCCCAATAGAGCGGCGCAAGCCTGACCGCAGCGATAAATGAGAGTATTGGTCATTTCTAAGATGGGGACCGAGGGCAAGCTCGGCGTAAAACCCAGGGCCAGAACTCCGTAGTTAGCCGCATCGGAGATGAGGCAGCTATGCAGGCGGAGCTTGGGCTGGAGAAGGGAGCCTGCCGAGTCTATTCGGATGCCGATGCTGGCCTGACGGATGGTGGCATGATAAATTTCGCAGGAATGTGCCGAAGGCAGAAACCACAGCCCCATCCACTGCCCGGGTGCGCTGGCATAATAGGGTTCTAACCGCCATCCCTGAAAGGTTACAGGAGTTTCGGCTGTTCCCAGAACTTCCAGCCGTCCCGCTACATAAATTCCCGACATAAGCTCTCCTGCCAGAATACCACTTTCCCACCGCCGACCGGAAAAGTATATCCTTGCTCCAGCCGGTATTCTCAGCACGCCCCTTGGCCCTACATAAAAGTACCCATCAATCACAATCGGCTTATCCGCCGGAAGCGACAGGGTAAGACTATCAAATCCAAAATCCCGATATACATACGCGGCTATCAGAGTAGCCCGTAACGGAACTCGCAGTACCTCCCCTCCGTCTAACTCCAGCACCAGGGCATCCTCCCGGGTCTGATTGTACGAAACGGTATCCCTCAGCGATAAAAATACCTGGACACTATCCCGAGCGGGTAACTCTACATTTGTGAGGGTCGGTCCTGAAATACCATTCCAGATAAACGAGAAAGGGCTCTGACTGCCCTTTTCCAGGAAGATGCGATTGAGCCGAACGGGATAAGATTGGGGATTGTATATCCAGAGGCGCTGGGTTGGAGAAAGAACTGTAGAAAAAAGCGAGTCAAATCGGACGGTATCGGGCTGCCAGCGCAGCTCTCCCTTTCTGGCCGGAAGCCACTCCCGTCTACAGCTCAAAATAACACTGCCGGTCACCAGCAACCCAACTAAGCCTACCCCCAGGCTCCTTTTCCTCATTTGCGAAGGTCAAAAATACGGGCAAAACTTATTCTCGTACTCATAGCTTACTGGGTTTATCCTGTGACACTCTCCGAACCGCTCTGTCTGTATAACATGCTCCCAACCCATGCTCAACACAATTTTCATCTCAGGGGAGTTTTTTGGAAGTATGGGGCGCGGCTATATTCCTCTCCTGACTTTCATCGCGTGCTTATGGGGGCAGGAGGAGGGGCGGATAAAGGTTGTGCCTGACCTTGGAGAGCCCAAGCCGTTGGAACGGAGGTATGCTTTCTTTATCAGGGACGCACAAACCCAGGAAGCTCTGGGTGGTGCTGTCGTGCGCTATGGCGACACAGGCGTTATATGCGATAGCATGGGCGTAGGCCTGCTTCGTTTGCCGATTACCCGAGAGACACTATGGGTCGAGGCAAGGTACATGGGGTATACCCCCAAGCGAATATCTATAACGCCGCTGACCCCTACTCATATTGAGGTGCTATTAGATGTGGAAGGTATTCCCCATGAAGATGTGGTTCTCGAGAGTTTAGGAGAGCGGCGCACGCAGGTGGCTCTACTGGCTCTGCTACGGAGGACCTCACAGATTGCGACAGGCATTTCAGCTCAGGGTATCAGTTTGACCCCTGATCGCACGACGGCTCAGGTTATCAGTCGCGTAACGGGCGTTTCGATGCAGGATGGACGATTTATAGTTATTCGGGGCATGAACGAGCGCTATAATGCCATCCTGATTAATAATCTGCCGGCGCCCAGCACAGAGCCTGACAGTCGCAGCTTTGACCTCGAACTCCTGCCGGCTGGTCTTTTAGATCAGATTATTATTTACAAGAGTGGGGCGGCCTATCATCCGGCTGACTATGGGGGAGGCATCACCAACCTCCTGCTCAGGCAACCGAGCGACAGTGCTACCCTGGAAGTACACCTGCGCCAGAGCTATCTCCACGGTACGACCGGACAGCGTGGATACAGAAACATTTCACATGCACCTGATCTATGGGGAGCCGGTGCAAAACTCAGACGCCTACCCTCCGATTTCCCGGACAATCTCAATACTCTCTCCTCATCACAAGTTCAGACATGGGCTGCCCGATTACCCAATCACTTTCTGTTTCGGACTGTGCCCGCGCTCGCCCCCAACCTCAGCCTCACCATCAATGCCGGAAGACCTATCCGGAATCGACTCTGGATGACCACCGCGCTCAACTACACCCGCTCATTTCAGAACCTCTCCATCCAGAGGTATCGGTATGAGATGCGCTCCCCCGAACCCGGTCAAAATCCACCTCTCTTTGGCTTTCAGGACGAGCAGACAACCCACTCCGTCCGCATAAGCCTTACACAAAGCTTCATCTATATAATCAATCGCAAATCTCGATTAGATATCACCGGTATGCTTCTTAAGCTATCAGACGATGAAACTATTCTTCGCACAGGATTTTCGTTTTATCAGCGTTCAGATATTCCTTTTCGCAATTATAGTATGCAGTATTTGGAGCGCACCATAGGTTTTATGCAGCTGGGGGGAAGTCATGATCTCAGTTCTAAGGTGCGTTTATCCTGGAGAGTGGGAAGTTCGCTTCTGAGAAGAGAGGAGCCAGATTTCCGTCGGGTCAGAACGGTAAAAGAGCCGGGGGATAGTGTCTATAGAATCGTTCTCCCTCCGGGTCCTACAACATTTGATGCGGCCCGCTTTTACAGCTTTATGAGTCACCGAACCGGTATTGCTCACATTCAAATGGAGTTCATTTTTAAAGGCTGGCAATGTATCACCGGCCTGCAATCAGAATATAGCAGTCGCATATTCAATGCTCGATGGTTTTCCTATACTTACCCAGCCAGTGCTTCGCCGGCCTTGATTCAGACCTGGACCGCTCTTCCTATTTCAGAGGCTTTCCAGGGCGAGTGGCTAACACAGCTCCGATTACGGGAAGGAACCAACCCCATTGATAAATACACGGCCCAGCAGTTTTACGCTGCGCCTTTCATGAGCGCGGAAAAAGCTATAGGACGATGGTTCTTACAGATGGGCCTTCGCTACGAGTACAGCTATCAAGCCCTCCAAACCGCTACCGCTACAAGGTCTGTCTCCATCAAAACACCGTTTCCTTTACTTTTACCCGCCCTCAACGCCAGATTTAGTTTTTCCGATGCCAATCACTGCCGCATTGCCTACTCCAGATCTTTGAATAGACCCACCCTGCGTGAAATCGCGCCGTTTACTTATTACAACTTTGCTCTCAACATTGACCAGGCAGGCAACTCAAACCTGCGGCCCAGCACCATACACAATGTAGACCTTCGATATGAATACACACCATCCCTGGACCAGCATATGAGTATCAGCCTTTTCTATAAAGATATTGATAGGCCCATTGAAAGTTTCATATTAAGAGGTGCTGATAATCCAATTGTGCAATTTGGAAATGCTAAAAGAGCGTGGATTGCAGGTATAGAATTTGAGTCTCATCTCAAACTTACCAGCACTTTGCGCATGATAGCCAATCTCACTGTGATGCGCAGTCAGGTAAATATGGGGGAGCAGGTAGTTGGGATACAGGGAGAAAGTCAGTCCCGCTATCGGCCTCTTCAGGGGCAGGCCCCGTACTTAGCAAACCTCATTCTGGTCTATCAATCTCCTAACCGGGCCTGGCAGCTGACTACATCCGGGCAGCTTTTCGGTCCTCGAATCTTCTGGGTAGGCGATAACCTGAATCCCACCATCTTCGAAATGCCTCGTCCAGTATGGGATGGGTCTATACGACGAGACTTTGGGCGGTGGTACGCTCTGGTTCAGGTCCGGGATCTGATCAACGCGCCATTCGTTTACAGGCAGGACACCAACACAGACAACCGCCCCCAGAAAAGAGAGGACGTCGTCATCCGCTATGTAAGAGGCTCGGAGTGGAGCTTGCAAATAGGTCTCAGGTTATAATCCCCAACATTTACCGATACCAGATGCACGGTTATAGCTCCTTTGGTGTTGATAACTTGAAATAGTTTTATCTGACGCCGGGATAAATATCAATCCCTCATATTCCTTTCCTGGGGCATGTTTTGCGTCCAGAATCAATCCTAACTTAGCACTCCCTGTGAATAAATTATTTTTTCTAACTTTTGTGCCTCTTCCGGCCCAAAAGCTTTGGGTGAAGACTTAATACCAACCAGCTTTCGATCAAGGTATAAGTGGTAGGAGGCCTCCTCAATAAGCCTTTTAGAAGTTTTTATTGCCTCCGTATCTACACCCAGAATAATGGTAGTTATTCCCAGACTATTTATCTTCCTTACAAGAGGCACGAAATCTTCATCTCCACTGAATAGTACAAAATAGTCAAATCGCTTATGGACTGCCAGATCATATGCTTCCAGCGAGAGCCATACATCTATAGCTTTCTCTTTACTCTGCTCTTGCTTTGTATCCTGCCTTACAGGGTAGTAGTGGGTTGTAATGTTTGCTTTCATTAGAATTTCGTCTATCAATCTATCTCTGGTAACGTAATATGTTTCAGGGGGTAACTCGCCTATTATAGATGGGAATCTATTCCCCCGCTCTCTTCCCTCTCTTAAGGCTGACTCGAGGGAGAAGCGCCCCTGAAAGTAGTGAGCCTCCACCAATCTGAATAGGTGGGGTGGTGCAGATGATTCCGCTTCTTTACTGATCCACCAGACTACATAGTCATGTAAACTCTGGAAGTTGATAAATCCATTCAGATTAGTCTTGCACCACTTATTAAAACTCTGGAAAAAAGAGCCATCATAGAAGATGGCAACCCGTCTGACCGCATAAGCGGTCGGCATATGAGATGTCATACGGCAAAGATACAGATTATCTCAAACATACAAGGGTCTTTGCTGCATTCCATTCGCCATGTAAGATAATATACACAAAATAGTAAATAAAAAACACAATATAGGTTTTGAAGTACCAAATAGAAAGGAACCAGAACAATAGTATTAATATTTTATCAACTAATTGCATAATGAGATAAAATAAAAATATATCAATTCAGCTAAATACCTCTTAATTTGCCTACAATGATCGCCGTTTGCCATAAAGTTCTTATCTTTGCCGGCATGAGAGTCTCATTCAACCGCCTTCTGGAGGTGATGACCGCTCCGAGGCAGGAACGGTCAAAGCTATTCAGGACGCTGGCTGGTACGCTGGAAAATGTCAGTCAGCCTGGCGACTTTGAGAGTTGGACCCTGCTACACTGGGCCGCGCATTGGGGGCTTACCAGGGAGACAAGATGGCTGCTCAGGATGGGAGCCAATCCCTTCCTGAGAACTGAACGAGGGGAAATGCCTCTCGAAATTGCCGCACGAATGGGGCGCCTCTCTACGGCCAGAGCCCTCCTTGAAGCCATGCTCTGGAGAGCCACCCAGACCCCCCATGAATACAAACTTCTCAAAGAGGAACTGGCTGACTGGCACTTCTACTACAAGGTGGGATGGATACCCCGGTATTTTATACTTATAAGTCGCCAATCTCGAGGTCCTTCTCCAAAAGTATGGCCTCACTGGCAAATTGTCCTCATGGTGCTTACAGCCATAGAAGAAATCTTCGAGAAAATCCAGACCGAAGAAGAAAAAGATAAGCTCCTTTCGCATCGAGAAAATCTATTTCGAAGATGGGACCCCCTCTGGGGACTGCGAGAAATCATCCCCTCTCCTATCTCATGCTTGCTGGAAGGAAAAGCCCCCTTCGCTAGACGAGGACACATGGAAACCATAAACCTACGTCACTCCTACATGGAGAAGATAACTTGGTTATTTTTCCTTGATCTATTTTGGAAATACAATGAAAAGAATATAGATAAATACGATTGGACAAAGATTCTGGATATAGTTATCGAGGAGATACGAGCCATGCAAAGGCTCATGCTATCGGATGACCCCACAAAGTATTCATGCGAGCGGGATTGCAGGCGCTATATTGAATGCATGAAGGTATTTAGCAATAGAATCGAGGAGATTTTATTGGGACAGGAAGGTGCTGTGAAGGACTGGATTGGTTCTTATTTTCTTGTGAATTCCTTCGGCTCCGACGACTTCATCTGGTCAGGAGCGAATGCTCTGTACCTTCCTGTTGAAGAAATAACCCTACCAGAGGAGAAATACAGGCAAATCAGGAGCCGAATATATCTCATAAATAAAAAATCGAATCAAAAGACTACTGCCCAGCCCTTCGCGAAGTAGATCACTGTCCTCGTTATAGCTGATACTACCAACGCAGTCCCCATTTATCTTCACCACAGTAATTCTTCTTAGAGATCGGGCAGAGTCCATCTATTAGGCTTGCTATGGCAAGGCCCCCCTTGCAAAACTCTTCCCCCTCGGAAGGGAGAAGGGGTGGAGCTGGAGATGATATTAGGGCGAACACTGAAGTACTTGGTATTCACTTAGATTCTCCCGGTGTACAGCCCAGATGCATGGCATCCGGAAGCATAAAAAGGGAGAAGAAAGTCTCCCGACGCTGAGGCGGGGAACTTTTTGTACTTTTGCGGTGCTTTTTTGGGGGGTTAGCTCAGTTGGTAGAGCGTCAGCATGGCATGCTGAAGGCCAGCGGTTCGAATCCGCTACCCTCCACGGGGGGTTAGCTCAGTTGGTAGAGCGCCAGCATGGCATGCTGGAGGTCAGCGGTTCGAATCCGCTACCCTCCACGGGGGGTTAGCTCAGTTGGTAGAGCGCCAGAATCGCACTCTGGAGGTCAGCGGTTCGAATCCGCTACCCTCCACTCTGGAGAGGTGCCGGAGTGGTCGAACGGGCACGACTGGAAATCGTGTGGTCCGCCCAAAGCGGGCTCGGGGGTTCGAATCCCCCCCTCTCCGCCGCACCTGAGAAAACCCGACCAGACTTTCCCTTCAGTTCTCATACCCAGAGACCGACCAAAGTTTAGGTATAACGGGTATTCCCTCCCGGCGCCCTGCTATCTCTTTCTTCGCCAATTCTATTCAAATTTAGCAAATATAAGTGGCCAAAATAAAATTATTTAGGATAGAAAATGGCTTATTTTTCAGAAAAACCACCCTGCCTTTACTCTTCCCGATATCGACATAAGGAGATTGCTACTGTGACGACTCTGGCTATTTACTGGGATAGGTCTCAGTACTCGCTAATACCAGAAGGCAGTCCAGGCTTTATCTACATAGAGGATCAGGGCGGTGGCTGTGCTGGATCCGGGATCTATCTCCTTTCTGGAGAGCGGACTGGGATGAAAGTCGTGGCGTGAGGGATGCGAAGGGCGCCCCGCAGGGGCGGTCTCGCCGCAGGCGAGACGGAGCGTTAGCGCACCCCGCAGCAGCCCGACCCCAAGCGCAGCGAGGGGGCACGCCCATAAACTACACACTTCGAAAGCGTTTCATTGGAATCCAGGTCGACCTGCTCAGGGGGGAATGGGAACATCGCCCCAAGATTCTTTGCTGGGAGGCTCAAAAGGTGCGCGGGCTACGAGAAGTTTTTCGATCTCTGGGGTAGGAGCTGGGATGGCATTGCGGAAGTGTGGGGCCATTGAAGAATGTAACTGGCTTCAGTGCATATAAACTGACATAGCTCAGGCAGGTGCCGACAGGGCCGGGTAAGCGTAACCACTGGCAACGGAAGCCTGAGTCGGAAGCGAAAAGCGGGCCGAAGTAGATAATGTTCTTGAAAGAGAACCCGATAACCGGCCACCTGGAGAGACTGTTGCAAAACTCCTTATACAGGCGTCCGAGAATGCCCGTGAGCAGCACGACAAAGAGGTAGAGTGGTACTTTCGCGCATTTTTGCAACGGTCTCCTGGACTGCCCGAAGAAAGCGCCTGAAAGAAAGTCGGATGTTGCGTAAGCGGCGTACTTCGGATCGGCCAGGCTCTTGACCCCGGGCGGTGAGCCGCTGGAAGAAGGGGTTCGGCAAAAGGTGCATGTAAGGGAGTTTGCCCCAGAAGGTACGCAAAAGGTGTTGATGCCCCCCAAACGGCGAGTAATAGGGAGGGAAGCTAATGTAAAGGTATCCTCCGGGCCGCAAAAGGCGTGCGATTTGGAGGAGAGCTGTTTCGGGGGATTCGAGGTGCTCTAAGGTATCTCGTAAAAGCACCAGGTCATACTGCCCATGCCAGGCTTCAGGGATAGGGTCAGTAAGGATGTTATGCTCTACGAAAATCACCGGCCAGTTTAGCTGCGTGGCGATTTGACGTCCCAGCGCCAGGCGCGGGGTTTCAATGTCTGTTGCCAAAGCTGAGACGGCTCCTTCCGCCACGAAGGCCATGAGTACGCCGCCCTCACCACTGCCGATTTCTGCTACGGCATAGCCGGGTTGGAAGGCGTTCCTTCGTCGTAGCTCCGGGACAATTACCTGCCGCCCGAGCTGGTATTGAAACGCCCAATAGGCTCGCATAGGGATGCTCTCCAGGCCAGCAGGCAGCTCAAAAGCCCGCATTTCGCAAAGGTAATACCAATCCAAGTGATCTGTGATCTTAAGCTTTGTATTTTTGTCCCAAAGGAGACCCGTATGGCGAGACCCTTGAAGATAGCCTGGAAACACACGGAAGAAGAGCTGTACGACCTGTACAGACGAGAGAAAGATGCGGATTTGGCTCGGCGATGGCAGGCATTG
>Ga0197142_1002939_pt1 | contig 14606 bp, 16 predicted proteins | sample GBS60_MetaG_FD_148614 | JGI IMG/M metagenome (GOLD analysis project Ga0197142, IMG submission 148614) | Sediment microbial communities from Great Boiling Springs, Gerlach, Nevada, United States - GBS 60_MetaG | ecosystem: Environmental > Aquatic > Thermal springs > Hot (42-90C) > Sediment... | reverse complement strand
AACCAGCAACCATTAATAATTGTTTGTATTGTTGGGGGCTTTGGGGTAAGGCATAAAATTTTCCCGGATACAATCTCGAAGGAACCAAAAAATCCCTCGCCCCCTCTGGCGTTGATTTGGTTAAAATAGGGGTTTCAATTTCCAAAAAATTTTCTTTCTGTAAAAAATTTCTAAAAAAATTAATAATTTTTTGGCGCCAAAAAAGATTTTTTTTTAATCTCTCTCGACGCAAATCCAAATAACGATACTTCATTCTTAAATCTTCTGAAATTGAATAACCATCGTCATCAACCGAAAAAGGAAGTGTTTTTGCAAAAGAGAGAATTTTAAAATTCTCAACGATTAATTCCAAATCACCATTTTCAATTTTTGGATTTTTCATTTTTTCGGGTCTTTCTTTTAAAATGCCCTCAACCTCTAAAACAAATTGATTTTTTATTTTTTTTACTTCTTTTTCGTTTCTTTCGTTAATATTAAAAACTAATTGTAAAATTCCGGTGATGTCTTTTAAATCAACAAAAAAAACTTTTCCATGATCTCTGTAAGAATGGACAAAACCACAAACTTTAATCTTCTGACCAATAAATCCCCTAACCTGACTGATATTGATTCTTTTCATTTTTTTTCGCTTTTATTTTATCATTCTTAAAAAATTCCTCAACTCGATCATAAATATCGCCAGCGCCCATACACAATAAAACGTCATTTTCTTTCAAATCAGAAAAAAAATACTCTATCGCTTCTTTTGTTTCTGGAAAATAAAGAAAATTTTCGCGGTTGATTCTTTTGACTAATTCTTCTGAAAGATTTCTTTTTCTTTTTTCTTTTTCCCTACCTGCCACATAATAAACATTGACAATGATTCCTTTTTCAACTGGTGAGTTTTGAAAAATTTTTTCAAAATCTTTTAAAAAATATTCTGTCCGGAATAATTGATGGGGTTGAAAAATTAAAAAAATTCTCTTTTCTTTGTATTTCTCTTTTAAAGCAAGAATTGTTTTTTCAACTTCTGTTGGATGATGACCATAATCGTGAAAAATCGTTAATTTCTTTCCTTTAAAAAACACGATTTTCTTTTCCATTCTTCTCCAGGCTCCTTTATATTTTTTTATCACAGAAAAAAAATCTTTTTCTTTGATCTTTAAAATCTTTGAAAGTAAAAAAACAGCCAAGGCATTGGAAACATTAAAAAGACCGGGTAAAAAAATCTTTTTTTTAATTTCTTTTGCTTTTTTGTCTTTCAAGGAATACCATTTGACTCTTTTTTCTTTTTTGAAGGCTTGATAAACATCGGGGTCATCTTTATTAGCGATTAAAAAACCATCCGGTGGTAAATGGGAAACAAACTTTTTAAAAGCGAAAATATAATTTCTTTTATTTTTATAAAAATCGAAATGATCACCCTCGATATTGGTTAAGATAATGATTTTGGGCCAGTAATTTAAAAATGAAGCAAAGTGTTCGTCTGCTTCAATGACCAAAAAATTTTTCTTTCCATAATAAAAATTTGAATTATGAAATTCTCTCAACTTGGTACCCAAAATGACTGTCGGAGACAAACCAGCTCTAATCAATGTTAAAGCAGTAAGGGCTGTTGTTGTACTTTTGCCATGAGTTCCGCATACAGCAATCGTATAATATTGCTTGGTTAATTCACCCAATGCTTCGGAATAACTCTGACAAGGAATTTTTAAATCTTTTGCTCGTTTTAATTCGGGATTATCTTTTTCAATAGCCAGAGTAAAAATTACTTTTTCTAAATCCCTTTGAATATTTTTTACTGAATGCGAATAAAAAATTTTTATTCCTTCTTTTTCTAATTCTCTTGTAATTTCGCTTTGACCCAAATCAGAACCAGAAACTTGATATCCCTTTTTTAAAAAATACCGCGCCAAGGCCGACATTCCAATGCCACCAATTCCGATGAAATGAATTTTCTTTTTTTTATTCAACGATTGGAATTTCTGTTTTACATTTTGGACATCTTTTATTTTTGTCATATCTTTTAATCGAATAACCAAACCGATCAATCACAAGCGCTTGACAAACTGGGCAAAAGGTGTCTTCTGAGGGAAGTCCCGGAATGTTGCCCGTATAGACAAATTTTAACCCAACCCCTTTTCCAATCTCCCACGCTTCTTTAATTTTTTCTTCCGGGGTTGCTGGAAGATCCCTGAGCTTCCATGAGACTTCCGGAAAAAATTTAGAAAGATGCCAAGGAACAAAGTCTCCAAGTTCATTCTTGATGAATTTTGCCATTTTAAATAAAATTTCTTCTTGATCGTTCCAACCAGGAATAATCAATGTTGTTATCTCCAACCAAATCCCCTTTTCTCTTACTCTTTTTAAATTTTCAATTACCGGTTGAAGTCTGCCTCCGCACATTTTCATATAAAATTCATCTGAAAAGCCTTTTAGGTCAACGTTGACTGCATCTAAATAGGGCCAAATTTTTTCAAATAATTCTTTTGACCAAAAACCATTGCTCACCCAACAATTTTTGATTCCTTCCTTCTTTGCCAATTTCATTACTTTAAGAGCGAATTCTGAAAAAATTGTTGGTTCTGTATAAGTATAAGAGATAGAGGGTACTTTTTTCTCTTTAGCTAAATTCACTATCTGAAGAGGATCCCAATTTTCGCCAGGAAGAATTTTTTCTTCTTTAAAATCCTGTGAAATTTCAAAATTCTGACAATTCAAACAACGAAAATTGCAACCAACGCTGGCAAAAGACAAAGAAAGAGTGCCAGGCAAAAAGTGAAAAAAAGGTTTTTTTTCTATTGGATCAAAAGAGAGAGCAATAATTTTTCCGTAATTCAAAGAATAAAGCTTACCTCCTCTATTTTCTCTTACACCACAAAGTCCCCTTTTTTGGTCTTCAATCTGACAATAGTGAGCACAATTCAAGCATTTTATTTTTTTTTCTTTTTTGTTTATAATTTTATATAAAGAAGCTTTTTGCATTTTTAATTTTATCACAAAATGAAAAGAATTTTTATTGCCATACCCATACCCGAAAAAATTAAAGATGACCTTCTTTCTTTCAAGGAAGATTTTTCTTATTTGCCAGCCAAATGGGTCAAAAAAGAAAACATTCATTTAACTCTTTTCTTTTTGGGCTATTTAAAGAACGAAGAAAAGATAAAAAAAGTAATGGAAATTACTCAAAAAATTTGTCAACACCAATTATCTTTTTTTCTTTCTGCTCAAAAAGTTGAATTCTTTCCCAAAAATAAACCTCGTTTGCTTTGGGTGAGGTTAAATTTCTCAGACGAACTTTTTTCTTTACGAAAAAAAATGGAAAAAGAATTCTTGATAAATTCTATTCCTTTTGAAAAAGAAAATTTTTTACCCCATATTACTCTGGCTCGAATTAAACAATGGCAATTAAGAACATTGGAAGAACCGGTTTCTCTCTCTGAAAAACAAATTGATTTTTCTTTTGAAGTCTCTCTCTTGGAAGTAATAGAAAGTAAATTAAAACCGCAAGGTCCTGATTATTTTCTTTTAAAATCATTTCCTTTTTCAAAAAAATGATTGTTTTCTCTGCTATTCTTCCTCACGCTCCTATTCTTTTGCCTCACGTTGGAACTAAAAAAGACAAAGAAGAATTAAAAAAAACATTAAACGCCCTTTCAATCATTAAAGAAAAATTCAGGAAAAAAAATATTCAAAAAATCATTATTTCTTCTCCTCATTTAGATTGGGGCTTTAACGTGCCTCTTTATTTCCTTCTTTTTCCAGATGAAGAATTTAAAATGATGCCGTCAAAAGAAATTACAAAAGAAAATATAAAAGAGAAAGAAGGGAAAATCATTTTTCCTTTTTTGACAAAAAATCAATCTCCTGAGTATCATTTTTTATTGGGAAAAGAATTTTTTAAAAATAATAAAAATTTCATTGAAAATGAAAATTTTGCAATCATCGCTTCTGGCGATCTTTCTCATTATTTAAAAAAAGAAGGTCCTTATGGTTTTCATCCCCAAGGACCAATCTTTGATAGGGAATTGATTTTTGGTTTAAAAGAAAAAAATATTCCTAAAATTCTTCAACTCAACAAACTTTATCCTTCTGCTGGAGAATGTGGTCTCCGATCGATTTCTTTTCTTTTAGGAGTAATGGATGAAGCAAAAATCGATTGGAAGGCAGAAATCCTTTCTTATGAAGGTCCTTTTGGCGTCGGGTATCTTGTTTGTTACTTTTCTTTTTAAAAAAATGAAAATTGCTATTATTTCTGATACTCACGATAATTTAGCAAATTTAGAAAAATTTTTCAAAAAAATTGAAAATTTAAACATTAAAATCCTTTTGCATTTGGGTGATGTTTGTTTTTTGTCAACGCTTGAATTTCTCGCAGGTCATTTTCAGAAAAAAATCTATCTTGTGCTTGGAAACGGAGATGATAAATCCTTATTGAATTTTAAAAAGGAAAATGTGTTTATTTTCGAAAAAATAGGAATTTTAGAAATTAACAAAAAGAAAATCGCCTTTACCCATTTTCCTTCTCTGGCTAATGATTTGGCCAAAGAAGAAAAATATGATTTTATTTTTTACGGTCATTTGCATTTTCCGCGAGAGAAAAAGAAAAAAAATTCTCTTTTGATAAATCCGGGAAATCTTGGGGGTATTTTTTTTCCCCCAACTTTTGCCCTTTTAGATTTAGAAAAAAATAAGGTCTTTTTGGAAATTTTATAAAAAATGGAAGAAGGAAAATTTCTTTTATCCCTCGCAAAAAAAGCAATCTCTCATTACTTAAAGACAAAAGAAAAAATTTCACCCCCGCCAGAGACGCCTTCTTTCTTTTTAAAAGAAAAAGCTGGGGTTTTTGTAAGTATCAAAAAAGAGGGAAAATTAAGGGGTTGTGTTGGTACCTTTCTACCCACAAAAGAAAATATCGCTAAAGAGGTAATTGAAAGCGCAATTTTAGCTGGTTTTTTTGATGATAGATTTCCTCCATTAACTGAAGAGGAATTAAATTCTCTTTCTTTTACTGTTTATATTTTAAATGAACCCTCTTTAATTAAAGAAATATCGGAACTCGATCCAAAAAAATATGGCATTTTAGTAAAATCACTCTCTTCAAAAAAAATAGGTCTTCTTTTGCCAGATATTGAGGAAATAAAAACGGTCAACGATCAAATTCTTATTGCTTGCCAAAAGGCAGGCATTGATCCTTTAAACGAAAAATTTTTGATTTTTAAATTTACAGCCAAAAAATATGAAGATCAAAATTGATACCCATTGCCATAGTTATTATTCTATTGACGGATTTTCTTCTCCTTATGATTTAATGAAAAGCGCTTTTAAAAAAGGACTGCACGGTATTGCCCTTACTGATCATAATACAACCGCTGGCTGGAAAGAAGCAAAAAAAGCAGCAGAAAAATTCGGTCTTTTTTTTATTCCCGGCCAAGAAATAAAGGTTTATAAAAAAGGAAAAAAAATTGGAGAGATTTTGGCTCTTTTTTTAAAGGAAGAAATAAAAAGTAAAGAAATAAACGATGTTTTAAAAGAAATCAAAGAACAAAATGCAATTTGTGTCCTTCCACATCCTTTTCATTTTTGGGTTGGATTAAGGGATGATCCTCAGAAATATTTACCATTTTTAGATGGTATTGAGGTTTTTAACGCCAAAGCTCCTTTTTCTTTTAGTGATAAAAAAGCGCTCTCTTTTGCTAAAAAATTTAATCTTGCTTTTTTAGCTGGGAGCGATTCTCATTTAGCCAAAACCGTTGGCAACGCTTACACTATTTTCGAAGGAAAAAATTTAGAAGATTTTAAAAAAGCAATTTTAGAAAGAAAAACCTCTTTTTTTGGAAGAAAAAACCATCTTTACTATCTTGTTTTTCCTGCTCTTCTTAAATCTCTTAATAAATTAAAAGAATTCATTTTTCTTCTTAAAAAAAAGAGTTTATAATCACACTTTTTTGTCTTTTATAATATTTATGAATGCGGAAAGAAAATTGAAGGTTCCGTTCTTTTTTTAGTTTCAATCAATAATTCTTTCTTGATTTCTTTTGACCATTCAGTTGGAATTTCATCTAACCATTCTTCTTTAAAGAGGGGCCTTTTTAATCTCATTTCCGTATTTTCGCGACCGTATTTTTCGGCGCCCATTAAGTCATCTTTTATCTGTGCTTTGATTCCCCATTCCCTGAATTCACTAACCCTTTCCGGTCTATCCGATAAATACGCTAAAAATTCTCGAAAGGCAATCTCTCTGTCTGCTGCTCTTAACCAATCCTGATAATCTTTACATTCTTCTATCCCATCTTCTACTTTTAATTCATAAGAAACTGCCTCAATTACCCTTCTAAACATTTCTCGGAATTCCTCAGACAATCCTTCTTCTTCAGCGATATTATACGCCTTGACAGTCATTAAAATGGCGTAATAAATCGTCTTAACAATTCCCTCCTTTTGCCAAAAAGTATCTTTTCCCTCTCTTTTTGTGTGTTCGTCCAATAAATCATCGATCATTCGAAAAGCGCTGGCAACTAAATTAACAATCTCAATTCTTCTGGGATTTAAATTAATTCCGTGTTTTTTTAATCTTTCCGGATAATTCTTGTGAAAAATATATTCGTTAAAATCCCTGTTAATTTTTCTTCCTTTGGCAATAATTTTCTCCACATTTCTTCTATAAAGCTCAAGAAAGGGTTGTTTGCTTCCAAAAGGATTGGGAAGGTCTAAAATCCTTGTTGTTCTAAAGCCAAGTCCTTCTAATACTTCACTCAATGGTTCAAGCGTCCGCCAATCGTCCATTTTGAGCCGACTATAAAGACAATCCTTTAAACCCTCCAATCCTTTACTAAACATTTTCTCTCTTTCTTCTAAAAAAAGATCATCCCTATCTGATCTTAATTCTACAAATTCTCTTCTTAATTCTTCGTCTATCTCAAATAAAAAGAGAAAAATTGGACGACGGGTAACATAACTTAAAAACAACGCTGTTTCGTAAGATTTCACTCCATCAATAATGATAACCCTTTCTTCTGACAATTTTTGAATTAAAGGCAAAATCATCTCACCAACGATATAGGGATTTATTTTTTCTCTCTCAAATAATTTTTCTCCGAAGTTTCCCAAATCAGTTAATCTTTGCAATTCTTGCCCCACCTGGATAACTGGAATTCCTTGACTTGTCTCCAAACCACGAGCCAAAAATGATTTCATTGAAGCAGGCCTGCCAGAAAACATAATAAGCACTTTTTCAGGATCGGGTTTTGGTTCTGGTTCCAAAATATCAATAATTTTTTGGGCAAATTTTGTTTCTGCATTGCCTCGAATTTTTACCCTCTCTCTTGAAAGCCCTAAATTTTCCATTGCTTCCCTTATTTGACGGCCCGTTGCGACATTCGCCTCAACCAATTCAATCTCATTAAAATCTTCTAATCTTTTGTCAGTCGGGTACAATTTCTTTGCCTTTGGATCCCAATAAAATGACATCTCATTTTCTCGAGGAAAACGGAAATGTTTTAAACCGCTCCGTAAGAGATAAATCACCGCTTTTTTCTTTTCCATAAATTTTATTTTTCTTTTTTGATATAGGGATCTAAATAAAACAATGAATTTTCTTGATAAAATCTCACATCATCAAGGCTTGCAGTTCGGCGATAATTATCAAATATAACAGCGGTCTCCAACTCTGCTCCTATGGTCATAGCAATATCTTCTGTTGCCGCCTGGGGGCCGGATAACTCTACAAAATAATGATCATCTCTTTTTGACGCATTTTTTACTTTTAGGCCATATTTTTCGACAACATCCTTGACCCTCTCTGGTGAATGAAAAGTGGATTGGCTAATCCTTACCTGATTATCTCTATTAAAGGCAATGGGAACATTCCAAACTTCTTGATAATAAGTATAAGTATGACGATGAATTTTCATCCTTGGAACCATCTCCTGAAGTTTCTGATAGGCTTCGGGTGTCAAAAAATTTTTTATTACATAATACTCATGACTCCCCGAAGACGGAACGATTGAAGGATCAATAAAACCTAAATCCCTCATCTTTTGAAGTTCTTTTTCTCTGTCAACTCCAAAAGTACCAAAAGCAACGCCCCTAACCATAAGATTTTTAAATCCCATTCTTTCAAGTGCCTGAAGCAATGCCATTCCCTCTTCAATGTTCTGACTATTTAAGGGTCCAACCTCAATAGAAATTCTATCAGGGTCTATTCCCGCTTCAAGCAACCTCTCCAAACCTTTAATCTGAGATTCTTCTTTAATTTTTGTCCATCCCAACTCGTATGCTTTTGGCGTAATTGTTGTACCAAATCTAAACTGGGGGTATTCGAGTAAAGCACGTTTCATTGTTTCGCTTGCTGGGGCCCGATGAAGTGCCAAAACAATATTATCTCGAAAATATTCATCTTCTTTTATTAATCTCAAAAGATCAATCACTTCCTGGGGATACATACTCGCATCTCCCCTCGCCCCAAGAATCAAAATATCTCTCGGTAAAAAAAGTTTTGATTTTTTAAGAAATTCAACCATTTGCTCCGGTGTGGCGATTCTTTTTAATCGTCCGGTACCTATATAATCTTTACTGGCACTAATCCAACGATAATAACAAAATTCACAACCATAACGGCAACCCAAGATTAAATCCCCATCGTGGGTATAACGACGTTTAAAAACCGGACTGAGCGCCAATAACATTTCTTCTCCGTTAACATATTCAAAAGCGCCTTCAATCTTTTGTGATTTTTTTGTTTCGAACAAAGACTTATAATAATCAATCCAAAGATCATACTCTTTTCGATTGGCCTCAGGATTAGATCCCCGAATTTGAGTGGGCGCATGTTGATATAATTCTTCTCGACTACGATATCTTGGTAATTCACGATTAGCACGCATCAAAACCCAGCTGCTTATGGCTTTTGCAACCCGTCCGCAACCATCAGTAAAAAAATGGTCAGTTAAATCAATACGATATTCTACCCAACCTGCCAATTCCTCTGGATCTTGGGAAGGATCTTGAAGACGAAGAAAAAACTCTTCATAAAATTGCTTCATTTCTTCAGACAAATTTTCAATTCTTGTGTGTGGGTATCTATCAGAATTATAAGAACGAATCAAATTATCCGGCGACAAAATTCCTTCATTGATTTTTTGAGCAACCCCCTCAACAAAAACTCTTAATTCTTCAGGATTATTGAATTGACGAAATCTTTCTTCATAAAGATATTCAATAGTTTCTCGAAAATTTTCTCTTGCCTTATCTGCGATTTTTGAAGAAAAAGAATCTTCATGCCCTTGTATTCCGCTTCTCTCGACCGTTTGGCTTGTTATCTTTAAATTCTTAAGACTCCTTTTAACATAATCATCTTTTGTTAAAAAAGATTTTCCTTCATAACTTTCAACGGGTCCAATTTCTCTTGTAGATTTTTCTTTGTTATTCATATTGTTGTTAATCAAATAAATCAAAATTTAATGAAGCGGGTGAAGGGAATCGAACCCTCATCTTGGCATTGGCAATGCCACGTACTAACCATTGTACTACACCCGCCCTTTTTCATATTATACCATTTTTTACATTTTTGTGCTAAATTTAAATATGGATATTGAAAAGATTAAAAAAGAAATTCTAAATCCTTTGAAAGAAAATGGTTTTCTTCTCTTGGATTTGAAAGAAAAGATAATTGAGGGAAAAAAAGTTTTAGAAATCACGATTGATAAAATGGACAAAAAAGAAAAAACAAGCACAAAGGATTGCGAAACTGCCTCAAAAATCATCGAGGAAATTTTAGATAAAAAACAATTAATCAATCAAAGGTATTATCTTGTTGTTTTCTCAAAGGGAATTGAAAATGAAAATTGAAAAAATTGTCGGCGGATTTTTTTTAACCAATTGTTATCTTTTAGAATCAGAAAAAGAAATGTTTGTTTTGGATCCCGGCTTTTCAGCCAAAGAAATCTTAAAGGAAATTGAAAAAAAGAAAAAAAAGATAAAAGCTATCCTTATTACTCACTATCACAAGGATCATACCCTAGGTGCGCTTGAAATAAAAGAAAAAACAAAAGCACCAATTTTAGCAGGCGAAAAAGAAAGAGATTTTTTAGATTTTAAAGTAGACAAATTTTTAAAAGAAGGAGACAAATTAACAATCGATAGCGAAGAACTGTTGGTTTTAGAAACACCCGGCCATTCAAAAGGAAGTATTTCTTTTTTAGGAAGAAATTTTATTTTTGTTGGAGATCTTATTTTTCAAGATGGTTACGGAAGAACAGACCTTAAAGGCGGTTCTGAAGAAGAATTAAAAGAAACTTTTAAAAAATTAAAAAAAATTTTAAAAAAGGGCATTAAAATTTATCCAGGCCACGGTCCGGAATTTAACTATGAAAGCGAAAATCTTTTCCCGTTTTAATCAAAAAGAAATTATTAATCTTTTTAAAGAAGGAAAAATAGGAATTATGAAAACAGACACCATTTATGGTATTTTAGGATCTGCCATTAATGAAAAAACAGTTAAAAGGATTTATCAATTAAAAAAAAGAACGAAGAAAAAAAGCGCTATTGTTTTAATTTCTTCTCTTTCTCAATTAAAACTTTTTAATATTAAAATTTCTTTAAAAGAAAAAAAACTTCTTTCTCATTTGTGGCCATCGAAAATTTCAATTTCTTTTTATTGTCCTTTAAAGAAATTTTTCTATCTCCATCAAGGAAATAAAAGATTTGCTTGCCGTTTAGTAAAAAACAAAAAATTAAAAAAAATAATAGACCAAACAGGACCTCTTATTGCTCCAAGCGCCAACATTCAAGACAAACCCCCGGCCCGAAATTTAAGAGAAGCAATAAAATATTTCGGAAATAAAGTAGATTTTTATGTTGACGGAGGAAAGGTTAAAAATCCACTTCCCTCAACCTTGATTGAAATCAGAGGAAAAAGTATAATAATTGAAAGAAAAGGTCAAGATTTTTTAAAATTAAAAAAAATTAAAGGATACAAACTCATATGGCCAAAAAAAGAAGAGAAAGAGAAAGAGAATTAGAAAGAAGAAGGAGAAGAAGAATGAAATTAAAAAAATTAAGAGAAAAGTACTTGAAAGCAAAAAGCGAGGAAGAAAAAAGAAAAATTATTGAAAAGGCCCTTAAAGTCAGTCCCTTTTTGACCGAAGAAAAATTTTTAGAATCGATTAAAAAATAAATCAAAAATAAGAAATGAAAATTCTGGGCATTGATCTGGCTGGAAGCGAAAAAAGAAAAACAGGTATTTGTCTTTTAGATAAAAAATTAAAAGCGCACTGTCAAGTTGTTTTCTCAAACAAAGAAATTTTTGATTTAATAAAAAAAGAAAAACCTTGCCTTATTGCAATTGATGCTCCTTTAAGTTTACCTTTTGGCAGAAAAAGTTTAGAAAAAAAATCTTCTATTCATTTCCGAAAAGCTGATTTAGAACTCTCAAAAATGAAAATAAAATTCTTTCCAATCACCTTAGGCCCAATGAGAATGCTTACAAAAAGAGGGATTTTTTTAAAAGAAAAATTAAAAAAGAAATTTAAAGTAATTGAAGTTTATCCTGGGGCCACTCAAGATATCTTGGGCCTGCCTCGAAAACAAAAAGGAAGAGAAAAATTATTAAATTCAATAAAAAAAATAGGAATCAAAATTCCACAAAAAAATTTAACAACCGATGAATTAGATGCCATTTGTTGCGCTTTTACAGGTTATCTTTTTTTAAAAAAGAAAACAATCCCTTTGGGCGATAAAAAAGAAGGACAAATTATTATTCCGCAATATGCTCCCTTTTAAAAAAGAGTATTTTCTTATTTTCTTTGGTGGACTCCTTTTGGGTAGTCTTTTTGCTTTTTTCTCATTTTTAATCAAACCAGATTTCTTCTTTAAAAAACAAGACATCTCTTGCCTTGGTTTAAAAAAAATTGGAAAAGAAACAGAAGATAGGGTTTTGAAAGTTATTGATGGTGATACCCTCTTAATGGAAGGGGGCTATTATGTCAGGATCTTGGGTATTAATGCAGATGAAAAAGAAGAAAAATGTTATTCAGTTGCAAAACAAAGATTAGAAGAATTGGTTTTGAACAAAAAAGTAAAATTAAAAAAACAAAAAGAAGACAAAGATGAATATTGCCGATATTTAAGGGATGTGTTTTTAGAAAAAGAAAATATTGGGGTTTTACTTTTAAGAGAAGGGTTAGTTGTCTCTTTTCTTTTAGAAAACCTAAACAACAAAGAAGAAATTCTAAAAGCAGAAAATGAAGCAAAAAAAGAAAAAAGAGGTTGTCAATGGCAAGAAGAAAAAATAATTTTTGTTCCGCCCTGTCAGACAAAAAATTTTTTTCAAAAAGAAATTTTAACAGAAGGAAAAGTGGTTAGTGTTTTCCGCTCCAAAAAAAACAATATTTTTTTAAATTTAGAAAAAAATTATCCTCATCAATGCTTAACGCTTGTCATTTTTGCTGGCTATCTCTCGAAATTTCCTTTTGAACCAGACAAATTTTATCTCAACAAAAGAATCAGAGTCAAAGGGGTGGTTGAAAATTATCAGGAAAAACCAGAAATTATTATTAAGAATCCAGAACAAATTGAAATTATTGATTAGAAACTCTATAAATTTTTAAAAAATGAATTTTGAATTTTCAAAAAACTAACCTTGACAATGTTTTTTAATTTTTAATAATATAATATAATGATTTTTTCAGCGAGAAATCAAAAGGTTAAATAGATTAAGGAATTCTAAACTCCCAAAAGGGAGTTTTTGTTTTGTTAAAGTTATTCATTCAAAATTTTAAAAAAAAATTATATTGAGAAAAATGAGAAAAAATGAGAAAATCCAAATTATAATAGACGAGAATCCTAATTTGAAGTATGAAAAGAAAAGTAAATTTTATTTCTTGATGTTACCGTTTATATGGTTGCTTACTATCTGGGTGGCTATCAAGAAAAAAATCTTCGGCCCTAATTTAAAAACTAATACTCTTTGGTTTGATGGGTTAAGTTCTTTTGCCCGGGAAGTAAAAGACAATGCTACACGATGGCGGGCTCTAGACATTGTGTACAATCATCCAATTTATCAAGATAAAAATTTTATTGATATAAAAATAACAGAATTTTGGTGGCATAATCTTTTAAGCACAAGAGCTACTCGAAATCGTCTTCGTTTGTTAAAACATATTTTAAAAAATGAGATACAGAATTATCTTAATCAATATCCAGAAGTAAGAATAATTTCCGTGGCTTCAGGTTCTGCTCAAGGAATGATTGAAGTAATGAAAGATTTAAAAGAAAAACCTATCAAGGCTCTTTTTTTGGATCTTGATATTTCAGCATTAGAATATAGCAAAAAATTAGCCCAAAAAGCAAAAATAGAAGATAAAATTATTTTTGTTAATAAAAGCGCGAAAGAACTGGAAAATATCGCGAAAGAATTTCCTCCTCATATAGTAGAAGTTGTTGGTTTTTTAATGTATCGACCCAAAGAAAAAGCAATAAATTTAGTTCAAAGAATTTATCGTATTTTAGTTCCAAGTGGGGTCCTAATAATAAGTCAAGATAATTACATTGCCGAAAGATTTTTCCTTTATTTTGTCGTTAATTGGCCAATAATTTTTCGTTCACCCAATGAGTTTACCGAAATTTTAATAAATGGCGGATTTAATCCAAAACATTGCAAAATTATTTATGAACCATTAAAGATGCACGGTATAGCTATTTGTAAAAAAATTATTTAAAAATTATGTTTTTTTATGCTATTACCGGTTTAATAAATGGAATAGCGAGCAGCTTAGTAGGGGGGCTTGTCTATTTTAAGGATCGACAATCTTTTGTTAACAAGAGTTTTTTTCGGTTCAGTTTAGCCGTAGCAATTTGGAGTTATAGTTATTTTCTTTGGCAGATTTCTATTACTGAAAAATCAGCCCTTTTTTGGTCAAGAGCCTTAATGATGGGATCTATTTTTATACCTATAACCTTTTTTCATTTTATTATTACATTTTTAAATATTCTTCAAAAAGAAAAAAAATGGCTTATCTTTGGCTATCTTCTTAGTATTATCTTTCTTGTGTCAAATTTAACGCCTCTATTTGTTAGCCATGTAGAAAAAGCACTTTTTTTTCCTTTCTGGCCAAAACCCGGGCCCATTTTTCATATTTTTCATTTGATGTTTGTCATTTATCTAATTTATTCTTGGTATCTTTTATATAAAAAGCAACAGAAAGTAAATAGAATTAAAAAACTTCAAATAAGATATGTTTTGCTCGGAAGTTTAATTGGATTTCTTGGTGGAGCAACCAATCATTTTCTTTGGTATAATATTCCCATTCCACCTTACGGAAATTTTACTCCTGTTATTGGTTTTTTGCTTTATTTCTTTGCCATTCTTAAATACCACCTCTTTGAGATTAAAGTGATTTTAACTGAATTGTTGGTTGGGGCTATGGGAATTGCCTTATTTGTTTTACCCTTCTTAATGCCCACTTTAGGTTTAAAAATTTTAACCTTAGGAATTTTCTTTTTCTTTTTAATCTTCTCTTATCTTTTACTCAAATCCGTTTACAAAGAAGAAAAACTCAAAGAAGATGCCATTGCTTTAGCTAAAAGAGAAAGGAAATTGAGAATTGGGGAACAAAGATTAAGACACG
>Ga0197142_1002938_pt1 | contig 14608 bp, 14 predicted proteins | sample GBS60_MetaG_FD_148614 | JGI IMG/M metagenome (GOLD analysis project Ga0197142, IMG submission 148614) | Sediment microbial communities from Great Boiling Springs, Gerlach, Nevada, United States - GBS 60_MetaG | ecosystem: Environmental > Aquatic > Thermal springs > Hot (42-90C) > Sediment... | reverse complement strand
TCAAAAATTGGCTAGACCCGCTGATAAAGCTGGCTTACTTTGGTTAGAAAAACAGAAAAAAATTTTAGAAAAAGAGGCTGAAGAGAGTTTAAAAAAGATGCAAGAGCTTGCCTCTAAATTAGACGGTATAGAATTAACGTTCTCCCTAAAAACAGGAGAAAAGGGAACGGTCTTTGGATCAATCACAAAGCAGCATATTTATGAAAAGTTAAAAGAAATGGGATTTGAAGTTAAAAAATCAAACATTCTTTTAGAAGAACCCATTAAAGAAATAGGGGAATTTCCTGTTAAAATTAATTTAGAACATAATTTAGAGGTTGAAATTACAGTTATTATTAATCCTGAAGAAAATATAACAGAGGAATTATAATCTGTATGAGATACATATTCATTGTTGGAGGCGTAATGTCTGGGATTGGTAAGGGAATTGCAACTGCTTCCATTGGACGAATTATTAAAAGCAAGGGTTTTAAAGTCACTGCCATTAAAATTGACCCCTATGTAAATGTGGATGCAGGTACAATGAATCCGTTGGAACATGGAGAGGTTTTTGTTACCGAAGATGGTACAGAATGCGATCAAGATGTCGGAAATTACGAGAGGTTTTTAGATGAAAACATCTATGATGAAAACTATTTAACGACCGGCAGAATTTATCAAGCTGTTATAGAGAGAGAAAGAAATTTAGGATATGGAGGAAGATGCGTGGAGGTAGTTCCTGATATTCCCAATGAAGTAATGGCAAGAATCCAAAAGGCAGGGAAGAAAGCCAAAGCTGATTTTGTTTTAATTGAAATTGGAGGAACAGTCGGGGAGTATCAAAATCTTCTCTTTTTAGAAACAGCTCGTTTAATGAAATTGATGTATCCCAAAAAGGTATTAATGATTTTGGTGAGTTATCTTCCTATTCCTCGGATGATTGGAGAAATGAAAACCAAACCTACTCAGTATGCAGTAAGAACCCTTAATTCAGCCGGTCTTCAACCCGACATCATTCTTGCTCGTTCTGCCTTACCTTTAGATTATCCGCGTAAAAGAAAGTTATCAATTTTCTGTAATGTTGCACAGGAGGACATTATCTCTGCGCCAGATGTAGAATTTGTTTATGAAGTTCCGCTTAATTTTGAAAAAGAAAAGTTAGGGGAAAGAATTTTAAAGAAATTTAATTTAAAAGCTAAAAAGCAAGATATGAAAGAATGGGAAAGATTAGTCAAGACAATTAGAGAATCAAAAGAAGAGGTAAAAATAGGAATTGTGGGTAAGTATTTCGAAATAGGAAACTTTACGCTAATGGATTCTTATATCTCGGTAATTGAAGCAATTAAACATGCGGCTTTTTACTTTAAAAAGAAACCTAAAGTCTTTTGGTTATCAGCAGAGGAATTCGTAGAGAAAATAAAAACTAAAAAAGAGGTTTTCTCTGTGTTAAAACAATACGATGGAATTATTGTCCCAGGCGGGTTCGGAAAAAGGGGAGTGGAAGGGAAAATAAAAGTCATTCAATGCTGCCGAGAAAACAAGATTCCTTTTCTGGGGCTTTGTTTGGGACTTCAATTGGCAGTGATTGAATTTGCAAGAAATGTAGTTGGAATTAAAGACGCTAACTCTTTTGAATTTGATCAAAAAACAAAAAATCCTGTTATTGATTTGATGGAGGATCAAAAAGCGCTTCTTAAAGGAAGAAAATACGGCGGGACAATGAGATTGGGAGCTTATGAATGTAAATTACAAGCCGGAACCATTAGTTATTCTGCTTATCAAGAATGGACGAAAGGAGCAAAAGATTCTTCTATTATTTTAGAAAGACATCGTCACCGATATGAAGTGAATAATAAATATCGCCAAGTTTTGGAAGAAAAAGGAATGTGTGTGGCAGGTGTCAATCCTGCCACCGGTTTAATTGAAATTATAGAGTTAAAAAATCATCCTTTTTTTGTCGCGACTCAATTCCATCCCGAATTCAAATCTCGACCACTACGACCTCATCCGCTTTTTAAAGCATTTATAAAAGCTTGTCTTAAAATCTAAGTTCTAAAAAAGTTATTTTGAGGTCTCAACAGAAACAACGGTAATCTCCTTTCTTCGCCCGTCAAATCTAATTTTCTTTTTACGAGTAAATCTCACTATACCACTGGTCATTGCGTAAAGAGTATCATCTTTCCCGCATTTTACATTGTTTCCCGGCCAATATCTTGTTCCTCGCTGTCTTACAATAATCATTCCTGGTTTTACTTTTTCGCCATTATGAATTTTCACGCCCAAACGCTTAGAAATAGAATCGCGACCCAATCTGCTGGAACCTTTCTGTTTTGTTTTAGCCATTTGTTTTTTATTCTAAATTAGGTTATAATACCATAATGTTATCAAAAATTTGTCATTTTATCAAGATTTATCTAAAAGAAATTATTTTCTATATTATTATTTTTCTTGCCCTTATGCTTTCTTTTGCCACAGGATACTTGGTATGTAAAAGCCAATTAAAAGAACCCATTGAAATAGAAGTATGTCAATAAAAATTCCCTTTCATATTTGTGTTATTCCGGATGGAAATCGACGTTGGGCAAGAAATAAAAATCTCCCTTTGTTTGAAGGACATCGCCAGGGTTTTTTAAAGGTATTAGAACTTATTAAGTGGTGCCAAAAGAGAGGAATTAAAATTTTGACGATTTTCTGCTTTTCTACCGAAAACTGGAATCGAAGCAAGCAGGAAGTAAATTATTTAATGAAACTTTTTAAAAACGCACTCAAAAAAGAAATAAAAAATCTCCAAGAAAATAATATTCAGGTAAAAATAATTGGAGAAAAAGAAAAGCTTCCTTTGGAACTACAAAAACTTATTCAACAATTAGAAGAGTTTCAGCCAAAGAATGTTAATCTTTTTTTAAATTTGGCAATTAGTTATGGAGGAAGGTGGGATATTATCCAAGCAGTAAAGAAAATAATAAAAGATAAAATTCCTTTAAATAAAATCAACGAAAAATTATTCGAAAAATACCTTTCTACCTTTCCCTTACCATTTCCTGACCTTTTAATTAGGGTAGGAGGGGAGATAAGAATTTCCAATTTTTTATTATGGCAGATTGCTTATTCTGAACTATATTTTTGCCCTAAACTTTGGCCCGATTTTACAGAGGAAGATTTTGATTTAATTTTAGAAGAATTTTCACAGAGAGAACGACGTTTTGGTAGGTAATTTAAGAAAAAAGAATTTTGGCTGTTTGCAACCATTTGGCTGAACGAGGCCGTTTTTTATATTTTAAGGATGATTTATAAATTTCTATTAATGAATAAATATCGCTTTTGGGCCAAACAGATAATGGCTTTCTTTTATTTCTAAAAATAATTTCAACCGCTTTTTGCCACAGCTCTAAATCTTTCTTTTTCTTTTCTCCTAAATTTTTTTTCAAAGAAAACAAAAAGGGTAGAAGTATGGTTTTAATTTGCGATATATTTTGAACACAGAAACGAGTCTGTCGAGCTAAGGCATAAACAGTTCCGCAACCTATTTTTTCTTTTAGTTCTTTAAGTTTTTGAAATTCTTGAGATGGCAAGGTAATAATAAATTGAACATTCCATCTATAATAAATAGGGGAGAGAGGTCTTTCCTTACGGGTATCCTTCCGAAATTGAAGGTTAAAACAACTTGCTTTATTGATAATCTCAATTAAATCGCAATGATTTATCATTTTTTTAAATTATTTTAAATTATAATATTATCGCATAATAAAAACAAGATTCTCTTACGATAGGGGATTATTCTTTTAGTTTTCTCCCGCTGTGAAATTGCCGATGAATATCTCTTAATCTTTTGTTGGTCACATGAGTATAAATTTGAGTAGTGGCGATATTGCTATGTCCTAAAAATTCTTGAATGGTTCTAAGGTCAACTCCTTGGGTGAGCAAATCAGTAGCATAAGAATGCCGAAGAGTATGGGGAGTGGTAAAAACAGGAACACCGGCAAGAAGAGCATACTTTTTTACAATCCTCTCAATAGAACGGGGTGTTAATCGGGATTCTGAATCATTGGTCTTTTTGAAATTAATAAAAAGCGGTTTTTTATTATCGTTTCGAAAGGAAAGATATTTTTTGAGATAATAAAGAGCTCTTTCTGAAAAATAAACAGTACGGGGCTTATTTCCTTTCCCGATAATTCCCAATTCTAAATCTTTTTTGTCCTTAATATTCAAAAATTGTTCTCGATTTAATGCAACAAGCTCGCTCACTCTTAAGCCGGTTGAAAAAAGAACCTCAAGAATCGCTCTATCCCGAGCAGTAAGTTTATCTTCCGGCTTTACAATCGTAAGAAGCCTTTCAATCTCTTCTAATTTAAGAAATTTTATTTTTTTTTCGCTTTTATTGGCCTTAGGAAGCGTTATTTTATCAGGGGGTATACAAACAATATCCCTGGCTATAAAATAGGCTAAAAAAGCCCTTAAAGCGATTAAATAATAGTTTTGAGTAGCTTTGCTGAGGGGTTTACCGGTTTTTGGGTTAATATAACGAGAAAGGTAAAGTCTATATTCCCACAGATGCTCCGGAGTAAGTTGGTGGGGGAGAAGATTATCCATTTTCTTTAACTTTAACCAAAAGGTAAATTTTTGGAGATATCTTTGATAATTTTTTTGAGTATTATCCTTCAATCCTTTTTCAACCTCGCAATAATCTAAGAAATCAGGAATGTGTTTTATGAGTGGTTGATTAGACTTTTGCATAATTCACTTTGTTTGTTATTTATTATGTAATTCTTTCTTCGCAACGTCGCTTTACCTACATTTTGCGACATTCAAGAAAACAACAAAATAGTTTTTTATACACTTGATAATATATCAATAACTTCTCTCTTAACGACAGAGGTTCTTACCAGGGTAAAAAATGCTTGCATAAATACCACTAAAATAATCCTCCAATTTTTTCTTAGTATCTAAAATTTCATCGCTTCTTTTTTTAATAGTCTCAAATTCTTTTTTTATCAATTCCTCCCCTATCTTTTTTTGCTGTCGAAGGGAATTAAAAATCTTATTGTCCAACCATTGATAACCGTCCTCTCCTATTCTGCTTTTTATTTGCTGGATATAAGGATTAATACTAGAGGTGTTTGAATTTTTTAAAAGATATTGCCAAAGCTGAGGCTTTTGGCTCAAAAATAAAATTATTACTATAAAGATTATTGTCAAAACTGATAAAATAATTTTTTTATTCATTTTTTAATTCTTATATTTCTATTATCTCTATTTTATCGCATAATAAATCTTTAGAAAATAGCTAAGGCATCCTTTATTCTTTTTAAACACTTCTCTTTTCCTAAAATCTCAGCTATCTCAAAAGGACTGGGCGAAGCTTTTTTACCTGAAAGAGCTACTCTTAATGGCCACAATACGAAACCCTTATTTTCAATTGGATACCCTTTTTTTTGATTAAAAATTGGAATTTCTTCGTTTAATTTTCTTTCTATCTCTTCTCTCTCCCATTTTCCGATACTTGTTAAAATTTTGTCGCATAATAAAAGTGCGTCTTTCACCTCATCGAATGTCATTTTATCCCAAATAAACATTTCTTTTTCATATTTTAATTTATCCAAGAAGAAAAAATCTGCCAATTCGTTTATTTCAGAAATTTTTTTCATTCTAAACTTTGAAACCTCAATAATTTTTTCAAGCGCTTCTTGAGAGAACTGTCCTTCAACCAAAAGCCCAGCCTTTTTTAGATACGGAATGCAGAGTTCAACCAGCTTTTTTGTTGGTTTTTGACGAATATAATAACTATTGAAAAAATCTAATTTTGAGATATTAAAAATTGCCCCTGCTTTTTGAATTTTCTCAAGAGAGAATTCTTTTATTAACTGATTCAGAGAAAATATTTCTCGATTAATATCAGGATTCCATCCCAAGAGAACCATAAAATTAATTAAGGCTTCGGGTAAATAACCTGCTTCTTTATACTCAAGAACCGATACAGCACCAAAACGCTTGCTTAGCTTTGACCTATCCGGCGCCAAAACAAGTGGAAGATGCGCATAAAATGGTGTGGAAAATCCTAAAGCCTTTTGGATAAGAATTTGTTTTGGGGTATTGGCCAAATGCTCCTCTCCCCTTATCACGTGTGAAATTTGCATCTCATAGTCGTCAACAGCCGCAGCAAAATTATAAAGAGGAGATTTTAAATTTTTTGCAATTACTATATCTCCCAACAAAGAACCATCAAATTCAATTTTTTTTCTAATTAAATCAATAAAGGATACCTTTTTGGCTGGGACACGAAAACGGATCACAAACGGCACCCCCTTTTCCAACCTTTTATTGACTTCAGAAACAGACAAAGAAGCGCAGGTCCCATCATATCGAGGGGGTTTGCCAAGGCTTAATTGATACTGTCGTTTTTCCTCGAGTTCTTCTCTGGTACAAAAGCAGTAATAAGCCTTATTTTTATCCAAAAGAATTTTAAGATATTTTTCGTAAATTTCTAACCGTTGACTTTGTTTATAGGGACCGAAAGGACCGCCAATATCAGGCCCCTCATCCCATTTAATGCCCAACCACTTTAATGTTTCAGTAATATCCTCTATCCATTTTAAATCCGATCTCTCTTCGTCTGTATCTTCAATTCGCAAAATAAATTTTCCCTCGTGTTTCTTGGCAAAAAGATAATTAAATAAGGCTGATCTTGCTCCTCCAATATGAAGGGGCCCTGTGGGCGAAGGCGCGTAGCGGGTTCTTACAATAGAAAAAGACGAAAGCATATTTTTATTGAGAATAATCTATCATTAAATATTCTAAAATTTCCCGGGCAATCTGTCCAGCTGCAAGTGGTTTTGAAAATTCGAGAGCTGCCTTGCTCATTTCTTCTAATTTTTCCGGTTTGAAAAGTAAAAGCTTAAGATTATCCAAAAAGAAATTTGGTTTGAGATTTTCTTGTTCGAAAACAAGACACGCTCCTACCTGGGAATAAAAATAAGCATTCTTTGCCTGATGTTCTCCAGCCGAACCGGGTAAAGGAATAAGAATGCTTGGTTTGCCACAAGCTGCAATTTCAAAAATAGAACCAGAACCCGCTCTACTGACAACCAAATCAGCCGCTGCCAAAGCGTGTTTCATTTCCTTTTCATCTAAAAATGGAAGGAGGTGATAATATTTTTTAAAATCATTTTCAATGGTCACCGCTGATTCAGTTTTTACTTCCTCTATATTTGACATCCCTGCCACATGAATAACCTCCCAGTCTCTTAATAGATCGTTAAGAATTAATAAAATAAAATCATTAATAGCCTGCGAACCCTGAGAACCACCCGTTACCAACAAAACAGGTTTTGAAAGGGTGAGATTGAAAATTTCCTGTGCTTTTTCAATACTTCCTCCCAATATCTCTTTTCTAATTGGATTTCCGGTGAGAATAATTCTTTCTGGATCAAAATATTCGGTTTGCGGAAAAGAAACAAAAATTTTTTTAGCCCACTTCGCCGTCTTTCTATTAGAAAGACCGGGAACGATATCTGATTCATGGATAAAAACAGGAATTCCCAAAACTCCGGCTGCCATTGTTACGCAAATAGATCCCTCGCCTCCTTTTGAAAAAACTAATTTGGGTTTAATTTTTATTAACCAATAAAGCGAATGAAAAAAACCGATTATTATTTTAAAAACATCAATAATGTTCTGCCAGTCAAAATACCTTCGTATCTTCCCTGCAATAATTTTCTTTACGATTACTTCTTCTTGAGAAAGTAAAATAAACCCCCAGTCGTGATGTGGTCCCAAATAATAAAATTCTAAATTTTTTTGAAATGAAAGTTTTCTTAATTCTCGAATAATGGCAATCAGTGGAAAAAAATGTCCTCCAGTACCTCCGCCAGTAAAAACTATTCTCATATTATTATTTATTATAATTTTTTAGCTATATTCAACAATAATCCTATACTAAAAAATTCAACAATCAAGTGAGAACCGCCGTATGAAAAGAACGGAAGGGGCACACCGGTTAAGGGAAAAAAACCAATACTTGAAAGAATGTTAATAAATGCTTGCAGGGTTATATAAAAAACAATTCCAATCGCCAATAATTTTCTAAACATATCATGGGTGGCTTTGGCAATCTTGTATCCCAACCAGAAAAGAAAGATGAAGAAAATTACAAGACCTGCGGTTCCCAAAAGTCCAAACTCTTCACCAATAATAGCGAAAATGGAATCGGTCATTGCTTGGGGCAAAAAATCAAATTTTTGCGAAGACATTCCCAAGCCCTTTCCAAATATTCCACCAGAACCGATGGAAATAAGAGATTGTCTTAACTGATATCCTTTTCCCAACGGATCCAAATAAGGGTTTAAAAAAACAAGAAAACGAGACCATCTATACGGTTCAAATTTTACTAAATAAAAAAAGAAGAGAACGCCTAAAAGAAAAAGAAATAAAATATGCCAAAGTGGTGCTCTTGCACAGAAATAGATTATCGTAAGAGTAAAAAGAATAATAAATAGAGTGCTTGCATCTTTTTGTAAATATAATCCCAAACTGATAAGGCCCAAAAAGATAGCGAAAGGGACAAGAAGATGGAGAAAAGAAGAGCCCTTTTTTAAACGATATTTCCAATCAGAATTATTATATTTTGAAATATGAGAAGAACACCATGAAGCAAGATAAATGATAGTGGTAATTTTTAAAAATTCCGCCGGTTGGACAGAAAAGAATTTAAAATTTAACCAACGAGTTGCACCACCGGCTGTAATACCCAAAAACGGAATAAAAACCAGAAAGAGAGAAAGAATATTAATTAAAATCAAAACAAAAGACCATTTTCGAAGCCATTCTAAATTTATTTTATAAGCAACAAAACAAAGAAAAAAACCGGGAATGAAACCAAAAAATAATTGATGAAAAAAATAATAAGTGGGTGTTTTAAACCTCTCCATTGAGGCAGGAATGGAAAGAATTAAAAGAAAAGAAATACTAAGCAGAGATACAAATAGAATGAGAAAAAGTAGAGTATTAAAAATTCTTTGAGACATTTTTTATTGAGAAAGAATTTCGGCCCTTATCACGATTCGTTGATAATCCTTGCCCGGCGGCCAACAACTAATAAGAATAAGTGTGTTTGTATTTGGGTTTAAAGACTCAAAGGGAAGATTTGCGCCCCTGTGGATTATTGTTTTTTCGACTACAAGATAAGTATACATCCTTTTTCTAAAGTGAATCAAGACAGTATCTCCTCTTTCTAATTCAAACAATCTACTAAAAGCCCAATCGTATTTAATTTTGGGCCAATGAGGAGGCGCAGAGTGTCCCAAGATAATAATTTGACCTCTTTCGCCAGGAAGCACAGAACCTGGATAATAAACCACTCCTCTTTCCAAGTCTTTTACCAACTCTTTCTTGTCTGTGCTTTTTGCAAAAATTAAAGGAAGAGAAAGAGATAACTTAGGAATTTCAAGTTCTTGGTCTTTTGTGCTTTCTTTAAAAGAGGGCCTATAATAAGTATCCTGATTGGTGTTAGAACTTCTTGTTTCTTTTTGGGTTGTGCGAAGATACGGCTGAAGGGAAGAAGGATCAATAGCCGGATAAGGAGTAAAAAAATCGTTAATTGCCCTTTTAATTACTCGATAATTAAATAACCAAGAAATATCGTTCCAATTTATTACCAAAAAAGCAACCAAATAAGCGATAATGAAAACTTTGAATATCTTTTTAATTTCTTTTTTTTCAATCATTAAATTTGCAGTTGGTGAGGCAACAAAGAGACAAGCAGGTCATTATTACAAAGAAGATTTAAGATAGTTAATGCTAACAATAAAAAGCTCCTTATTAGCAATTCTCTCTTAATAGAAAATTCATTAATAAAGACGAGAACAAAAAAGGATATCAAAAAAACCGCAAAACTAAACCAACTTATTGTTTGTAATAAATCTGGCAGAGAGTAAAAAACGTAATTTAAAAATTTAAGATAAAAGGCATTTGAGGCTTTGGTTGCTTCTTCCCCTAAAATAAGACCAAAACGACCCTCATTAAATTGGTTTGTCTGTTTATCCTCGGGCAATAATTGTTCTTCTTTTCTCTCTACTCCTTCTTGAACAACCTCGCTAAAAGCCGATTTTTTAACAGATTCTCTGAGAGAAGATGGAATCACGGGCTTGGGGGAACCAAAAAATTGAACAATCACTGTGGTTTTGTTTGGTCCAAATCCCCTTAAAATAGCAGTTCCAACTTCTTGATAGTTTGGATTTAATAAATTGGCACGATGAGTGGGAGAATTATACCATGCCCTATAAACTTCTTCTGAATCAATGAATCCTACCGCCAAATTTTCTCCCGCATATTGATAATTATAACCGACCTTTTTTAACCAATACCAAGGGTCAATCCCTTCAGGACTCAGATGACTAAAATAGTTCTTTTCTATCATATCTTGGGCTTTTAAGTGGGCTGCCAAATTTAATCGTTCGTTTTCCTTTAATGGCATTAGTCCCTGTTTTTGTCTTTCCTGATTTAAAAGAAAAATTAACGACCTTCTTGTAATATCAGCGAATAGAAAATGATCAAAAAAATTGGTAAAGAGAGTCAGGGTGGCAATTTTAGCCAACAAAAGAATCACTAAAAAAATCACCAACCATTGGCTTTTCAAAAGTCTTTCAATTCCATTGATCCATTTTTCTTTGGCTAAAAAGTAATTCATATTTTATTTATAATATAAAATTGATAATTTGTCAATAATTCTATTGTAAAATTCCAGCTGGCTTTACCTGTGCCCTATCCTTAAATCTTAAATCTATATACTCTAAAAATTTTCTCTCCTCGCTTGAAATTTCTTGGACTAAAAGGGTATTGAGTTTTAAAAGTTGTATTTTAAGTTGAGAAAGTGATTTTAAATCAAAAAAAATTTTCCACCCCTCTTCTGTCCAAACGATTAATTTCCACGGCCGGTCAATTATAACTTCTTTTAGTTTAATTTTAAAATTTTTTTCAAGGTTTTGTTGAATTTCAAAAACAGCAGAAATAACTTCTTGTTCTATTACCTTTTCTCCTAATTTTAAATCTTTTGGAGCGTTATTTAGTCGCATAATAAAATATGGAGATCCTACTAACGATTGTTCAAAAATAACCCCTTTATCATCAATAAAAAAACATTCTGATGGTTGATTGTTTGAACAATAAATAGCAAAGGGCTCTCTCTCAACAATTCTAATTTCCAAAGATCGAGGAAACCTTCTTTTAACAGCCACCTCCTTCACAAGAGGAAATTCTTGGCTAATTGCTTTTTGTAGTTGATGAGAACTTGTTAAAAAAATGCTTTTTGTTTCGACCCTCAGCCAATACCAATCAATTAGCGTCTTGCGAATATAAGAGTGAGTAAAATCTAAAATTTTTCTTTCTTCTAATCTGTTTAAACTGGAAAGATAAATATCTTTAATTTGGAAAAGAGGGTAAAAAAATAAAAAATAAAATAAAGCAAGAAAGAAAAAAAGAAAAAAAATGATGGACCAGAAATAAGTGTTTTTTAATAAAGAGGTACGAGGCCTTGATTTTCGAATCTTGCTTTTAATAATTTTTCTTCTGTAGTGGCTCATACTCCCCTTTTTAATTTTATAATCTTTTCAATCCAAAAATTGATCCAATACTTTGATGATAGAATGAAATCTTGAGTTGGAATATATTCTTTTTTATCGCCACCAAAACCTGTCTTAAAAAAAGTAAATCCACTCCAAGGATGAGAAGGGTTATTGCTTAGACTAATTCCCCAAAAATTGTATTTTTTACACCCCCTCAGTTTTGCCTCTTGAATTGCCTCCCATTGAAGTAAATATGAAACAGGAATTTTTCGATATTGAGTAAGAGAACCAGCATGATGATAAAAACAAATGTCTTGCCAAAAAATGAAAATAGCAGCAGAGACTACTTTTTCTTGAAAATATCCCAAAAATAATAAAACCTCATCGTCAGGCAAAAAGATTTCCATCTCTTTTTTTAAATAATCTTCAGAATAAACAACGAAACGATGTCTTTTGGCAGTTTCTAAGTAAACGGGCCAAAAATGGTTCAAGTCGTTGATGTCTCTACTTTTTACTATCCTAATCTCTCTATTTTTTTGGGCCTGTTTAATTAAATAACGAGTGGTTTTTCGCATACCCATCAATAAATCGTTCAAAGATGGTGTAATATCTAATTCCCAAGTAACTTCAGGATGGATATAAAGAGGGGCACGCCTAAATCCCAATTGAGATAAAATTCTTTGATCCTCTTCATTTTTCAGAAAAACAGGAGCTATTCTAATAAAACTTGCCTTTTCTCTTCCTGCAATTATTTTAAGATGAAAAAGAAGAGTGCTAAAAACTTCTTTTTTTTCAAAATAAGAAAGAAAATCCATCAACAAGGGACCGTGGGGAATAAATAAAAATGTTCCCCTTTTTGCTTTGATTTTTAAAGTTAATGCTACTCCTAATAGCCTTTCATTTTCGTATATTCCCAATCTCCAAATTTGATTCCCCAATCTATGATTAAAATCTCCCCAATTCCAGGATTGAAGAAATGTTTTTTCTACACAAGAAGAAACAAAATTCTCCCATTCTTCTTTTGAAAAAACTTCTCTGACAATCATATCTGATTTTTTAATTCTAAAATTTCTTTAAAAATTTAACAATTCTTTCTGCGTCTTTTAAAGAGATATTGATATGGGTTGGAAGATTAAGTGTTGTCTGAGAAAGCTTCTCAGCCAAGGGACATGTTCCCTTTTTATATAACACTTTTTCCAAACAAGTATCATGAGGGGCAACAGGGCTGGTGTACCAATCTCCCAATAGAATATTTTCTTTATGCCATGCCTTATAAATTATTTGATGAGCGTGTGAGTGTCTTAAAGGAAAACGGAGATAACTGGGTTGGGTTTGAGAGTCAATAGAGGGGAGCGAAAATGAACTTTCAGCCAGATTTTCTAAAAAATATTCAAATATTTTTTTTCGGTGAAGAAAAAATTTATCCAATTTTTGAAGCTGATGAAGGGCTAGAATTGCTAATGCGTTCGGAAGAGAGTGCGGAAAATAAAAAGGTTTCTTCCCCTTTTTTTCTTTAGAATGAACCGCCTTTGAAAGAAGGCCTAAAAGTTGAGAAAGAACTAAAAACAGTTTACCAAGATCTAAACAATTATAAAGAGGAAGAATTAAAAATGCTAATAAAATAGGATGTAAGAGTTGTTGAAATATCCAAAAAGAAGGGGGATTGCCATATTGTTTCTGTAATTCCCTCAACCTTTTTCCAATCTCATCGTCATTAGTAGCGGCTGCACCTCCGTAGATCGAGGAAATAACCTTATCGCGAGAAAAACTAAAAAAGGATGCTCTTGAGAGGGTTCCCACCTTTTTACTCCTCCATTCTGCTCCCAGCGCATGGGCACAATCTTCAATAAGAATCAAATCATTTTCTTCACATATTTTTATAATTTCGTCCATAGGCGCGGGAAAACCAAAAGTATGCTGAACCATTACAATCCCTTTTTCTCCTTTTCTTTTGTATTTTTTAATCCTCTCTTCAAGAACGCGCGGATTAATATTAAATGTTTTTTCCTCACAATCTACATAAATGGGTTTAAAACCTGCCCAGAGAAAAGGATTAACAGCTGCATTGCAAGTAAATGCTTGAAGGAAAACCGGAGTGGTTGATGGAAGATCAAGAGCTTTTAGAATAGCAAAAAGAGAACTTCTTCCAGAGTTAAAGGTTACCACATGTTTTACTCCCAAATATCTTTTTAGTCTTTCCTCTAACTCATTTACTCCCCTCCCCTTTTTCCAAAGCCAGGGTCTAATAATTAAATTTAAAGCCAGCAAGACATCGTCTTTTTCAACATTAGGAGAAAGAGAAATAGAAATGGGTTTGAAATTAAAAAAAATTTTCATTTATTGAAGTAAACTTATAACTTCCTTTGGGATTCTGCCTTCCAAAAGAACCGCGTCGCCCTCTTTACAATGAAACGTAATTTTATTTAAAATCTCCTGTGGGTTTTCTGAAAAAACAATGCTTTCCTCCTTTCCTCCTTGCTGTAAAAAACCTCTTTTTATTTCTTTAAAATAGTCCTGGCTAGTAATCACTGCTAATTGACAAACTTTCGCAATCTTCTCTCCTATTTCTTGATGAATTTCTTTCGATCGTTCACCTAATTCAATGAGACAAGGCATGACCACCGCTCTTTTACCAGGGAAAATAGAAAGATATTCCAAGTCTGCCAAAACACCACTAGGATTGGCAGAATAAGAAGAATCAATGATATTTATTCCATATTTTCCTTTTCTCAGCACTATTCCTCCTTGTTCTGGCTTTATAAAACTAGAAGCGTGTATAATTTCTTCGAGTTTCATACCTAATTCACTGGCAACCAAAATCGCAGCTAAAAGATTTTGAATGTTGTGTTTGCCCAAAACAGAAACCTCAAAAAATCCCATCTCTCCTTTCTTATTTAAGGTTGTAAAAATAACCCTCTCTTTTTCTACCTTCCATTCCTCAACCCAAAGATCCGCATTAATTCCTATTTTTTCCAACGTATAGATTCTTTCCTGAGAAAAGGGAAGATTGTTTTGTTTAAGCAAATCGCGACAATATTTATTCTCACCGTTTACGACCAATATACCTTTATTTT
>Ga0197142_1002936_pt1 | contig 14612 bp, 17 predicted proteins | sample GBS60_MetaG_FD_148614 | JGI IMG/M metagenome (GOLD analysis project Ga0197142, IMG submission 148614) | Sediment microbial communities from Great Boiling Springs, Gerlach, Nevada, United States - GBS 60_MetaG | ecosystem: Environmental > Aquatic > Thermal springs > Hot (42-90C) > Sediment... | reverse complement strand
CCACGCCTCTCAGCACAGGAGGTAGCCCGATGACGGATTCCCTGTATGCTCCCAGAATGGCCCGCCTGGCCGACATCCGTCCGATGACGGAACTGGAGAAACTGTTCGTGGTGGAGTTCCCGGACGGAGGGAGTCTCGGCCATCAGCCGGGCCAGTTCGTGATGCTCTCCATCCCCGGCGTGGGGGAGGCCCCCATTTCCGTCTCTTCTTCCCCCAGCCGGTCCAACGGCCACTTTGAACTCTGCGTCCGCCGCATGGGCGATGTGACCGGTGCCCTGCACCGGATGAAGCCCGGCGACGTGGTGGGCATCCGCGGCCCTTTCGGCCACGGCTTCCCCATTGAGCAGATGCGCGGCCGGGACCTGCTCTTCGCTCCCGGCGGCCTGGGACTGGCCCCCCTGCGCTCCCTCATCAACCAGGTCCTGGACGAACGGGGCTCCTTCGGCCGCGTCATTATCCTCTACGGTGCCAAGCGCCCGGCGGAACTCCTCTTCCGGGACGAACTGGAGCAGTGGGCCGCTCGGGACGATGTGGAATTCCACGTCACGGTGGACCGGGGCGACGAGACCTGGACCGGGAACATCGGCGTCATCACCACGCTGTTCCCGAAGATCACCGTGGACCCCCGCAACACCGTCGCCGTGACCTGCGGCCCGCCGATTATGTACCGCTTCGTCCTCATGGAAATGCTGGGCAAGGGCATCCCGGAGACCCAGATTTACCTCTCCCTGGAGCGGCGGATGAAGTGCGGCGTGGGCAAGTGCGGCCACTGTCAGATCAACAACCTCTACTGCTGCAAAGAGGGCCCCGTCTTCACCTACGCCCAGATCAAAAACATCCCGGAGGCGTTGTGATGAGCAAGTCGCCAGTCGCCAAGCCCAAAGTGGCGTTCTTTGACTTCGCCAGTTGCGAAGGTTGCCAGTTGACGGTGGTGGACTCCCTGCAGACCCATCTGGACCTGCTGGATGCGGTGGAGATTGTCAACTTCCGCGAGGCCGCCACACTGGACGGGTGGGATTTTGACATCGCCTTCGTGGAGGGCTCCATCACCCGTCCGAAGGACGAGGAGCGGCTGAAGCGCATCCGGGAGCAGGCGAAGATTCTGGTCGCGCTGGGCGCCTGCGCCGATACCGCCTGCGTCAACGCGCTGAAGAATCTCCAGCCGCCGGAGGAGGTCCGCCGCTACGTCTACGGCGAGCACGCCGACTGGTACGAGACCTACGCGGCCCGGCCGCTGAGCGCCGTCGTCAAAGTGGACGCCGTCGTCCCCGGCTGCCCCATTGACCGGGAGGAGTTCGTGGAGGTGGTGAAGGCGCTGCTGGTGGGCAAGAAGCCGCCCGTCCCCGATTATCCGGTCTGCGTGGAGTGCAAACTGAAGGGCAATGTCTGCATCTTCCACGTGGGCGGCATCTGCATGGGGCCGGTGACGCGGGCCGGCTGCGGGGCCATCTGCCCCACCTACGGCGACGGCTGCGAGGGCTGCCGGGGGATCATCTCCCACCCCAACGAGAACGCGATGGAGGAGGTGCTGGACGAGGCCGGCCTGACGGTGGACGACATCATGCACCGCTTCACCATGTTCAACGCGTATCGGGAAGTGGGGACGGGGAAATGGTAGACTGGTAATTGGTAGGCTGGTAAATTGGTGGATGGTAGATTGGGGATGGTAAAGGAGGACATTCAGCAGGTGGTTGCCCTGATGGAGGGACTTCCGCTTCGGGAGCGGCGGATGGTCCTGGAATTCGTGGAGTCCCTGGCGACCGGGACCGCCATCGGGGCCCGAGAGGCCCGTCGGCGGGTCAGTGCCTGGCTGGTGGGACACGTGGGACATCTGCTGATGGGGGGTGAGCCCCGCTACATCGCAGGGGAGCGTCCGGTCTGGCGCGTTCCCGTTCGGGTCACTCTGGGCGTTCGGGGCGAAGCGGGCTTTGTGGACGTGGACGCCCGAAGCGGGGAACTCCTGGTCAACGATCGGACGCCCGAAGAGATCCTTGCCCGGGTAAAGGCCCTTGCTGGCGATACCGCACCACGTTGAGCCGTTCCCTGGCGGATGCCTGATTGCCTGTTGCCAGATGGCGCTGGCGTTCTTGGGCGTCCGGGCTTCCCCGGAGGAACTGGCCCAACTGCTCGGATACGTGCCCGGGGCAGGGGCACCAGCCCGCAATGTCCTCCGACTCTCCAGATACGGCGTTTCCGTTCGTTACCAACAAGATGGCGTCCTGGAAGACCTGGAGCGGGAAGTGCAGAGGGGTTCCGTCGTGATCGCTTTTGTTCGTACCGGAGAATTGCCATACTGGGAGGAAGACGTCCCTCATGCGGTGGTGGTCTCCGGTGTAGAGACGGGAGTTCTGTATCTGAACGACCCATCTTTCCAGGAAGCGCCAATCCCGGTACCGGAAGACGATTTTATCCTTGCCTGGGATGAGTTCGGTTGCCAGTGGGCAACGGTGGCTCGTCCGCAGGAAGACTCATTCTGAGGAGAAGGTACGATGACCACTTTGAACGTCAACGTTCACTACGTCACCCGCGTGGAAGGCCACGGCAATATCGTCGTGGATGTCAAAAACGGCGAGGTGAAGGAGTGTCGCTTTGAAGTGGTGGAGGCGCCCCGTTTCTTTGAGGCCTTCGTGCGCGGCCGCCCCTACCACGAGATCAACCACATCACATCCCGCATCTGCGGCATCTGCTCCGTGGGCCACTCCACCACCAGTACCCGCGCCACGGAGAAGGCCCTGGGCGTGGAACTCTCGGAGCAGGCCTGGCTTCTGCGCAAACTGAACTTCCACGGCGAGATTCTGGATAGCCACGTCCTGCACACTTACTATCTGGTCGCGCCGGACTTCTTTGGCGTTCCCAGTGTCATCCCGTTGGTGGAGACCCATCGGGAGGTGGTGGAGCGGGCGCTGCGGCTGAAGAAACTGGCGGGCGACCTCTGCGCGATGATCAGCGGGCGCCACACGCATCCCTGCGCGCTGGTCGTCGGCGGGTTCACCCACATCCCGAAGGAGCGGGAACTGCGGGAGATGCGGGAGCGGCTGGTCGCCGCCCGCGCCGATATGGACGCGACGGTGGACCTCTTCGCCTCGCTCCCCTGGCCCCAGTTTGAGCGGGAAACGGAGTACGTCAGCCTGCGCAAAGAGGACGAGTACGCCTTCATAGACGGCGTCATCGTCACCTCCGACGGCTTCCAGTACCCCATTGAGGACTACAGGAAGGTCACCAACGAGTATCTGGTTCCCTTCTCCACGGCCAAGTGGACGAAGCACAACCGGGAGTCCTACATGGTGGGCGCGCTGGCCCGCTTCAACAATAACTATGACCAACTCCACCCGCGGGCCAAGGAGGCGGCGGCGAAGTTCGGGATGAAGCCCATTGTCACCAACCCGTTCCTGAACACCTCTGCGCAGGTGGTAGAGATGGTCCACTGCGTGGAGGACTCCATCCGCATCATAGACGAGTTGCTGACCCGCGGGGTACGGGAGGAGAAGCCGGCCCCGGTGACGGTACGGGCTGGCGAGGGGGTCGGTTCCTGCGAGGTCCCGCGCGGCATCCTCTTCCACCACTACGTCTACGATGAGCGGGGCATCTGCGTGGAGGCCAACTGCATCATCCCGACCAACCAGAACCTGGCCAACCTGAACGCCGACATCCGCGCGCTGGTCCCGCAGATTATGGACCGACCGCAGGAGGAGGTACGGCTGCTCCTGGAGATGCTGGTGCGGGCCTACGACCCCTGCATCTCCTGCTCCACGCATTTCCTGACGGTGGAGTTCGTGTAGGGAGCAGTTTGCGGCACAGCAAGGCTGTGCAGCAAATGCTCAGAGGGGGGTGAAGAGCGAGGTTTTGCGGCGGCCTTTGGCTGCCGCAAAACCTCACCGTTTCGCTTTCCTCATGCGCCCACCATGGATAAGGTTGTGCCTTGGACATAGAGGAGATTCGGTCAAAAGTTCGCGCGAACCAGTATGTTTACACCCTTCACGCTGATGTAGAGCGAAAAGTGGAGGGGCTGACGTTTGCACAAATTGAGGAAGCGCTGCTGAATGGGGAAATTTTAGAGCGGTATCCCGATACAGGTCGGGGTGAAAGTTGTCTGGTAGTGGGGTTCGCCGGTACAACTCCTATTCATATCGTATGTGGCTGGCGAGGGGACCGAGTTGCTATCATCACGGTGTATATTCCGCGCCCGCCAAAGTTCATAGACCCCTGGACAAGGGGAAGGGGGAAAGATGCAACGTCAGGTCAGATGTAACATTTGTGGGAGTGACCGATATGAGGAGCGGCGGGTAGAGTACCTCTACAGCCACGACGGTGAATATTTGTTGGTCCCGGATATGCCAGTGGAGATTTGTCTGGAATGTGGTATGGTGTATTACGATGCGGCCCTTTTAAAAGAGGTGGAACGGCGCTTTTTTGCGATTCGGCAACGGACGGAGAAGCCGGACTCCTACTTGAAAGTTCCGGCCAAGGCGATTGGATAGGTGCTGTCGCGATGCACCGCCAGCGCTGCCTGATCCTCGGCCTGGGCAACCCCCTGCGGGGGGACGACGGGGTGGGACCCCGGGTGGTGGCGGAACTCCTCCGCCGGGGGGTGCCCGACGGCGTGGCGGCGGTGGACGGCGGGACGGGGGGACTGGACCTGTTGCATCTGCTGGAGGGCTGGGAACACGTCATCATCGTGGATGCGGCTGAACTGGGGCGGAAGCCCGGGGAGTTTTTCCGCTTCACGCCGGAAGAGGCCCATCTGGTCGGCAGTCTGGTCTCCCTTTCCAGCCATACCGCCGGGCTGGCCGACGCTCTGGCCCTGGCCCGCTCGTTGGGCCAGCGCCTCCCGGACATCGTCATCTACGGCGTCCAGCCGGAGCGGATGGGGTGGGGGGAGGGGCTCAGTCCTGCTGTGGAGGAAGCGCTGCCAGAGGTGGTGGCGGCGGTGATCCAGGATGTTCAGGGAATCTGTGGGCGATACTACGAAGAAACTACGTCTTGAGGTGAGGCAACCCGACGTAGCCAGGGGATATTGTCAAAATCGGCATCAAAACTGGCTATCAGGGATATGCCCAACTCACGGCATACCAGAGCAATCAGAGCGTCATTGAAGTTCAAACACCCGGATGAGTTTCGGATTAATCTGAGAATTTCCCGGTAGAGGCGAGGCACATCAGGGAGAACCCAGGTAATAGCCTCGTAAGGAAGTCGCTCATTCATACGGTCCAGCAGAACGCCGAATTCTTCTTGTAATCCTTTTTCAGCAAGCCTTCGGGCGATCACGCTGATTGTCTCAGCGATCACACAGTCAAAGACCACGATCTCTTGCTGGGCTGTTTTGATCGCTTCCCATACGTCTACCGCCGGTTTGTGCCATACGTCGTTCGGCACAAGAAGACCCACCAGGACCGAAGAGTCCAGGACGATGCTCATCGTTATTCCCCGTAGAGTGCTTCCGTATCGGCCAGGGCGTCTCCGCCGAGAGGGGGAGCAAGGCCGATTAGGGCACCTAACACGGAGGCTGGCAGGGGAACAACCGGGTGCGCGGGCTCAGCGGAAGGATGCCGCCGAGCCTGATCGCGCAAAAATCGGACAAATTGCTCAACGACAGTCAGACTCTCTGGCGGGAGGTCGTTGAGCAAAGTGATGATGCGGGTTTGTATAACGTGTGCTGGAGCCTGGGTATTCATTCAGCACCTCCACGTTATATTATACCACAACTTCAGTTAGAAGGAGCAGGCCATGCCCGACAAAATCCTGATCGTTGAAGACGACCCCGATATGGTCACCGCGCTGCGGATGCCCCTGGAGGCCAACGGCTATGAGGTCTATGTCGCCTCTTCGGGCCAGGAGGGACTCCAGAAGGTCAAAGAGATCAACCCGGACCTGATCATCCTGGACGTGATGATGGAGACGACCACGGCCGGCTTCCAGGTCTCGCTCCAACTGCGCAGTCCCGACCCGAAATCCGAGTACGCTCCATACCGCAACATCCCCATTCTCATCCTGACGGCCATCCACACCACCACTTCCCTGCGCTTCGGGCCGGATGAGGCGTACCTGCCAGTGGATGACTTCGTGGATAAACCCATAGACCCTGAGGTGTTGCTGGGCAAGGTCCGCGCGCTGATTGAGAAGTCGCGCGCGTAGAAAAGAATCGTCCGGGCCGACGGGCGTAAAAAGAATGTATCTTTCACTGCGGCGGCGAAGCCGCCGCAGTGAAAAATATATTTCCTGCTTGTGGAGCATCGGGGGAGTATGGTGACCCCTGAAGAGGTGATGGACCTGCTGACGGCCGCGGCGATGACCATTTCGGTCGCCGACGCCGCGGCCGTTTTGCTACTGGGGGAAGGGGACCGCCTGGCGCTATCGGCCCGGAGGGGGCTCCCGGATGATTTTCCCCCGGGGGAAATCCCGCTGGACCGGGAGGCTCTTTCAGGCCGTCCCGTATGGGCCAGCGCGGCGGACCGCCCGGACGTTCCCTTCCCGAGCGGTTTTTCGTTTCTCCTCTGTGTGCCCCTGGCGGTCGCCGCGCGCCCCCTGGGCGTCCTGCGGGTCTACCGGCGGGCACCTCCCCCCTTCTCTTCCGCCGACGCGGAGCGGTTGCTGGCCCTGGCCGCTGTGGGCGCGGCCGCTCTTCAGGCGGCCCAGGGGGTGGCCGAACTGGAACGGATAGAGGCGGCCAAGTCCCGCTTCATCCACGTCGCCACTCACGAACTCCGTTCGCCCATCGCGGTCGCCCAGTCCCTCATCCGGAACGTGGTCCGGGGCTACGCCGGCCCCCTCACCGAGACGCAGAAAGACCTCTTTGCCCGCATCTCGGCGCGGCTGGATTTCCTGGAGCGCCTGGTCAACGACCTGCTGGACCTGGCGGCCAGCCGGGCGCCGGAACTGGCCGAAGAGGAGTGCGCGGTCGCCCTCAACAGTTCCGTGGGACGGGCCGTCCTTCTGCTGATGCCCCGGGCTGAGGAGAAGGGGGTCAATCTGGTCGCCCGCCCGTATAGCGAGGAACTGGCCGTCTGGGGGACGGAAGAAGGGTTGGACCGCATCTTTGTCAACCTGATAGAGAACGGGATCAAGTACACCCCGCCGGGCGGGACGGTGACCGTCACGATGGGGCGGGACGGGGACCAGGTCTGGGTGCGGGTCGCCGATACCGGTATCGGCATCCCGCCAGAGGCCATGCCACACCTCTTTGAGGAGTTCTACCGCGCCCCCAACGCCCGCGCCGTCAACGCGGTCGGCACCGGTCTGGGGCTGGCCATCGTGAAGGAACTGGTGGAGCGCTATCGGGGGCGAATTGAGGTGGAAAGCCAGGTCGGGGAAGGTACCACTTTCACGGTCACCTTCCCGGCGGCCGGTCCTCCGACGTGTGGGTTTTGAAACGCAAACAGGCGTTTTGTCAGTACCGCTATCATGTATACACCCTCATGGTTTTCCCCCTATGAATAGGGCTCCAGGCTTGTCTCCTCTATCGCTCGTCCTACCATGTAAAACGCACTGCAGAACAGAGAGATGGCTATAACGGGTGGAAGAAGGGCCAGCCATGCCTCTCTTGCAGGGGACCAGCGGAAGGTAATCTGGGTGAACCAGATCATTGTCCCCCAACTGAGACGAATTTGTGTGCGCCCGAAAAACGAGAGGATGGCTTCGGAAAGGACAGCCCCACTGGCTGCAAAAGTCAGAAAGAGCATAGAGAAGGGCACCACAAAGGGGAGGAGGTGATACCAGATAATATGCAGGCTTCCCCCTCCAGCCACCCGCGCCGCATCCACAAATGGTCGGACCCGGACAGAGAGAGCATGTGCGCGGAGCACAATTGCCGGAGAACCCAGCCCGGCTAACAGGCCGTAGATCGCCGCAAGAGAGAGTCCGTTGAGGTCCAGCAGGAGCCCCAGGATCAGCAGAATGACCGGTGGAGGCATCAGCACAAAAACGTCGCATAACGCCATCAGGACCGTATCGGCCCACCCTCCCGCGTAGGCCGCGGTCACGCCGATCGCCGTTGCCAGTATTGCTGTGATGACGCCCGCCACGGTCCCCACCAGGAAAGAGGTCCGCGCGCCGTAGAGCAACTGGCTGAGCACATCCCGCCCCATAGGGTCGGTACCCAGGGGATGCTGCCATGAAGGCGGCGCAGGGTGAGGCACGGCATCCGGGTCAAACCCGACCAGCGGATGGTAAATGGCGCGGTTCCACACGGTAGCCATCAACAGGGGGTGGATGAGGGCCATCAGGCCAAAGAGGCCGATGAGAAGCAGGCCCGCTACCCCCCAGGGATGACCAAGCACCCTCCATAGCCATAACCAGCGCTTCCGTCCCGATCTCCGGCCCACTTCACTGACCTCTGTACAGACAAAACTGGTCTATCGCTGCATGCCTGGCGCAATAGCCGTACGGACTCGGGGGTCCAGCCATGCGTGAAGGACGTCCAGCAACACGTGGGCCAGCAGCATCAATGTCCCCACAACAGAGAAGATGCCCATCACCACAGGGACATCGTGGGCATCAATAGCGATTAGCAGTTCCCGACCGATGCCCTTCCAGAAGAACGCCAGTTCCACCACCAGGCTGCCCAGCATAACGAAGGGCAACTGGATCAGGAAACGAGCCAGCACTGGCACCAAGGCCAGGCGGGCCATATGACGGTCCCGTACGACCTGTGGGGGAAGACCTTTCGCCCGGGCAGCCCGTACAAAATCCTCGTCGGCGACCTGAAGCGTCGCCAGCCGCATCAGCAGCATCGGCTCCCCGAATGAAAGGAGGACCACAGTCGTCAGAGGAAGGGCGAGATGCCAGAGGAGGTCCAGAGCCAGCAGTCCCCAGCCGGAGAGATACCATGCCAGTACCGCTCCGCCGATCAGGGCGATGGCACCGACCCGGCGGAGACATGTCCTGCGCTGGTGCCATCGGGTCACATGACCCAGGAGATAGAACGATCCCGCCATAAGGGCGCCCGTTCCCAGGAGCCAGAGAATGACCGTATCTGCCGGGACGGCCACCCCGACCCAACGACTTGTTCTCAGAACATTTTCTGCTGGAAACCAGCCCAGCCGGAGAGCAAAAATCTGGACCAGAAGGAACGCTACCCAGGGAGGAAACGAAGTCGCAGCCACTATGGCCCCGCCAGTGAGCGTCAGAGAAGCCCCATCCCATGGACGACGCCGTCCACCCAGATACCTGCCCAGCCCATAGCCCAATCCGATAGAGAGCACACTGGCGGGGAGGAAGAGGAACAGGGTGCGAGGCGCCAGACTCCAGAGAATCCGTCCCACTGATTGATGAGGAAAGCGAAAGGTCGTACCCAGATGGCCCGTGAAAAAATCTCTCATCCAGCGGAGATATTGTTGCCAGAGGGGATCGTTCAGACCCATAACCGCTCGTAACCCGCGCCGCAAGGGAGGGGGTAAACCGATGAGAGTGCTGACAAAATCCCCAGGCATTGCCTGGAGCATGAGGAATAGCAGGGTCTGAAAGAGAAGCAGGGTGATCCCGGCGCGCAGCAGACGATAGCGGATAAAGCGAACCATTGCCCGGTCCATCATTCGCTCCCGGTGATAGGGCAGGCCCACAAAACAGTAGGGCGGGATTGGTTCCCGCCCTACTCGTTCATCGTTTACACCAGATAACAGGCCACGTAGTGGCCTCCGCCTTTATCCTCCAGGGGAGGATGGGGATTCTCTTCACAGAATCCGGTGGCGATGGGACAACGATCGTAAAACCGGCAGCGGGGCGGGGGGTTAATGGGGGTGGGGATGCTTCCCTTGATCTCCATCGGTTGCCGCTTGATGCGCGGGTCCGGGATGGGAACCGCCGAAATGAGTGCTCGGGTGTAGGGATGGAGGGGATGCTGGAGCAGTTCCTCCGTTTCCGCCTGTTCCACGATTTTCCCCAGATACATCACGGCAACCCGCTGACACATGTACCGGGCTACCGCCAGGTCGTGAGTGATGTAGAGATAGGTCACACCCAGCCGCTGGGCCAGTTCCTGCATCAGGTACATGATGCTGGTGCGAATGGAGACATCCAGCATAGAGGTTGGCTCATCAGCGACCACAAAGGTGGGATTGATCACCAGGGCCCGGGCAATTGCCACCCGCTGCCGCTGGCCCCCGGAAAGTTCATGCGGAAAGCGGAACATAAATGAAGAGGGAGGTGTCAGCCCCACCATCGCCAGCATTTCGGCCACTCGTTCTTCCCGATCCAGCACATTTCCGATCCCTTGCACCACCAGCGGTTCCGCCACAGTGTCAAATACGGTCAGGCGCGGGTTCAGGGATTCGTAGGGGTCCTGGAAGATCATCTGAACCTGCCGCCGGAATGCTTTCAGTTCCTTCTTCCGGAGGGTTGCAATGTCTACCTCTCTGCCATCTGTGCGCAGGTAAATGTGGCCTGCCGTCGGATCCAGCAGACGCACCAGGAGTTTCCCCGTAGTGGTCTTGCCCGATCCGGATTCCCCTACCAGTCCCAGGCTTTCACCCGGAGCGATCATAAAATTGAGGTCCTCCACGGCATGGATAAAATCCCGGCTTTCCCGGAACAATCCCCGGGTCAACGGGAAGAATTTGCTCAGTCCTTCTACGCGTACTAAAACTTCGCTCATCGTCAACCCTCCAGAGGATGCCAGCAGGCGGCGAAGTGGTCGTTCCCGTAGTTTTTGAACTCCGGTACCTGCTCCCAGCAGATAGAGGTGGCATAGGGACAGCGGGGATGGAACCGGCAGCCCGGCGGGGGATTCAGCAGGTCCGGCGGTTCACCGGGGAGCATCGTCAGTTCCCGTTTCGGCCCGACAATGCTGGGGAACGCAGACATCAGCCCGGCGGTATACGGATGAATCGGATGGTGGAAAATCTCCTCCGTACAGGCCTTTTCCACCAGCCGCCCGGCGTACATCACACCCACGCAATCGCTGACCTCGGCAATGACAGCAATGTCGTGGGAGATGTAGATCATCCCCATATTCAGTTTCTGCTGAATGGCTCGCAGTTCCTTCAGAATGCGGTCCTGGACAATGACATCCAGCGCGGTTGTCGGCTCATCCGCGATGATGATGTCGGGGTCGCAGGCCAGGGCCATGGCAATGACTGCCCGCTGGCGCATTCCACCGCTGTACTCGTGGGGGTACTGGTCCATCAGGGCAGGGTCCAGGCCGACCAGCCGGAACAGTTCTGCAACTTTCTCCCGGGCCGTTGCGTAGGAGAAATTCTCCAGATGGGTTTCCATTGCTTCTATAATCTGATCTCCCACCCGGTAGACGGGATTCAGAGAGTTCATCGCCGCCTGGAAGATCATGGAGATGCGCCGCCAGCGATAGCGACGGACCTCATCCTCGTTCAGCGGTACCAGGTCTACTCCGTTCAGGTAGATATGCCCCCCTTTGATATGGGCATTATCGGGAAGTAATTTCAGCAAGCAGATGGCCACTGAAGTCTTCCCGCATCCCGATTCGCCCACCAGGCCCAGGGATTCCCCCTTGGTCAGGGTGAAGGAAACATTATCCACGGCCGACACATCGCCGGCGCGGGTGGTGTAATGCATCGTGAGGTCGTCTACAAGCAGGATCGGCTCGGTCACGTCCCACTCCTTGAAACAGATGGATGGTTTCACGTCTCAATGCAGGATAAATCCTGCGCTACAATGCAGGCAACAGATGATGGTTTCACCGTTTGCGCAGCCGGGGGTTGACCACTTCGTCCAGAGCCCGCCCCACCAGATAGAAGGCCGCGCAGAGCAGGGTGATAGAGAGACCGGCGGGCACAATCAACCACCAGGTCTTGGTATTGAGAAGATACCCGGCAGTTTGAGCGGTATGGATCATCAGGCCCCAGGACATCCGGATGTTCAGCAGTCCAAAGAAAGAAAGGGCCGCCTCGGAGAAAATTGCCGAGGTGACCGTGAACATCATGTACAAGAACGAGATCGGCATCAGGTTGGGAATAATGTGCCGCAGGATGATATGGGCGTGACTTCCTCCAGCCACCCGCGCCGCCTCAATGTACGCGCGTACCTTGATGGTCAGCGCCTGAGATTTGATGATGATGGTCGTCCCTCCGAAACCGGAGAGGATACCAATGACCAGGGCCAGTTTGGGCAGGTCCAGTTTGAAGAGCGCGCTGAGCACGATCAGAATGGTCACGAACGGAAGCATAATGATGATGTCGGCCAGACGCATAAAGAAGGTGTCCAGGACACCGCCAAAGTATGCCGAAAGGGCTCCAATTGTCGTGCCGATGGTCACAGTAATCAGCGCAGCAACCAGCCCCAGGATGAACTCGGAACGGGCGCTGAACATCAGTTGACTGAGCACATCTCGCCCCAGAGGGTCTGTCCCTAAGAGGTGGCGGGGAGAAGGGGGCGCGGGCTGCATCGTTTCTTCGTAAGCATATCCCACTACCGGGTCATAGATGTTGGGATCCCAGACGTATTTCATCAGGATGGGGTGGGCAATGGCCAGAAGAGCGAAGAACAGGATAATCGCCAGGCCAACCAGGCCGATGCGATTTTCGGCGAAGAGGCGCCAGTTGGTGCGCAGGGAACGGGCGAAGAGGCGCAGCCGGATTTTCCAGAGAGGTTGTTGCCGGAGCCGTTCCCGTTCCTCTGGCGATAGAAACGTATCCAGAGAGTGTCGGGATTCCTGCATCAGTTTCTCCTCCTATCAGCCGTACCGAATTCGGGGATCCAGGTAAGCGTAGAGAATGTCGGCAACCAGGTGGGCCAGCAGGGCCAGGGTGCCAGTGAAAACCAATCCTCCCATGACCATCGGGATGTCCTGGGTCAGGGCCGCCTCCAACAGAGTCAGACCCATCCCGGGCCAGGAGAAAATGGTCTCGGTAATGACTCCTCCGTCTATAGCGAAGGCCAGGCTGAAAACGAAGGAAGTGACCACCGGGAGCATCGCGTTGCGGGCGGCGTGCTTATCCCGGATGACCTTTTCTGGCAACCCCTTCGCCCGGGCGGCCATAATGTAATCTTCCCGCAAAGTCTCCAGCATACTGTTGCGGGTCAGGAGCATAGTCCCGGCGAAGGAAATGCAGGTCAGGGTGAAGACCGGCAGGACCAGATGGTGGAGAATGTCCAGAATATAGCGGGTCAGACCGGTAGGGATCCAGTAGGCGGCCAGCCCGGCCAGCACGACCAGAACACCCAGCCACTGGACCGGCCGACGCCGGTCGGGATTCAGCCGCCGCGCGCCCAGCAGCCAGAGAAACAAAATGATCAAAGCGATCAAACCCGTGAGCAGCATCCGCTGGAAGAGAACGGTCGCCTCTATTGGCGCCTCACGCCAGAGAGTAGGCGTGATAAACTTACCGATAGGAAAAAGTTTGAGGGTGGCGGCAAAAATCCAGATCATCATCAGGCCAAACCAGGGGGTGAAAACGGTGTAGAGGGTCACCCCTCCAACGGTCGCCACATACTCCAGCGTCTTCCCCCGTTTCCAGGCCAGAATCTTACCGGTAAAGAACCCGATGGTGAACGAAACGACGGTGGCCGTTAAAAAGAGAAACAGGGTGCGCGGAGCCCGCTCTTTAATGATGTCTATGACTTGTCGGGGGTAGTTGGAGAAGGAAATTCCCAGATTGCCCCGAAGGAGAGAAGACATATAGCGGAAATACCGCTCATGGGGGGGACGGTCCAACCCAAAAATCGCTTTCAGGGCATCCCGCTGGGCCTGCGTCAACTTGGGGTTGGAGAGGAAAATCTGACCGTAATCCCCTGGCTGAGCCTCCAGAAGAAAGTAGGCCAGGGTGATGAAAATGAAGAACGTGATCACAATCTGAACCAGACGACGGAGAATGTAACGTCTCATTATCGCTCTCCCGTTCAGAGTACAGCAGGGCGGGCCGGAGAGGCCCGCCCTGCCGTTTGGCCTGTGTCCCTTATTTGATCACCACTGTGGCCGGCAGACCCTGGACAAACTGGAGACCGCCCAGCGTGTCGGTGTAGGGGTATTCCACCGCCGCGGCGCGGTAGGCCTCAACGATGCCCGTGTCAAAGAGGACGATGTAGGGCAATTCGTCGGCCAGAATCTTCTGAATCTGGTCGGCGATCTGCTTGCAGGACTCCAGCGTGTCGCAGGACTTGATCTGGTCGGCCAGGGCGTCAAACTCGGGGTTGGAGTAGCCGCCAGCATTGTTGTCGCCCAGGCCCGAGCGCTCGCTGTGGAAGAAGTCGCGCACGTAGTCGGGGAAGATGGAGAGGCTCCAGCCCAGCATCCACATATCAAAGTTCTGTTCGTCAAAGACCCGGCTGACGATGATGTTGAAACCGGTCAGGTTGGCCTTGACGGGGATGCCGAACTCGTTGAGCCACTGTTCAATCCAGATGGCGAAGGTGGAGCGCAGCGGGTCGTAGCCGGGGCTGGGGGCCAGGAGTTCCATCTCGGGCACCGGCGTGCCGTCGGGCATGATCAGCCGGCCGCCGGGGGTCACCTGGCGGTTGGCCTTGTCCCAGGCCGGCTTCTGGCCGTTCTCCCAGGTGTAACCGGCTGCCTCCAGGATTTCAATGGCCTTGTTGACGCGCTCCTCGCGGGTCATCGGGGTGCCGTCCTCCTTCAGACCCCACTTGGGCACGTCGTCGGTGTACCAGAAGGCGTTCCCCTTGGGGACGAAGGAGTAGAGCGGGAAGGCCAC
>Ga0197142_1002935_pt1 | contig 14618 bp, 16 predicted proteins | sample GBS60_MetaG_FD_148614 | JGI IMG/M metagenome (GOLD analysis project Ga0197142, IMG submission 148614) | Sediment microbial communities from Great Boiling Springs, Gerlach, Nevada, United States - GBS 60_MetaG | ecosystem: Environmental > Aquatic > Thermal springs > Hot (42-90C) > Sediment... | reverse complement strand
TGGGTAGATGGCCTGTTAAAGGAAATAAAAGAAAAACAGTTTTTGGAAGCTGTAATAATCGATTACACAATACCCAAAGCCATAGAGGAATCGGCAAACCTCTTTACTGAGATCCAAGTAACCTCCAATAAAACAGCCAAGATCATAAGCAAGATTATAACCGGAACCGGAAAGGGAAAGACCACCTATGCCTTAGGCGAGGCCCTTTATTATGCCTCCTTAGGCTATCCTTCTTTGGTGCTTCAATTTATAAAGTCTCCAAAGGAATATGGAGAAGTAAAGGCCATCAAAAGGCTTGCCAACATTGAAATCAGGAGCATGGGCAAGGGCTTTCCTCCGGAGGAAGGCTCTTTAAAATGGGATATCCATAGAAAGGCTGTGCAAGAGGCCTGGCAATACTTTTTGGGCCTTTTAAACAGGCCCAGATATGGTCTTATAGTGCTGGATGAGATCAATATAGCCCTAAAGTATGGCTACCTTGAACTCCATTCTATGACAGACCTACTAAAAAACCTTTCCCAGGATAAAAAGATTTCCCTAACGGGTAGGTACGCAAATCCGGAGCTATTCCCTTATGTGGATCAGATAATCCATATGAAGGAGATACGCCACCCTTATCAGATGGGCATAAGGGCCAGGAGAGGCATAGAATTTTAAGGTGATTAATCACCTACTCTTTGATCTGAGCCTGTCTTGTCTGAACATAGGAATCCCTTAAAGAAATGTACGGGTCCAAGGAGGATTTCTTTAAGGTCTCATATTCTATTCCCCTAAGACTTGTTTTATTTACTGCTTCAAAGGTCCCAGTTGCCAAAATCTCCTCCCCATCCAGATAAGATATTGGGTTTAAAAGACTATCTCCTGCCTTTCCTATTGTATCTCTTATGTTTGAAGGCCCAAGTATTGGCCACACAATGTAAAAGCCCGGGCCAATGCCGTATCTGCCAAAGGTCTGGCCTAAATCTTCTTTGGATGGTGCCCAACCAAACACCTCCTTTGCAGGATCCCCAAAACCTCCGATACCCATGGTGGAGTTTATGATGAACCTTCCGATTTCCTTTACAAAACCATCCAGTTTTAGTTGGAGCAAGGAGTTGATAGCCCTTACTGGCATCTTGATATTTTCTATCACATTTCCAAAACCTATCCTCAAAGGCTCTGGGAAGACAAAGGAATATGCCTTTGAAACGGGCCTTAAAATCCAAAAATACATTTTGTCATTAAATACAAAAAACACCCTGTTAATGGGTTCCAAGGGATCTGAAATGCTCACAAACTCTTCTTCTTCAAGATATTTCTTTTCTTCAGCGGTAAAAGAGGATTCTGCAATAATGATGCTATCTTCTGAATGACTCACATTTAGAAACAAACACAGCGTAAATAAAAATGGAGTTAAATATCTAACGAAAAGATTCATTTCAATTCACCTCCCTTTCCTTCTATCTTTTCTTTCATTGCTTTTATAAGGCCATTAAAACCTGATTTGGTCATAATTGAATTGAACTGGGATCTATAGTTATTCACAAGGCTTACTCCTTCAATCACAACATCATATACATACCATTTGTTATTTTTGTTGATCAACCTGTAAATCAACGGCACATCTGCTCCTTTATAACCTGTTACTATAGCCTTAACTATGGCATTATTTCCCGATATCTCCTCACCTTCATATCTTATTTTTTCACCTGAATATTCATCCAACCTATCTGAATATATGGATTCCAAAAGTTTTTGGTATAATTCTATAAATTCCTTTTTTTGCTCAGGAGTGAGCTTTGGCCAATGCTGTGCAAGGGATCTTTTGGAAAATTCTTCCCAGTCAAAGACCTTATTTATTTCATCCTTTAGGAGCTGCTTTCTTTGTTCTTTCTTAGAAGGGTCTTTTAGTTTTTCATCAGTTAAAATCTTTATAGCTGCATCGGTTAGTTCCTTTACCCTTTCCATAGGTTGGGCTGCTATAGAAATATTAGTAATGACAAAAACCCAAAACAAAGCGAGAAACCAAAACCTTCTCATAAATAACCTCCTACATCTTTCCAAACACATATTTGGATATCAGTTCTTCTATGTCCATAGCAGGCTGGGTGTCTTTTAAGATTTCACCCGGACCTAAGAGTTTGTCAGAGCCTCCTGGTGTTATCTCAACGTACTTTTCTCCAATCAAACCTTTAGTCTTGATAGATGCCATTGCATCTTCCTGAACCTTTATGTCGTGTGATACCCTTAAGGTTACAAGGGCGTTGTATTCAGATAGTGCTATTTTGGTAACCTTCCCAACCCTAACACCTGCAACCACCACATCAGCGCCTGTGGTAAGACCTCCCACATTTGTAAAAATAGCCTTGATCTCATATCCGCTGCCACCACCTATTTCCAGCTTTCCAAGTTTAACAGTAAGGTATCCAAGGCATACAATACCTATCAAGACAAAAAAGCCCACTGTAAGCTCAAGGTCTATTCCTTTTTTCATCTCAGATTACATCCTCCTCTTCTCCCAAAAACTGTCTGATTACAGGGTCTTTGGAATCCATGAAATCTTGTGGGGTTCCATCAAAGGCAACCTTTCCCTTATGCAATAAAATTACCCTTTTTGTAATCTTAAATACAGTTGGAATGGCATGGGTAACTATCATCCCAGTGAGCTCCAATCTCTTATGCACAGAGTTTATTAGGCTCAAAATGGAAAGACTCATCTGGGGATCAAGGCCTGTGGTGGGTTCGTCAAATAACATGATCTTTGGATCTGTGATAAGGGCCCTTGCAAGGGCAGCCCTTTTTACCATTCCTCCACTGATTTGACTTGGATATTTTCCCTCAGAACCCCTAAGACCCACCAATTCAAGGTAGCGAAACACCATCTCTTCTATTTGCTCTTTGGGAAGCTTTGTCTTTTCTTTTAAAGGAAAGGCAACATTTTCAAAGACCGTTAAAGAATCAAAAAGTGCACCTCCTTGAAATAGAAACCCAAAACCCTTTCTAACACTTTCCAATTCTTTTTTGTTTAATGATGCTATTTCTGCACCATTAATGAATATTTTGCCCTTGTCAGGTTTTATTAAGCCTGCAATATGTTTGAGCAAAACGCTTTTACCTGATCCACTTCCACCCAACAGTGCAACCAACTCACCTTTTTTTATTTCAAAGGAGATTCCGTTCAGGACTACTAAGCTTCCAAATCTTTTATGTACACCCTCTAATCTTATCATCGGCCTAAAATAACAATGAGGTCATAACATAATCCCAAAGTAGAATTAAAACAGATGTGGTAACAACAGCCTGAGTGGTTGCCCGACTAACACCTTCGGCACCAAAACCGGTATAAATGCCGGTATAATAACCTTTGAAGCAACAAACCCACACTATAATCACAGAAAAACTCAACGATTTCCAAATCCCTTCCAACACATCTTTCATATCCACATAGTTGGCCATTTCCCCAAAATACACTCCACTTCCAACACCCAAAAGTTTCACCCCAATTAGGTAGCCTCCGATTATTCCTGTCACATCAAATATGCTGGTCAAAAGGGGAACTGAGATAACGGCTGCCAATAGTTTGGGGACAACAAGGTATCTTAAAGGATTCAATCCCATGAGTTCCAATGCGTCTATCTGTTCACTTATCCTCATAATCCCTATTTCAGCAGCTATTGCAGAGCCTGCCCTCCCTGTTACCATCAAGGCAGATATGACAGGACCTATTTCCTTTATCAATGCAAGGCCAACAGCAGGTCCTAAAAAGGCCTCTGATCCGAACCTGCTCAAGGAATAATAACCTTGAAAACCCAAAACCATACCGGAAAATGCACCTGTCAGAAGTATTACCACCAAGGATTGGGCACCTATAAACCTTATCTGCCTTAAAAATAAGCCCACCTTAATGGGAGGGGTAAAGCATAATACAAGGGATTGGAGGAGGAATAAAAACATAGCTCCAATCCGTCTTGTCCTCTCAAGGGTGTATTTACCTATGAGCCTTATCCATTCCATGAAGACGTTAGGTATTATCTAATAGGGCGGATGTCAACAAAAGAAAAAGGCCCTTTTGGGCCTTTTGTGGAGCTAAAATTTAACCAAGGGTCACAGGGACCTTTCTGGGTTTCTTAATCTCTGCCTTGGGTAACACGATCTTCAACACACCATCCTTTAATTGGGCAGTTATCTTTTCCTGATCCACCAGATTAGAGATGGTAAATTTTCTATAGTAATCACCCACCCTATATTCTTTAAGCAAAGGCTCTTTATCCTTGAGGGTGTCAAAGACCTTTGCCCTCAAGGTGATTGTATTTTCCTCCAGATGGATGTCCAAATCGGACTCCCCAACCCCTGGAATATCTGCCAGAAGCACCAGGGCTTCCTTTTCTTCATATATATCCACCGGTGGTGTGAATACAGGTTTATCGGAAGTGGGTTCGGCCCTGGGTTCCACCTCTTGTTTGGCTTTTACATTTAAAATGTTCTCAGCCATGTTTTTACCTCCATTAACCGATTTTAATCTCTATCTTCTTGGGCTTGGCCTCTTCTGCCTTTGGAAGAGTTACGGTAAGTATGCCGTTCTTTAGTTCTGCTTTGCCCTTTTCAGGATCTATTTTGACTGGAAGCGTAATTACCCTATTAAAGCTTCCTTCGTCTCTTTCCTTTCTGTGGAAACTAACATCTTCCTTTATTGGGGATTTCTTTTCTCCCTTAATTGTTATAGAATTTTCTTCAAGGGATATATCTAAGTCCTCAATGCTTACACCTGGCAATTCTGCAGTAATATAAAGATTATCAGCGTCATGATAAATATTTACTGCAGGGTAATTGTGAGCTTTAAATAACGATAACCCTCTGCCAAACACTTTCTCAAATAATTTATCCATTTCACTCTGAAGTCGAGAAATCTCTTTAGAAATTGTGGATTCGAATGGATCTTTAAGATTCAAAAATACCATTATTTCACCTCCTTTTTGTTGGATTCTTTAAAATGTAACCTATACTTACATCTTTGTAAAAAATAATCTCACCTATTACTTTGTCAACTGAACTAAAATGCACCCAGTTGACAATCAGATATCTTTATCCCTAAACTTTCAATGTAACCGGCAATAGTCTTTCGTTGCATATTGCGGTTGTCTGCAATTTCCCATGCGGTTTTACACGAAATTTTGTTATCTTTAGCCAAAGCTTTTATGGTTTCCAAAAGTTGTGAATCTGGGGATATGATCTTAGGAATGTCCTTTTTCTTTTCACCGTACCCAAACAAGCCCAGTTGACATTCTATGATTTTTATCTGAAGTTCATCCAAAATCTTTCCCACTTGCAAAGGACTTATCTTGAACTGCTCTGCCATTTCATGGGCCTCTTTGCAGCTGATCTTTGTCCTTTGTGAAGCCTTTAAGGTCTCTTTTAAGGAATCCATAGCTCACCTCCTTTTTTGAAAAAATCATCCTTCAAAACTAAAGTGTCAAGGGCTATATCCAAAAGCACAAGATGGTTTTGGCTTATCTTGGCTGATATGTTATTCAACGGAGGCATTTTCATGGAATTTTGTCTTAGGCTTATGACCATTAACCTTAGGTTTGAAAATGATCAGGATACCAAACAACCCTGGGAAAAAAGGAAGGACCTCGTTTTAAAAATAATAAAAGACCGAAAGCCCCACATATTGGGTACTCAGGAAGGTAGGTCAAGGCAACTTATGTATCTTGCCCTTAAATTAAGGGACTATCACATGGTCATGAATGGAAGAACCCTGGATCCCCTTAGCCAGTATCCCACCCTGTTTATCTCAAAAGACCTCAAAGTGGTTGAAAGTGGCGAGTTTTGGCTTTCCAATACCCCTCACATACACCTGAGCAAGGACTGGGATAGTGCCTTTCCCCGCATGATATCCTATGCATTAATAAGACCCTTTGGGGCAGAAAAAGAACTTTTGGTTGCCACAACTCATCTGGATAACAAGGGCAAAATGGCAAGGGAGATGCAATCCAGGGTTATTTTAAACTGGCTAAGAAAATTTGATTCTCTTTTTATGATCCTCATGGGAGATTTCAACGAAGCTCCAGGGGGAAAGGTTCACAAGCTTTTTTGTGAGGAAGGAGGCTTCTTGGATACATGGACACTTGCCCATAAAGAAGACACTGAAGACTCATTTTCCTTTCATGGTTTTACCGGAATAGCAAAGCTTGCAAGATTGGACTGGTTGCTTATAAGATTGGGTCCTGCCAAGGGACTAAAGATATTGGAAGCAGAATTCATAAAGGAACAAAGAGGGCCTATAATGCCATCTGATCATTTCCCCTATTACGTTTCTTTAAAACTTAAGTATGGTTAGTGCATTTGGTTGACCCCAACATTTTAAAGGGGTACAAATTCCCATCATGTGGAAAAAGGAGATAAAAAGATGCTGGATCTGAGATTTGTTAGTTCCAATCTGGAATTAGTAAAGAAGGCCTTAAAGGACAGGAACCTAAAACTGGATCTAAGCGAATTTGAGGAACTGGACAAAAGAAGGCGGGCCCTTATTGCTAAGACAGATTCCCTCAGACACAATCAAAAGTTGGCAAATGAAGAGATTCAGAGATTAAAAAAAGAAGGAGAAGAAAGGACAAAGCTTATCCAAAGGCTGAGGGAGTTATCTGATCAAATAAAAGATTTGGAAGTGGAGCTGAAGGATATTCAGGAAAAGATAAACAAGATACTCTTTGAGATCCCAAACATTCCCGATCCCAGTTGCCCAATAGGTTTGGATGAATCTTCAAATGAAGTCATAAGGTTTTGGGGAGAAAAGCCAAGGTTTGATTTTGAGCCGAGGCCCCACTGGGAACTGGGTGAGAAGCTGGGGATTTTGGATATACCAAGGGCCACAAAAATTACTGGCTCTCGCTTTGCCTTGCTTGTGGGTTTAGGATCCAAACTGGAGAGGGCCCTTATAAACTTTATGCTGGATATCCACACAAAGGAGCACGGCTATAAAGAGGTGTGGCCACCTTTTATGGTAAATTCCCAAAGTATGACGGGCACAGGCCAATTACCCAAATTTAAAGAGGACCTATTTAAGCTGGAAAACTGGGATTATTATCTGATCCCCACAGCCGAGGTGCCCGTTACCAATATCCACAGGGAAGAGATCTTAAAGGAAGAGGATCTACCTTTGAAATATGTGGCCTATAGCCCTTGTTTTAGGGCAGAGGCAGGGAGTCATGGCAAGGATACAAGGGGTATCATAAGGCAACACCAATTTGACAAGGTGGAATTGGTGAAGCTCACAAAGCCAGAAGATTCAATGGAAGAGTTGGAATCGCTTACCAGAGATGCAGAGGAGATTTTAAAAAGGTTGGAGATCCATTATAGGGTGGTTTGTTTATGTACAGGAGACTTAGGTTTTTCCTCCTCCAAGACCTATGACATAGAGGTATGGATGCCTGGACAGCAGACCTATCGAGAGATCTCCTCCTGCAGCAATTTCAAAGACTTCCAAGCCAGGAGGGCAGACATAAGATTCAAAAGAAAGGGACAAAAGGGTACCCAACTGGTGCATACACTAAATGGTTCGGGTTTGGCAGTGGGTAGGACCTTTGTTGCAATCCTTGAAAATTATCAACAATCCGATGGATCTGTGGTGATACCGAAGGCCCTAAGGCCATATATGAATGGTATTGAAAAGATTGCTTAGCATACCGAGGCATTTCAATCTTTTGGGAGGGGAGCATGTGTGGAATAGTAGCCTTTATAGGTGATCTGGACCCAAGGCAGGTGCTTATAGAGGGTCTAAAGAGATTGGAATACAGGGGTTATGACTCTGCAGGAATTGCACTACATACTGGCAAGGATGTAAAAGTTTACAAGATGGCAGGTCGAATTGCCGACTTGGAGCGAAAATTAGAAGGCATTGAGCTCAAGGGTAGTTTGGGGATTGGCCACACCCGATGGGCAACCCACGGTGAGCCCAATGACATAAATGCCCATCCCCATTCAGATCATAGCCAAAAGGTTTATGTGGTCCACAATGGCATCATAGAAAACTGTCTGCCGTTAAAAAAGGCCCTTCAAAAAAAGGGCGTGATATTCAGGTCTGAGACCGATACAGAGGTGATAGCCAATCTTATTCAGATGTACTACGAAGGGAATCTTACTGAGGCAGTGAGAAAGGCCACAGAGATAATGGAGGGCACCTTTGGCATTGCAGTGATCCACAAAGATGATACTCAAAACCTGGTATTGGCCAAGAGGGGAAGCCCACTTATCATAGGCATAAAAAACAACTCCTATTTTGGCACCTCTGATGTGGCTGCCATTTTGAATCATACAAGGGATGTTATCTATTTGGAGGACAATGACATAGCCACCTTAACCCCAGCAGGATATAAGATCATCACATCCCAGGCAAAGTCAGTAACAAGGCTTTTACAAAAGGTGGAATGGGAATTAGAGGATACTGGTCTTCAAGGCTTTCCCCACTATATGCTGAAAGAGATCTTTGAACAGCCTGAGGCAATACGGAATGCCATGAGGGGTAGGATAGATCTCATGGAAGGGGTTCCTAAATTAGGTGGAATTGTACCCATTTGGGAAGAGCTAAGGAAATGCAAGAATATGGTTCTCTTGGGTTGTGGCACATCTTTCTATGCAGCCCTGGCAGGAAAATACATCTTTGAAAGGCTAACGGATCTGGATGTGGATGCTGAACTGGCCTCTGAATTCAGGTACAGAAAGATGAACTTCTTACCCAATACCTTTGTGGTGGCCATAAGTCAATCTGGTGAGACGGCAGATACCTTGGCTGCAATGAAAGAGGCAAGGAGAAAAGGTGCAAAGCTCTTAGGGATTGTAAATGTGGTGGCAAGTTCCATTGCAAGGGAGGCAGGAGCAGGGATATATAATCATGCCGGTCCTGAAATAGGTGTGGCATCCACAAAGATATATACCTCCCAACTTGTGATCTTAACTCTGTTGGCACTGCTCCTCGGCAGGCATCAGACACTTTCCCTTACCGAAGGAATTGAGATCCTAAGGGAAATGGAGACCTTGCCTGAAAAGGCCCAAAAGATACTCAGCCAGGCAAACTATATAGAGTCCATTGCACAAAAATATTTTAGGTATAACAACTGGTTATTTTTGGGCCGCAAATACAATTACCCAACTGCCCTGGAAGGTGCCTTAAAGCTCAAAGAGATCTCATATATCCATGCAGAAGGCTATGCAGCTGGAGAGATGAAACACGGTCCCATTGCCTTAATAGGCCCTGATGTGCCAACGGTTGCAATTGTCACACAAGATGAGATGTACGATAAGATGATAAACAACATACAAGAGGTAAAAAGTAGAAAAGGCCCTGTAATAGCCGTTTGTAATGAGGGAGATATAAAGATAAGGGAGATGGTAGACGAAATAATTGAGGTGCCAAAGACCTTGCCTTTCTTAAGCCCCATAATAAACGTGATTCCCCTTCAGCTTTTGGCCTATTACTGTGCCAGGCTCCTTGGAAGGGACATAGACAAACCCAGGAATTTGGCCAAAAGCGTTACAGTGGAATAGGAGGAGAGATGGACTTAGCTCCTGTTTTTGAAAAGATAGAGACCTATAGGGAAGAAGTAGTTGAGATCCAAAGGGAACTGGTAAAGAGACCAGCCCTATCCCCTGAAAATGGTGGTACAGGAGAGCACGAAAAGGTGGATTATATGAGGTACTTATTGGAGAGACTAAACCCAGGGAGGCTGATACAGATAGATGCACCTGATCCAAGGGCTAAGGCTCAGTCAAGGCCCAATCTCATGGCATTTTACGGTGAGGCCAAAAATAAGTATGTTGTACTTGCCCACGCAGATATAGTGCCGCCCGGAGATCTAAACCTATGGGAATCAGACCCATTTGAACTTAAGGTGGATGGAGACAAGCTCATAGGCAGGGGCGTAGAGGACAACAATCACGGTTTTATCTCACCCTATCTTGCCCTAAAGGCCATACATGAATTGGGTATAAAACCCGTAAGGCAGGTGTGTATCTCTGTGGTGGCAGATGAAGAAACCGGCAGCACCTATGGTCTCAGGTATCTCTTGGAAAATCACTTGCACCTCTTTTCCAAAGAAGACCTGATCGTGGTCCCTGACGGAGGTGACCAAGATGGAACTATGATAGAAGTGGCTGAAAAGTCAATGCTCTGGTTAAAGATAGAGGTAAAAGGTATTCAATGCCATGCAAGTACCCCACACAAGGGAAAGAATGCCCTTAATGCTGCAGCACATCTCATCTGTGCCTTGGAAGAGGTAAAGGCATGTTTTTCAAAGGAGGATCCCCTCTTTTCACCTCCTAAAACCACCATTGAACCCACCAAGATCTTACCCAATGTGCCCAATGTGAATACGATCCCCGGCCTTCAAGTATTTTATGTGGATTTGAGAGTACTCCCTTCGGAGAATACAGAGGATGTGATAGCCCAAATCAAAAAGGTTGCACAAGGCATAGAGAGGGAAATGGGGGTTCAGATCAATATAGAAGCCATCTTAAACCAAAAGGCTGCTCCTCCAACCGATCCCAATAGCCCTGTTGTTTGGGCCCTTAAAAAGGCAATAGGTGATGTCTTAAAGAGGGAAGGGGTGCCAAAAGGCATAGGTGGAGGCACTGTTGCCCAATTTTTTAGACAAAAGGGGTTGCCTGCTGCTGTGTGGATGACCTCAGAGGATACTGCCCACCAGCCGAACGAATGGTGCAGGATCTCCACCATCCTTCAAGATGCAAAGGTATTTGCCTATCTATTTTTGATGGAAAAATAAAGAGGGGAGGGGTTTCCCTCCCCCAATCTATTAATACATGTCCTCGGAGGGCATCTGAGGAGTTGTAGGTTTCTTCTTTTCAGGCTTTTCTGCCACCATGGCCTCTGTGGTAAGCAGGAGCCCAGCCACAGATGCAGCATTCTGCAGTGCAAATCTGGCTACCTTTGTGGGGTCAATGACACCCGCCTCAATTAGATCCTCATATTCACCCTTTTCTGCATTAAATCCAAAGGCACCATTACCTTCCTTTACCCTCTGGACCACTATAGAACCTTCAAAGCCTGCGTTGTTGGCTATCTGCCTCAAGGGTTCCTCTAAGGCCCTCTTTACTATTTCCGCACCCATCTTTTCGTCGCCGTCAAAGGAGATATTATCCAAGGCCTTGGCAGCCCTTATGTATGCCACACCACCACCTGGTACAATACCCTCTTCCACAGCAGCCCTTGTGGCATTGAGGGCATCCTCAACCCTGTCTTTCTTTTCCTTCATCTCAGTTTCTGTGGCAGCGCCAACACTGATCACAGCCACTCCACCTATTAGCTTTGCAAGCCTTTCCTGGAGCTTTTCTCTATCATAGTCACTGGTGGTCTCTTCAATCTGTACCCTAATCTGCTTTACCCTACCTTCAATGGCTTCCCTGCTACCACCGCCATCCACTATGGTGGTATTGTCCTTGTCTATGGTGACCCTCTTTGCAGTTCCAAGGTCTTTTAAGGTGACATTTTCTAACTTGATTCCTAAATCCTCACTTATCACCTGCCCGCCTGTTAAAATGGCTATATCTTGAAGCATTGCCTTCCTTCTATCCCCAAATCCAGGGGCCTTTACCGCTGCACACTGCAGTGTCCCCCTCAGTTTATTAACCACCAAGGTTGCTAAGGCCTCTCCTTCCACATCCTCTGCAATTATCAAGAGCGGTTTGTTCATCCTGGCCACCTGCTCCAAGATGGGGACCATGTCCTTCATTGTGCTGATCTTCTTTTCGTGGATAAGGATATAAGGCTCTTCTAAATGCACTTCCATTTTTTCAGGATCTGTCACAAAGTATGGGCTTAGATAACCACGGTCAAATTGCATCCCTTCCACGATCTCCAAGGTGGTTTCCATGCTCTTGGCCTCTTCAACGGTGATAACACCTTCTTTGCCCACCTTTTCCATGGCCTCTGCGATTATGTCACCTATGGAGGTGTCGTTATTGGCCGAAATGGTACCCACTTGGGCGATCTCCTTTTTCTCCTTGGTAGGCTTGCTAATCTTTTTGAGCTCAGCCACCACCAACTCCACTGCCTTATCAATCCCTCTTTTCAAAGCCATAGGGTTGGCACCTGCGGCAACCAGTTTTGAACCCTCTTTAAAAATACATTGGGCAAGGATTGTTGCTGTGGTGGTACCATCTCCTGCCACATCGCTGGTCTTGGAAGCCACCTCTTTTACCATCTGGGCGCCCATATTCTCAAATTTATCTTCCAGCTCTATCTCCTTTGCAACAGTCACACCGTCCTTGGTTATCTTAGGAGAGCCCCAAGACTTTTCTATCAACACATTCCTACCTTTGGGACCCAATGTAACCTTTACTGCATCTGCCAGTGTGTCCACACCTTTGATGATTTTTTCCCTTGCAACACTTCCGTATTTAATTTCTTTTGCTGGCATAACCAAACCTCCTTTTAATTATTCTACGATTGCAAGGATGTCATCTTCACGCATGATCAGATGTTCTACACCGTTAATCTTTACCTCTGTGCCTGCATACTTGCTGAAAAGCACTTTGTCGTTTTCCTTCACATCCATAGGGATCCTCTCTCCCTTTTCATTTAGCTTCCCAGGACCCACTGCTATGACCCTACCCTGTTGAGGTTTTTCCTTGGCAGTGTCAGGAATTATAATTCCTCCTGCTGTCTTTTCCTCTTCCTCTATCCTGAGGACCACAACCCTGTCATTCAAAGGCCTTAGCTTCATCTCAACACCTCCCGTATATGTTAAAATTTATTTGGATATAGGAACCTATTGTCCCCTAATGGATTTCAATGGATTATTTATGGAGCCAAAATCGCCAAAAAATTAAACAGGGCTTTTTGGTTGTCAAGGGGTGAGAAAAAATTTCCTGGGAATTGAAGTGAGTTAGCACTATTATAGCCAAAAAAGGAGGTTAGTTATGGAAAAGCCGATGGACTCGGAAGAATTCATAAGAATGCAGAAATTAAATTTGGCCCTCAACCCAGAGTGTGCCACAAGTAGCTACAATTTGGGGGTGGCACTCCTGAAGCAGGGTAAGCTTATGGAGGCCAAAAAGGCCTTTGAGGATGCAGTGGAAAATTCCGGAAGGATGTTCGAGGGTTATGTGAACTTGGGTTACATCTATTTTCGCCTTGGGGATATGGAAAATGTGTTGGAGATGAATAAAAGGGCAGTGGAAGTTGAACCAAGGTACGCAAGGGGTTATGCCAACATGGGTTTTGCATATCTCCAGATGCAAAGGACAGATGAGGCAATTGAGGCCTTAAACAAGGCAATAGAATTAAACCCCCTGATCGTTCAGGCATGGGCAAATCTGATAAATGCCTATTTGCAAAAAGGGGATGTTCAAAAGGCCAAAGAGGTGGGAGAAAGGTTGGTACAAATGGCACCTGACTTTGCCCTGGGTTATAATAATCTTGCCTGCGCCTATTACATGGAAGGAGAGGTGGAAAAGGCTAAGGAGGCCTTAAAAAAGGCAATTTCTTTGGGATTCAGCCCCCACCCCCAATTCAAGGAAACACTTGGTATATAGATGGACAATGTTTTGAAATTAACCATGGCACCTTGGATCAGGAAGGCTTATAAAGACCTTATAAAAGTTGCGGATAATGCCTTTAAGAGTTTTGCCGAAAGATATAATGGGATCAAATGCGCTCCAAGATGTACTGATTGTTGCCATGCAGTATTTGGGCTATTTCATGTGGAAGGAATTTTAATACATGAGGCCTATCAAAGACTAAACAATGAGATAAAAGCAGAAGTTGCCCACAGGGCCTTTGAGGCACTAAATTCTTTAAAGTTTTTAAGTAACCTAAATGGACTTTTGGGAGGAAAGGCGATCTCTCAGAAAATCTCAAGGATTAAAATCAGGTGTCCTTTTTTGGGAGATGACCAGCTTTGTGTTATATATCAAAAAAGACCTATTACCTGCAGGGTCTATGGAATACCAATACTTTTGAGGGGTACAATTAGAAGATGCCCACTTTCAGCTTTAGAAGAAGAACACCTAACTACCTTTGATATGGATAGTATTCACAAGAAACTTTATGAGCTTTCTTCATTTTTTCTAAAAGACAACCGAATATTCGATCAAGAAAAATCAAGACTTATGATCAGTGTACCTTACGCAATACTTAAACCTTACGATGTTTTGATAGATCAGTCAGTTTTTGGTGGATTACTGTAATGTTAAATTTTAACGATCATATTGATTTGCTCAAGGCTTTGATGGCAATTGGCTCAAATGGAAAAAAGAGATAGGCTATGGACTAAAGTGTTCTTTGTCAACTATAGACACAAAAGAATTTACCTTTAATATAACTAAACCAAGAAACTTAGTTGCTAAACTTATGGATTTATAAGCAGATATCCACTAAGTGGAAAACAAGAGATGAATAATTAAAGAATTATTTGACCATAATAGAAATATTAAATAGGTGGATCAACTATCACTTGATGTTAAATTAAATAGAAACTCAAGATACCCAATGATAAAGAATGAAGATAAAGATCCATATTTGAAGAAATCCTTTCAACTTATAAATAACGCATAGGGCAAAAGTTGGAAAAGATTGTAATGAATTGGGATAAAGATTTTTGTCCTTTATTTAGAATCAATCCAGA
>Ga0197142_1002934_pt1 | contig 14622 bp, 13 predicted proteins | sample GBS60_MetaG_FD_148614 | JGI IMG/M metagenome (GOLD analysis project Ga0197142, IMG submission 148614) | Sediment microbial communities from Great Boiling Springs, Gerlach, Nevada, United States - GBS 60_MetaG | ecosystem: Environmental > Aquatic > Thermal springs > Hot (42-90C) > Sediment... | reverse complement strand
CAGAATAGAAAAGACAAAAAGCCCTAAGAGAGGCCCGTAGGTATAGCTTCCCAACTTTAGGAAAGTGTCTAACGCATGATGGCTCGGCGGAAAATAATAAAAATAAACCGTCACCCCCCAGCCCATTACGAGCCAAAATATAAAAATCAGCCTCTTGAAGAAGAGATTCTCGCGCTTAGCAGGTAGGAGATTGCGCAAAGTTACGGTTGTAAGTGCAATCGTAGCGCCATCTACGCTGGACAGCGTAGCGCTTACCAGTCCAATCGTGAAAAGCCCACTGATCCAAAAGGGAAACCTATCCTGAGCGAGCGACGCATAGAGCTGATCGCTCTGGGCCGGCGCCAAATACTCATACACCTCTACATACGCCCAGAGAGCGCTGCCCAAGCTCAAAAACAACAGCTTAACCGGCACTAAAAGCCCCGCATACAATAAAAGCATGCGCTGTGCCGCTGACACATTGGGCATGGATATACCTTTCTGCATCTGATCTTGATCCAGGCCCGTCATCGTAAAAGCGATGAGAATGCCCCCTAAAAAGTCTTTCCAGAAGTAATGACGAGCCTCAGGAGACTTTTCTATAATGGTTGGGATATGAAAACTTGTCCAAACCTCGGGTGAAAGCACATAAATAAATGCCGCCAAAGCCGCCATCAAAAAGATAAGTGCCTGAATAATGTCCGTATAGATGATAGTCCCCGTACCTCCCCTCTCTGCATACCCATAGATAAGAAGAAGCGCTATGAGGCCAAGGATTGGAAAAGGCACATTTGGGAAAAACAGTTGCACCACTATGAGCGCTACATACAGCCGCACACTACTGGCTAAAAGCCGAGAAACCAGAAAAATAAACGCCGCTACTTTTTCCGCCGATTCCCCTAATCGGTGCCTAAAGTACTCATAGATAGACGCCTGCGAGAGGCGATAGTACCGAGGCAGCAGCACAAAGGCCACTAAGGTGTATCCCACCAAATAGCCCGCGAGCACCTGTAGATAGGTCCATCCATCTTTGCGCACAGAGCCCGGCAGGGACAGAAAGGTAAGTCCTGAGATGGCTGTGCCGATCATGCTAACCCCTACCCAAGCCCAATGCGCTTGCCTGCGCGCATTGTAAAACACGGCCAGGTCGGAGCCCCGCCGACCCGATATCCACCGCCCCGCCCCCACCAAAAGCACTGCATAAAATAGCGATAGCCACCCCATCGCCTCCAAAAGTAAATTGCTTTTTCATGCTCGGTCAGGGGACATTGGGTTAGGCCCTAACGAACGGCACGAACAGGTACCTACTCTAAGCTCTTACAGGCCAAAAGGCTTGGAGGTAGTAGGTGACTCCGCCTTTTTTGCGTTGAAAGTCGGTTTCTATGGCCAGCCAGGGAGAAGAGGGGGAATCTGGATCTACGAGGCCGCTCCAGACAATCGCCGCTCCGGAAAGCATAAGCTGGCTTTCCGAATAGCGCCATAGAGACTCATCATCGGTACGCAGGTGCAGGGAGCCCTCGACGCAGAGAATATGCTGATAGAGTCGAAGGAAACGAGGATGCGTCAAGCGGTGTTTGGCCTGACGAGCTTTGGGATACGGGTCTGGATGCACGAGCCACACTTCGGAGACTTCACCGGCCGTAAAGGTCGCCTCTAAAAGCAAAGCATCGCCCTGCCAGAAATACGCATTAGAGAGCCCTTGCGCCTCCGCTTCCCGCACGGCCGCATAGAGGCGGTCCGCCTTCCGATCCAAGCCAACGATAAGCGCTTCGGGACAAAGCTTCGCCACCCCCACAGAAAAGTGCCCTTTTCCACAGCCAACCTCAAGAATAAGCGGCGCCTGCTCAGAAAACCCCAGCTGACTACGCCACCGACCCGGCGTCGGTACCCTCTCCCCATACAAGGCGTACGAGCTGGCATAATACCGCCGCTTCTTCTCCGTCTTACCTAACATGAATCGGACCTCATATCAAAACACCCGCCACGGCCCACAAAATTATGCACTCAAAAGTCTGAAAGGCTTTTAGTAGGTAACCTTGCCGCGGTTCTGCCTGCGGATACCTACAAATAAAGCTGAGGCGGCGTTGCCTTCTCGCCATGCTTGAAGCAAAGGGAAGCCTTTGCGAACTTGCTTTTGACAGGGCTATAAGAACCAGATTGCCCCCCACTCTCTGGTTAGACCTGATGTTAGACTAACGGCGTTGCTAAGCCCTTTCGGGCATGAGGTCTTTTCGGCGAATGAGCCAATCTTCGCGCTGGGGGCCTGTGGATATGGCCCATACAGGCACGCCCGTTTGGGCTTCAATCCAGCGGAGGAACGCCTCATAGTTAGGGTCTGACACACTTTCCCAGCCCGGCAGCTCTTCGTAAATAGGCGCGTCGTCAGGGCCACCTACGCGCACCTTTACAGAAGGTAAGCCCGCCAGCACATCGCCTTTGGTGACGATTAGGGCAGTGACGCCATTTATTTCAATGCTGTACTTGAGGAGTACGAGGTCGAGCCAGCCGCAGCGGCGCAGGCGGCCGGTGGTGGATCCGCGTTCGCCGCCGCGTTCCTGGAGCCAGAAAGCCAATTCCCCCGTGATTTCGGTAGGGAAAGGCCCTGCCCCGACCCGCGTCGCATACGCTTTGATCACCCCCCACACCTGCCCTATCTGACGCGGCGAAACCAAAAGCCCGGCACACACCCCCGCTACCGTAGTATGTGAAGAGGTCACATACGGATAGCTCCCCGCAAACACATCCAGCATCGTACCCTGCGAACCTTCCGCTAAAACCCGTTTATGATGCCGAAGCCACTCATAAGTCGAAACCCACCGAAGCCGACGCAAACTTTCCAGGGCCGCCCAAAAACGCTCGGGCACCTCTACCTGAGACGCCCCCGGAAAATGAGCCACATGATACGCCACCAGGTCTAAAATCTGCCGCCGGTAATCTGCCTTCTCCAAGTCTCCGAGTGCAATACCCCGCCGAGCATAACGGTCTGCATACGCCGGCCCGATTCCCCGGCGCGTAGTCCCGATACGCTCCCCTTCTTGCGACACCTCCTCCAGCCACCGATGCACAGGCAAAATCAACTGCACCCCTCGCCCCAGAAATAGCCGCTCCTCCACATCTACGCCCATCCGCTCCAACCCCGCCACCTCCCCCATCAGAATCTCCGGATCCATCACGACCCCATCCCCAATCAGGCATTTTACCGTCTCGTGAAATATACCGGCCGGCACCTGGTGAAGGATGACTTTCTGCCCACCGTGATAAAGGGTATGCCCTGCATTCGGCCCGCCCTGAAAACGAGCCACTACCTCATACCGATCCGCCAAAGCATCTACGACCTTGCCCTTCCCCTCATCCCCCCACTGCAAACCTAAAACAACATCAACCTGCACTGGCCCCCAACCGCTTCAACGCCTCCTCCACAGTGTCTACAATCACAAAAACCGTATCCAGCCGAGTAATATGCAAGAGATTCCGCACATTCTGTGGAACCGCCGCCAGAATAAACTCACCGCCTACCGACCGCGTACGAGAAAACAGGGTAATCAACGAACCCAAACCCGCACTATTGACATTGCGCACATGGGAAAAGTCCAGCACAATGTGCTTCTGGCCCTGCTCAAGGAGCTTGAGGATGGTGTCCTTAAACTGCTGCTGGGTCGAGTCCCCCATCAGAGACCCCTCTAACCGAAATAAAGCAACTGTACCCCGGGCTTCTTGTGTGTATATCATACTTGTGTCCAGATTGAGGTCGCTCATGTTTGGTCAAAGGTACGGATTTTTGAGCGGTGCAAGCATTTAGGTTTTTCGGTTGGGGCAGGAGGGTTTTTCGCAGGTGGCATAAATCACCAATTCATGGCTTTTGGGCCGCATCCCGAATAGCCTGCCTACCGATTCACTGATGAGCCCCATCTGGGGGTCACAAAACTCCTGTATTTCCCCACAGTCTAAGCAAATTAGATGGTCGTGCTGCTGACGGCCCAAACTTCGTTCGTATAACATGCGCCCCTCCCCAAATAAATACCTTCGTACCAGTCCCACCTCTACAAAGAGCTGTAAGGAATTGTACACCGTGGCTCGACTGACTTTTATCCCGCGACTCAGAAGGTGTTGGTACAACTGCTCTGCGTCAAAGTGCTCTAAGTAAAGGTATATCTCTTCTAACAAGGCGTAGCGCTCCTTAGTTTCCCGGAGGCCCCGGCTCCGGATGTAGGACCTAAGGGCGGTTTCGGCGCTTCGGTAGGCTTCCTGAGCGGGGCTATGCATGGACGGCGGAATAAAGCCGATTCGCTGGTGAATGGAGGTTCATTCTTTATAAGCTCTTTGGAGGTCGGTAGGGGTGATTTTTTGCGGCTGGCCTTGGAGGCGGTCTCGGAGAAAGGCGATTTGGGCGGCGTGGCGCAGCCAGCTTATGAGGTCTGCCCGACTAAACCCCTCGGTCTTTTCCGCCCAGGCAGTCCAGTCAATATCAGGTTCTATGGGGAAGTTTTGAGAGGCCCGCCGTAAGATGAGCTCGCGTTCCCATACATCCGGCATCGTTATGTAAAGTCTATGGTCAATACGCTCGCTGCGCAGGAGCGACCCTTCCAGCGCGTGGCGACGATTCGTTAGGCCAACGACCGCGACGGGCTTTTGACGATGCTTGAGCTCATCTATCAGTAAAAGGAGCTGATTGGTCATGCCATTGAGCCAAGGAAGGTTATTCTCTCGGGAGGGGAAAAGGCTGTCAAACTCTTCAAAGACCAGCACCGCGGGCGTATGCCGAAGCGTCTTCTGGAAAATATGCCGCAAACGCCGTTCAGATTCCCCAAACCACATAGAAGCTAAGGCAGGCGTATGAATAAACCGCACATAAAACTCCGTCCCCTCAGAGAAAGCCCGAAAGAGATAACTCTTACCCGTGCCTGGGGGGCCCTCCACGATAATCATGGGGGATAAGGAGAGCCCATACTTTTTAGCCAGAGCGGGATAACGCAAAGGGAGGTAGAGATGTTCTATGAGAAACTCTTTTTCGGATTCCATTCCGTAAAGGCCTGGGAAAAGTTTTTCGCGCAGTTCGGCGAGTGAGATGGGCGGCGGATAGACTTCCTCAGAGGGGGGAGGGTGTATCTCCTTTGGCGAACCCAGGTGGGTGCGCACATAGGGTAGCTCCCACAAGCTATTCCCTAACCGCCGCAAAAGACGACGCAGGCCCACCGTATCGTAATGAGAAAGGGGATATAGAGGCGAGAGGAGCTTTTTTTCACGAGCTTCCTTCGCTAAGATGAGAAGCACACGCCGGTCGGCTTCACTAAGGAAGCGCTCCAAATCCGCCTTCCGGCTCATAAGTGGCGAGAGCGGGAATCGAACCCGCGACCTCAGGGTTATGAATCCTGCGCTCTTACCAACTGAGCTATCTCGCCCACCCAGTACAAAGATACATCTATGTCCGAATCGGAAGGCATCCCCAGTTTCTCCTCTCAATCCCCACCAAGCCCCCACACGAGCCCGCCTCCATGGCCCCAACGCCACTCCCCCTCTCATCAGAACCTCTATTGCCAGTCTGGGAGAGAAAGTTAGCCCAGCACCACTCAAGGCACGGTAACTTTGCCAGGTGCGCGTATTATATTTGACTTATGATGGTCTTACAGACCCCCTGGGACAATCTCAGATTTTGCCTTACCTGCTGGGACTGCGCAAACGATTGGGAGAACGGTTCGAGCCAGCCATCATAAGCTTTGAGAAGCCAGAGCGCTACACCCAATGGGGAGACGCCCTTGAGACAGGGCTGGCCTCAGAGGGTATTAAGTGGTATCCCCAGCGCTTTCACCGTTGGCCTCCCCTCTTAGCGAAAGTATATGACCACTGGCTCTTCAAGCAGACCGCATGGAATAAGGCAAAAGTGCATTCCTACGATGTTTATCACGCCCGGAGTTATGTAGCAGGGTGGATAGCGCATCAGATAAGCGAGCGCACCGGGCAGCCATGGATTTTTGATATGCGGGGTTTCTGGGTGGATGAACGAAGAGAAAATGGCCTCTGGCCCCTCTCTAACCCCCTTTACAAACGCCTCTACCGGCTTTGGAAAGCCCGAGAGCAGGTTATGCTGAAGTCCGCCAACGAGATCGTCGTACTCACCGAAGCCGCCCAAAAAACTTTAGAAGAATGGGGCATTCCCGCTCATAAAATAACCGTAATTCCCTGCGCAGCGGATTTCAATCTTTACGCCTTGCCTCCGCAAGAGCGACTTCGAGCGCGTCAAGCGATCCGAGAGAAATTTCGTATCCCTCCTGAAGCCGTTGTATTCCTTTATAGCGGCTCTGTGGCACCGCATTACGCCCCCGAAGATATCGTCGCAATCCTTACCTCAGCTTATCAGGTGCGAAAAGATGTGTATCTTCTGATGCTTACGCCTCATACGCCCAGTTCTTTACTGGCTACCCTGGAATATCACGGCTTTCCCAGAAGTCAATACCGTGCTACCTTTGCTCCTCGCTCCGAGATGCCCATGTATTTAGCCGCGGCCGATATTGGCATAGCTACCGTCAAGCTCACTTTCTCTAAGACCGCATCGTCTTTCACAAAACTGGCAGAATACTTGGCGGCCGATCTACCGGTGATAGCCACTGCCATAGGAGATGTAGAAACACATGCCCAGCAGATCCCCGGTATCTTCCCTTATCGACACCTCTTAGAAATTCCGGCGACCGTCCAAAGAGCACTCAATTTCCTTCTCAATGGGAAAACTGAGCAGGAGGTCCCTCTCTCCGTACTAAGTCGTCCGCTCTTAGGTCTGGAAATGGCCGTGGATCGCTACCAAGCAATCTACGAGCGAATCTTGAGCCACACAAGACAATAAAGCGAGGCCCGCCTGACAATCTCTCCTAAGTGATCCCAAAAGCGCCATAGGGCACTTGCGCGAGCAGCCAGGGCCGTTATAGCCCGATTTTCCAGTTCGCTAACACCCGCTTGAGGGTATACAGGTTCCAGAGAAGCTTTCGGTTATTCTGGCGGCGGTTGAGGTGGTTTTCCCAGAGCGCCCGGACATAGGCAGGGTCGAAAAGCGGGTCAGCCGAAAAGAGCAGGGCTTCCATTTCTTCTCGGAGGTCCTGGCGTATCCACTGCGGTAAGGGAATGCCAAAACCTTTCTTAGGACGAAATAGCACTTCATCTGGCAAGCGCCCTTTCATAAGCTTTTTGAGTAGGTATTTCGTTTCTTGACCCCGCTGCTTATAGGCACGGGGTAGCCCCGTAAGAAAATCCACTACTTCCCTATCTAAAAAGGGGGCCCGGACCTCCAAGCTATTATACATGCTGGCGCGATCTACCTTGAAGAGGATGTCCTCCTGCAAATAGGTTTTGTAGTAAATCAAAAGCACCTGCGAAAATATCGGCGCATGCGGCGGCAATGTTTGAAGGAAAGGCGCAAGGAAAAAAAGCGGCTCATTCCGAAATAGGGGAGCTACGGCGTTCCAGAGGTCTTTTTGAAGGAGATTAGATAAGTCAGTAGGCAAAAACGAAGCGAGCCAGCGCGTATGCCTTTCCACGGCAGGCCCGGTAAAGCCTTTTAGAAACTGCCGTATCTTAAAATCAAAAGCGATATTGGCGTCGCTGGGCGGAAGGAGCTTTTCGGCCGTACGCATGAGGAGGCGAACGAAACCCCGCGGCACCCAGCTAAGTAAAAACTGATACCGATCGGCAATAAAAGTCGGGTATCCCGCCAAAAGTTCATCCCCCCCATCTCCCCCCAAGGCAACGATCACTTTCCGACGAGTGATCTGGGAAAGGAAGTAAGTAGGAATGATGGAAGCATCCGCAAAGGGTTCGTCCATGCGGGCAAAGACTTCGTCTAAAAGCTCCAGGGTACGCTGCGGAGTAAGGACTTCTTCGTAGTGCTCGGTTCCAAGGAGGGTAGCTACTTTGCGGGCATACGAGCTTTCATCGTAAGACTTTTCAGTAAAGGCAATAGAAAAGGTCTTAATGGGCGTGGAGCTGTGCTTCTGGGCATAATAAGCCACCGTGGAGCTGTCTATACCTCCGCTAAGGAAGACGCCCACGGGCACATCAGCCACGAGACGGAGGCGGGTGGCTTCAGAAAGAAGACTATCCAGCCGCTCAAGCGCCTCCGCAAAAGAAACCGAAAGGGGCTGGTCAAAGGGAGGACGCCAGTAAGGCGCAGGTCCCTCGACAACCACTTTATCCCGGACTACGAGGTAATGCCCACCCTCCAGCTTCCTAAGGCCTTCCGTAAGCGCATACGGCGTCGGGATGTAATCCAAGATCAAATACGCAGCGAGGGCAGGTAGAGATAGAGTCTTAGGGACCGCAGGGTGGAGCCATAGCGCTTTCGGCTCCGAAGCAAAAGCAAAAAACCCGGGCAAGCTAATATAATACAATGGCTTTTTCCCCATGCGATCCCGAGCTAAAAGAAGCTCATTCTCCTGCGCATCATAAAAGGCAAAAGCAAACATTCCCCGCAGACGAGGTAGGGCGGCTTTGCCCCAGGCTATGAGGGCGTACAAAAGAACTTCCGTATCCGAAGTCGTTCGAAAAGTGTAGCCCCGCTTCTGGAGTTCGGCTTTGATTTCCCCAAAATTATAGATCTCGCCATTGAATACGATGGCATATCGATCATCTGGGCTGCGAAAAGGCTGATGACTACGCGGGTCAAGGTCTAAGATACTTAGGCGCGCAAAAGCGAGATGGAGGTCGTTGTGATGCCAGGTACCTTGGTGATCAGGACCGCGATGGTAAAGGATAGAGGCCATCCTCTGCGCGAGCGTGGGATCTCCCATGCCCCAAAAACCTGCAATCCCACACATGAACTACCTGACCTTAGCAATACAGATCAGCGAAGCCCCTGGGACGCGCCCAGGAAGCAGGTAACTTTCCCATACGAAGTAGTACGGAATAAGACTATGAAAAAGCACCCCAAGGCCGGAAGGAGGCGTGTACCGCGTATTCCTTCCCTTCGGCCAGAGGTGCCGCACAAGCCATATAGGAATATACAATGCATGGAAAAAGTATCGCATTAGCATGACTTCGTATCCGCTTTTTCTACTTCTTGGCGCAAAGTAGGCAGATCATAACGCAGATAGTGGCCATAGTAAGTGTCATAATTCGTCCATAGGCTCATACATGCGGGCACGGTAATGTAAAGGTATCGGAGGTTAGGAAAGGCTCGGCGGCACTCAGACAAAAAGGCTACGCGATTCGGCAGATGCTCTATGACATCAAATAAACCGATGCTCCGTATTTCATTTCGGAATTCTTCTGGCAGGGCAAACGCATCTTTTCCGTACTGGATGGGTAAATCCGGCAAAAAAGCCGTCATCTCCTCAGAAAGCTCTACGCCGTAAGTCTGCCACCCTTGTTTTTGAAAGGCATGAAGCATATATCCTCTTCCCGCTCCGATTTCCAAGAGCGGTTCAGCTCGGTAAGCATTGCAGAGGCGTGTGACGATTCGTCCTCTGGCTTGGTGCCAAAAGTTTCTTTCTATCCCATCGGGATAAGAGCAAAGCGCCTGCCGTTTATCAAATGCTGTACGCTCAGGCATAGGTAGCCGATGTGATCTTTTCTCGTATGCGTGCTGGCATCCGCTGCGTAGCTTCGTAATATATCCGTATAAGCAACTCCGCCATAACCCCCATCAGAATCATCACAAACCCCACACTAATAAAAAGCACCGTAAATATAGGCAGAGGCGTCTGGACGAAGTCCTTGATCCCACCCAGCTTGTAATAGAGGGCCCACAGAAAAGTAAGCCCCCCCAGAGCAATAGAAATAAGCCCTACCCCTCCAAAAAACTGCATAGGCCGCTGAAGGTATTTATCTAAAAAGAGAATGACGATAAGGTCTAAGAGAACCGAGACGATGCGCATCATGCCATAATTGCTCTTGCCAAAGCGGCGAGGCTGATACCGAACAGGAATTTCGGCAATACGCCCCCCCTCCCACTTGGCATAAATGGGAATAAAACGATGCATACGCCCATATAGACGAACGGAAGCAATGACGGAACGCCTATACGCCTTGAGAGTACAGCCATAGTCATGCAAGTGCACGCCCGAAAGCCAGCTAATGAGTTTATTGGCCATGATAGAAGGCAGACGGCGGCTAAACCAATGGCCTTTCCAACGCTCTTTTCGCCAGCCGCTTACCACATCATAGCCCTCCTCCATTTTCTCTAAGAGTCGGGGGATGTCCGCAGGATCATTTTCTAAGTCCGCATCCATGAGTACAACCACTTCCCCCTGAGCCTCCTGAATACCTACCCATATCGCCATGGTCTGACCGTAGTTGCGAGCCAGACGAATAGCCTTAATATAATGGTAAGTTTGAACCAGCTCTCGCAAAACAGCCGAAGTCCCGTCCCGCGACCCATCATCTACGAAAATCACCTCATACCTGCCCGAAAAAGTGGAAAGAACCCGATGAAGGGCTTCCATGAGATAAGGCAGGGAACGGCTCTCATTATAAGCGGGAATGACCACCGACAAATCCACGGATGCAAAGGTAACGCCATCCCCCTTTGCTTTGCCGTAGGCCCTATGAAACTCTAAATCTTTGCTCGGTCTCAGATTACCCCCCTACCCGAATCCGACTCACATAGCGGAGCTGACCGTTCCGTCCACGCACCAAACATACCATTGGGAAGTCGCTGGGCATGAGGGAAAAAGTCTTGGGCATTTCCCGTCCCAAATAGTCCCAGCAGGCTATCACCTCCTCCGCCTCACTTTGTGGAGCAAGGGTTAGACTGCTCGCAGGAAGCTGATGAATGGCTACGACCCCATCTAAGTCCGCCGAGAGCCGATCCGGCGTCTGAAAGTGCGTAGCATCCTCCAAGCGCACATACCGAGCCCACTCCAGACCCACTACCGCAAGATCAAATGCGTCTCCACCTGCCTGCGTGAGGTCTTGCCAGTTGATACTGCCGGAGGAACACCCCGTACATCCCGTTGGCGTGCGCCCCGCTAACCCCTCCCCCCTTAAGGAGTCGTAGGGAAATGTGTACCACGCCTCCCCATCCTGCGAGACTTTGACGATCATCCATTCATCAAAAACCTGCCCGCTCCCGTACTGGAAGGCGTTCTCAAAAACGATAAAATCTGGTCCCGGCTTATCTGCGATGGGCGGCTCAAAGGTGAGTACGATATACCCGCCTTTCCCCAGAGACACTACTTGGCAGGGGTCGGCGCAGGGGGTCGTAGGTGTGGCCGTGGTACATATAGGCCCCAGCACATTGTAGGGAAAGTACTCAGGGGCTTGCCCAAAGGTCTGCGAAGTGCCGAAAGCATATTCCCGTACAGCCACCGGCCAAATAGAGGGAGGCGCCAGCGTCAAACAACGGCTCCCACAAGCACAACCTTGCCCCCATAAAAAGCTCAGACCGAGACAGACTGCAACCGCCGCTCCCCCCATAAAAGCTTCTCAAAATAAGGGGTTCGGAAAACACCCGCAGGATCATACCGTTCGCACCGCTCAAGAAAGCTCGGCAGCTCCGGATACACCTGCGCTATGTAAGCCGGAGAGGCCGTATGCATCTTACCCCAATGCGGACGCCCACCATACGCCCAAAATATCTCCTCAACGCCCCTAAAGTACGCCTCATACGGCATCCGATGATACGCATGCACCGCAATAAATACCCTGTCGCCTCCGTACGCAGGACTGAGGGGAATGTTATCCCCTTTCACATAGCGGTACTCTACAGGAAAGCTCACCGCCGGCTGATGTTTGCGAGTCCAGCGATCTATCTCCCGAAGCACTTCAGGCCCCGCCTCCACAGGAACCCCATACTCCATCTCCCGAAAGCGTACCCACCGCGCCGTCGCAAAAACCTTATACGAGCGATCTATCCGAACCTCCTCCCCCATATTCGCCCCAGCAAACCGACACAGCGCCGCCGACCAAGAAGGACGGTACTGCGCAACCTTATTCAACACCCAAAAAGCCCCATTCTCCCATACCCCATCCATAATCCATCGCTTCAAAAAAGAAGTATAACCCGGCACCTCGCTTTTTTGCGTGAGTTTTAAGCCCACCTTATCGCTGTAAGGAAACCAGAAAAATTCCACATGACGGTGGGTATCCAAATAGAGCTGGAGGTTCTCCAAAGCCTCGGCCAGCGGAATAACCCGCTTTTCCAGCCTTAGGTAGTACGCTTTTTCTACCTTAAGGGTTACCTGCGTGATAATCCCAAGAAGTCCCAACGACACCTGTATATACCTAAACAAATCGGCATCTGTATCTGCATAAATATCGTGAGTTTGCCCTTGTCCATCAATGAAACGATAATGAACGGCCTGCGTAGCGAGAATGCCGAAGTTTTTGCCTGTTCCGTGTGTCCCAGTGGAAAAAGCACCAGCGATGGACTGGCGGTCAATATCTCCTTGGTTAGCCAGTGCATAACCCGCCTTCCAAAGGGCTGGCGTAGCTTGATAGAGACGAGTACCTGCCCACAAAGTAACCTCTTCCCGATTGGGTTGGACCGAAATAAGCCCCCGAAGCTTATCCAGGCTAACCAAATAGCCTGAGGTTTCTATGAGCGGCGTCCAGGAGTGCCCGGCCCCCATCACCCGTATGGATTGCCTCTCCTCAGAAGCCCGCTGCACCAACGCCGCTATATCCACCTCCCGCCGAGGCTTTACATACGCCCGCGGCGAAAACGCCACCGTCCGCCCCCAGTTCCTAATGCGGCTCATATCTCAAAGGTAAGTGAAATCCCTATCCGCCGAAGCACCTCCCAGTAAGCCGGAAAAGACTTGCCCACCACCTCCGCCTGATGAATATAGGTCGGTGCCTCAGCGCGGGTAGCTAAGATACTCAGAGCCATAGCGACCCGATGGTCCCCATGAGAAGAAAAATGCACAGGCGCCCGAACGAGATTCTTTACAGGGAAAATCCGACAGATGTCGCCCTCCCACTCCAAGTGAGCCCCGATTTTAGATAACTCTCTTTGCATGGCCGAGAGGCGATTGGATTCCTTGTAGGGGAGGGTGCGAATTCCCCAGATAGCCCAGGGTTCTGACGAGAAAGCAGCCAAGGCGGCCAAGGTTGGAAAGGTATCTGGAACGGCTGAAATATCTCCCTCCCAGCCTCTGAGCGGCTCACCCTTTGAAGTGAGCCGCAAACCCACCGCCATAGCCTCCACTTCCAAAGGCCAGCCCCCCTCCACCCAGAAAGTTCGCTCAGGCTGTTCACTCGTAAGAGACAGGGGCAGGTCCAACTTGGCCAGCGTCCCCATCGCCCAACCCCAAAAATATCCTGCACCGCTCCAGTCCGCCTCACCCGCATAAAAGTGTGGATTTTCCGAAGGCGACTTTTTAGCCGCTAATACCCAATGTCCCGGCCTCACCTGCGCCCAGAAGTAGCCCGCCTTCTGTAAAACCCCATGGGTGAGGCGCTCCACATAGCTTAGCGTAGCAGGATGCCCAGAAGTCTCTACCACTTCACTACCTATCTCAAGGCGCGACGCCATCAGAAAAAGCGCCGATAAAAACTGTCCGCTCTGACTGGCATCTACCCGAAAAATAGAGGGCTTCCATTCAGGATTGCCTGTTATTTGCAACCGCCCTCCTATTGCCTCAATATGGGCCCCAGCTTCGCGTAGAGCTTCTATGAGGGGCTGCGCAGGCCGCTGGGCCAACCGCTCACCTAAATAAAGCTCAGCCTTTCCCGGCAGCGTAACCAACCACGGCAAAGCAAATCGAAGGGTCGTTCCCCCCTCCCCTACTTCCAGACGAGGCGGCAAAACCACATTCCCCGCCTCAAACCGCCAGGCCGCTCCCGTGTTCTCTACCCTATAACCACAGTTCGTAGCTATTTGAATAAGTCTCTGCGTATCGTCCGCCTCAGAGAGACCTTCTATGGTGAATGGCGCGCCAGAATGAAGACCTATGAGAATTTGCCGAGCGGAGACGCTCTTGCTATAAGGTAGAGCTACAAAACCCGCTAAGGGCTTTCGAACCGGCTCAAGGCGCACTACCATATCGCCTCCGATACCACTGCACCGCTTCTTTGAGTTGCTTCATCTCCACTTCCACGGCCGGAAGGGCATCCCCTATTTCCCGAAGAAGCGGTAAAAGCCGCCTACCTGCTCGAAACTTTTTGTCCTGAGCCAAAAGCTTTTCCCATACCGCCCAAGTAAACGGTGGAAGCGGCCGAAGGTAGCCCCGACGCCCTAACCACTCTATTACCGCCTCCAATGACGACTCCGACAAGTACCCCGTGCGATGACTGAGATAGGCTTCCTGTGCCAGCCCTACCGCCACCGCCTCCCCATGCAATAAGGGACTGGCCGTACCCGCCGCAAGGCTCTCCCATACATGTCCCAGCGTATGCCCCAGATTAAGCACATATCGAAGCTGCTTCTCCTCCAAGGGATCCGCCTCCACAATCCGAACCTTCACGCTTACCGCCTCAGCCAGAAGCGCATGCGAAGGAGTCGCCTCCACCGAAACCCCCTGAATCTCATCCCACAAAGCCCCACCCGCAAGCAAACTATGCTTGAAAACCTCTATCCACCCACTTCTTAGCTCGGCAGGCGGCAGGCTCTCCAAAAAGCCCGGCCATACCCAGATAGCCTCCGGCTGCGCATACACCCCAATAAGATTCTTGCCCCGACGAAAATTGAGCGCGGTTTTGCCTCCAATCGCCGCATCTACC
>Ga0197142_1002933_pt1 | contig 14625 bp, 9 predicted proteins | sample GBS60_MetaG_FD_148614 | JGI IMG/M metagenome (GOLD analysis project Ga0197142, IMG submission 148614) | Sediment microbial communities from Great Boiling Springs, Gerlach, Nevada, United States - GBS 60_MetaG | ecosystem: Environmental > Aquatic > Thermal springs > Hot (42-90C) > Sediment... | reverse complement strand
CGTGAGGGTGCCAGAAACACCCGCGTGAAAGATCGAGAACGTAGGAACGCGCGTGTCGATCTCGGAGAGGCGGAACTCGCGGAAGCAATTGAAGTCACGGAAGCTCGTGGAGAACCGCTGCTCGAATTCATTGAACACGAGAAATTGCACCGGAATCGACGTCGGCCGCTGGGTAAGAAAATCCTGCGTGCAGGGCACGAGCGTCAGCGTCGTCGCGATATTTTGTTGAGCCACAGGGTCCACCGCGCCATCGAAGAAGTGATCCAAGATGAGCACGTTCGGGCAGCCGACGTACTCCGCACCGTTTCCCCCAAGGATGAGCACATTGTCTCGGTTGTTTCGTCCCGCCAACGCCGGGATCCCAATTGCGTTATACGCCCGCACATCGAAGAAGTTCCTATTATTTGCCACGTCCGACCGTACGATGAGCGCCTCGCCCTTCAGCGCATTGTCTTCGATTGGCACATCGTTCTGATCAACGGCGATGCACTTGAGCTCCCCGACAAAGGGATCTTCTTGTACGGCTGGTACCCGGCTTTCCAAATTGTTCGTCGGACTTGGCCTCCCGGCACCGGTGATGGGGAAACATGGTAAGTTCGGGTCCGTGGTATCCGTACACAGCGTCGCTCCCATGGACGCAAGCCATGCCACAGGCTGCCGGGCGGTGAGCTGAACGATAAAGTCCGTCTCCTGCCAACCAGGCACGCACACAGAATTTGCGGGGCATCGCTCGTCCCGCGGCAGCAGTGTTGGGTCACAGATGATCCCCGGCGCATTAAAACAGTGGCCGTTTGCGTTGACCCAGAAGCACTGCATCCGCACCGGTTTGTTGAGCGTGTTGCTGATTCGGATCAGGGTATCCAACCGCCCGCGCCCTGCATTATTGTTCGTATCGACCACGACTTTCGGAAACACCAAGATGGCAGCAGCTCGGTCGGACCCCACTTGCTGCGCGTGCACCACCCCCGCAGCAACGAACAACGACAGGCAAGCTAGGCCAAGCAGTCGCGGGCTCATGGCGCCACCTCAGGAATGGTAATGACGTCGCCTCCGGGCCGCACTCCTTCTACGTGAAGATTGAGCGCAGCACGGGAAAGCACCCCCCGCCCATCGTTGTAAAACTCCTCGGAAACCCCGAGAAACCCAGGCTGCTCTATTCCACCAGGCGTCATCCTCGTCTGGGCAAAGCGTGTCCCGAGAAAGCTTGCATCGAAAATCCGCCCCACTTCGGCCAGACGAAAGTTCGACCAGCACGTGACAGTCGTGCTAGCGGAAAATAAATTCTCGAATTCGTTCGTCACGCGGAACTGAACCACAACGCTGCCGGGAACCTGGTTCTCGAAATCCTGCGTGCAGGGAACCAGGGTCACCTCGGTTTCCACCCGCGAGTTGGGAATATCGTTCGCTGGCAGCGCTGGCATCGTGGCCCGCTCGCCAAAATGGTTCACGATCACTGTATCGGGGCACCCATTGTACTCTGCACCGGCTGGGCAGCCCGGGCGCGGACCACCACCGATACACAACGTCAGATCACCATTGTTCGAGTTCGTGTCGGTATTAAGGCCCGCGATCCCAATTGCATTGTACTTACTTACTTCGCCTTGGCGCATCGTCACTCCATTTACGGTCGCGGAGCGTGGGGTGACCAGTGTTGCCTCGCCCTTCAAGCGGTTCCCATTCAAAGGTGCACCTGCAGAGTCGACCTCGATGCATACGAGTTGGCCCTGAAAATTCGGGGGCACTGCCGGGATGGCTCCAGGATCGAAACCCGCGTTTGGACAACTAAACACGGGCGGCACTCTGCTGCACGAAGGATCGGTCGGGTCCACCCGTCGACCTTGCCCCACTACCCAGTACGTGGGCTGTTGTTTGGTAAGCACCAAATCAAAATCCACTTCCTGCCACTGCGGCGGGTTGAACGGGCCTGGAGGCTGCCTCGGATCAAGCGGGGCAGCGTTGACGTAAAAGCAGTGGGCGAACGCCAGGGAGTTAGAGGTGTTGGAAATCTGAATGATCGTTTCCACGGGGAAGCCGCGGGTCAGCAAGCCATCGTGGTCGGAAATCACCTTCGGGAAGATGATAATGGAACTACCGCGCTCGACACTCACGTCCGCACGGCCCGGGAAAGCGAGCAGCCCTGAAGCCACCCAGGTGACGATGGCGCATCGAACCACCCAACGGCTCAGTCTACCCTTCACTCCCCGTTCCTCCGTCGCGTCCCCCTGTCGCCAAGGCTTGCCCAACGGCGCTGTCCTCTTCGTCCACACCACCCTCATCCCGGCCCCGGCCTTATAATCGCATCGCGCTCGCGTGTCAATTCAAATTACGCGAAAAGCTCAGTCGACCGGTGTCAGCCAATCTCGATACTCTTGGATCTCGCCGCACACGACAGCTCGAAAGCGCTCCTGCAGCGCGCGAGTCACTCGGCCCGGGCTGCCTTCACCAATCATGCGGCCATCGATTTCCCGCACCGGGGTCACCTCCGCTGCCGTGCCGGTCATGAACACCTCGTCTGCAATGTATGTTTCGTCCCGCGTAAAACGTTCCTCGCGCCACGGGACCCCCATCGACTCGAGCAGCGTGAGCACGGAGGCTCGGGTGATCCCCTCGAGCACCGATGTCAGAGGTGGGGTTTTCACCACACCGTTGCGAACGATGAATAAGTTTTCTCCACTGCACTCCGCAACGTACCCGTCGGTGTCCAGCATCATTGCTTCATCAAAGCCAGCCTGACGTGCCTCTACCGCCGCCAAGATCGAGTTCACATAATTCCCCACGGCCTTGGCTTTGGTCATGAACGTGTTCACGTGCATCCTTTGGAAGGAAGACGTACGTAGACGCACGCCACGCTGCACCCCTTCCTCTCCCAGATAGGCCCCCCACGGCCAAGCCGCGATCGCGACGCGCACCGGATTGTGCACCGCGGCGAGGCCCATTTCTCCGTCGCCGAGGAACACGAGCGGGCGCAAATAGCCGGACCGCAAGCCATTGACTTTGATGGTCTCCACGCACGCAGTTTCGATGACCGTTTGGGGAAAAGGGATTTTGATTCCCAAAATGTGCGCAGAATCGAACAGGCGGCGGATGTGCTCTTTCAAGCGAAAAATGTTCGAGCGGCCATTTTTGTCCTCGTAGCAACGAATCCCTTCGAAGACGCCCAACCCGTAGTGCAAAGTGTGGGTGAGAACATGTACCTGGGCGCGCTCCCAGGGAACGAACTGGCCGTCGAGCCAAATTTGCTCGGTTTTTTCCACCAACCGCTCCTCGTGCGCCGCTTGGCTAGCTCAGCGCCTCCATGCAGTCAACGAAACTTCCAATCCTGTGGAATCAACCGGAGCGACAGTGCACCTGACCGCTTTCTGCCCGATCGAACCAATACTCGTACAAACGCCGAATCCGCTCCCGCCGCTCGCCGTATTCTTGCCAAAGCGCTTGTGCTGCTTCTTGAGCCTCGCCCCGAAAACCCATGCGGCGGGCCACTACAACCAAGTCCACATCGTGCCGTTCCAAGTCTTCTACCGGCCGGTCGTGCAAAAGCCGCAACGTTTGCTCTAGCCGGCGGAGGAATCGGTATCCGGACATCAGCACCTCTGCATCCTCCTTCGGCAACACTCCGGCTTCGGCGAGCGCGTCTAACGCAGCCATGGTGGCACGTTGGCGCAACACCGGCATCGTCGAACCGCAGTAAAGCTGAAGCATCTGCACAAGGAACTCGATGTCGACCAGGCCTCCTCTTCCCGTTTTGATGTTCACATGAGTTGCCCCTTCCCGTGCCAACTCACGCTCCATCCGCCCGCGCAGACGGCGAATCTCCCGCACTTCTTCCCTGCTCAGCGGCGCACGATACACGAAGGCATCCACCACTCGAGCGACTTCGTGCCCAAGGGTATCGTCTCCAGCCACCACTCGCGCCTTGATGAGAGCTTGGCGCTCCCACACTTGTGCGCTTTGCTCGTGGTAGTGGCGGAACGCTGCCAGCGAAGACACTAGCGGCCCCGAATGGCCGGAGGGTCGGAGCCGCGTGTCGATCCGATACACGATCCCCTCCTTCGTCGGTACCTGCAACACGGTGATCAACCGTTGCGCGAGCCACGTGAACGCCTCGTGAGGAGTCACCGCGCCAGGCTCAGCTTCGCCACCGTCGTACACGAAAATCAAATCCAAGTCCGAGTTGAAGTTCAGTTCTGCCGCACCCAGTTTTCCCAAGCCGAGGACCACGAGCCGGCCAGGCAGCCTCGGCAGTTCGAAGCGCTTTAGGGTTTGCTGGACGGCCAAATCCACAGCAGCTTGCAAACACGCTTCGGCTAACTGCGTGAGCTCCTCCGCCACTTCTTCGTCGGCCAGCAGGTCCTGCACGCAGTTGATGCCGATGCGCAAAAATTCCTGATTGCGAAAGCGTCGCAGCGCGTCGAGCTTTCCCTCGAAATCTTCCGCGGCGTCGAGTGCACTCGCGAGTTCCGCGGCCAATTCATCCTTGGCTTTCCGGATCCGGACGAGATCCGCACGCACGAGAGAATCCAGCAGCTCCGGGTGGCGAATGAACTGGTTTGCCAGGTACTGACTGGTGGCGAATAGTTGTACGAGCATGCGCATCGTGCCCGGGTTTTCTCGCAACAGCATGAGAAAACTCGTGCGTGCACCGACCGCGGAAACGAAGCTGGCCATGTTTTGCAGTGCGAGGTCGGGGTGTGGAGCCTCGCGCATGGCCGCCAACATCGCAGGCAGAATCTCGAACAACACCTGCCTTCGACGAGGACTCGAGGGTGCGTGGGCTGGGCCGTCACGCAATAGCAGCAGGTGTTCGTAACACTGCGCGGGGTCGTGAAAGCCCAACGAAGCCAGAAGGGTCAGAGCTGCCTCCCGGTCGCCTAAGCCAGCAAGAATTTTTTGTTCCGTGTCGTCTCCCTGGGCACGTCGCTCGGCCGCAGGTTGGAAAAAGAGTTTCTCGAAGGCGCCCCGCACAGCGCTCGTGTGCCGGGACAAATCCAACCAAAACTGCTGGCGTGTTTGTTCGCCCCGGTAACCCACGCGCCGCGCCAAGGTTTCCTGTTCGCGTTCCTCGCGAGGAATGGCGTGGGTTTGGCGCTGCGCCACCAACTGAATTTTGTGCTCCACGTTTCTGAGAAAGCGGTACGCTTCCGCCAGACTCGCAGCATCCTGTTCCGGAAGATACCGATAGCGCGCCAACCGATCGAGAGCTTCCAAGGTAGGGCGGCAGCGTACACGTTCGTCCCGCCCGCCGTGCACGAGCTGCATCGTTTGCACGATAAACTCGATTTCCCGAATACCGCCGCGTCCGAGCTTCACGTTCCACTCGTTGGATTTCCTGGCCAGGTGCCCCTCGATTTGCGCCTTCATGCGCTGCATGTCCTCGAGCGTGCCGTAATCCAAGTAGCGGCGGAAGACGAACGGCCGAACCTCCTGCAAAAAGCGCTCGCCTAGCTCGAGCGTTCCAGCAATCGGTCGTGCTTTGAGCAGCGCAGTGCGCTCCCAAGTTTGGCCATAGGACTCGTAGTAGAGCAATGCATTGGATACGGAATTGACGATCGGGCCGTTGATGCCATCCGGTCGCAAACGCAAGTCGACACGGAACACAAATCCGCGCTCCGTCACCTCTTGCAAGGCGCGGGTCAACAACTCCGCCACCCGCGTGAAGTATGCTCGAGGAGGGAGCGCCCCTCCAGGGCCACCGGAACTCTGCCCCTCGTCCGATTCGTACAAGTACACAAGGTCGATGTCAGAACTGAAGTTCAGTTCTCCACCGCCGAGCTTTCCCATCCCCAGAACAACGAATCCAGCGCGTGTACCACCGGCATGGTTCAGCTCGCCATAACTTGTCGTGACCTGTTGGCGAGCCCAACGATACGCGCATTCGACCGCACCGGCAGCAAGCTCGCTCAATTCCGACCACGTGGCGTCGACCGAGTACGCTCCAATTAAATCGTGGAGCCCAATTCGCAGGTACTCGCGGTGGCGATAGTGGCGCAGTGCGTCGGCGAAGCGCGACCAATCCAGGGCGATGAGGTCTTGCAAGTGCTCGAGGTGGCCAGCGGCACTTGTGGGCTGGCCTTCCAACGCAGCGGAAAACGCTTGTGGCCAATCGGCGCCTTGAGACACCAACCAATTAGCTAACGACTGGCTTCCGCCAAGAAGGGTCACTAGATGTCGCCACCATCCCGTCGGCCAATTCAGCCCTCGAGCTGGCGCTTCGCACTCTGCCAACCGTTCCAAGTTCGTGAGGGCGAGAAGCGGGTCCGGGGCCTCAGCAAGCACCGCCGGCAAGGTGGCAACCACGTCGGCAGGCAGCCACCGTTGCGCTCTCGAATCCAGAAAGGTTACAAGCCGGGCACGCTCGACGCCAAAGCGCAGCAACACGCCCGCGGCCTGGTCCCAGCTCTGCCCCCACGGTTCAGTCGTCGCCTTCACCCGTAGAAACCACTTCGACGCCGAGATCGGCAAGAGCGGTCAGTACCGGTTCGAGATCGTCCGTTGCAAGTCGCAACACGAGACTTCGCCAGCCATCTTGTTCCCGGGCGGACACCACGCTGACGATGTTGACCCCCAGGCTACCTATGCATTGCACTGCCGGAGCCAAGGCACCGGGGCGGTCGGGAAGCCGGATCTCGATCCGGCGGGCGCCCGAGCCTACCCCCATCACCTCCAGAAAAACGGACAGAATATCCGCAGCCGTAAGAATGCCCACGACATGCTCTTCCTCGTCCACGACAGGCAGTGCCCCGATCTTGTTTGCCAGCATTAGGCTGGCAGCGTTTTCGATGGTCGTTCGCGGCGTCACCGCGATGACGTTCCCGCTCATGACCTCCGCAACCGGCATGGCATCTGGAGGTACCTTTGCAGCGGAGGGCCAGTTCAAGTCACTGCGCGCAACAATTCCAATCAAGCGCGCGTGCTCGATCACGGGCAAATGGCGAATATCATGATCCTGCATCAGCTTGCGCGCCTGCGACACAGTGGCGTGGGGCTCCACCGTGATCACGGGTGAGGTCATGTGCTCTCCGACCAGCATCGCCGCTCCTTTCCGAGCGTTGCCCGCTCAGTTGCTTGCTACGGCCACGATGGGAGCGATATCCGTGGCGCGGGTAAGCCCGTGACGCGCCATCCATTCGTCCAAATCGTGCAGGGCGCGGCGGGCCAGCCGCTCGCGTTTTTCGCGCCCGCGCTCGCGGCCCGGCAAAGGAGGAAATAGACCGTAGTTTGCATTCATGGGTTGAAAGTCCTTGCGACGCGGGTCGGTCACGTACGCGAGCAAAGCACCGAGCGCGGTCGTCGGCGGAGGCACCACGCAAGGCTCGCCAGCAAGCATCCGCGCAATGTTCAGTCCTGCCAACAAACCCGTGGCCGCCGACTCCACGTACCCCTCCACACCAATGAGTTGTCCGGCGATAAACGTGCTCGGCCGGCGGCGCAAACTCAATGTGGGCTCCAACACGCGGGGCGAATTGATAAAGGTATTCCGGTGCAAACTACCGAGTCGAACGAACTCTGCCTTTTCGAGCCCCGGGATCATGCGAAACACGCGCCGCTGTTCCGGATATGTCATTTTGGTCTGGAAGCCAACCATGTTGTACAGCGTGGCGGCTGCGTTGTCTTGGCGAAGCTGCACCACCGCATAGGGCCGCTCCCCGGTGCGGGGGTCGATTAACCCGACGGGTCGCATCGGGCCAAACGCGAGTGTGTCGCGACCGCGTCGAGCCATTTCCTCGATGGGCATGCAGCCCTCGAAATAAATGCAGCGCTCGAAATCGCGCACGGGCACTTTCTCTGCCGCCAGCAGGGCGTCGACAAAGGCGTAGTACTCGTCGCGGGTCATCGGGCAATTCAGGTAATCCTCTCCACCTTTCCCGTAGCGCGAGGCGGCAAACACCACGGAACGGTTGATCGAATCCGCCGTCACGATGGGCGCAATCGCATCGTAAAAGTACAAGTACTTCTGGCCGAGTAACTCTTGCAGGGCGTACGAAAGGGCTGGCGAGGTCAGGGGCCCAGTGGCGATCAAACACAGCCCTTCGGGGATGTCCCGGAGCTCCTCACGCACCAATGTGATTTCCGGGCACTCGGCGATCGCGCGTGTAACCGCTTCTGCAAATAGATCCCGGTCCACCGCCAAAGCCGCACCAGCCGGCACGCTCGTCCGATCTGCAGCGGCCAGCACCAGCGACCCCAATCGCCGCATTTCTTCTTTCAGCAACCCCACGGCCGCATCGAGACTCGCGCTGCGGAAAGAGTTCGAGCACACAAGTTCGGCAAGCCGGTCCGTGCGGTGGGCTTCGGTTTGGCGTTGCGGGCGCATTTCGTAGAGGAGCACGGGAATACCTCGGCGCGCCAACTGCCACGCAGCTTCGGACCCGGCCAAACCACCCCCGACGACAATCACAGGTTCACGGGTAGAGTGCACCGACATGGACACCTCTCTTCGCGAAATCGTTTGTACCCCAACTGCGGCCTCGCGCAATGCTCAATGGAGCGGTTCCGGCGATGTGCCGTTATGGCGCCTCGTCCACAGCCTCCGCAACGATTTCGCTATACTTGCAGCCTTCCGCCAAGCAACTGCGCACCGTTCCAGAGCGCTTGGTGGTTTTTTCCACAACAAACGGGGCACCGCACTCCGGGCAAGGCTCCGGGACAGGTCGCTGCCAAGTTGCAAAGCGACACGTAGGATAGCGATTGCAGCTGAAAAAGGTCTTCCCGGTACGTGTACGTTTCTCGAGGAGCTTGCCTTCTTTGCAATCGGGGCAGTGCACGCCAGTTTCCTTCGGCCGATCGAAAGGGAGAACGGTTTTGCATTCCGGGTATGCCGAGCACCCTAAAAATTTCCCGTACCGCCCGAAACGCACTTCCATCGGCCGACCGCACTTGGGGCACTTCTCGTCCGTGGTTTCGCGTTCCACGATCCGAATGGCGCCACTCTCGTCGCGTACGAAGTTTCGAGTTGTCCGGCACTCTGGATACCGCCCGCATGCCAAATATTCTCCCGTTCGGCCCCAACGAAGAACCATTGTTTCGCCGCACGCGGGGCACGGAATGTCCGTTGGTTGGCCGGCCTTGACATCCCGCATGCGCTCTTTGGCATGTTCGAGATCCCGCTTGAACGGTTCATAAAAACGCCGCAAGGCTTCGGTCCACCGCTCCTTCCCCTCTTCGATCTTATCGAGCTCCTCTTCCATGCCAGCAGTGAACTCTACGTTCACAATGTCTGGAAACGCGTCGACCAACAGGTCCGTGACCAAGATCCCCAACTCCGTTGGGCGGAGCCGTTTCGAACTATCTTCGACGACGTACTCTCGGTTCAAGATCGTCCCCACGATTGTTGCGTACGTCGAAGGTCTGCCAATGCCCTTCTCTTCGAGTTCTTTGACAAGGGTTGCTTGCGTAAAACGCGGAGGGGGTTGGGTGAAGTGCTGTTTGGGAATGATTTCGTGCAATCGCAGCAGCTCACCTTCAGCAAGTGGTGGAAGCTGGCCTTCTTTCAGTTCGCCCTCCGCTTCCCCTTCGTCTCCCTGGCCGGCAGTGCGACCATCGTCGTCGCGCCCTTCGGTATAGACACGACTAAAACCGTCGAACTTGAGGATCTGCCCACTGGCGCGGAAGATGGTGTGCCCCGCGGCAATGTCCACCGTAGTCGTGTCGTAAACGGCCGGGACCATTTGGCTAGACAGGAAACGGTCCCAAATGAGTTTGTACAACTGAAACTCTTCCTTACTGAGGAAAGGCTCTACGCGCTCTGGTGGGTACTCCAACGACGTTGGGCGGATCGCTTCGTGAGCGTCCTGCGCACCTTTTTTGCTTGGGTACACTGGCGGCTGCGGAGGCAAGTATTGTTCCCCGAACTTCGCTGCAATCAGCCGCCGGGCTTCTTGTTGTGCCTCGGAAGACACTCGGGTGGAATCCGTGCGCATATACGTGATGAGGCCTACCATCCCCTCAGAACCGAGCTCGATCCCCTCGTAGAGCCGCTGTGCGATCCGCATCGTTCGCGGGGGCGAATACCCAAGCTTGCGTGCGGCCTCTTGCTGTAACCGCGACGTCGTAAACGGTGGAGCTGGAAAGCGCCGCCGCTCTTTCCTTTCGACTTTGGCAACCCGCCACTCCACAGCCCGAAGAGCTTCCATCAGCTCTCGGGCTGCCTGTTCGTTTTCCAACCGGAAGGTTTCAGGGTCGAGTTTACGGTCGCCAATCTTGAAGAGTCGCGCAAAAAATTGCGGTGGCTCCTTGCCCTCTAGGCGAGCGGTCAAACTCCAGTACTCTTTCGGCTGGAACCTTTGGATCTCCCGCTCGCGTTCCACGATCAGGCGCACAGCCACCGATTGTACGCGCCCAGCGGAGAGCCCGCGTCGAACTTTTTCCCACAACAAGGGGCTGATTTGGTAACCCACCAAACGGTCGAGAATGCGCCGCGCTTGCTGAGCCTCGAACAAGTTGCGGTCCAAGTCGCGAGGATTCTTCAAGGCCTCGAGCACCGCTCGCTTAGTAATTTCGTGAAACAGCACCCTCCGCACACGGTCTCGGTCTACATCCAGGCTTTCCGCGATATGCCACGCAATCGCTTCACCTTCGCGATCGGGGTCTGGGGCCAGAAAAATATAGTCTTTTCCCTGCGCAGCCTTTCGCAGCTCACTGATGACCTTTTTCTTGCCGTGAATGACCTCGTACTCTGGCTCGAAACCCTTCTCGATGTTCACCCCAAGCTTACTTTTGGGCAAATCCTTGACGTGGCCAACGCTAGCCTTCACTTGGTAGTCGCGGCCCAAATATTTCTGGAGCGTCTTTGCTTTCGTGGGCGACTCAACGATTACGAGGTTTTTCGCCATAACCGCTAACTGATAGCCAGCGAGGGTTGGTCGTCAACCAGAAGGTTGCGTTGTCAGCGCGAAGCACTTGCCGGGAAGCTGTTGCACCACTCCCTGCAGCTCAAGGTCCAGCAGGGTCGACAGCACCTGAGTCGCCGGCTGCCCGCTCCGCGCGATCAGTTCGTCGATATGCAGAGGCGCGGCGCGCAGGAGTTCGACTAGTGGCTCGGCCTGCAAAGGCAGCTCAAACTGCCGTGGGGCTGGCCCTCGTCTTGTCACCAGTTGGGGAGCGATTTCTTCGATCACGTCGAGAGCAGATTCGGTCAGCTTGGCACCGTTCCGAATGAGTCGGTGCGTTCCTCGTGACCGCTCGCCGACGGGTCCGGGCACAGCGAACACCTCTCGCCCCTGCTCGGCAGCGAGATGTGCGGTAATCAACGAGCCGCTTTTCTCCGCAGCTTCCACCACGACAGTACCGCGGGTGATCCCGCTAATGATCCGATTCCGGGTGGGGAAATTTTCTGCGTCGGGCTGAGCCCCCATCGCCAGCTCGGTCAACAGCGCCCCTTGGGTAGCCACGCGCTGCGCGAGAGCCTTGTGCTCTGGCGGGTACAAGACGTCCAAGCCCGAGCCCAACACGGCGATCGTGCGACCGCCCTCCTTTAGTGCCGCCCAATGGGCGGCAGCATCGATGCCACGGGCAAGCCCACTGACGATGGTGAGACCAAATTGCACGAGCCCAGTGGACAGCTCGCGCGCCATGCGGAGACCGTAGCTCGTCGGGTGTCGCGAGCCCACCACAGCAACCGACAAGACATCTGCCGGGTGCAAGTTCCCCATCATGTACAGAAACGGGGGTGGGTCGTGAATTTGTCGTAGCAAAGGCGGGTAATGTACATCGTTCCACGTCACCAAAACGGCTCCAGCTCTCTCGGCACGCACCAGTTCCCGATCGATCGCGGCCCATCCGTCGAATTGCCGAATTGCCTTGGCCAGTTCCGGTTTGAGCCCAGCGCATTCCAGGTCGCCCTGGCCGGCACTGAACACAGCCCGCGGCTCTCCAAACACGCGCAGCAGAGAATGGTACACCACGGGACCCACACCGTGCACCGAACGCAACGCAATCCACCATCGCCACTCTTCGGGGCCGCGTTGCACGGGGGTGCTCACGTTGGCTGCTCCTGCACGGGCGTTCACCCGTTACGCCACGGGACGATCCAGCGAGCGGTATTGCACCGCTTCGGCAATGTGGACCGACCGGACTTCGTCTACACCTTCCAGGTCCGCAATGGTGCGCGCCACTTTGAGCACGCGGGTGTATGCCCGCGCGCTGAGGCCCAGACGCATCATCGCAGTTTCGAGAAGCTTCTCGCTTTGCGGGTCGAGACGGCAAAAACGCGCAAGGTCCCGCGCGGTCATCTGCGCGTTGCAAAAGATCTTTCGCCCGCGGAAACGATCGAGCTGCCGGGCGCGGGCCTGATCGACTCGAGCACGAACCGCGGCCGAACTTTCTCCACTCGTATTGCCAGCCAAATCGCGAAACTGAACCGCCGGCACCTCGATGTGGATGTCGATGCGGTCCAGAAGAGGCCCAGAAATCCGGGAACGATACCGCTCGATTTGCACCGGAGAGCACGTGCAATCCTTCTGCGGGTCCCCCAGAAAACCGCAGGGGCAGGGGTTCATGGCTGCCACTAGCATGCAACGAGCAGGATAGGTAATGGAGGCAAGAGCACGAGCAATGGTAATGCGTTGCTCCTCGAGTGGCTGGCGCAAGACTTCAAGGACGTTCTTGCGGAACTCTGGCAGCTCGTCGAGGAACAGCACTCCATTGTGGGCCAAACTCACTTCTCCCGGCTTGGGAATCGAGCCGCCGCCTATCAGTCCGGCATCGCTGATGGTGTGATGCGGAGCGCGAAATGGGCGTGTGGTAATGAGGGCGCGGCCGTCCATGAGCCCAACCACACTGTGCACGCGCGAGGTCTCCAACGCCTCGGCTAACGTCAGGGGCGGCAAAATGGTGGGGATACGCTTGGCGAGCATCGTTTTTCCGGACCCAGGCGGACCCACCATGAGCACGTTGTGTCCTCCAGCAGCCGCCACTTCGAGCGCCCTCTTGACGTGCTGTTGGCCACGGACCTCGCTGAAGTCCACTTCATGGCCGTGGGCCTGCTGGAAAAGCGCCTGCACATCGACCCGTACAGGCGCGATGTCGAGCTGCCCCAACAAAAACCCGACGGTTTCCACGAAGCTCGTCACGGGGATCGCATCAATTCCATCAACGACCGCCGCCTCCGGAGCATTCTCCGCCGGTAGCAGCACCCCCCGCAGCCCGTACCGGCGAGCTGCGGCCGCAATTGGTAACGCGCCACGCACGCGTTTGACCCGCCCGTCCAGCGACAATTCTCCAAGCAGCATGTATTGCCCGAGACGCTCGGTTTGCACCAATCCCTGATTCGCGAGGATCCCCACCGCAATGGGAAGGTCGTAGGCCGATCCTTCCTTCTTCACGTCCGCCGGGGCCAAGTTGATCACCACCCGTGAACCGGGCAAGCGAAATCCACTGTTTTTCACCGCCGCGCGCACGCGCTCTTTGCTCTCCCGCACTGGCCCCTCGGCGAGACCCACAATGTCCAACCGAGGCAACCCCGGAAGGAAGTCCACCTCGACTTCCACCAGTAATGCATCGATGCCGTGGACCGCACCAGAGAGCACGCGGGAGGACATGTTTTTTCAAGTGCCACAAAGATTACTCGACCGTCAAGTGTGTAAAGTTACTCCCGAGAGGCTAGCTTCATGGAAGGATTGCGGGGTGGCAACCTGGAATCGTGTTCTTCTCTTGACTTGGCCAAGCGCTTGGCCGTAAGCGAGTTCACGTTTGTTCGGAGCCCGGTGCTTGGAGGTGGGATGTGAAACGTTTGGGCGTTTGGCTCGCGGCAACGCTGTTCGGGGTCGGCGCGCTCGCGGGTGCCAGGGAGGCAGTTGCAGTCAGCCTCGATCGCGAGGATACCATAAAGCTCGGGGTCCGCACCTATGTGAATGCTCGCGTTGGTACGGAAAACACGCACAACGGCGTGCCCAATCGAGTGGGTAGTCGCATTCTCCCCTCCACCTCCGGCACGTTCCCGTTCTCCGCCGCAGGGCACTTGCGGCAAAACCGGTTTTTCATCGAAGCTGAGTTCGACCACCGCATCGATCGGCTGATTCAAGAAGGCGTCGGACCACTCTCTCTCCTCCAGGGTTTGCCCTTTCGACTGCGCAATGCGGGCTACCATCTCACGTATCGAGGCGAATTCGACGGGATTTACGACTGGGGTCCGCGCGAGTATTCGACGGCTGATTTCTTCGAGCCCCTCCTACGTTTGCCCATTGCGGCGCTGAATCAAACTGCGCCCGACATTGCTGCCGCTCGCCGCCATTTGCGCAAAGTAGCCTCTCATCGGGAACGGCTTTTTCAAGCCTATTTGGAAGCTTCAACGGGCCGCGTCTTCTTTCGCCTCGGCCGCCAAGTGCTGTCTTGGGGCGAGGCGGACGTGTTTCAGCTCCTCGATCACATCAACCCTCTGGATTCCAGCTTTGGAGGTTTTTTGATTCCGTTGGATGAGCGACGTGTCCCCCTCGACATGCTGCGCTTGCAATATCGGATCGGCACGCTGGGCCCGCTTTCCGACACGTTTTTCGAAAGCTTCATTGCCGTGGACAACAAGGTTGGGTTCATCCCCGCGATTCCCCCTGGCTCCCCCTGGACGCTTCCCTCCTTCGGAGCGCCGCGCACGGAGGTTCGGACGTTCAGCTTTGCGCCTAGCCGCAACCTCCG
>Ga0197142_1002932_pt1 | contig 14627 bp, 13 predicted proteins | sample GBS60_MetaG_FD_148614 | JGI IMG/M metagenome (GOLD analysis project Ga0197142, IMG submission 148614) | Sediment microbial communities from Great Boiling Springs, Gerlach, Nevada, United States - GBS 60_MetaG | ecosystem: Environmental > Aquatic > Thermal springs > Hot (42-90C) > Sediment... | reverse complement strand
ATTTTGTCCCAAATGTAAGACACATACCTTGCACAAAGAGACTAAGTAGGTCTCATTAGCATGCGGGCCAGTAGCTCAACGGCTAGAGTACCGGACTCCAAATCCGGGTGCTGGGGGTTCGAATCCCTCCTGGCCTGCCAATCTTTGTGATACACCGGAGCAGGAGGAAAATTGGCTGTTTTAGAGATATCCAAGGGTTCAAAAAAGAAGGCAAGTCTTGTCCAAAAGGCAAAGGCAGGCTACTTGGCAAGCATTCAATTTTTAAGGGAGTGCAAGATTGAACTCAAAAAGGTAAAGTGGCCTACAAAAAAAGAGTTGATATCAATGACAAGTGTTGTAATTATATTAGTTTTGGTGCTTGCGGCTTTTTTGGGAATAGTGGACTTTGGGTTAATCAAAATCATAAAGTTGGTAATAGGGTGAAAGAATTTGGAAAAGAAGTGGTATATAGTTCATACCTATTCTGGGTTTGAAGAGAGGGTAAAAAAGAGCCTGGAAGAGAGGATAAAACTATCAGGCCAAGAACACCTCTTTGGTGAGATTATTGTGCCTGTGGAGCAGGTCATTGAGTTGAAAAAGGGGCAGAGGAAGACCTCTCAACAAAAATTTTACCCAGGTTATATACTGGTACATATGGTATTGAACGACGAGACTTGGCACACCGTGATAGGCACAGACAAGGTAACGGGTTTTGTTGGTGGAGGAAGGAATCCACCACCTGTCTCCCAGGAGGAAGTGGATAGGATAAAGCGGCAGATGGAAGAGGGTATGCAAAGACCAAGGCCCAAGTACAGATTCGAAGAAGGAGATGAAGTGCGAGTGATAGATGGGCCTTTTACCAATTTCCAGGGTGTGGTGGAAGAGGTGAAACCTGATAAGGAAAAGCTAAAGGTTTTGATTACTATATTTGGAAGGGCTACTCCTGTGGAGTTGGATTTTATGCAAGTAAATAAGATATAGCGCGGAGATATGAAAGATGGCAAAAAAGATGGTTGCACAGGTAAAGCTTCATATAAAGGGTGGGCAAGCCAATCCCAGTCCACCCATTGGTCCGGCATTGGGGCAACATGGTGTAAACATAGGTGAGTTTTGTAAGTCCTTTAATGCTAAGACACAAGACCAAATGGGAGTTATAATCCCAGTTGTAATAACCATTTACTCAGACAGATCCTTTACCTTTGAGACAAAGACCCCTCCTGCATCTGTGCTTCTAAAACAGATGGCCAAAATAGCAAAAGGTTCCAGTCAAACTGGCAAAGAAACCGTTGGAACAGTTACAAAGGCACAGATAGAAGAGATAGCAAGGATGAAATTAGAGGATCTAAATTGCTATGATCTGGATGCAGCAAAGAAGATCATAGAGGGTACTGCCAGGAGTATGGGCCTGGCAATTAAAGATTAAGGTTTTGGGGTTAAAGATGGGTAAAAAAGGAAAGAGATATTTAGAGGCCATGGCTAAGATTGATAGGACGAAAAAATATACCCTTGAAGAGGCTGTGGAATTAGCTATTAGCATATCCTTTGCCAAGTTCGATGAAACACTTGATATAGCTGTAAAATTAGGGGTTGATCCAAGGCATGCAGATCAGATGGTAAGGGGTTCTGTGCTTTTGCCCCATGGAGTAGGGAAAAGGGTGAGAGTTGTTGTGTTTGCTAAGGGCGAAAAGGAAAAAGAGGCCTTGGAGGCAGGTGCAGATGCTGTGGGCGCTGAGGATCTTATCCAGAAGATCCAGGGAGGGTGGTTGGAATTTGACAAGGCCGTTGCCACCCCGGATTTAATGGGACAAGTTGGGAAATTAGGTAAGATCTTGGGTCCTAGGGGAATGATGCCCAATGTAAAGCTGGGTACGGTCACATTTGACGTTGCCAAGGCCGTTAAAGAATTAAAGGCAGGTAAGATAGAGTTCAAGGTGGAAAGGGCAGGCATTGTGCATGCTCCTATGGGAAAGGTATCTTTTGGTCAACAAAAGCTCGTTGAGAATATAGTTGCCTTTATGGATACCATTTTGAGATTAAAGCCTGCTTCCAGTAAGGGCACTTATCTTAAGGGTATTGCGCTATCCACTACCATGGGACCTGGGATAAAGGTGGATCCCACAAGGATAAAACAGTTGGTGGCCTAATAGAAAAATTCGATAAAGGTATGTCCCCAGTCCTTAAAAGGAAGAGGATGGGTGTTTCATATCTTCGTCAAAGACAGTAGGTGCCTTGTTATCACAAGGCTTAATTGCCTACCGAGACGAATAGCACCTCTGCCTTTGACAAAATATTTCATAGAGGGGAGGTGAAGGATGAAGAAAGAAGAAAAAGAGGCACTTGTAAAGAAGGTAAAGGAAAAGCTCAAACAGAACCAAGGGACCTTCTTGGTGGATTACAAAGGTCTTTCAGTAGCATCTCTGAGCAAGATCCGCAAGGAATTGAGGCGTGTAGATTCGGATTTTCAGGTGATAAAGAATACTTTACTCAAGATTGCATCAGAGGGAACTGCTTCGGAAGCTTTAAAGGATTATATGAAAGGTCCCACTGCGTTGGTGGTCTCCGGTAAGGACGTTGTGGAGTCTGCAAAGGTATTGGTGGCCATGGCAAAGGAGTTTCAAGATCTCAAGTTAAAGGCAGGCCAAGTATCCGGGAAGGTAATTGATGAGGCAGGTATAAGAAAGCTCTCAACCCTTCCTTCTTGGGATATACTGCTTTCACAGGCCCTGGGTACGCTCAAGGCAGTTCCTGGCTCCTTTGTGAGGGTCTTGGCAGGGGTGATGATACAATTCTTAAATGTGCTTAAGGCTATTGAAGCCAAAAAGGCAGAAGCAAATTAATCTAATGGAGGTTAATAAGTCATGTCAAATATTACAAAGCAAGATGTGATTGATTTTATAGCAAATATGACTGTTTTAGAGTTATCGGAGTTCGTAAAAGAATTGGAAGAAAAATTTGGGGTAAGTGCTGCTGCAATGGCAGTGGCTGCAGCACCAGTTGCGGCAGGTGCTCCTGCAGCAGCCGAGCCTGTGGAGGAAAAAACCGAATTTGATGTGATCTTGTCCAATGCAGGGGATAAGAAAATACAGGTTATAAAAGTGGTAAGGGCTATAACAGGACTGGGTCTGAAGGAGGCAAAGGACTTGGTTGATGGTGCACCTTCAACGGTAAAAGAAAAGGTCTCCAAAGAAGAAGCAGAGAAGATCAAAAAAGAACTGGAAGAGTCAGGCGCTACGGTGGAGATAAAGTAATAAAATGGGTGCCCTGATGGGCACCCTTAAATCCTTAGAGGGAGAAGTATGAAAAGGGAAGATCTAAGAATAAAAAGGCCGAGGAAAAATTTTGGGAAGATCAGAAATATCTTAGATGTCCCATACCTATTGGGGCTTCAAAAGCAATCTTATGAAAAGTTTTTGCAGATGGATGTGCCCCCAAGTGAGCGGGATGATGTGGGGCTACAGGGTGCCTTTAAGAGTGTGTTTCCCATTCAGGATTTTGCAGGCGGCGCTTCATTGGAATTTGTTAAGTACTCCTTCGATGAACCCAAACTAAGTGAAGAAGAATGTGTGGATAAGGGATCTACCCTTGAGACAACCATTAAACTCACTGTGAGATTGGTGGTATTCGATATAAACCAAGAGGATGGAAGCAAAACCATAAGAGATATAAAGGAACAAGATGTGTATTTTGGCACCATTCCCCTTATGACCGAAAGGGGTACCTTTATAGTAAATGGAACAGAGAGGGTCATTGTTAACCAATTACACAGGTCTCCAGGGGTATTTTTCGATCAAGATAAGGCTCGAACCCAAACTTCTGGGAAGACAGTTTATACCGCAAGGATAATACCACTTAGAGGTTCTTGGTTAGACTTTGAGTTTGATCCAAAAGATCATCTTTACGTCAGAATTGATAAGAGAAGAAAATTTCCAGTAACATTGTTTCTTAAAGCTCTGGGTTTGTCAACAAGAGAGATTCTCCATTATTTTTATCCATTTGAAGTTATTGAATTAGGTGAAGGAGTTTGCTACAGAGAGGCCAAATATGAATATTTAAACCAGACGGTATTGCCTTTTGACATTTATAGCCCTGATGGTTCGAAGATTTTAGTTAAGAAAGGCGAAAAATATAACAGAAGAATTCATAGGATTTTAGAGAATTCAGGAATAAAGAAGGTTCCTTTTAGGATAGATGATGTGATTGGTAAAATTGTTTATGATGATATAATAGATCCTGAAACCGGTGAAGTAATAGCTGAAATGAATCAAACACTTACTTCTGATGTGATAGAAAACCTTCAGGCAAAGGGTGTAAAAGAAATCAAATGTATGGTTTTAGATACAGAAATTATGGATGGAACCATCAGAGAAACTCTACTTTTAGATAAAGTTGAAAAGCAAGATGATGCTGTGTTGGATATATATAGAAAAATGAGGCCTTCAAGCCCTGCTACTATTGAAGTAGCAACGGCATTTATTAATAATATGTTTTTTAATCTTCAGACATATGATCTATCAAGGGTGGGTAGGTTAAAGTTAAACCATAGATTGAAGCAGGATCTGCCCTTGGATGAAAGGCTTCTGAGAAAGGAAGATGTGCTTGCCACCATAAAGGAACTAATCAGGTTAAAGGTAACCCAGGCCCTTCCAGACGATATAGACAGCCTTGCCAACAGAAGAGTAAGGACGGTTGGAGAATTATTGGAAAATCAATACAGGATTGGCCTTGTGAGGATGGAGAGGGCCATCAAAGAAAAGATGACCTTACACGAAGTGGAAACCCTTATGCCCCATGACCTTGTAAACTCAAAACCTGTTGCAGCTGTGGTAAAAGAGTTCTTTGCCACAAGCCAGCTCTCCCAGTTTATGGATCAGACCAATCCCCTTTCTGAATTAACCCACAAAAGAAGGCTTTCTGCCTTAGGGCCAGGTGGGCTTACAAGGGAAAGGGCTGGATTTGAAGTAAGGGATGTACACCCAACCCATTATGGCAGGATTTGCCCAATAGAGACCCCCGAGGGGCCAAACATCGGTCTGATTGTATCCCTTAGTACACATGCCACTGTAAATGAATTTGGATTTATAGAGACACCTTACAGAAAGGTGGAAGATAGCAGGGTCTTGGATGAGATTGTAAGTCTTTCGGCCTTAGAAGAAAAGGAATTTCCCATAGCACAGGCAAATGCAGAATTGGATTCTGAAGGAAGATTTTTAAGTGAAGAGGTGGCCGCCAGGGTTGAGGGAGAAGCAAGTTTGGTTCCTAAGGATCGGGTCAAATACATGGATGTGTCACCCAATCAATTGGTGAGTGTTTCTGCATCCCTGATCCCCTTCTTAGAGCACGATGACGCCAACAGGGCATTGATGGGTTCAAACATGCAGAGGCAAGCAGTTCCACTTATCAGGGCAAAGGCACCATTGGTGGGGACTGGGATGGAGAGGCTTGTTGTACGGGATACTGGTACCTCTATAATAGCTACAAAACCAGGAATAGTGGAAGAAGTGGATGCAACCCGAATAGTGGTGGCTCCCATGGGAGATGCAGGGGATGGCGATGGAGAGGTACAGATATACAGACTTACAAAGTACAAGAAGTCCAACCAAAATAGCTGTTACAATCAAAGGCCCATAGTGAAGAAAGGTGATATTGTTATGCCAGGCCAGGTTTTGGCAGATGGTCCTTCCTCAGAATTGGGTGAGTTGGCCTTGGGACAAAATGTATTTGTGGCCTTTATGCCTTGGGGTGGGTATAACTTTGAGGATTCGGTGATAGTAAGCGAACGAATGGTGAAAGAGGATATCTTTACCTCTATCCATATAGAAGAATTTGAAGTGGTTGCGAGGGATACAAAATTAGGAAGGGAAGAGATCACAAGGGACATACCCAATCTGGGTGAAGAGGCATTAAAAAACCTGGACGAAAGCGGGATCATAAAAATTGGGGCAGAGGTGAAACCCGGTGATATCTTGGTGGGAAAGATAACTCCAAAAGGTGAGACCCAGCTTAGTCCTGAAGAGAAACTTTTGAGGGCCATCTTTGGTGAAAAGGCAGGTGATGTGAAGGATACCTCTTTAAGGGTACCTCCTGGTGTGGAGGGGATAGTGATAGATGCCAAGGTCTTTTGCAGGAGGGGGACGGAGAAGGACAATAGAACCCTTCAACTGGAGAAGGCTCAGGAAAAAAGGCTTAGGAAGGACTTGGAGGATGAGCTCACCTTTATTAAGAGAAGTGCCTTGGATAAACTTAAAAATCTGATCGTGGGGGCAAAGCTCAAGACAGATCTGAGGGACAGGGCTTCAAAAACAGTGCTTAAAAAGGCAAACCTAGAGATCACCTTGGAGGATCTAAACAAGATACCCATCGAGGCCTGGTCAAAGGCAGATTTGCTTTTGCCAATGGATGTTATTCAAAGATGTGAGGAAGTGGTAAGCCAGTACAAGGAAAGGACCAACAAGGCCATAAACTATTTTAATATGCGTATAGAGAGGCTCAAGGAGGGAGATGAATTACCTCCCGGTGTTGTAAAGATGGTAAAGGTCTACTTGGCCGTCAAAAGAAAGCTCTCTGTGGGAGATAAGATGGCAGGTAGGCATGGAAACAAAGGGGTCGTGAGTAGGATTCTACCTGTGGAGGATATGCCCTATTTTAGTGATGGAACTCCTGTGGACGTTATCTTAAACCCATTAGGGGTCCCATCCAGGATGAACGTTGGTCAGGTGTTGGAGACCCATTTGGGATGGGCCTCTAAGGAATTGGGGAGGCAGATAAGTGAGCTTTTGGACAAGTTAAACATAGTTGCTTTGAAGGAAAAGCTTAGGAGGATATTTGGTAACGAGGCCTATACAGAATATTTTGAAGGTCTAAAGGATGAGGAGTTATTAGAAATAGCCAGAAGATATGAGGATGGAATCCCCATGGCCTGTCCAGTGTTTGACGGTGCAAGTGAAGAGGAGATCGAAAGGCTTTTGAGGGAAGCAGGATTACCCGTTACAGGACAAGCTATTTTGTATGACGGCAGGACTGGAGAGCCTTTTGATCAGCCCGTTACCGTTGGCACCATGTATATCATGAAGCTTCATCACCTGGTGGACGACAAGATACATGCAAGGTCTATTGGGCCTTATTCCTTGGTGACACAGCAGCCATTGGGTGGAAAGGCACAATTTGGAGGCCAGAGACTGGGCGAGATGGAGGTGTGGGCCATAGAGGCTTATGGAGCAGCATATTCCCTCCAGGAATTTCTCACTGTGAAATCTGACGATGTGGTAGGTCGAACAAGGATGTACGAAAGGATTGTGAAGGGTAATAACGTGCTGGAGGCTGGCCTACCAGAATCCTTCAAGGTATTGGTAAAGGAGCTTCAGGCCCTTGCATTGGATGTGCAATTGTTTGAGGACATAACTACTAGCTAAAAGGTGGGGGAAGTTATGGAAGATATCTATAGTTTTTTTGCAAAACCAAAGGATCCGTCCAGCTTCAATGCCGTAAAGATCTCCCTTGTCTCTCCTGAAAGGATAAGGGAGTGGTCACACGGTGAAGTAAAGAAGCCGGAGACGATAAATTATAGGACCTTTAAGCCTGAAAGGGATGGGCTTTTCTGTGCCAGGATATTTGGCCCCACCAAGGACTATGAGTGTAATTGCGGTAAATATAAGCGGATGAAGCACAGGGGAATAGTTTGCGAAAAATGCGGCGTGGAGGTTATACAATCTAAGGTCAGAAGGGAGAGAATGGGGCATATAGAATTGGCATCTCCAGTGGCCCACATTTGGTTTTTGAGATGTCTGCCTTCAAAAATAGGTAATCTTTTGGATCTCACTTTAAAGGACTTGGAGCGGGTTTTATACTTTGAAAGCTATATAGTCATGGATCCAGGGGATACACCTTTGCCTAAGATGAGCCTGCTTAGCCAAGAGCAACTTTTAAGGGCCAGGGAAGAGCATGGAGATAGGTTTAAAGTGGGTATAGGAGCAGAGGCGATTCAGTTGTTATTGAAAGAGCTTAACCCGGAAGACCTATTTCACACACTAAAACAAGAGGTGATAGAAACTAAGTCAGACGCCAAGCGAAAGAAGTTGGGAAAGAGGCTAAAGGTAATAGAGGCCTTTTTAGAGAGTAAAAACAGGCCAGAGTGGACCATCCTTCAGGTGATTCCGGTCTTGCCTCCTGATCTAAGACCCCTTGTGCCTTTGGATGGAGGAAGATTTGCCACCTCTGACCTAAACGATCTTTACAGAAGGGTTATAAACAGAAACAACAGGCTTAAGAGGCTAAAGGAACTAAACGCTCCTGACATCATTATCAGAAATGAAAAGAGGATGCTGCAGGAGGCAGTGGATGTCTTATTTGACAATGGTAGGAGGGGTAGGGTTGTAACAGGGCCTAACAAAAGACCTTTTAAATCCTTAAGCGATATGTTGAAAGGCAAGCAGGGAAGGTTTAGACAAAACCTGCTGGGAAAGAGGGTGGACTACTCGGGAAGGACAGTAATTGTGGTGGGGCCTGACCTCAGATTGCATCAATGTGGGCTACCTAAGATCATGGCTTTGGAATTGTTCAAGCCCTTTGTATATCACCAGTTGGATAAAAAGGGTTTGGTATCCAGCATAAAAAGCGCAAAAAAATTGGTGGAAAAAGAGACCCCAGAGGTGTGGGATGCCTTGGATGAGGTGGTAAAGGAGTATTGTGTCTTGTTAAACAGGGCTCCAACACTTCACAGATTGGGTATCCAAGCCTTTGAGCCTGTGCTTATAGAAGGAAAGGCCATTCAGTTGCATCCTCTTGTATGTACTGCGTACAATGCAGACTTTGATGGTGACCAGATGGCAGTGCACGTGCCTCTTTCCATAGAGGCCCAGATAGAGGCAAGGGTCCTTATGATGTCCACAAACAATATACTGTCTCCTGCCTATGGTGAACCCATTATAGTTCCAAGTCAGGACATAGTACTTGGCCTCTATTACATGACCAGAGAAAAACCCTTTTCAAAGGGAGAGGGAAAGGTCTTTTCAAGTCCTGAAGAGGTGAGAATGGCCTACGATGCAGGAGAACTTGGGCTCCATGCTGCCATAAAGGTGAGGATGGATGGGGAACTGGTAGATACAACCACGGGCAGGGTGCTGGTGAGCGAAATCCTTCCTAAGGAATTGCCTTTCTCTTTGGTTAATAGGGTCATGACAAAGAAGGAGCTGAAGACCTTAATAAACGAGGCCTATAGGCTAACAGGTATAAAGAGCACTGTGATATTGGCAGACAGATTAAAGGATATGGGCTACAAGTTTGCTACACTTTCAGGTATTTCCATTGGCATTAAGGATATGGTGATTCCTAAAAAGAAAGAAGAGATTATTGAAAAGGCCAGTCAAGAGGTAAAAAAGATTGAAGAACAATGGCGGAGGGGTCTTATTACCCAAGGTGAGAAGTACAACAAGGTTGTGGATATCTGGACGCAGAGTACAGAGCTTGTAAGTACAGAGATGATGAATGAAATAAGCGTTGAGGAGTTTCATGGGACCCACGGTGAGATAAAGCATTCCCAGAGTTTTAATCCCATCTTTATGATGGCCGATTCTGGCGCCAGGGGTAGTAAGGACCAGATGAAACAGCTCTCTGGAATGAGAGGGCTTATGGCAAAGCCATCTGGAGACATTATTGAGACTCCCATTACTTCAAATCTGAGGGAAGGGCTTACGGTTCTTCAATACTTTATCTCGACCCACGGAGCCAGGAAAGGTCTTGCCGATACAGCCCTTAAGACAGCAAATGCAGGTTATCTCACAAGGAGGCTGGTGGATGTGGCCCAAGACTCTGTGATAACAGAGGAGGATTGTGGAACCAGAAAGGGTATATGGGCAGATGCACTGGTGGAAGCGGGAGAGATACTCCAGAGGGTGGGAGAAAGGGTTTTGGGTAGGACTGCCCTTGAAGACATAATTGACCCTATTACTGGAGAGGTATTGGTTAGGGCAAATGAGGAGATCAACGAAGAAGGTGTGAGAAGGATAGAAGAAGCAGGGATAGAGAGGGTGAGGATTAGGTCTGCCCTGACCTGTGAATCCAAGAGGGGAATTTGTAAGAAGTGTTATGGAAGGGATTTAGCCCATGGAAGAGAGGTTAATATAGGCGAGGCAGTAGGAATCATTGCTGCCCAATCTATTGGAGAACCAGGGACCCAGCTCACGATGAGGACCTTCCACATAGGCGGGACTGCAAGCAAAAGGGTTGAACAGACCACCATACAGCCAAGATACGAAGGGACAGTAAAGCTAATAAAGGTTAAAACCGTTTCAAGGGATGACGGAAGCCTTGTTGTGATGAACAGGGATGGTGAGATTGCCATTGTGGGCAAGTCAGGGAGAGAGGTGGAAAGATATCCCCTCACCTATGGCGCTATATTGAAGGTGAGGGAAGGAGAACATGTTCAGCCAAATCAAGTGCTTGCCGAATGGGACCCCTTCACCACACCCATTATAACCGAAGTCTCTGGAATAGCTAAGTTTGGAGATGTGGAAGAAGGAAAGACCATGCAGGAAAGAAAGGACAAGATCACAGGCAAGATAAGCCAGGTCATCGTTGAATCTAAAGAGCTGGACATAAGACCGAGGATTAACATAGAGGATGAAAACGGAATAACTGTTACCACCGATCTTGGGAAGCCTGCTCAATATTATCTCCCCGTTGGTGCAATCCTGATGGTAGCTGACGGAGATTTTGTTAAAGCAGGTACTGTTTTGGCCAAAATACCAAGGGAGACCACCAAGACCAAAGACATCACAGGAGGTCTTCCCAGAGTAGCTGAACTCTTTGAGGTGAGGAAACCAAAAGAAGAGGCCATCGTAAGCGAGATAGATGGTGTTGTGTCCTTTGGAAAGTATGCAAAAGGTAAGAGGAGGGTGATAGTAACACCTGATATTGGTGAGCCAATGGAATATTATATTCCAAAAGGGAAACATGTAACTGTCCTTGAGGGTGATTACGTGAGGGCAGGAGAACCTTTAATGGACGGATCTGTGGATCCCCATGCCATATTGCGAATAAGAGGAACCGAAGAGTTGGCCAGGTACCTGGTGGATGAGATCCAGGAGGTATATAAGCTTCAGGGCGTTAAGATAAACGACAAACACATGGAAGTTATAGTGAGGCAGATGCTTAGGCAAGTAACAGTGGTGGACAGTGGAGATACTCAATTTCTGCCAGGGGAACATGTGGAAAAATGGAAGTTGGAAGAGGAAAATAAAAAAATAATGGAATCAGGAGGCAAACCTGCTACATGGGAACCGTTGCTTTTAGGTATTACCAAGGCCTCTTTAAGTACGGATAGTTGGATAAGCGCAGCGTCCTTCCAAGAGACAACAAAGGTGCTGGCAGACGCAGCAGTGGCAGGGAAAGTGGACCATCTAAAGGGTTTAAAGGAGAACGTAATAATGGGAAGGCTCATTCCCGCAGGTACTGGTGTTAGACAGTACTCTGAGGTAGAGGTGGGCTTGGAGGAATAAGAACAAATGTTTTTGAGTGTCTTGGATAAATATGTTGACAAAAGTAAAAGTAAAGGTTAAAAAACCAGCTTTGTGTCAGTTAATTTTGGAAGTGAGGAAGAGATGCCGACTATAAACCAATTAGTTCGCCTGGGAAGGGAACATGTAAAGAGGAAGACCAAATCCCCAGCGCTTCAGAGCTGTCCCCAGAGGCGTGGGGTATGTGTGAGGGTATACACAACAACTCCCAAGAAGCCTAACTCTGCTTTGAGAAAGGTGGCAAGGGTAAGGCTTACCAATGGTATTGAGGTAACCTCTTACATACCAGGTGTGGGGCATAATCTGCAGGAACATTCAGTGGTGTTGATAAGAGGGGGAAGGGTAAAGGATCTCCCTGGTGTGAGATACCATATAATTAGGGGCACCTTGGATGCCAGTGGGGTGAGCGATAGGAAGAAGAGCCGCTCCAAATACGGTACCAAAAGGCCCAAGAGTTCATAATTGGGGGATGTGATATGGCCAGGAGAAGAGAGGCTAAAAAGAGAGATATTTTGCCAGACCCCAAATATAAAAGTGTATTGGTTGCTAAATTTATTAATAACCTAATGAGAGAAGGGAAAAAGTCAGTGGCCCAAAGGATTTTTTACGAAAGCCTTGCCATATTGGAGCAAAGGAGCAAGCAGCCTGCCCTTGAGGTATTTGAAAGGGCAGTGGATAATGTAAAACCTTTGCTGGAGGTAAAGTCCAGAAGGGTTGGTGGTGCTACCTATCAAGTACCTGTTGAGGTGAGGCCTGACAGGGCCCTTTCACTGAGCATTAAGTGGATCATAAATTATGCCAGGTCCAGGAATGAAAAGGGGATGCCGGCAAAGCTGGCTGCTGAACTCTTGGATGCTTTTAACAACAGGGGTGCTGCTATAAAGAAGAGAGAAGACACCCACAAAATGGCTGAAGCCAACAGGGCATTTGCTCATTACAGATGGTAGATCCGATAACCTTAATACGGAGGCGATAGATGGGGAAGAAGAAATTTGAGAGGAAGAAGCCCCATGTGAATGTGGGGACGATAGGGCATATAGATCACGGGAAGACGACGTTGACGAGTGCGATAACGAAGCATTTAGCGAAGAAGGGGTATGCGGAGTACATACCGTTTGATCAGATAGACAAGGCGCCGGAGGAGAAGGCGAGGGGGATAACGATAGCGACGGCGCATGTGGAGTATGAGACAGAGAAGAGGCACTATGCGCACATAGACTGTCCTGGGCATGCGGACTACATCAAGAACATGATAACAGGTGCTGCGCAGATGGACGGAGCGATATTGGTAGTGGGAGCGGATGATGGTCCGATGCCGCAGACGAGGGAGCATATATTATTGGCGAGGCAGGTGGGAGTGCCGAGCATAGTGGTATTTTTGAACAAGGTGGACATGGTGGACGATCCGGAGTTGATAGAGCTGGTGGAGTTAGAGGTAAGGGAGTTGTTGACGAAGTATGGATTTCCAGGGGATGAGATACCGATAGTGAAGGGTAGTGCGTTAAAGGCATTGGAGAGTGACGATCCCAATAGTGAAGAGGCCAAGTGCATATTTGAGTTGATGGATGCGATAGACAATTACATACCGGAGCCTGTGAGGGCGATAGACAAGCCGTTTTTGATGCCGATAGAGGATGTATTTAGCATAAGTGGTAGGGGAACGGTGGTGACAGGCAGGGTAGAGAGGGGAGTGATCAAGGTAGGGGATGAAGTGGAGATAGTGGGATTGAGGGACGATATACTGAAGACGGTATGTACGGGTGTAGAGATGTTCAGGAAGGTATTGGATCAAGGTCAGGCAGGAGACAACATAGGGATTTTGTTGAGGGGAATAAAGAGGGATGAAGTGGAGAGAGGGCAGGTGGTAGCAGCGCCGGGGAGCATAACTCCCCACAAGAGGTTTAAGGCGGAGACGTACATACTGACTAAGGAAGAGGGAGGAAGGCATACGCCGTTTTTTACAGGTTACAGGCCGCAGTTTTATTTTAGGACAACGGATGTGACAGGTGTGGTGAAGCTACCAGAGGGAGTGGAGATGGTGATGCCTGGTGACAATGTATCATTGGAAGTGAGTTTGATAACTCCCATAGCCATGGAAAAAGAGCTTAGGTTTGCCATAAGGGAAGGTGGTAAAACCGTAGGCGCTGGAGTGGTTAGTGAGATCATAGAATAATTGGGGTAAAAGAAGATGATCTCGAGTCAAAAGATTAGGATAAAGTTAAAGGCATACGATCATAGGGTGTTGGATCTGGCTGCTAAGGAGATAGTGAATACTGCCAGGGAAACAGGTGCAAGGGTGGCAGGGCCTATACCTTTGCCCACGAAGATCAGCAGGTATACGGTGCTTAGGTCTCCTCATATCGACAAGAAATCAAGGGAGCAGTTCGAGCTACGGACCCATAAGAGGATCATAGATATCCTGGATCCTACCCAGCAGACAGTGGATTCTTTGATGAAGTTGGATTTGGCAGCTGGTGTGGATGTGGAGATCAAGCTATAAAGGGGAATGAGTCATGGTTAGGGCACTATTGGGCAAAAAGCTTGGGATGACCAGGTTGTTCGGAGAAGGTGGCAGAAGTATCCCTGTGACAGTGATAAAGGTAGGGCCCTGTTATGTGGTACAGAAAAAGACCTTGGAAAAGGAAGGTTATAACGCACTGCAGTTGGGCTTTGAAATTAAGAAAGAAAACAAAGTAAACAAGCCACTTCTTGGGCACTTTAAAAAAGCAGGCACCTCATGTTTTGCTTACCTAAAAGAGGTTAAGGTTGAAGATACTTCGAGCTTCGAGATTGGGCAGGAATTTAAGGTGGACCTATTCAATATAGGCGATAAGGTTAATGTGAGGGGTGTCAGCAAAGGTAGGGGCTTTCAAGGCACTATGAAAAGATGGGGCTTTGGAGGAGGTAGGGCCAGCCATGGTTCCAAGTTTCACAGGGCACCAGGTTCAATCGGTTGTAATACCACACCAGGAAGGGTGATTAAGGGCAGAAGACTTCCAGGTAGAATGGGTGGTGCATTTGTTACGATTAGAAACCTGGATGTGGTGGATGTGAGGCCAGAGTTAGACATATTGGTGGTGAAAGGGGCTGTCCCCGGTGCCAGGAATGGTTTGTTGGAGATAATGAAGGTGTGATGAG
>Ga0197142_1002931_pt1 | contig 14627 bp, 8 predicted proteins | sample GBS60_MetaG_FD_148614 | JGI IMG/M metagenome (GOLD analysis project Ga0197142, IMG submission 148614) | Sediment microbial communities from Great Boiling Springs, Gerlach, Nevada, United States - GBS 60_MetaG | ecosystem: Environmental > Aquatic > Thermal springs > Hot (42-90C) > Sediment... | reverse complement strand
TGGTTATGTTTAAGTTCGGCGGGAAAAATTCAAATGCAAGTAATTTTCTCTCACTTCTGCTTATTATCGCCTTAGGAGTTCCAGCCCCGGTCTTTTTAAAGACTGCCTACGAGGTTCCCAGTGTAGGTGTTGATGGGGGCGTCTTCGATGTGCGTGTTGGCCCCACACCTAGGTCGGGCGACATAGTTCTTGGATTACTTTATGTTATTGTCCCCGATGATTTATTGGGGAAGTTTAGGCTGGTTATAGAGTCAAATGCGAGAGATCTCGTCACGGGGAGAAAGCAGGATATTTGGCTAGAGCTATGGGATGGCAAGATAAGGCCTGAGGAGAATACATGGTGGGTGAATAGAAGGAAGCTTGCCCAGTCCGCCATTGAAGAGAACCCGCGCATAAACTATGTGCCGCTTGTTTACCGCGAGATGACGCTTGCCGTTGTCTGGGTCAAGAGCGCAGACTTGGATACGATAACGATAAGAGTCAATGTCACAACATCTCAAATCTCAATAGTGGAAACTAAGCCAACTATATACGATGTCTTATTAGAGGACAGCGTCACCCCCGAGAGCCCTATCTTAGAAAAAATCGTGCTGTCATTGAACAAAGACCCTGTTAAGATATTCGAGTATGTCAGAAATAATGTGTTTTTTGACGCTTATTGGGGGCTTCTGAGAGGTGGGTTGCGGACATATTACGACATGTATGGCAACAGTCTAGACATGTCCAGCCTGCTTGTCTCTCTCCTTAGAACTGCTGGCTATCCTGCAAGATTTGCCTACGGCATAGTTAAGGTGCCTACGAAGACCCTTGCGGAGAACCTTGGTCTAAGAGATACAAAAGCTGGGCTGGAGGGAGCAGTCTGGATACATGATGTCGCAGGGCTTCTCTATCATCACGACCAAAACAGCGCTATGATATATCATGTATGGGTCAGAGCGTATGTGAATGGAACATGGATGGACATGGACCCCTCATTCAAGAGGGTTGTCCGGAAAATTGACTCGCCTGTGAGGCTATCAGCCACCCCCTTATCAACTGATACTTCATTCGCTAAAGCCTTTAGTATCTATTTACAGCCACTTTCAGACCTACCGTTATATGACATAAGTAAGGGTGTCTGGCTTGTTGAAGCAAAGGGGGTGACTGGCCCGCCCGGTGAGTATACTTTACTAGGGTTATACAGCAGCCTGCCTGAAGAATTCCGGGGCTTTGTTACTGTCTATTACCCCAAATGGTCTGACGCTAAAGGATACGACTTCTCACGGGGGAATTACTCCTTCACGCTTCCTACATCCGCTTTGGGAGCCTACCGGCTGACTGCCCGATTCATACCTGCATCAAAGCAGGCGGCCGACTATATTGCAAACCGACCGGACGGTTTGAGCGGCATCCGGATAAATGATAGGAGAGTTTTGTTGAGGCCTCAGTTTCTCCTTAACGGTTTGGTAATATCTGAGGGGGATGCAGGACTTCCCGGGCAATGGCTACCGATAAAAATGAAGTTTAAAGTGACTCTCCCGGATGGCAACAGCTTTGTCGGCTGGGGTCATGAAAGCCTGATGGGCTATGCCGCGTACGTACCGGACTTCATGAAGACAAGATTCTATGGCGAAATAGGAGTTGAGGGCGCTCGAGGTTCCTTGTTATCCCTATTAGACCCTAAGCTGACTTCCGGCATTGACAAGGACGAAGTAGTTGGTAGAATACTCTACCTTCAGACGCGGCGGTACCAGATTGAGAGATGGCATCAGATTGAGAGAATCTGGAGTTTCCGACATATTGTGCACGTATTCCCTCTCAATATTCATAAGGCCGAGTTATATCAACTCATTGATAATGGCGGGAACCTTGTGATCGGTCCACCAATGTTCAGCGCAGGCATAGGGTGGAACACATGGGCATCCTATGTCGTCATCGATCCAGAAGTAGGCGTCCTTTCCAAGTCTGAGGGGAGACCGGTTTCCATAAGAGATTTGCATCCAAGCACAATACCCTCTTACCTCCCCGGCTCCTTCTATGAGGGGGAGGTTGTCGCAGCAATACATAACACAGTACCATACTCGACTGTGCATACATTCATCTACGCCGCATCCAAGGGCATAAGGATTATACATGTTAATAGAGAGAACCTTTCGTCCATGCCAGACTCAATACCCCGGTGGATTAGGGACGGGGTTTCTAGGATAGCGGATGAGTGGAAAGGCGTGGAGTTTAACGCATTTATGCCCGAAAAACCTGTAAAACCTGATGTGTTATCGGTCTTCGTCGACGACGACCCTAACACGAAGCCGCCCGAGATTAAACTAGCGGGCGAGATGTTCGGAGTGTTCACAGTAATGCCGCTTTCCAGATACCACGCTGCAGTGGGGGGTTTAATATATAACCTAGGACGAGGTGTCGAGTTAGGAGGAGGAGCACTAGCTACTACAGAGCAGGGCTCCTACACGGCTCGTACGGAGAGCCGGGAAGCAGGGTCCTACTTTGCCGAAACATCTTCAACAAGAACGACAAGTGCTGACGAGACGATACTTCAAAACTCTGCACAAACAGGGAAGACTGATGAGCTAAACAAACAGATAGATGAGCTCAAAAAACAACTACAATCTATGGATCCAAGCGACCCCGGGTACGCGGACCTGCTTTACAAATATTTAGAGCTTGCAGCGGAATTAAGGAAAGAGTTGAGCTCTGCTGTATCGGATCTTGTTAAGGTAACTTTTGCCGCAGAGCTGGCGTGGAAGGTGATTAATAACCGGATTCCGATTTTCCTTAACCCAGACGGTATACCTATGGAAGTGACAGACCTTGTAAAATACTTAGAAAATATGGGAGTAGACCGGGAAACACGACTTAAAGTCATCCTCAACCAACGGGAGGCGATTCAGCGGGCACGCACTCTTGGTTACATCGAGCTTCCCTATGAGATAAACGGGGAGACGGTGGTCATGAGGCTGAACTATGCGTATAAGCTTGAGGTTTTAACAAGCTCTGGGATTAAATTTACCAGCGAATGGTCCTCGATGGCAGATGCTCAGAACGCCTTAAAATATGAGTGGCCAGAAGGCTCCACAAAAAGTATCTCATTCGCTCTATCCAGCGTAGAGGTTATCCCTCAGAATCCATTAACAGTAAACTACAAGGTTCAGGGCGGCCTTATAGAGAGTACAACAACCAAGAGCATAGAAATTGACAAGATAACCTTAACACCGGAACAGCTTGGCGGGGGATTTGCCTTAAACTCGATAGTAGATCTTTATACTAATGTTAAAAGCTTAAACAACGTAGTTTTAAATGATTGGAAGTACTCAAAGGCAAACCTGCCCGGAGGCGAGGAAGCGAAGCCACTGTACGAATTCTGGAATCTAAATCAAACTCAAATACAGAAAATAGAGGGCGAGCTTAAACATGGAATGCTCCCGAGCGACCCACCGTTTATAGAGATGTGGCTTGAAAATCCATTGGGTGAGTTTGGAGGCTTCAACCCAGACATCGGCTACGGCTATGGGCTGAACCTACTTACGTATTCGGGTGTCGGATCAAAGCCTAAGCACCTAGCAATCTACGGTGTTTGGCCGGGAATTTACTACCTCAACATCGTGGGAACTAAAAAAGAAGGGGTGGACGGATATGTCAGGATATCATATAAGTATGGTGAATCTGAGGTGGGTGAAAAAATTCCTGTAAAGGTGCAGTTCGGCGAGCTCGTGAAAATACCTATAATTGTTGACAGGTCGCAAAGGATATTGGTTGAAGAGGCTAGGCCCGGTATTAGAATTGCGGCCAGTCAAGACGTTTTCGTTGGACTGGTCGGGAGACAGCTAGAAATATCCGGGAATATTTTAGACCAGTTCGGGCGTCAAGGGATACCTGGAGCTAAAGTTACAGCAACAATAACGTCACCGGACGGGTCTATCCAAAACCTTGAAGAGAGCGTAACCCTTACTGATGGTTCGTTCAAGCTTAAGGTAATACCGGCGCTGGCAGGTATCCACTACGTAACCGTTGTGGCTTCAGCCGACGGTTACTATCCATCCACCAAAACAATTCCAGTTGTGATATATGCCAACTTGAGGGTTTTAAACGATCTCAATATTCCGAAGGAATTGCTTAGCGCATATCTCAAAGTTAAGGATGGTACAAAACAATTAGATATCCCTATTGGTTCATGGATGGGACTCCCGTCAGGCCGATACCTTCTATCAATCAAAGCCAAAAGCTCTGAAAAATGGCAGATTGCCCCTATCAAAGAAATGGAGGTCGACACATACTTAGACAAAGAATACAGCTTAAGATTGTCTGAGTTTTTATCCGCCAAGGTGCTTGTAGATGTGTCAGCGGACATTGGCGTTGTAGAGGGGGGTGGATGGTATATGGTCGGGGACAAGGCCACGATAACTGCCATCCCGCCATCTGATGGTAAATACCAGTTTGTAGGCTGGAAAGGCGACATAGAATCTACCCAGAACCCACTTACAGTCCAGGTAAACGGGCCGTTAACTCTCAAGGCTCAATGGAAACCAGTAATAGAGCAGACCCAGCAGACAACGATAATTACTTCGGAAACCACCACTACGTATACTATGGAGAAAACCACGACACCCGCTTTGACGACAACTTATAGGTCGGAGCAGACAGCACACCAGGATTCAACGTTGTTGCCACTGGCGGTAGCAGCCTTTGCCGCCGCCCTACTCAGCTTGTTAATTGTCATGAGGCGTAAGTCGGAAGGAACTAGGTCAGGGAAGCCTTTTCCCCCGCCCCCTCCCCCGCCACCTCCGTAGTTCATTCTACTATGGTGTCTTCACCGCAATTGTCAAAACTAATAACGCATACGTCGTTTTTTGGCTATTCCAATGGCTAAAAATATCCGTTCTTTTCGTAAAGATGGCAAGCTACTTTGCGCTCCGCCGCCAGTTGGGTGAGGAGAGGCTCACTGGTGTAACATTTTTCAAAAGCGAATGGACATCTATGTGCAAATCTACAGCCCTTTATTGATGAACTATCCTTTTCTTCATAGTTGTATTTCGGACTCCAGTTTCCTGAGATGTCTGGGACAGAGTCTACCAGGGCTTGAGTATATGGGTGATGCGGGTTGTTTATTATTTCGCTCGTTATACCCGTTTCAACCACTTTGCCTTCATACATCACCAGCACCCTATCGCTAATGTGGTTTACAACAGCCAAGTCATGTGATACAAATATCATGGAGGTTTCCCAGCTTTCTCTAATGTTCCTCAGTAAACGTAAAATACCCATTTGATTCATCACATCTAGGGAAGAGGTTATTTCATCAGCAACTATCAGTTTCGGTTTTAGAACAAGTGCTCTCGCTATTGCGACACGTTGTCTTTCGCCTCCACTGAGTTGGTGGGGGTATCTATTTCCGTAATTTTTCGTTAACCCTACGGCTTCCAAGGCCTCGTCAACTGATACTGTTCCATCAAGCCTATGTAGCTTTATTATGTCTTCTATAACATCTTTTACCTTCCTTCTGGGATTGAGCGATAGGTAGGGGTTTTGAAAAATTATTTGGATGTGTTTTCTTAACGGGCGTAACTGTTTTTGGTTTAAATGCGTAATATCGACATCCATAAATTCTATTCGGCCATCATCTGGCTCGTATAGCCTTACAACTAATTTGGCTAAGGTTGTTTTTCCACTGCCTGACTCACCCACAACTCCTAGGATCTCTTTATCATCAACCTCAAAAGAAACATTGTCCACCGCCTTCAGGAAACGTTTTTCTCTTCCAAAAAATGTTCTTTTTGGTTCGGTGAATTTTTTTGTTAGGTTGATTACTCGTAATATTTTCATGTGGTCTCTGAACCTCTTCTTAGTGTTGGAAGCGACGATAGCAGGATTCGTGTGTAGGGGTGGCTTGATTCCGTTAAAATGTTCTTTGATGTTATAGTCTCCAATAACTGGCCGTCGTTCATTACTGCTATTCGTGAGCAAATATTTGCTGCAAGGGCCAAATTATGTGTGATGAATATTATTGATGTGTTGAATTGCTTCTGCATTTTTTTCATTAAGTTTACAACCATGCCTTGTGTTATTACGTCTAGGGCTGTTGTGGGCTCGTCTGCTATGACCAATGAGGGGTTGCAGGCGAAGGCTATGGCTATTGCTACACGCTGGCATAGACCGCCGCTAAGTTGATGAGGATATTTTAGTATAACTTTTTCAGGGTTTGGGATACCTACCTCGTTGAGAAGGTTTTTAGCTCTGTTTACAGCTTCCTTGTTATCAAGTTTCAGGTGTAGTTTCATTATATCAGTAATTTGGTCTCGGATCTTAAACGCGGGGTTTAAGGATGCCACAGGGTCTTGCTGTATCATTGTTATCTCTTTTCCACGTATCTTCCTCATCTCCTTCTCCTTTAAAGTTAGTAAGTCATGGTCTTTGAAAATTATCCTGCCCGATACGCTGGCTGACGAAGGCAATAGCCTGATTATGGCACGGCCTGTCATTGATTTACCCGCCCCCGACTGTCCCACTAACCCAAGTATTTCCCCTCGTTCAACCTCAAAAGAAACGTTTTTCACCACCTCGTTTTTTTGAAAGCTTATTTTTAGGTCCTGAACCTTGAGAAGTTTAGCCATCTACCTAAATACCTCCAACTTAGGGTCTATCTTCTCCCTAATCCCGTCCCCGAGTAGGTTTAAACTTAAAACAACAACCATTGTTGTGAGTAGGGGGAACATAAGCGCTGTGGGGGTTGTTCTAAGGTACGAGAGCCCGTCTGATATCATTGTTCCCCATGAGGGAGTTGTTGGTTTGACACCCAGCCCTACAAAGCTCAGTAAGACCTCTACAGACACGGCTATACCCATCTCAAGTGTTGCCAGCACAATCATTGTTGGAAGGATGTTTGGAAATATTTCACGCCAAATTATGTAGTTTGTGGAGAAACCCGCGGCTCTGGCCGAGGCTACAAAGTCTTTTTCCCTCACTGCTAGCACCTCCGAGCGTACTACACGTGTGAACCTTGTCCAGTCAACCACCGCGATGGCCAAGATCACGTTGTTAATTCCTGTGCCCAGAAGACTGATTAGAGCGATTGCCAGTATTACTGGCGGAAAGGACATCCAGATATCGACCACCCGCATCAATAGCTCGTCAATTTTTCCTCTGATGTATCCCGCGGCTATGCCGAGAATGGTTCCCACAACACCGGTCAAAAAAGTTGCCGTTGCTGCGACATAAAGTGCTACCGAGGCCCCATGCAGAAGTCGGCTGAATATATCTCGCCCCAAACTGTCCGTTCCCAGTAAATAGGAAGGGTTACCGCCCTCAACCCAGGCGGGTGGTAGGTTTGCGTCGCGCAGGGATTGCTTGTTAGGGTCATGGGGCGCTATATATGGTGCTGTCAACCCCGTGAATACGAAGACCGTTATAATCACCAAACTTACCAATATTTTCTTACTGCGTAGGGAGTTAAGTAATGAGTCTTTCAGGGTTTTTTCCATCACTGTCATTTGAACTCAACCTTGGGGTTTATGTATGTGTAGAGTATGTCTACGATGAAGTTTGTAACAATAACTATTAGTGCATAAACCATTAGTATTCCCTGGACAAGAGTGTAATCTCTGTATTGGACTGCTGTGAAAAGAAGGTTACCTATTCCGGGCCAGCCGAAAATTTTTTCTACAACTGTGCTGCCCCCCATAAGGAATGCGAACTGTACACCTGTGATGGTGATGACCGGCATTAAGGCGTTTTTCAAGGCGCGAACAAAAACAATGTAGGTTTCACTATGGCCTTTCATACGGTCTGTAATTATATAGTCCTCGTTTAGAACATCTATCATGCTTGACCTCAGGGTTCTCTGGATTAATGTCATCATGCCTATGGCCAGTGATATTGATGGAAGAAGTATGTGTTGTAAGCTACTGATGAAAGCTTCGGCATTCCCTGCTATGACCGAGTCGATTAGATAGAAACCCGTGACCCGCGTTATTTCCAACCCTAGGTCAATCCGCCCCGACGCTGGAAATACGCGGAGGATGGCGGCAAACAACACTACCAATATGAGTGCCCATAGAAAATGTGGTATAGCTAGCCCAGCTAGGGAAATACTCTGCAGGATGGAGTCTATCCGGCGTTTGACAGCTGCTGCAATCCCTGTGGAAATACCTAGCAATACACCGATAACCAGTGTTACTAAGACAAGCTCCAATGTTGCCGGTAGTCTTTCAAGGATTAAGGGGGCGACATCGACACCGTATCTAAATGATTTCCCAAGGTTGAGGGTTAGGAGGTTTATTAGCCAGTAAAAATACTGCAAAACCAAAGGTTGGTCAAGGCGATAATAAGCGCGAAGTTCAGCGATGTACTGCTCCGTCACACCTGGGCCGACCATTAATGAGACTGGGTCGCCGGGAAGTATTCGGAAGAGTGTGAAAGAAATAAAAGAGGCCCCCAGTAGTGCGACAGCCATCTGAGCTACTCTTTTCAGTAAGTAGTAGGTTGTAACCGGCATTACCTTGTCATATAGTAGGGTAGGACCCAGCCCTGAGGCCAGGGATCATACTTGATGTCGCTCTTCATTACATGCAGCTGTGCCAGCTGGTACAGAGGTATGACCAACCCTTTCTCGACGACGTATTTTGCAGCTTGCTTGGCTGCAGATATTCTTTTCTCTTCATCTTTTTCAAGGAAGACGGGGTTTAGCACCTGGGTTGCTTCATCCATCAACCCTGAATAGTCCGTTAAGTTCGCTGCCTTAAGCCCCCTCCACGTTGAGAATGGCGAATTAGGCCACTGGGAATGCCCTACGGAGTTAACGGGGTCTCCTGTGGCGTTGGACCAAACATAGAAGTGGGCGTGTTTCATTTTGCCCGTGTTACGCAACTCAAAGTGCTGTGCTATGGTGATTACCTCGAGCTCAGCCTCTATGCCTACCTCCCTCCACATTGCGACGACTGCTTGCATAACTTCGTAATCCCTTGGGAAGTTACCTTTGAAGGTTGCTACAGTTATTTTAACAGGGTTTGACTTGGAATAACCTGCGGCGGCCAATAGCTGTGATGCCCTGTTAGGGTCGTAGGGGAAGGAGAAATCTGGCAGGTATGCTCGGTATCCAGGGGCCTCCGTTGTGTGTACAACCCTGCCGTGACCTTTTAGAATGTTTTTCACAATTGATTCTTTGTCTATGGCGTAGTGCATTGCAAGCCTGACGTTAATGTTTCCTGTTTCGGGGTGGTAGGTCGGTATCATGAGTATTGCTACATCAGTAACGAGCTGGGAAACCGCTCTCAGTCCCTGTGTCTTCGATAGGCGGTCGAAATCGTTTATATCTATTTCTAAGGTGTAGTCAGAAGTTCCGGCCTCAACCTCTACAGCCCTAGAACGTGGGTCTAGCACCTCCTTGAATACAACCTCTTTTATCGAGGCGACACCTCGCCAGTAATCCTCAAACCTCTCTAGCTCCAGTATACCCGGTTTAAATGACTTCACCTTGTATGGGCCGCTTCCTACTGGGTTTTTACCAAACTCGTCAGGTCCAACCCTTTCCCAAACATGTTTGGGTACAACGAAGGCGTCAAGGAAACCCAGCCATGCAATGATCGAAGGGTCATACCTGCTCAACGTAAGCTTCACCACACTTGCACCTGTTACCTCAATGTTACTGATTACTCCCCACACTCCGGCATATGCATTGGGCGGGGTCTTCATAGTCTGTAAACTGAAGGCGACATCTTCAGCGGTCAGTGGTGTTCCATCATGGAACTTAATGCCCTGCCTAACCCGTAGATCGAGAGAGGTTTTTTCAGGCCCCCATTCCCAGCTCTCAATAACACCAGGTAACTGTATGAGGTCCCTTCCCTGCGATAGGAACCGGTCATAGATTGCCGCCATAGGCGACTCGACGGGAATATTTCTGCTGAATCTGTAAGGATTAAGGGTAACGATTTCAAAAGGCCAAGCGATAACAAGACGGGCAGGCTTTGCTTCAACCGTTTGCATTACTGTGGTCGTGACTGTTGTAGGAGTGGTGACGGTTTGCGTCCTAGTCTGGGTGACAGTTGCCGTGGCAGCTGCTTGAGTTATTGTGCGTTCAATTATTTCACGTCCGCTGGAGCCAAGCAAGTAGCCGCCCACTCCGAAAATTACTGCCGAAGCTGCTCCAACACCAAGGAGAGAGATAAAGTTACGCCTGTTTGTTTTCTCAGCCATAACAAACCTCAAGCAAAACAGATAAATATATAGTTTTCCCAACATTAAAAAAGCAATGACGGTTAGAAGAGGGTTTGTAGACACAGAAAATGGTCAGATACATTTCAGAAGCTGTGGTGCAGGTAAACCTGTTATAATGCTCCATCAGACTCCGCGTTCATCGGATGAGTATCTGGAGGTCCTTCCCCTGGTCGGTTCAAAATTTTTGGCCATTGCGATGGACAGCATAGGTTTCGGAGACTCCTATAGATTTGAAGGCGAAATGACCATCGAGAGGCTGGCGTCAGGTGTAGTGCAGTTTACTTCCGCACTCAACCTAGAGCGTTTTTCTCTGGTAGGTCATCACACGGGAGCCGTGATCGCGGTGGAAGTTGCTTCATCGTTTCCCTCCAAGGTTGAGAAACTGGTTTTATCAGGCTGTCCCTACATCGACGAGAAGGAGAGGGAGAAACGGCGTGACAAGAGAGTCATAGACTCATATGAATCACGGATTGATGGCTCGCATTTGATTCAATTGTGGAATGACAGGCTGCAATTTTATCCAAAAAACAGACCTGACATTCTCGACCGGTTCATCATTGACGCTCTTAAGGCCGGACGTAACGCAGCCGAAGGACACATAGCGGTTTCGAAGTATAAGATGGAGGATAAATTATCTAAAATCAAATGCCCCACCCTACTTATAGCTGGTACAGCCGACCCCTTCGCATATCCTCATTTATATATACTTAGAGAAAATATTTCTAACGCCACTGTGGTTGAAATAGAGGGAGGTACAGTCGCACTTCTTGAGCAAATGCCTGAAAAGTTCGCCGCAGCCGTCCTAGATTTTTTGAGCAGGCAGGTGGATTAGATGTATGAAAAAGAGGAAAACATATCTGACTTGTCCTGTTTAACAGAAATCAAGGCGAGGAAAAACGGTGATAAAATAGCCATATTAACGGATGATAGACGTGTATCATACAGTGAGTTGAATGAACTCGCTTCCAGATTTGCACGAGGACTGCGTGATCTTGGGGTAGAAAAAGGTGATAAAGTTGTTGTTATTTTCCCCAACTCCATTGAATTCCTATACATCTGGTTTGGGATAATGAAAATAGGAGCGGTAGCTGTTCCTCTAAATATTGCGTTAAAAGGGCCGTTACTGTCTTATCAGATAAATGATTCTGATGCAAAAGTCGCCGTAGTCAGTAAGCATGTGCTGCCAGCCTATAATGAGGTAAAACCTAGCCTTAATAATATAGACTATAGCATAACAGACGGCGATGCGTTAGATTTTATACAAATCAAGGAGCTTCTCAATTCCAAGCAATTAAATGATTCGGAAAAAGTATCACCATCCGATCCAGCCACAATTATGTATACGTCGGGTACAACAGGTGAACCCAAGGGTGTTGTCTTACCTCATTACGCCTATGTCAATACTGCTTTGATGAATGCTGAAATAGCTGAGGCACGTGAAGGTGACGTTTTCTACAGCACAGTGCCCTTCTTCCACACAAGCGGCCAGCTTCAAATTATTCTACCAGCGCTAATCAACGACTTGACGGCGGCTTTTGATGCATGGTTTCACGTTTCAAATTTTTGGGCCAACGTGGTTAACTATCGGGCAACTGTGATCTTTTTAATTAGCTCAATGATTAACATATTGCTGAAAAATCCGGAAGGAGAATACGATAGACGACATAAAGTCAGAATAGCCATGACTGGTGGCGCAACAAAGGAGACGTGGGCTTTGTTTGAAAAAAGGTTTGGAGTGAAGGTGTTAGAGGGTTACGGGATGACGGAAACGTGTGCCATAGCCATATTCAACCGCGGAAATTTAGTCAGACAAGGTTCTGTGGGAAAACCCTTACCATATTTTGAAATGATTGTAGCCGACGAAAACGACAATGAGCTTCCTCCAGGCAAAGTGGGCCAGCTATTGATAAGGCCGAAGAAACCCTTTGTCATGATGCTTGAATACTATAAAAAACCCCAGGAGACGGTTACGGCTTGGCGTAACCTGTGGTTCCACACAGGTGACTTATTCTACAGAGATGAAGATGGTTTCTTCTACATAGTGGGCCGCATTAAAGAGTCAATCAGGAGGAGGGGTGAAAATATATCTCCATATATTGTTGAGAGTGTGGTAAACGAACATCCCGCTGTGTTGGAGTCTGCTGCAGTTGGTGTGCCATCAGAGGTGGGTGACGAGGATGTAAAAATATATGTCAAACTCAAACCGGGTGCACGTCTTGATTTCTTGGAGTTCTTGGGCTGGTGCGACAAGCGGCTACCTTATTATATGGTGCCGCGTTACGTCGAGATCGTTGAGGAGCTTCCGAAGACACCAACCCAACGAATACAGAGGTATGTTTTAAAAGCCAGAGGTGTGGGGAACGCCTTCGACGGGTTAAAGGCTGGTTTCAAGCCATCTAGACCCCTCATTTAAGCCCTAAAACTTTCATAGGGTTATCCCGCGAAATCTTGACAACTATGTCTGAACTAATATCACGGGTTAAGAGGCTCCACACCCCGTTCTTAAAGTATTCAACAGGTTTTGCACCTGTTTGCCCCGCATCAGTGCAGAGTATTACTCTGTCAGGGCCGACCGCTTTCAAAAGTTCTATGCTGTGGTGGTAGTTGACGACCCAGCCGGGGGCCGCCAAAGGCGTTCCCAGCATGGAGATTATCGCTATCTGTATCCAAGCCTTTCTGTTAACTAGCTCCAATGCTTCTTCGACAGTGAGAAGCGTCAGCTCTTGGTTTGCGTGCGTCACTACTAGGTCTACCCCCTGTTTTTCACACTCATCCGCAAGAGCAAGTATTTCGTGGTAGTAGAGATGGGATGTTTCTATGACTACTTTTTGGTCCGATGATGCCACATACCCCACAATTTGTTTTATCTCATTTTTTAAACGGCCGTTTTCAATTATTGTGATACCTTCACCCAGGTTTGCTGCCCGCCTGGTTAAGTCTGAGTCTATGCTCGGCATCCAAATAACTTTTGTCTTTTCTTTGAAATCACCTTTCAGTGCTGTTTTCACTACCGCCGGGTTTAGCCCCCCGACAGCATAGTTGAGAGTAACACCACCATAGACTTCAACAGGAGGCACATCCTTGTTGGCGCACCACTCGTTCAACGCCTCCTGAATGACCTTAGCAACTGGGCTTGTCATGTAGTAATGATCTTTGAAAACTAATGCCCTCATTTTGGCGATGGATGCCTCTTTGGATGTCAGCAGCATCGATGGCCTGTTTGGCATCCACCCTGTTGGTGCACCGTGTACATGCATGTCGACAGCGCCCTGCAAATGCTTGTAGGCCTCGTCTTCGCTTATTGGTAGAGCTTCTGGAAGCATGTAGGGATATGCTGGATGAGCTGCTTTTGCTAGGTCTTCAAGCGTAAGAACTTTCCCAACTTTTACCGTCAATTCACACTGATGAAACAGAGATAGTTTATAAAGCTTTAATTTTGGGAATTATTTCCTCAGCAAATCTCCTAAAAACTTCATACCATTTATGGGGATTTACTGGCCTAATCACTACTTCCCGGAAACTTTTTGCTACATGCTTTAGCCTATCTAACACATCCTCAGGGGTTCCGGCTAATGCAAGGGCCGAGGCAAGCTTATCCGGTATGAATGATGACTCCTCAACAGCTTGTCTCCACTGCTGCTCATGGACAAAATCGTATTTGGCGTAATTTTCCTTAAACCTCTCGATATTTTTCCAGAAATCGCCCGGTAGGTTTATGTTTAGGCTTTTAACAAGTGCGGGGGAGTTCACACAATACCATGTTACGGCAGGCTTTACATGTGCAATGGCCTCCGCCCCATCGTCATGTATCGAACAGAAGCTGGTGAATAAATAAAAGCGTCCTCGAATATCAACACCTGCCTCTTGCGCGCCCTTCTGGATTTGGGTCAAAGCCCAGTTGGCCAGTATTGGTCCAACAAAAACGGCCGCCCCATCGCCTAACCATCCAGCCATCCTCAACATTTTTTCACCTGTAGCCATGATGAGTATAGGCACGTCATGGGAGGCATAGCGGATGCGGAAATTGTCTGGCGTGGAGCTGCCCCTTAAATACTGTTTAACCTCATTAACTTTATCGGCGAAAACAGTTACTTCTAACGGTTGTTTACCAACTCGTCTCACGGAGCTGTCTCCTCTACCCAAGATAAAGATAGCCCGCCCACTACTCAACTCATAGACTGTGTGGAAAGCACTCGCCAAAACAGATGGATGTCTAGTTACAACCGAGGAAACCATTGTCCCCAACAGTATATTTCTTGTTTGTCCCGCCGCCGAACCCAATATGGGGAACGGGTCGCGGTAAATCATCTGAGAATCAGGTAGAAAAAGGTAGTCATATCCTAATTTTTCCGCCTCCAAAATGTACTGTAAAATTGTTAACGGATCTGTGTAAAGTGCTCCGAAGCTTATTCCTGCTTTCATGGAGT
>Ga0197142_1002930_pt1 | contig 14634 bp, 13 predicted proteins | sample GBS60_MetaG_FD_148614 | JGI IMG/M metagenome (GOLD analysis project Ga0197142, IMG submission 148614) | Sediment microbial communities from Great Boiling Springs, Gerlach, Nevada, United States - GBS 60_MetaG | ecosystem: Environmental > Aquatic > Thermal springs > Hot (42-90C) > Sediment... | reverse complement strand
TACGAGGGCGCGCCAGACCCCGTAGGGGGAGGCTCCGCGAATCCGCGCTCGAAACGCAAGCCCCAGCGGGTGGCCTGCTTGAAGTGGGAAGCTCCGACGTTGTAGAAGAGAAGGTTCTCGGCGTCGCAGCGCTGGGTGTCGGTCGACAGGTAGAGGCCGGACAAGACGGGACCCATGGCCCCGGGAGGGTGCGGAGCGGGAGGGTCGATTTCCCGAACCGCTTGGCGAAGTTGTTCATAGAACGGGCGATGCCAGTGCTTCTTGGGCTGGAAAGGCGGACGGCCGCAGGCCCAGGCCTCAACCGGGCCGTGCGGGGACGCGGCAGGTCGCACAACAAAAGGCGGGGTGGGGTCCAGGGGCAGCATGATGCGAACTACCGGTGCCCACCGGCGGAGCCCTTCAGCCGGTCCCGGTAGCGCTTGCGGAACTTCTCCAGCTTGGGAGCGATCACCGCGGCGCAGTACGCCTGGTCAGGGTGTCGGCGGTAGTAGTCCCGGTGGTAGTCCTCCGCGGGGTAGAAGTTGGTGAAGGGGACTACCTCCGTGACGATGGGGTCCGGCCACACCTCCTCCCGCTCCAGCTGGCCGATGACCTCCCGCGCCACCTGCTCCTGCTCCGGGCTGTGGCAGAAGATGGCGGACCGGTACTGGTGACCCACGTCCGGTCCCTGGCGGTTCGGGGTGGTGGGGTCGTGGACGGCGAAGAAGACCTCCAGGAGCTCGCGGAAGGAGATGCGGTCCGGGTCGAAGGTGACCTGCACGGCCTCCGCGTGTCCCGTGGTGCCGGTGCACACCTGTTCGTAGGTGGGATGGGGGACGTGACCGCCCGCGTAGCCGGGCACCACGTCCAACACGCCCTCCAGCTCGTCGAAGACGGCCTCCGTACACCAGAAGCAGCCACCCGCGAGAGTGGCCCGTTCAGTCCGCGTCGCCACGGTGGTCCCCCCTTCCTGGATCCATGGTAGCCTCCTGGAGGCGTTGACGCACCGCTTCCCCGAACTGCGCGGTGGTGGCGGTCCCTCCCAGGTCGGGGGTGTGGACCCCGCTTGCCAGGGCGGAGCGGACCGCGGCCTCCAGGAGGGAGGCGGCCTCCGTGGCCGCGGGGTCCGCGTGCCGGTGGCCCAGCCACTCGAACAGCATGGCTACAGACAGGATCTCCCCCGTGGGGTTGGCGATCCCCCGGCCTGCGATGTCCGGCGCGGAGCCGTGCACCGCTTGGGCCATGGCGTACCGGTCGCCCGCGTTCAGGGAGGGGGCCAGCCCCAGACTGCCCACCAGCCCCGCGGCTTGGTCGCTGAGGATGTCCCCGAACAGGTTGGTGGTGACCAGGACGTCGAACCGGGCGGGGTCGCGCACGAGGAAGTAGGTGGCGGCGTCCACGTGCATGTCGTCGAACCGTACGTGCGGGAAGCGCGCGGCCACCTCGCGGCAGCACGCCAGGAACATGCCGTCCCCGCGGCGCAGGACGTTGGCCTTGTGCACGGCGGTGACCCGGCCCCGGGTGCCGCGGAGGGCCGCGCGGCGGTGGGCAAGCTGGAAGGCGTACTCCGCGATGCGCAGACACGCCTGCCGGGTGACCACGCGCAGGCTCACCACCACGTCCTGTGTGACCCGCAGCTCCGCGTCCCCCTCCAGGACGTTGCGGTCCGCGTAGAAGCCTTCCGTGTTCTCCCGCACCACCACCAGGTCCACGCCCGCGTACGCCCGGGGCACGCCCGGCAAGGTGCGGGCGGGCCGGACGTTGGCGTACAGGTCGAAGCGCTTGCGGAGGACCGCGCTGGGGTTCGGCATCTCCGGGCGCTGCACTTCGTATCGGTGGTGCTCCACAGGTCCCAGCACCCAACCGTGGCAGGCTTCCAGGGCTTGGAGGGTCTGCAAAGGCAGGGTGCTGCCCGCTTCCCGGTAGGCTGCCAGGCCCACGGGCAACTCCACCCAGTCCACCCGGAGTCCGGCGGCCCGTGCCGCGGCCTCCGCCACCACCACCGCCACGGGCACCACCTCGGGCCCGATCCCGTCCCCGGGCAGGACGCCGATGCGGTACCGGGTCACCGCCGTGCTCCTCCGGACAGGCCCGGCAGAGGTTCTGGAAAGCCGGACTCTGCCGCGGCCCGCTGGAGGTGCGTCAAGACCTCCTGCGGCAGCTCTACCACCTCCTGCTGCTCCTCCGCCCGTCGGGCCTCCCGCTCCCCCGGCAGAAGGACCTCCCGGAACCCCGGGGCCAGGGCGCTGTTCTTCACCATCTCCACCAGCCGCTCCAGGTCGCCCCAAAAGCCCGCGAGATCCCGGAGCTGGCCCACGTCCACCGCGAAGAACGCGTGAGTGGCCGCAGAAGGACCGCCCCGGCGACCCGAAACCAGCTTCCCGAAGGCCCCGCCGCTGGCTACGCCCGTGAGCACGTCCACCATGAAGGCCAAGCCGTAGCCCTTGTAGCCTCCCACGGGCAAGAGGCTTCCCGCCAGCGCCTGGTGGGGGTCCTGGGTCGGGTTACCTTCAGGGTCCAGGGCCCAGCCGGGCGGGAGCCGGTCCCCACGCTCGGCCGCCAGCCGGACCCACCCCTGGGCCCCCACGGACAAGGCCATGTCCAGGACCACGGGCGCACCGGTACGCCTCGGGACCGCCACGGCGACGGGGTTGTTCCCCAGAACCCGCTCCCGTCCGCCCCACGGTGCGAGGCTTGGGGCTGCGTTGGCCAGGGCCACACCCACCATGCCCTCCCGGGCTGCCAGCTCCGCGTAGTAGCCTGCCCGCCCGAAGTGGCCCGCGTGGCGTACCCACACGCCGCCCAAGCCGACCCGCCGAGCTTTGTCCAGGCACCGGCGCATGCCCTCCGTGGCGGCCACAGGCCCCACGCACCCCTCTGCGTCCAGCAAGAGGAAGGCAGGCCCCTCCCGGACAACCCGGGGGCGGGCTCCCGAACGCCACGCGCCGGCGCGGACCAGTTCCGCGTAGGCCCCCACCCGCATGACGCCGTGGGAGTGCACCCCGCAGCAGTCCGCACGCACCAGAACCTCCGCCACCAGCTCGGACTCCTCCGGCGAAAGCCCCACGGCCTGGAAGAAGTGCGCCACCCACCGGCGCAGGACTGAGACAGGAAGGCGCGCCACGGCTACGGCTCCGGGGCGCCCACCGAGGGTACGGGGACACCCGCGGCGGTCACCGTCCGGGTGGCCGCCAAGCGCATGCGGATCATCTGCGCCCGCGCCATGTGCTGCCGGGCCAGTTGCTCCGCGCGGTCCGCGTCCCCCTCGCGGATGGCCTCCAACAGCGCCCGGTGCTCGTCCAGGGCTTCCCGGGCGCGGCCCGGGTAACCGAGGGTGGTCACGGGCTGACGGGTGATGAGGAGCCAGATCCTCTGCAGCTCCCGGGCCAGGTAGCGGTTGCGGGCCGCCCGCCAGATGACCGCGTGGAACTCCGCGTTCAGACGCGCCAGCTCCTGGAGGTCCTCCCGCTGCAGGGCCTGCTCCATGTCCCGGCATAACTCCTCCAGGAAGTACACCTCGCTGGTGGTGATGCCGCGGGCAGCCAGGCGGGCTGCTAGCCCCTCCAGAGTCTCCCGTACCACGCACAGGTCCAGGAGTTCCTCCTGCGTGGGCTCGGCCACGGTCAGGCCCCGGCGGCGGCCTCTCTGCAGGTAGCCCTCCACCCGGAGCCGCTGGAGGGCTTCCCGGACCGGGGTCCTGCTACACCGCAGCTGCCGCGCCAGGACCTCCTCCCGCAGGGGCTGTCCGGGCCGCAGGCGGCCGCTGCGGATGGCGGCGAGCAGCCACTCGTACACCGCGTGGGAGGTGGTGGCAAGCCTCCTCCCGGAAGGCCCGGAGGGTCGGGTCTGCATCGGCACGATTGTATACGTAAGGACACAAATTGACAACTTTTCTGTCCAGTGGTATGCGTTAGCCGAGCGTGCCCTGCGGAGGATCCAGGCGGGGGCCGTGGAACCTCCCACGCGGGGAGGAGGAACCTGTGGGCAACCAACGGAGGATCCGGGCGGTGGTCATGCGCGGCGGCACCAGCCGCGGCGTGTTCTTCCTGCAGCCGGACTTGCCCGTGGAGCCGGCGCTGCGGGACCGCGTGATCCTCGCGGTCTTCGGAGGGGGAGACCCCTACGGCCGCCAGGTGGACGGCCTGGGCGGGGCCACCTCCACCACCAGCAAGGTGGTGATCGTGGGCCCGCCCTCGGTGCCGGACGCGGACGTGGACTACACCTTCGGACAGGTGAGCGTGACCGAGCCCCTGGTAGACTACGGAGGGACCTGCGGCAACCTCACCGCGGCGGTGGGGCCCTTCGCCATGGAGGAAGGCCTGGTGCGGGGCACCGACCCCGTGACCACGGTCCGCATCTGGCAGACCAACACCCGCAAGCGCATCCACGCCCACGTGCCCACCCGCCACGCGCTCCCGGAGGTGGAGGGGGACTACGCCATCGACGGGGTACCCGGCACGGGAGCCCGCATCGCCTTGGACTTCCTCGACCCCGCGGGTTCGGTCACGGGCCGGCTGTTGCCTACGGGCCAGGCTTCGGAGGTGCTGGACGTCCCCGGGGTGGGGCGGGTCACGGTGTCCCTGGTGGACGCGGTGAACCCCGTGGTGTTCGTGCGGCCTGAGGAATTCGGGCTGCAGGGCACGGAGGGACCCGAGGAGGTGGACGGAAACCCGGGCCTTTTGCGGCGGCTGGAACTGGTGCGGGCGCACGCCGCGGTGCGGATGGGGATTGTCCCCAGCCCAGAGGAAGCCACCCGCCGCAGCCCCGGGATCCCCAAGCTGGCCTGGGTGGGCCCGCCCACGGCGTACCGGTCGATCCGCGGGGCCCTGGTGGTCGCGGAAGACGTGGACCTGGTGGGCCGGATTCTGTCCATGGGGAAGCTGCACCGGGCCTACGCCCTCAGCGGGGCGGCGTGTACCGCGGTGGCGGCCCAGGTGGAAGGCACGGTGGTGCACGAGGCCCTCCGGGGTGCGCCGGAGGAAGGGCGCCTGCGCCTGGGCCACCCCTCGGGAGTCCTGGAGGTGGCGGCTTCCGTGGCCTGGCGGGACGGGGCGTGGCAGGTACAGAAGGTGACCACGTACCGGACCGCACGGCGGCTGATGGAGGGCTACGCCCTGGTGCCGTGGTCGGTGTGGCCGGGCTAGGCGCGCGTCCCGGACTCCCGGCGGAGGGGACCGGCGTCCCCAAAAATCGCTGTGCGATTTTTGGGCTGGTATAGGTCACCCCAGACGTGGCGCCGCGGTCCTGGGCCTCGCGTGGCGGTGCGGCTTCTCAGGAACACGCACGAAGGGGGTGCTCGCATGAAGAGACTTTCGGTGTGGGCGGTGCTGTTGGCGGTGCTGGCGGCGCTTCCCGCGGGGGCGCAGCAGCCGTACTACGCGGGCAAGACCATCGAGATCCTCGTGCCCTTCGCCGCGGGCGGGGGCAGCGACATCGACGCCCGGTTCTTCGCGCAGTTCTTCGAGAAGCACGTGCCCGGGAACCCCCGGGTCCTGGTGCGGAACATGCCGGGCGGCGGCAGCGTCCTGGGAGCCAACTTCTTCGCGGAGAACGCCCGGGCGGACGGCACCCAGCTGCTGGCCACTTCGGCGTCCACCATCATCCCGTACATCCTGGGCCTGCCGCAGGTGCGCTACGACCCCGCCAAGTGGGAGCTCATCAAGGTGAACGGGGTGGGCGGCATCGTGTACGTCTCCCCGCGCACGGGGGTGCGGAAGCCGGAGGACCTGGCGCGTCCCGCGGAACGCCTGGTGTACGGAGGGATCAGCGCCACGGGGCTGGACCTGGTGACCCTGCTGCTGTTTGAGGTCTTGGGGCTGGACGTGCGGGTGGTGATGGGGTTTGAGGGGCGCGGGCCCGCCCGGCTGGCCTTCGAGCGGGGCGAGACCAACATCGACTACCAGACCACGCCCGCGTACCTGTCCCAGGTGGTGCCCCTGGTGCGGGAGGGGAAGGCGGTGCCCATCCTGTCCATGGGCTTCGTGAACGAGAAGGGCGTGATGGTGCGGGACCCCAGCGCCCCCGACCTGCCCAGCGCGTACGAGGCGTACCAGGCCCTGTTCAAGCGCAAGCCGGACGGCCTGTTGCGGTGGAAGGCCTACCAGAGCATGGTGGCTGCGGCCTTCACCTTCCAGAAGGCCCTGTGGGCCCCCGCGGGGACTCCTCCGGAGGCCCTGCAGGCCCTGCGCACCGCGGTGGACCGCATGCGGGCCGACCCGCAGTTCCAGCAGCAGGCCAAGCAGATCCTGGAAGGCTACGAGGTGTTCCGCGGGGACGTGGCCAAGCCCGCGGTCCTGCGGGCCACCCGGATCACCTTGGACGTGAAGAAGTTCATCACGGACCTGCTCCGGAGCAAGTACCAGGTACGGCTGTAAGGCGACGCCAGGGGCTGCCCCACGGGGCCCGGACGGAACCCGGGGCCGCGGGGCGGAGTGCGCGCTCGGGGGAGATCTGACGTGGCGGAGGCGGTGCGCGCGGCGGTGGAGCTGTTCGTGAACCCCACCCGGCTGAGCATGCTCGTGCTCGGCAGCGCGGTGGGGCTGCTGATCGGGGTCCTGCCCGGGATGGGCGGGATCGTGGCCGTGGCCATCCTCCTGCCGTTCATGATCAAGCTGGATCCCTTCTCGGCCCTGGCCATGGCTACGGGAGCCCTGGCCGTGGTGCACACCTCCGACACCATCACCTCGGTGCTCATCGGGGCCCCTGGCTCCGCGGCGGCGGTGCCCACCATGATGGAGGGTCACCCCATGGCACGGCGAGGCGAGGCCGCCCGCGCCCTGTCCGCGGCGTACCTGTCTTCCCTGGTAGGCGGGATCCTGGGGGCGGTGGGCCTGACCCTGTCCATTCCCATCGCCCGGCCCCTGGTGCTGTCCTTCGGTTCCCCGGAGCTGTTCCTGCTCACGGTCCTGGGGGTGTCCTTCGCGGGCAGCCTCCTGGGCAAGGAGCCCCTCAAGGGGCTGGCGGCGGGTCTTCTGGGACTCCTGCTGGGGACCGTGGGGCCCGCGCCCGCGGCCGCGGAGGTGCGGTTTGCCTTCGGGCAGGTGTACCTCACGGACGGGATCGACCTGGGACTGGTGGCCCTGGGGATCTTCGGGGTGGCGGAGGTGGTCTCCCTCCTGGCCCGGGGCGGCGCGGTGGCACAACGCCTGGAGCTGGGACGCGGCTGGTGGGAAGGGGTCCTGGACGTGTGGCGGCACCGGTGGTTGGTCCTGCGGGGCGCCCTCATCGGCATGTGGGCCGGCGTCCTGCCGGCCATCGGGGCCACCGCGGGCACCTTGATGGCCTACGGACACGCGGTGGCCACCAGCCGGGACCGGTCTCGCTTCGGCAAGGGCGACGTGCGCGGCATCATCGCACCCGAGGCCGCCAACAACGCGGTGGAAGCCGGGGACCTGGTGCCCACCCTCCTGTTCGGGGTGCCGGGAAGCGCGCCCAGCGCCATGATCCTGGGGGCGCTTTTGGCCTACGGGATCCTGCCGGGCCCCCGCATCGTCACGGAGCACCTGGACCTGATCTACACCGTGGTGTGGTCCTTCGCCCTCGCCAACGTGTTGGGGGCCGGGGTCATGTTCGCCGCAAGCCCCCTACTGGCGCGTCTCACCCACGTCCCCTTCCCCCGGATCGCCCCTCCCATCGTGCTGGCCATGGTCCTGGCGTCCTTCCAGAAGACGCAGCACTTCGGCGACCTGGTGACCCTGGTGGTCCTGGGCGTGGTGGGCTACGCCCTGAAGGTCACGGGCTGGCCGCGGGGCCCTCTGCTCATCGGGTTCGTGCTCAGTAACCCCCTGGAACGCTACTACTTCCTCACGGTGAAGCTGTACCCGCGGCCGGAGGAGTGGCTGCTGCGTCCCGGGGTGGTGGTGATCGGGCTGCTGGTGCTGGCGCCCTTCGCGTGGAGCGCGGTGCGGTGGCTCCGGACGCGGGGCCGGGCGCAGGCCGAGGTCCGGGGCCAGCGGCCGGGGCCGGGGGCGGTGGCCACCGCGGCGGTGCTCGGGGTCTTCGCGTACGCGTGGTGGCAGGCGACGGGATTCCTCCCGGACGCGGCCCTGATGCCCGTGTCCGTGGCCGCTCTGGGTACGGTCCTGTCGGCCCTGCAGCTGGTGCGGGAGCTGCGGGGGCAGGCGAGTCCCCTGCGGGACGAGGACGAGGGGGAGGCGGCGGAGGAGGCAGTAGGGCCAAGGGTCCTGCGGGCGGTGGGCTACCTCGCCAGCCTCGCGGTGTACGTCCTGGCCACGTGGTTTTTGGGGATCCGGTGGGCGTCCGTGCTGTGGAGCCTGTGGTTCCTGCGCGGCGTGGCCCGCCTGAGCTGGCCCACGGCGGCGGTCTACGCCGCGGTCCTGGTGGCGGCGCTGGAACTGGTGGCGTCGGTGTTGGGCCTGTACCTGCCCGCAGGGAGGCTGCGGCTGTAGCCTCCAGGGCTCGCCCGAAAGGCCCCTAGGCGCGTGTCCCGCGAACCCGTAGCGGATCTGCGGTGGCGTGGCACGTCCCGGAGGTGAGGATGGAACTGGTCTGGCATGAGTTGGACGCGGTGGTAGTGGGAGCCGGGGGCGCGGGGCTGTACGCGGCCTTGGAACTCTCCCGCGCGTCCGACCTGCGGGTGGCGGTGCTCAGCAAGCTGCACCCGCTGCGGTCCCACACGGGGGCGGCACAGGGGGGGATGGGGGCGGCGTTGGGACACGCGGAGGAGGACCACCCGGACTGGCACGCCTTCGACACGGTGAAGGGGGGAGACTACCTGGCGGACCAGGACGCGGTGGAGATCCTCTGCCACGAGGCCGTGCGCGTGGTGTTCGAGCTGGAGCACATGGGCTTCCCCTTCGACCGCGCCCCGGACGGGCGGATCGAGCAGCGGGTGCGGGCGGGCGGCCACACCCGGAACTTCGGGGAAGCACCCCTGGCACGGTCGGTGTACGCCGCGGACCGCACGGGGCAGATGATCCTCCACACCCTGTACCAGCAGTGCCTGCGGCGCGGGGTGACCTTCTTCGACGAGTTCCTCGTGGTGGACGTGTGGGTGCACGAAGGGTCGTGCGCGGGCGTGCTGGCCTGGGACGTGCGGCGGGGCAGGCTCCACGCGGTGCGGGCGAAGGCGGTGCTCCTCGCCACGGGGGGATGGGGTCAGATCTACCGCACCACCACCAACGCCCTGACCCTCACGGGCGACGGCCCGGCCCTGGTGTGGCGGCGGGGGCTTCCCCTGGAGGACATGGAGTTCTACCAGTTCCACCCCACCGGCATCTACGGCCGGGGGATCCTGCTCTCCGAGGCGTCCCGGGGCGAAGGCGCGTACCTGGTGAACGGCGCGGGGGAGCGGTTCATGGAACGCTACGCGCCCACCCTACGGGAGCTGGCGCCCCGGGACGTGGTGAGCCGGTCCATCTTCCGGGAGATCCAGGCAGGCCGGGGAGGCGGCCCCGCGGGGGACTGCGTGTTTTTGGACTTCCGCCACCTTCCGGAGGAGGTGCGGCGCACCAAGCTCCCGGAGGTCACCACCCTCATCCGCACCTACCTGGGCTTGGACCCCGCCCGGGACCTGGTGCCCGTGCGACCCACGGCCCACTACGCGGTGGGCGGGATCCCCACGGATGTGTGGGGGCGGGTGCTGGCGGACGGGCGAGGCCGCGCCGTGGAAGGGCTGTACGCCGCCGGGGAGTGCGCGTGTGTGTCCGTACACGGCGCCAACCGCCTGGGGACCAACTCCCTGGTAGACATTCTGGTGTTCGGCCGGCGGGCGGCTCAGGACATGGTACGCTTGGCGCGCTCCCGGCCTCTTCCGCCGGCTCCGCCCTCGCCCCTGGAGGGGCCGGGGGAGCACTTCCTGCGCCTGCTCGGAAGCTCCGGGCCGGAGTCTGCGGCCGCCCTGCGACGCGAGCTGCAGGACCTCATGGAGCGACACTGCTCGGTGTTCCGCACGGAGGCGGGCCTGCGCCAGGCCCTGGAGGGCATCCGGCATCTGCAGGAGAGGTACCGACGGGTGGGCTTGGGAGACCGGGGGCGGGTGTACAACCAGGAGCTGGTGGAGGCCTTCGAGACCGGGTGCCTGCTGGACGTGGCGGAGGCCACCGCGGCCAGCGCCCTGTACCGGACGGAAAGCCGCGGTGTCCACTTCCGGGAGGACTACCCGCACCGCGACGACGTGCGCTGGCTGAAGCACACCCTGGTGTGGCGGGAGGGACCGGGCAGGTACCGGATGGAGGACAAACCTGTGGTGGTGACGCGGTTTCCGCCGCGGGAACGGAGCTACTGAGCCGCCCGCGGCAAAAGGAGGTGTCCTATGTTCGTGGTGATGAACCGGATCCCGGTGAAGCCGGAGTTCCGGGAGGCCTTCGAACAGCGTTTTCGCGCCCGGGCCCGGGAGGTGGACCGGATGCCGGGGTTCGTGCGGAACTGGGTGCTGCGGCCTGCGGACCCCGAAGACCCCTACGTGGTCCTCACGGTGTGGGAGTCCGAGGAGGCGTTCGAGGCCTGGACCCAGTCAGAGGCCTTCCGCCGCGGGCACGCCCAGTCCGGGACCCTGCCCCGGGACGCCTTCCGTGGGCCTTCGAAGCTGGAACGCTACGAGTTGTTCTTGGACTCGGGGGCGGAGAGCAAGGCACCCTGAACCACCCCAAAAGTCGCGGAGCGATTTTGGGGACCCCGGTCCCGTGCTCCCGGAGGACTTTCGGAACAGGGGTGCCAGCGCTTCGGCGACAGCGCGGGCCGGGTGGGCCTCGTGGGTTGGCCAGCCAGGGCGTGGTCCCGTATCCTGTTCGGGAGGGCGGAGGTCTGGAGGTGCGGCGTGGGTGAGCCGGTGATCGTGGATGCGGTCCGTACCCCCATCGGCAAGCGGGACGGAGTCCTGCGGGCGGTGCGGCCGGAGGTCCTGTACGCCAAGGTCCTGGACGCCCTCCTGGAGCGCTACGGACTCGCACCGGAGCTGGTGGACGACGTGATCACGGGCTGCGTGACCCAGGCCGGGGAGCAGGGGATGAACGTGGGCCGGCTGGCGGTGTTGTGTTCCTCCTTGGGCCACCGCGTGCCCGCGGTGACCCTCAGCCGCATGTGCGGTAGCAGCCAGCAGGCGGTGCACTTCGCGGCCCAGGCCATTGCCGCGGGCGACGCCCGCCTGGTCCTCGCGGGTGGGGTGGAGTCCATGACCCGCGTGCCCATGTTCCTGGACGTGGGAGACTGGAAGACCCTCAGCCCCGCGGCCCGGGAGAGGTACGAGCTCGTGCACCAGGGAGAGTCGGCGGAACGCATCGCGGAGAAGTACGGAATCTCCCGGCGGGAGCTGGACGAGTTCGGGTACCGCAGCCACCTGCGTGCGGCCCAGGCCACCCGGGAGGGCCGGTTCCGCCGGCACCTGGTGCCCGTGGAAGGCCTGGACGGGCAGGGTCGGCCGGTGCGGGTGGAACACGACGAGGGCATCCGGTTCGAACCGTCCCTGGAGCGCATGCTGCAGCTGCCGCCCGCCTTCCGGCCGGACGGCCGGGTGACCGCGGGGAACAGCTCTCAAATCTCGGACGGTGCCGCGGCGGTGCTGGTGGCGGACTCCGAGTTCGCCCGCGCCCACGGCCTGCCCGTGCGGGCCCGGTTCCGGGCGCGGGTGGTGGTGGCGGGCGACCCGACCCTGCAGCTGATGGAGGTGGTGCCCGCCACCCGGGCGGCTTTGGCGCGGGCCGGGCTCACGTTGAAGGACCTGGACGTGATCGAGATCAACGAAGCTTTCGCCAGCGTGGTGCTGGCCTGGGCCCGGGAGCTGGAGCCGGACCTGGAACGGGTGAACCCCAACGGGGGAGCCATCGCCCACGGCCACCCCCTGGGCGCCACGGGGGCGGTGCTCATGGCCAAGCTGGTGGACGAGCTGGAGCGCCGGGACGGACAGTTCGGGCTGCAGGTGATGTGCATCGGCCACGGCATGGCCACCGCCACCGTCCTAGAACGGGTGGGCTGACCTCGGACCATGGCAAACGGGAGCGGCGAGGCGCCGCAGGGACTGGCGGCCTTGTTCGCGCCCCGGGGCGTGGCGGTGGTGGGGGCTTCCGCGGAGCCGGGAAGCCCCGGCCACCAGATCGTGGCGCAGCTGCAGCAGACCCACTACGCGGGCGGCGTGTACCCGGTGAACCCCCGCGCTCAGGAGGTCCGGGGTCTGCCTTGCTATCCCGGCGTGCTGCAGGTACCCGGACCCGTAGACCTGGCGGTGGTGGTGGTTCCGGCCCCCGTGTGCCTGGTGGTGGCAGCGCAGCTGGCGAGCCGCAGACGGCAGCGGGGGGACGTGGCCGCGGCGGTGGTGGTCTCGGGCGGGTTCGCGGAGACCGGCCCCGAAGGCCGCAGGCTGCAGGAGGAGCTGGTCCGCACCTTGCGGGGCGCGGGCATTCGACTCGTGGGGCCCAACTGCCTGGGGGTGGCAGACGGGCACACGGGCCTGACCACCAGCTTTGACCTCGGCCCGTACCCGGCCGGAGGGGTGTCGCTCCTGAGCCAGAGCGGTGCCTTCGTGATGTCCTTCCTGCACTGGGCACGGCCCCTGAAGATGGTGGGACTGTGTAAGCTGGCGTCCGTGGGCAACATGGCGGACGTCACCCTCACGGAGCTGTTGGCGTACCTGGCGGACGACCCCTGCACCCGGGTGGTGGGGGTGTACCTGGAAGGGGTGCAGGACGCCCGCGCCTTCGTACAGGCCGCGGCGGAGGTCGCGGCCCGTAAGCCCGTGGTGGTCCTGAAACCCGGGAGGACCGAGCAGGGGGCGCGGGCCGCCCGAAGCCACACGGGGTCCGTGGCCAGCCCGGACGCCATCTACCACGGGGCCTTCCGCCAGGCGGGGGTGGTGCGGGCCCGCACGGTGTCGGAGTTCTACGGGACCGTGCGCGCCTTCGAGCGGTTGCCCCTCCCCCGCGGGGACCGGGTGGCGGTGCTGAGCGCGGTGGGCGGCCCGGGTACGGTGTGCGTGGACGAGGTGGCTTCTCAAGCCAACCTCCGTCTGGCGCGGTTCTCCCCGCCTACCTGCGCGCGGCTGCAGGCGGTGCTGTCGGACATCGCCGCCATCGGGCAGCCGGAGGGATACGTGGACATGACCGGCGCCCTCACCGCCCGGACCCACGGAGACGCCCTGCGGGCGTTGCTGGCGGACGAAGGAGTAGACGCGGTGGTCCTGCTGACCCCGCCCCCCACCTTCCTGGACGAGGAAGAGGTGGCACGGCACGTGGTGGAGGCCTACCAGGAGCAGCCCCCGGAGCTTCGCAAGCCGGTGCTGGTGGTGCTCACCTTCGGGGACGCGGCGTTGCGGGCGCGCCAGGTCCTGGAAAGCGCGGGGCTGTGCACCTTCGAGTTCCCGGAGGAGGCTGCGCAGGTCTTGGCCCGGATGGTGGAGTACGCACAGGCCCGCGCGCGCCTGGGAGCCTTTCCTGGAAAAGCCCCCGTGGGGAAGGCGGACCCGGGAACCTCGCGCGGCGGTCCTTGGGGTGCTCCCGTCCCATGAGCCACCCGGTGGTGCGGCGGGCTTTGGAGGAAGGCCGGGGGAGCCTGCTGGAGTGGGAGGCGTACGAGCTCTGCGCGGCTTACGGGATCCCCCACGCGCCGTGGGAGCTGGCCCAGGACGAGGAGGAAGCCGTGGCGGCCGCCCGCCGGCTGGGGAACCCCGTGGTCCTCAAGGTGGTCTCCCCGGACGTGCTCCACAAGTCCGAGGTGGGTGGGGTGTTGGTGGGGCTGGAAGGGGAGCTGGCGGTCCGGGAAGGCTTCCGGCGCCTTCGGGAAGAGCTCACCCGCAGGGCTCCCGGGGCCCGCTGGGCAGGTGTGCTGGTGCAGCCCCTGGTCAGGGGTTCGGTGGAGGTGGCGGTGGGAGGCCTGCGGGATCCGCAGTTCGGGCCCGTGGTGATGGTCGGGTCCGGCGGGGTGTGGGTGGAGGTCCTGCGGGACGTGGCCTTCCGCTTGGCGCCCTTGGACAGGGAAGAAGCCCTGCGCCAGATCCGGGAGACCCAGTGCTCCCGGCTGCTTCAGGGGGTGCGGGGGAGGCCGGCCGCGGACGTGGAGGCCCTGGCGGAGGTGGTGGTGCGGGTGGGGGACCTGGTGGCGGGAGAGCCCGAGGTGCAGGAGCTGGACCTGAACCCCGTGGTGGCGGGTCCCGAGGGCTGCTGCGCGGTGGACGCTCGGGCGGTGTTGCGGGCCGCGGCTCACACGTCGTAGTACAGGTAGAACTCCGAGGGGTGGGGCCGCAGGCGGATGTAGTCCACCTCCCGCTTGCGCTTGTAGTGGATCCACGTCGATGAGATCCTCCGTGAACACCCCGCCCCGGAGGAGGAAGTCGTGGTCTTCCTCCAGGGCCCGGAGAGACTCTTCCAGGGAACCGGGAACCTGCCGGACGTGCTTCGCCTCCTCCGGGGGAAGCTCGTACAGGTCCACGTCCATGGGAGGCCCCGGGCCGGCCCATCCTGAACCGTTCGTAGGCTTGCCCGGAGAGGAAGAAGCCCGACCAGCCGAGGAGGGGATTGCCCTGTTCCAGGCCCGGAGCGGCGCCGGAGCCGCCGAACATCAGGGGAACCCGAAGGCCCAGAAGGAGAGGGAAGCCATGCAGAAGTCCATGAAGCTCTTGGTCAGGTAGTTCACCGTGTTCTTGGACCGGATGAGGCCCGTGCCCAGCAGGGCGAATCCCGCCTGCATGAAGAGCACCAGGAACCCGGC
>Ga0197142_1002929_pt1 | contig 14636 bp, 16 predicted proteins | sample GBS60_MetaG_FD_148614 | JGI IMG/M metagenome (GOLD analysis project Ga0197142, IMG submission 148614) | Sediment microbial communities from Great Boiling Springs, Gerlach, Nevada, United States - GBS 60_MetaG | ecosystem: Environmental > Aquatic > Thermal springs > Hot (42-90C) > Sediment... | reverse complement strand
TACGTCCCGAATATGCCGAGAGCGTGACGGGTGAACAATTTGTCAAAGTCCTGCAATTCTTGCGGAAAATGTTTGCCTATATTTTGGTAGATACCTCTTCTTATTTATCTGATGTGGTACTCTCTTCTATTGATGTCACCGATCTAGTTATATTGTTGACTACCCAGGATATTCCGGCGATCAAAAACGCCCGGGTTGCCCTGGAAGTGTTTGATGTATTAAATCTAAATCGGAGAAAGGTGCTGTTCGTTCTAAATCGATATGATAAACGAATTGGAATTACTCCCGAAAAGATTGGTGAGAGCGTCAAGCAGGAGATTGTTGCTGCCATTCCCTTTGACGAGAGAACCGTGATTCCGGCTGTCAATAGAGGGATTCCATTTATGCTGGAAGACAAAACAAAACCATTAGCGAAGGCTTATCTATCCTTAGCGGAAGTTATCCGTCAGCGGATCAGTCAGGTTGCTGATTTAGAAATCGAAATCAAAAAGGGATATAGCGGTGTGTTCGGAAAAGTGGCTCGTTAGGAATTGGAGAGATTGATATGTCGTTATTGAAACGAATTGAACAAGGTCAAGCGAACGTTCCTTCAAGTGGAGATCTGGAAGCCAGGAATCGGATCTTAGCGGTACAGGCTCGCCGGGTGACGCCGACCGTCGCTCCGCAAAGAGATACATACCTGGACTTAAAGACAAGGGTTCAGAATCGCTTGTTAGCTGAACTCGATCCTGGTATGGATATTACTCGCGTGAGCGAGGTAAGGCAAACCATCCAGGAGCTATTTGATCAGGTGTTGGGTGAGGAGAATATTGTCCTTTCACGCCCTGAACGACATCGCCTTTTCGAGCAAATTGTTGCCGAAATCCTTGGCTTTGGTCCGCTTCAGCCTTTGCTTGAGGATGAAACCATTACCGAAATCATGGTTAATGGAGCCAAAAATATCTATATCGAACGAAATGGAAAGATTCAAAGAGTGCCGCTGACCTTTGAAAGTGACGAGCACGTGATGCGGATCATTGACCGGATTGTAGCTCCTCTTGGACGACGCATTGATGAGTCAAGCCCCTATGTTGACGCACGTTTGCCGGATGGTTCGCGGGTTAATGCCGTCATTCCGCCCATATCCTTAGTTGGGCCGACCATTACGATTCGTAAATTTTTCAAAAATCCCTTGACCATTGAACAATTAATCCAGTATGGCTCGATCACTCCAGAAGCATTACAGTTTCTTAAGGCGTGCGTGGAAGCAAGATTAAACATTGTCATTTCTGGAGGTACCGGTTCAGGAAAAACTACTTTGTTGAACGTGCTATCGCAATTTATCCCCAATGACGAGCGCATTATCACCATTGAAAATGCCGCTGAATTGCAATTGCGTCAAGAGCATGTTGTTACTTTGGAGTCAAGGCCTCCAAATATTGAAGGAAAAGGTGAAGTGACCATCCGTCAGTTGGTTATTAATGCGTTGCGGATGAGGCCAGATCGGATCATCGTGGGGGAGATTCGCGATGAGGCAGCGTTGGATATGTTACAAGCCATGAATACCGGACATGATGGTTCCATGACCACTGCGCACTCGAACTCGCCTCGGGATACCCTGGCAAGAATTGAAACCATGGCCCTCATGGCCGGAATGGATTTGCCGGTTCGGGCAATTCGGGAACAAGTTGCTTCTGCAATCGATCTCATCATTCATCAAGAGAGAATGCGAGATGGCTCACGCAAAGTGGTCAACATCACTGAAGTGAGTGGTATGGAAGGAGATGTGATTACCTTGACAGATATTTTTGTCTTTGAACAAAGTGGTTATGAAAATGGCAAAATCGTTGGTCGGCTGCGAGCAACTGGACTAAGACCGAAGTTTATGGATAAGATTGAAGCGGCTGGGATTCACTTGCCAGCTTCGATTTTTGGTCTTGGAGAACGAAGACGTTATTAAGGCAGGATTTCGCATGGATCCGCTAATCTTAATTTTACTTGTTGGTGGAGGCATCGTAGTTATCTTAGTTGTGATGGGGTTTGTTGTTACTCTGACCAGCGAACAGACCCTTGTAGAAGAGCGGTTAGGGCGATATATCGTTGATCGGGAAGAGAAGAAACTTACCAGGGAGGAAAGAGCTACTCCAATTGGTGATTGGGTCAATGAACGCATGGCTCGATCGAAGTGGGGCTCCGGTATCGCCCGAGATTTGGCCCGTGCGGACATTAAGATGAAACCCGGCGAGTATATCACTTTGATCCTCATTATGATCCTCTTCAGCGGCAGCCTCGCCTATTTTTTCGGGGGAAGAAACATTATCTTTACGTTATTAGGAGCGTTTGCAGGCTACTGGTTGCCACGCTTTTATGTCCGTCGCTTACAAAACCAGAGGTTAAGCAATTTTAATAACCAACTGGCTGATATGCTTAACTTGATGGTAAATGGGCTGCGAGCCGGTTATTCGACAATGCAGGCAATGGAAGCGGTTAGTAAAGAAATGCCCCCGCCGATATCTGATGAATTTCGGCGAGTTGTCCAGGAGATGCAAATCGGTATTCCTATGGCAGATGCCCTGGATAACCTTTATCGGCGAGTGCCAAGCGATGACTTGGATTTGATCATTGCGGCAATCAACGTTCAGCGGGAAGTCGGAGGAAATCTGGCTGAAATCTTAGATACGATCTCCTATACTATTCGCGAACGGGTGCGGATTAAGGGAGAGATTCGAGTGCTGACTTCGCAAGTGGTCTATTCGGGGCGATTTCTCGCACTCATGCCCTTCTTTATTGCAATTATCCTTTGGTTGGTCAATCGCCCCTATATGATGCAATTCTTCAATCCGGACACGAGAATAATTGGTATACCAATGCTGATTATCGGCGCGCTGATGATCGCTTCAGGATATTATGTCATGATGCGGATTGCGAATATTGAGATTTAGGTTTGAGATAGAAAGGGGATGACTTATGGAACTCATCTTGATTGGTGTGATCGTTTTTGTATTGTTGGGAGCATTGATCTTGGTAGTAGTTGGCTTGCGCGATGCAAATCGAGGCGACCCACTGCAACAAAGATTGGAGGAATTTGCTGCGAGAGGTCAAACAGCAACATTAGAGGAAATTGAGTTATCTCAACCTTTTTCTGAGAGAGTTATCCTGCCCCTTGCGCGGCGTTTGGGTGACTTTGTCACTCGTTTTACACCCCAAAATGCATTACAAAACACCGCTCATCGAATCGAATTAGCGGGTAGTCCCAGAGGATTAGATCCAACGGTTTTTTGGGCATCTCGTTTTATTGTAGCGTTTCTTTTTGGTGGTTTGTTTATCTTCCTGTTTACTGTTGGATTGCAAGATTGGAGCTGGATTAGAAAATTTATTGTGGTGGCTATCTTTATGATTATTGGGTTTTACATCCCAGAACTTTTGCTTACCAGCAAGATTAATCGGCGTCAAAAGGAAATTCGCAAAGCCATGCCTGATGCTTTGGATTTATTGACGATTTGTGTCGAAGCGGGTTTGGGATTTGATGGCGCTATGGCAAAAGTTTCTGAGAAATGGGATAACGAGTTGAGTTTAGCGTTCGCCCGCGCCTTGAAAGAGATGCAATTGGGGAAATTACGCCGAGAAGCGCTGAGAGATATGGCAGAGCGGATTGGCATTCCTGAAATGACCAGCTTTGTCGCAGCGGTCATCCAAAGCGAGCAATTAGGGGTCAGTATGGCAAAGGTGTTGCGGATTCAATCTGATCAAATGCGGGTGCGCCGGCGCCAGCGTGCTGAAGAAGAAGCTCATAAAGCGCCGATTAAAATGCTGATTCCTCTGGCTTTGTTGATCTTTCCCTCTATTTGTATTGTCCTAATGACCCCAGCCTTGATTATCTTGATGCAGTCAGCGCTTAGGGGTATCCTGTTTGGAAATTAGAAGAGAAATGTGAGAGCTTTTGTGCATCACAAACCCATTCAATATACCTTTTATCAGTGGGTATGGAAAGCGATTGATTGGGTTTATCCTCCAGTTTGTGGAGGCTGTGGTAAAGCAGGAGCCCGTTGGTGTCCAGAATGCCAACATAGCCTGCAACGAATTAGGGGAAATTTATGTCCCCGCTGCGGAATGCCTGTAAACAAGGATGCTGTTTGTTATGATTGTAGAGACCGTCCCCTTTTGCTTGATGGGCTCCGCGCTTATGCCCGCTACTCGGGTGCTTTACGAAACGCGATTCACCGCCTAAAATATCAGCGCGATATTGCTCTGGCAGAAACTCTTGCTGGTTTTTTAGTTGAACTCAATCATGAAACCCGATGGGATTTCGATCTAGTGGCGCCGGTTCCTTTAGGGGTTGTTCGGAGAAGGGAACGTGGATATAATCAAGCTGCAATGATTGCCTACCCTTTTGCCCTGGCGGTTCAAGTTTCCTATAGTGGTGGAGCAATTCGACGCGTCCGGGAGACAGCATCGCAAGTTGATTTGGGATTTGCGCAACGCCTCGAAAATGTTAAGGATGCTTTTTGGGCTGATCCGCAAAAGGTTGCAGGCAGGAGGGTTTTGGTGATTGATGATGTGACAACAACCGGCGCAACGCTCAACGCTTGCGCTGAAGCGCTCAAAAATGCTGGAGCGAACGCCGTTTATGGGTTTGTTGTAGCTCGTACATTCTTATCAGAAGGAGGCGAACATGACCGTGCCAGTTGAAGTTGTGAGTCGGAATATGGAGGTGAGTGAAAGGTTACAAAATTATATCGACAAGAAAATCGCAAAGCTAGACCGTTACCTGCCTGGCATCGAGGAGGCGCGGGTCGATGTCACTTACGCCAAATCGGCGCGCAATGCAGCCGATCGTCAGATTGCTCAGATCACCGTTCGGGGGAAGGGGTTTATTCTGCGCTCTGAAGAACGCGCGGATGACATTTTTGCCGCTCTGGATACAGCGCTGGATAAAATCCAACGGCGCATTGAGCGATATAAAGGAAAACATTATCGAGGCAGAGGGGATGGGAGAAGTGCGGCTGAAGTTGTGGAAACGACGGTAGAGGAAGAACCCCTCAGCCAACCGATTATTGCAAAAAGAAAGAAATTTGCGATTACCCCGATGGATGAAATGGAAGCCATTGAACAAATGAACTTACTTGGACATGACAATTTCTTTGTGTTCTACAATACAAATTCAGGAAGCATTAACGTCCTCTATAAACGGCGTGATGGCACGTATGGGATCATAGAACCCGAAATACGGTGAAAAAGACGTTTGCCGAGCGAGGGCGGAGGGATAACTCCGCCCTTTTTGCGTTTTCTTCTTGACGTGTAATCAATCGATAGGTACACTTAGAAAACTTTGAGACAGAAAATCTAAAGTTATTGCCGGGCGATCGGCAAACATAAAAGATTAGAAAGCGGCGAAAAAATGGAGATTGATCGAGAAGCCCTTTACCGGATTGCAGGAACCTATATAGACACAGAAATCGATCAACCGACGGTCGAGGAAGCTGTGCGCATGATCCTCAACGCAGTCGGGGAAGACCCCAACCGAGAGGGGCTAATGAAAACCCCTGAAAGGGTAGCCAGAATGTACGAGGAGTTACTTTCCGGGTATCGCGTTGATCCAATTGCCCTCGTTAACGGAGCAGTTTTTGATGTTGCTTACGACGAAATGGTATTGGTGCGCGATATTGAGTTCTACAGCTTGTGTGAACACCATCTGTTACCCTTTATTGGTCGGGCGCATGTTGCTTACCTCCCGAGGGGTAGGATTATCGGTTTGTCAAAAATTCCGCGCATTGTTGATATGTTCGCTCACCGATTACAAGTTCAGGAGAGGATGACGCGCCAGATAGCCGATTTTTTGGATACTTTGTTAAACCCGATTGGGGTGGCGGTTGTTGTGGAGGGCTTGCACCTTTGTGCAACCATGCGAGGGGTAAAAAAGCACGGGGCTAGAATGACGACTTCATCGATGTTAGGGCATTTTCGCAAAAGTGTTGCCACACGTCAGGAATTTCTGGACAACATTTCGCGTGGCTCTGCGCCTTTATTTTAAGCTTTTAGCAAATAGATGGTATTTGGCGTTCTATGGATTGGTAAGGAGAAAGGTAAGATGAAAAAAATCTGGGGATTTTTGGCTGTTTTTGCTGTTGGTTTATTGCTCTTCGGTTGTATGCCTGTCAAAGCACCACCAACTGAAGAGATGGGTAACCAGCCTGAGGCGGTTATCGTGGAAACAAAGACCAGTTCACCACAACCTGCTCAGGCCTCCCCTTATCCACTGGTAGGTCAAGAGGAGCCAAGTGTAACTCAAGAAGGGCAGGCGTACCCGCAAGTGACAAATGAGGTCGGGAATGAGACACCAACTCCAGTTGTGAATCGAACTCCGACCCCGCATGTAGATGTCGTCTTGCGGGCTACTGATCCCGATGCGTTTGTCCTTGCTTCGGGGAAATATCAAATGGTTGAGTTTTTTGCTTTTTGGTGTCCGACCTGTAAAAGCTTAGCGCCAGTGTTGAAAAATCTGGAAAATAAATATGCGGGCAAAATCCAGTTTATCTATCTAGATATTGATGACCCAAAGACCAATCCGTTTAAGCAAGCATTGGGCTTTCATTACCAACCTCACCTGTTCTTGATTGATGGTGAAGGAAAAGTGCTTATGCAATGGGTAGGGTATGTAGCCGAGGAAGAACTGGATACTGTTCTCAGTTCTCTGCAATAAGTTTACAAAACGGAGTTAGTTAGGTTATTATCTTGACAATTCAGGCTGTGGGGATAAAATAACCATATACCCTACCCCATAGGGAGGGGTATTTGGAGGCAGAATGAACAAAGAAGTTGTCATGAAAAGATTGACGGTTATTGAAGGCCATCTGAAGGGCGTAAAAAAGATGGTCGAACAAGATGCTTATTGCATAGAGGTGATCCATCAGATCCATGCTGTTCAGTCAGCCCTTAATAAGGTTTCAGCGATGATTCTCGATGATCATCTCAACAGTTGTGTCGTTTCTGCTGTTCGGGGCGAGAATCCCGATGATCGAGAAAGAGTTTTGAAGGAAATCGCCGATCTTTTTGAAAAAATTTCCAAATCTTAATCAAACAACCTGTCTTTATAGTAAGGAGGCTGAGATGCCAACGGTTACATACAAAATCCCGAATATTTCCTGTCATCACTGCGTGAATACCATTCAAAGCGAACTAAGCGAGGTTGAAGGGGTCAAGAACGTTGTTGCAGAAGTCGAATCAAAAACTGCCACGATAGAATTCGAAGCGCCGGCTACCGAAGAAATTTTGAAAAACGTATTAGCCGAGATTAATTATCCTGCCGAAGCGTAAAATACCTAGCCGAGAGAGATGTCCACCCGGCAAATTATCCTTCCTGTAACCGGTATGACTTGCGCCAATTGCGCAGCTACCATTGAACGCAACCTGAAGAAAGAGAGCGGGGTCTATACTGCTGTCGTTAACCTTTCATCGGAAAGAGCCGTGGTCGAATTTGATCCTCAGCTCACTGCTTTGGAAGACCTGTTTCAGCGAGTTCAAAGAGCGGGCTATGGAATTGCTACGGGGACATTAGTGTTTACCCTGAAAGAAGTTGATGATCAGATTCGCCTGAACCGATTGGAGCAAAAAATAAACGCTTTAGAAGGCGTTCGGAAAGTCAGCCTGAATGTTGTCACTGGGCATTTAGAAGTCGAATTCATTCCCACATTGGTTGGCGCTTTGGAAATCCGCAAAGCCATCTCCGATTTGGGGTTTTCTCTGGTCGAGAGTAAGGGAACGGAAGACGATCTTGAGCGCATTGCCCATGAACAGGAGGCGCGCTATCAATTAAGTATGCTAAAGGTGGGTTTGCTCTTTACCCTGCCGTTGTTTTTCTTTTCCATGGCGCGCGATTTTAATTTATTGCCTCACTCGATTGCTCATGCTGGTTGGGCAAGTTACTTGATGTTGTTCCTGGCTACCCCTGTCCAGTTTTATGTGGGTTGGCAATATTATCTAGGCGCTTACAAGGCTTTGCGCAATGGCACAGCAAATATGGATGTGCTGATTGCACTGGGTTCTTCGGCAGCCTATGTTTACAGTCTATTGATCACCCTGGGCTTGTTTGATGGGCATGTTTATTTTGAGACTTCGGCTATGATTATCACCCTGATCAAGGTGGGGAAATACCTGGAAGCGAGGGCGAGAGGTCAAACTGGTGAAGCAATTCGCAAATTAATCGCTCTCAAACCCAAAAAAGCGCGGCTCATTCGCGATGGCAAGGAAGCCGAAGTTGCGGTTGAGGACGTTCAAGTTGGCGATCTCTTGCTGGTGAAACCGGGTGAGAAAATCCCGGTGGATGGGATTGTCGTGGAAGGTTATTCCTCTGTTGACGAGTCGATGTTAACCGGTGAATCCGTCCCGGTGGAAAAGCAGGTAGGAAGTTCGGTGTTTGGGGCAACCCTCAATAAAATGGGGTATCTTAAAATTCAAGCCACAAAGGTTGGTAAGGATACTGCGTTAGCGCAAATCATCAAAATGGTTGAAGAAGCGCAAGGCAGCAAAGCGCCTATCCAGCGACTCGCCGACCGGGTTTCAGCAATTTTTGTACCGATTGTTATCCTGATTGCCTTGTTGACCCTTGGGTTCTGGGTTTGGCTCGCTCCGCGGTTTGGGTTCGCCAATCAGGAGGTTCTGGAAAGGGCGATCATCCATGCAGTTGCGGTTTTAGTCATCGCCTGTCCCTGTGCGATGGGTCTGGCTACCCCAACGGCTGTCATGGTCGGAAGTGGGAAAGGGGCCGAGATTGGCGTGTTGATCAAGAATGGCGAAGCTCTGGAGCGGGCTGGGAAGATAACCACCGTGATTTTTGATAAGACTGGAACGCTCACTAAGGGTCAACCGCAAGTGACAGATGTTGCCATTGCTGAATTTCCGGGGACGGAAAATGAATTTCTTTCTCTAATTGCCTCGTTGGAGAAAGTTAGTGAGCATCCCTTAGGGGAAGCGATTGTCGCCGAGGCGACCAGGCGAGGTTTGTTGCTTAGTGAACCAACTCGATTTGAAGCCTTTGCCGGTAATGGTGTTGCCGGAGAAGTTGCCGGCCATTCCGTGATGGTTGGAAATCAGAGATTTGTTGAACAACGTGGCATAAACTTAATCAGCTATCAGGGCGAGATTGAACGCTATCAAAGCGAGGCAAAAACGCTTATCTATGCTGTAGTAGATGGTGCTTTGGCAGGGTTTCTTGCAATTGCGGATACACTGAAGGATGAGGCTGGTGAGGTTTTAAGCGCATTGAAACAAATGGGTTTATCGGTTGGAATGATTACCGGTGACCATTATCAGGTGGCTCGAGCGATTGGAAAAAAACTGGGAATTGACTTGATCCTGGCCGAGGTTTTACCCAGTGATAAGGCATTGCAGGTAAAGAAACTGCAAGAAGCTGGCGAGAAGGTGGCCATGGTTGGGGATGGCATCAACGACGCTCCTGCGCTTGCTCAAGCAGATTTGGGCATTGCGATTGGAAGTGGTACAGATGTAGCCATTGCATCCGCTCCCATTGTCTTAATGGGAAGTGATCTTTGGGGCGTTGTTCGCTCGATCCGCTTATCGCGAATGACGCTTACAACGATTAAGGAAAATCTTTTCTGGGCGTTTATTTATAATATCCTCCTGATCCCTGCAGCAGCGATGGGCTTTCTCAGCCCAATTTTGGCTGCGGCAGCAATGGCTTTAAGTAGTGTGTTCGTGGTGAGTAATAGTCTGCGTTTGAAGCAAAAACCGCTCTAAATTAGGATTGACCAAATCAAGAAAAACGGGTATCTTTTTGGAGAACATGGAAGATTTGGAGTATTCAAAAAGGATTTCTGATGTGGAAGGTATAACCCGCCGTGAGTTTCTTAAGTTGAGTGGATTTGGTCTTGTGGGAGCTGTGTTTGGGAGAAAGATCCGATGGCTTGAGAACACCCCGTTTCCCCAAGGTGAACGCTTAGGCCGGGCTTTTGCAAAAGTCGAACTAAAGGCTAAACCTGATATCAACTCAGCAACGGTTGGAGTGCTTTATGATGATGCGGTTGTCGTGTGGTTAAGAGAAGTTGTTGGTTCAAATCCTTATCGCTATCGGCAGCGATTTGTAGAAACGCCTGAAGGTTACGTGTGGGCGTCGGAGTTACAACCTTGCCAAAATCGACTCAATCCTCCGCTGGAAAAACTTCCTGAAACGAGTCACGGTCCAGGAATGTGGGTTGAAGTTACCGTGCCCTGGGTGGAGGTACGCCTGGAACGGGGTCCATTCAGCCCTGGCTTTAAGTACCGGGTCGAGAATCGGTTTCCGATACGGATGTATTACAGCCAGATCTTATGGGTGGATCAAATCCAAAAAGATGAACAGGGTCAGGTTTGGTATCGAATTAATGAGAAATATGGGTATGGAGATGTCTTCTGGGCAAGAGCAGAGGCTTTTCGTCCATTGACGCCTCAGGACATTTCGCCGATCAACCCCGAAGCAGAAGAGAAATTGGTGGTGATCAACGTTGAAGAAAAAGTGCAAACGTTGTCGTGCTATGAAGGAAAACGGGAAGTTTATTATTGTCGCATTGCTGCTGGAAAAAAATTTGATGCCAAAGGCAACTTCTTAGGACACTCTTCTACCCCAACTGGAACGATGCTGATTTGGCGTAAATTAATCTCGACCCATATGAGCGGGGGTACTACTGGAGCAGGATATGATCTGCCGGGAATCGGGTGGACGGTCCTGTTTACCGGTGATGGTGTGGCGATTCATTCTACCTTTTGGCACAATAATTTTGGCGGAGAACTCATGTCTCATGGGTGTGTCAATGCCCGTCCAGAAGACGCGCAATGGGTTTTCCGTTGGACAAATCCTCCGGTGCAATATGACCCGGGGGAACTCTATAGCAAAGATACAAACATCCCTCCAACCAGAATAAAAGTAATCGAGGGATAGAAAGGAACAACGGGATGACTCCAACGATCGGACTTGCCTTTTTAGCAGGTTTGGCTTCCTTCTTATCGCCCTGTGTTTTTTCATTAGTACCGGCATATATTGGTTACCTGGGGGGTAGATCCGTAGCGGTACAATCGAACTTTACAGATAAATGGCGAACCTTTTTCCATGGGATTGCCTTTGTCTTGGGTTTTAGTTTAGTATTCATCACCCTGGGAGTAACAGCTTCTGCTTTGGGTGGATTTCTGGTTGGTTTTCGAGACATCCTTGCCAAAGTTGGAGGAATTATTGTCGTATTATTTGGTTTACACCTGATGGGGGTGTTGCGGATCCCCTTTCTCGAATACGATTTGCGCTATCAATCTCAACAGAGCGAGCGCAGAGGCTTGCTGACTTCAATGATGATGGGTGTGTTCTTTTCAGCAGGCTGGTCGCCGTGTGTTGGTCCGGTGCTTGGGGCTATTTTGATGATTGCTTTGAATGGCGGATCGATTAGCCAGGGAATAGTACTCTTATCCGCCTATTCTGCTGGCTTGGCCATTCCGTTTCTGATCGCTGCGGTTGGGATTGGCTGGGTAACCACCTTGATAAGAAAATATGGGAAAATAATGCGTTATACCGAAATAGCCATGGGAGTATTGTTGGTCGTTGTTGGGGGTATGCTGGCATTGGGTTACCTCGCCCAGTTATCTCGTTTCGGCTTATTTGTTGACTTTGGCTTATAGAATATGTTGCAATTGACGCTTTACACCAAGAAAGGGTGTCACCTTTGTGAACAGGTCAAAGAAGATTTAGCCAGTCTTCAGGCTCAATATCCTCATCAGTTGACCGAAGTAGATATCGAAGAAAACACCGATTTTAATAGACTGTATGCCCTGGAAATTCCGGTGCTTCAAATAGGGCCTTATACCTTAAAGGCTCCAATCCAGAAAACAGATCTTGCGATCACCTTGGCTGCCGCAGCCCATCGGAAAGGTCAAATCGAAAGCCTGGATGGCAAACCAAAGGTTTCCGGAGAATCACATCTCTGGGGTAGAGCAGACCAGATTGTTTACTGGATTGCTCAACACTACCTGAAGATAATTAATCTAATTGTCTTGGTCTATGTCGGTTTACCTTTTTTAGCTCCAGTCCTCATGAAAGCCAACCTCACCTTGCCGGCGCGGGCAATTTATAATCTGTATGGAGTAGTTTGCCATCAATTAGCCTATCGGTCATTTTTCTTTTTTGGGGAGCAATTCGTCTATCCGCGTGAAAGAGCCGGCTTGGAAGGGTTGAAATCTTATTCACAGGCTACGGGTTTACCAGAAGTTAATACAGCCGAAGCTATCCTTTTGGCGCGCCAGTTTATTGGTAATGAACAGGTGGGCTATAAAGTGGCGCTTTGCCAGCGAGATGTTGCTATTTATTTGGGGATTCTTGTTTTTGGCCTCATATTTAGTTTGAATCGCAACATCCGATCCTTACCCTGGTATGTTTGGATCTTGCTGGGAATTGTGCCCATTGGGTTAGATGGCATCAGTCAGATTATCAGTCAACCGCCCTTTAACCTGATTCCGTTTCGAGAAAGCACTCCTTATTTACGGGTACTGACAGGTTTTGCCTTTGGTTTTTTTACAGCCTGGTTTGGTTTTCCCTCTGTCGAGGAGAGCATGGCGGATACAAGGAAAATTTTATATACAAAGAAACTGCGCTTGCTCCAAGCTCAAAGCGAACCTTGAAGGAACATAAAGTTGAATTGTCATACGGTCAACGGATTGCAGTATTACACATTTGAAGCACTCGATCGGTATGGCGTTCCTCATGCCATCTTTACTCGGCGAGGAGGGGTCAGCCCCTCCCCCTGGGCGTCGCTCAATCTTGGTGGCTCAGTGGGGGATGTGCTCGAACGAGTCAGAGAAAACAGGAAACGCGCTCTGGATGCCGTTAACCTTTCAATCTATAGCACGTATGATGTCTGGCAAGTACACAGCGCAGAGGTTGTCTGTGCAGATAAGCCGAAGGAGCCCGATCAACCTTATCAGAAGGCGGATGCAATTCTTACCGATAAAAAGGGGGTTACACTGTTTATGCGCTTTGCGGATTGCGTCCCGATTCTCTTGTTTGACAAAAATAAGGGCGTAATCGGAATTGCTCATGCTGGCTGGCAAGGAACGCTCTTGGGCATTGCCGAAAAGGCCGTCCAAAAAATGACCGAAACTTATGGTTCGAAAGCGGAGGATATTTGGGCGGGTATTGGGCCTTCCATTGGGGGTCATCATTATCCTGTGGGTGTAGAGGTATGGAGGCAAGCCGTTGAGAAAATGCCGTTTGTGGCAGAGAAGTGCTTTACACTCGATCAGGGGCAAGTTCGGTTTGATTTGTGGCTGGCAAACCAATTAATTTTAGAGCAGGTCGGGGTCAGGGAGATTGAAGTTTCTGGCTTTTGCACTGCTTGCGATTTAGAAAATTGGTATTCCCATCGCGCTGAAAATGGAAAAACCGGTCGCTTTGGGGTAGTGATTAGCTTATAATTAACCAAACTCTGGTTTAAATGGCGGATGATGGCGCAAACATACTCTATAGATGAGCTAACTTCGATTATTGCAAAGAATTATCAGCAGGTCAAGGAACGGATTGCTGAAGCCTGTCGGCGAGTCTATCGTTCTCCCGATGATGTAACTTTAGTTGTGGTTACAAAAGGACATACCGTGGAGAGGATTCGCTGCGCGATTGAATTAGGAATGCGAAAATTTGGGGAAAATTATGCCGAAGAAGGATCTGAGAAGATCGAATCGATCGGGAAAGTTGCCGGCCTAGAGTGGCACATGATCGGTCATATTCAGAGCCGCAAAGCGGAGATGGTCGTACAATTTTTTGATATGGTTCATTCCCTGGATAGCTTAAAGCTAGCCAGACGCCTTGACCGGTTTGCTGCGGAGAAAGGGAAAGTGCTACCTGTGCTTCTGGAATGTAATGTCAGTGGAGAGGAATCTAAATTTGGCTTTCCGGCATCGGATCGAAATCGCTGGCAGGATTTGTTAGCCGATTTTAGCGAAATTGCACAATTATCTCACCTGGAGATCCGAGGGCTAATGACCATGGCGCCTTTATTTGAAAACCCTGAATTTTCAAGACCTGTGTTTCGGAAGTTGGTGGAGTTACAAGGGTATTTGCGGACACACCTTCCTGAGGTGCGATGGGATGAGGTTTCAATGGGGATGAGTTCGGATTTTGAGGTTGCTATCGAAGAGGGGGCGACGATAGTTCGGATTGGGCAGGCGATTTTAGGCGAGAGGCCACAATTTTAAGGAGTAAACTATGTTATTGTTGGCAAGTATCCTGCATACTGTCCTTCGAGTTTACACTTTTATCGTCATTGTCAAGGTGCTTTTATCGTATTTCTTGTCACCTTACCATCCTGTTCGGGAGGCGATAGATAGGCTAGTAGATCCCCTGCTAAACCCTATCCGCCGCACTCTCCCTCCGGTGGGGATGTTTGATTTCAGTCCGCTGGTTTTGATCATTTTGATTCAAGTTGTTGATTCTTTATTGCAGCAAGTCATCTATATGCTATATTAACGTGAGTTCGGGTTAAGCAGATAATGACAAAAAGTCATTCAGGCCTAAAGATGGTTTTGCAGGACGGTGACAGTAAGCGATCAACCCGCAAAGCACATTGACCAAGAAATTGGTGAAACTTCGATGACGAGAATGCTCAATCTGCGAGATATTCTTGAGCTGGTCA
>Ga0197142_1002928_pt1 | contig 14638 bp, 7 predicted proteins | sample GBS60_MetaG_FD_148614 | JGI IMG/M metagenome (GOLD analysis project Ga0197142, IMG submission 148614) | Sediment microbial communities from Great Boiling Springs, Gerlach, Nevada, United States - GBS 60_MetaG | ecosystem: Environmental > Aquatic > Thermal springs > Hot (42-90C) > Sediment... | reverse complement strand
GCAGCATCTGACGCCCGAGGCCTACGCGCGCCGCGCCGCCGAGATGGCCGCGCGCGGCTTTTCGATTCTCAAGTTTGATATCGATGTGCCGATGCCCTTTCCTTCGGACCAGTTCAATCGGGACCTGAGTCCGGCGGAGGTGGACTATGCCGCCTCGCTCGTCGCAGCAGTGCGCCAGGCCGTGGGGCAGGGCATCGGCGTGGCCATCGATTGCCACTGGAACTACAGCGTCGGGGCTGCCGTCGAGCTGGCGCGGGCGCTCGAACCCTATCGCCTGCTCTGGTTGGAGGATCCCGTCCCTCCGGAAAACCTCGAAGCGCTCGCCCAGGTGCAACGGGCGACGCGCCTGCCCGTCGCCACCGGCGAAAACCACTACCACCGGATCGATTTCGAGCGCCTCATCAAGGAAGCAGGGCTGCGCCTGCTTGCGCCGGACGTGCAGAAGGTCGGACTGTGGGAGGGTCGCAAACTGGCCGACCTCGCCGACATGCACTACGTCAACCTCGCCTTCCATAACGTCAGCGGCCCGATCGGCACCATGGCGGGCGTGCATCTTTCGGCCGCCGTGCCCAACTTCCTCGCGCTCGAATGGCATGCTGCGGACGTTCCGTTCTTTGACGCGTTGATTCGCGGCTCCGAAGGCCCGCTGATTGAAAACGGCTCGATTCGCGTGCCCGACGCGCCGGGGCTCGGTGTCGAACCGGATGAAGACGTCGCCTGGCGCTATCGCAAGCCGGGCGAGAGGTTCTTCGAGTAGCGCCGGCGAACCCAGAGCAGGAAGGAGGCGCCGCCGAAAAGTGCGACCACAAATGCGGCCAGGCCGTTGATGCGAATATCCGCGGCCGGCTGCATCGCCAGCGGCCCGGCCTGGCGTGCGGCTTCGAGCCAGAAAAGCGCGACGCCGAAGCTGACCAGGTCGGCGCCTGCGGTGCGTAGGATGAGCCAGACGACACCGATCAGCACCGCTCCGGCGGCCAGATGGAATATCCACTGCCAGGCGTTTGTCGAGCGACTGAGCGCCGCCAGCGCCAGAACGGCGCCGATAACCAATAGGCGGCTGCGGCGCCGCAGATGGCCGACGGCGGCGCCCGCCAGCACCGTCGCCGAGCAGAGCGCTCCGAAGGAGAGGAGCAGACTTCGGCTCAAGGCGGCAAGGGCGGGCACATAGGTATCCAGACCCGTCAGATTCCAGACCCCGACCGAAAGGCGATCGCCGGGGATCTGCTGGCCCGCGAAGGCGAGCAGGCGCAGCGTCCCCCATAGCAAGACGGCTGCGGCGAAGGCAGTGATCAGGGACGGTTTGGGCAGGCTACGGTAGCCGTAGGCGCTTTGCAGGAAAATATCGGCGGTCAACGCCAGCAGGAAGGCGCCCGCACCGGAGAGCAAGGTGACGACCAATCGGCTGAGCAGCGCCTGCCGGAGAAAATTCTCGAGCGGTTTGGCCGTCTCGTAGGCGGCAAGAACACTCGCCCACTCGTTCGCGGCCGCGCCGGCCGCCACCAGCGTCGCGATCCCGCCCGCGGCGAGGTAGATTCCCCACCTGGGCTGATGCGCCGCCTCGGTATCGTGGCCGCTGAGACGGCGCATCGCCACGACCAGCAGGAGCAGGCCGAGAGCGCCGCCAAGCGCTGGTACGATGATCGACTGCAAGCGCGGCCGGCTGAACTCGCGCAGCCATTCTTCCGGCAGTTTCAGGAACCGGCGGTAGTAGGAGATGTCCTCTCCGACCATTGTCAACGACAGGCGGGCCGTCGCTTCTCCGGCACGAAACCCTTCCTCCTCCCAGACGAAGCCGTGATCGATTCGATTCTCCAGCTTCTGGACGTTGGAGTCGACCAGCCGGTAACGCTCGATGGGAATCCCCTCGGCTTCGGCGAGCCAGGCCTCCGACCGGCGGCGCGCCTCCTCCGGCGTCAGCCGGGCGCCGGGCGCCTTTTCGTCGAGCACGTGATCCAGCCGGAAGGCACGACCACGCTGGTCCACGTAAACCCGCCACTCCTCACGTTCGAGCGGCCGGAAATAGCGCACCAGCCAGAGGCCGGCCGTGGTGCGGTCGCGTACGATCTCGTTGGCGCGCCGCGGGCCCTCGATGCGGCGGAGGTATTCGAACTCGGCGGCATTCAACCCGTGGACGAACTGCGTGGCGCGGCGCCAGGATGCGGGCTCGAGATTCCGCTCGCGAAGCGCGCCGTCGGCGAGTGCGACCGCCTCGTCCTTCCGGACGCGCACTTGGAGAAAATCGCCGAACACGTAGGGCCGAGCGAGGAGCCCTGCGAGCAGCGCCACCGCGGCCGCCGCCCACAACCGCGCCGCCGGCCAACTCGGAGCAAGGGGCGCATCAGGGACACGGCGGGGCGGGACCTCGGTTAGGGCGGAGGCAACCTCCACCTCCTCGTTCAGCACACCCGGAGCGGTCAGGAAGCCGCCGTGGCGACGGTAAAGAGAGAGCGAAACCGCCAGCGGCAAGATGACAACTCCCGCCACCGCCGCTCCGCTCAAGCGGAAATACCAGCTTCCGGATTCGAACAGGAACATTCCGATCAGGATGGCGTCCACCGTGTAGTGCCATACGAGCGTCGCCATAATGCCCCACCGCAGCATGACCACACCCGCCAGAATCCCGATCAGACCGACCTCGACCCCTCGAATCCATCCCGGCTGCTGGGGATAGTTCGAGTGGAGGAATCCCCAGACCAGCGCCGGTAGCAGCACGGCCAGCCAGCTTGAACCCAGGTAGCGCTTGAGCAGGGCAATCGCCAGCAGGCGGAACCAGAACTCCTCCGAGGCAGAGGCCAGCACCGAGATCGTCAGCGGATACAGCCAAGGCGCCGCCGTCGACAGCAGGTCGGAGTAACTCACGTCCTGAGGGCTCCAGACGCCGAAGCGGCGGCCGACGAGATAGAAGGCCACCACCAGGCCCAAGTGGAGGGCGGTGAGACCGTATCCGGTCACGCATGCCAGGAAAAACTCCTTGGTGGCGAGACCGCGGCGGGAAAACAGAGCCGCGAGCGCCACCTTGCGAGGATGCGCCTGTCGATACAGCGGCTCGCCCGCTGCGGCGGCCAGGATCACGTAGAAGAATGTGCCGACGCCGGCGCCCACGGCACCGAGCACGCCGAACAACACGGCCTCGCCGAACCGCGTCGCGGTGGGCATGCCGTCGATGACGAAAGCGAGCAGGTTAAGCTGGTTGAGCACCATCAGCCCGCCGATGGCGGCGCTGAGCGCAACGAGCGGACGCCAGGGAATCAGACGGCGGCGGAGCCAGCGAATCACCAGGATCACGGCGGCGACGAACAACGCGGCAAAGCAGGCCTCCGCGGCCCACTGGAACAGCTCGTTCGTCGAGCGCATCCGGGCGAAGTCTCGCTCCCACTGCTCGGGGACGTGGAGGAATTCCAGATACTCGCCGATCCGGTCCCCTTGGACGACCACTCTCCGACGCAGCGTGGCGCCCCGGGCGGCGAAGCCCTCTTCCTCCCAGGTGAACAGGTGGTCTCGCCGCGCCGGCCGCTCCTCGGCTCTCTGCTCGACGAGCCGGTGAGGCGCCTCGGTTTGGTTGCGGAGGAACTCCTCGGCGATGGCCCGCGCCTCCTCCGGGCTTAGCCGAGCGCCCGGCGCCGCCTCCTCGACGACGTGCCGGAAGCCGAGCAGTCTGCCCTGAGGCGACAGGTAGACCGCCATCTCCTGTTTTTCCGGCGGGCGGAACCACCGGGCGCGCCATCGCCAGACGGGAACGCGCTCTTCAATCAGCCGGTTGGCCTCTTCGAGCCCCAGCTCGCGCTCGAGAAACAGACGCGCCCGGTCGTCCGGATCGAACAGCGTCAGTTGGCGGAAACCGACGGTGGACAGTCCTTGCGAGGAGAGGAACTCCGCCGCCTGAGCCGTAATCTCGCTCTTGGAGTAAAGCAGGCGGAGTGAGGCTTGGGGAAAGGCGGCTCGCCAGTGTTCGAGCACATACCAGATGGCGAGCGCGCTCACCAGCGCAAGCCCCGCCATCAGCCTCTTTTCCGGCGCTTCGATCCGGTCCACGAGACCGCCTCCGATACCCTCCAACTATACCCGCCCTCGTGGTACATTTGCCGGAGGGATCACCGCGCAAGGAGGACGGAATGCGACTGACGCGACGAAGCCTGTTCATCAGTGCGGCGGCCGCTGCCGCGGCGCGGGCCGGCGTCGAATCAGGCGAAACGGCCTTCCCTGTGATGCCGGGCCGACGCTTTTCCGGCGAAGCGCTGCGCGAAATCGCCTTTCCTCTCGGAGGCATCGGCACCGGCACCATCTCGCTCGGCGGCTTCGGCCAGCTCCGCGACTGGGAGATTTTGAACCGGCCGGCCAAGGGCGCGCGAAATCCTTTCACGTTCGCCTGCCTGCGCCTGGCGGGCGGCGAGCTGGAAAAGCCGCTGATCCGCGTGCTCGAGCGGCGGCCGCTGCCGCCGTTTAACTACGCGCACGGCGTGCCCCGGGAGACCGGTCTCGGCCTGCCGCGTTTCAGCAAGGCGACCTTTGTCGGCGCCTACCCGTTCGCCCAGCTCCATCTCTCCGACGCTCGCCTGCCGGTGGAGGTGCTGCTTGAGGCGTTCAATCCGATGATTCCGCTCGATACGGACGACTCGGGCCTGCCCGTGGCCGTGCTCGAATACACGATCGCCTCCCGGGCGACCGCGCCGCTTGAGGCGGCGGTCGCCTTCTCCATGATGAATCCGATCGGAGCGGCGGCGATCACGCTTTCCGGCGGTCGCCGCGCGCCGCACTTCGGCCAGAACATCAACGAGTTTCGCCGCGAGGCGGGCGTGGCCGGCATCTTCATGTCCTCCAAGAAATATCCGCCGGATTCGGCGCGCTTTGGCACCCTGGCCCTGCTCACGCGCGACGGCGATCTCTCCTATCGACTGCGCTGGGAGCACGGCGCCTGGTGGGACGAGTTCCACAAATGGTGGGATGAGTTTCTTCTGAAAGGTCGGTTCCCGAACAACTCCGCGCCGCCGTCGCAGGACGGCTTCACTGAGTATGCCACCCTCGCCACGCACTTTGTGCTCGAGCCGGGCATGAGCCGCAAGGTCACCTTCGTGCTCGCCTGGCATTTCCCGAACGTCGAAATCAACTGGAGCGGCGATGACAAGGTGCGCGGCATGGTGCTCAAGAACCACTACGGCACGCGCTGGCCCTCCGCCTGGGAACCCGGCCGCTACGTGCTCGACCGCTACGAGGTGCTGCGCCGCCGTTCGGAGGCCTACCGCGACGCTCTCTACTCCTCGACGCTGCCGCCGGCGGTGATCGATGCCGTTTCCAGCCAGGCCTCCATCATCCGCACGCCCACGGTCATGGTGCTCGAGGGCAAGAAGACTCTCGCCTTTGAGGGCTGCAACGACGATTCCGGCTGCTGCCCCATGAACTGCACGCACGTTTATAACTACGAGCAGGCCATGGCCTTCCTGTACCCGGAACTCGAGCGCAGCATGCGCGAGATCGACTTTCTCATCAATATGCGCGAAGACGGCAGCATGGGCTTCCGAACCGCCGTGCCGCTCGCAAAAGGCGGCCGCGTCCCCTTCCCCGCCGCCGACGGGCAGATGGGTTGCGTGATGAAGGTCTATCGCGAGTGGCAGCTCTCGGGCGACGATGCCTGGCTGCGCAAGCTCTGGCCCGAGGTAAAACGAGCGCTCGAGTACGCCTGGAAACAGTGGGACGCCGATCAGGACGGCGTCATGGAGGGCGAGCAGCACAACACCTATGACATCGAGTTCTACGGCCCGAACACGATGATGGGCACGCTGTACCTGGGGGCGCTCACCGCGGCGGCTCGCATGGCCCGGCACCTGGGCGAGACCGAGACGGCGGAACGCTACGAGGCCCTCGCTCGCGCCGGCAGCGCCAAACTTGATCAACTGCTCTGGAACGGCGAGTTCTATATCCAGCGCGTCGACGAGCGGAATCCGAAGGCCGCCAAGTATCAGTACGGCGAAGGATGCCTGTCGGACCAACTACTCGGCCAGTGGTTTGCCGAAGTCGTTCACTTGGGCAAGCTCCTGCCTCCCGATCACATCCGGGCCGCGCTGGCTTCCATCTTTCGCTATAACTTCCGCGAGAGCTTCGAGGATTTTCCGAACGCCCAGCGACTGTACGCTCTCAACGACGACAAGGGCCTGCTTCTGTGCAGTTGGCCCAAAGGCGGCCGGCCCGAGCTGCCCTTCGTCTACTCCGACGAGGTCTGGTCGGGCATCGAGTATCAAGTGGCCGCGCACCTTATCTACGAGGGAATGGTCAAGGAGGGCCTCGCCATTGTCCGGGCCGTCCGCGAACGCCACGACGGCATCCGGCGCAACCCGTGGAACGAGTTCGAATGCGGGAGCCACTATGCGCGAGCGATGGCGAGCTGGTCGCTGCTCACTGCCTTAAGCGGCTTCCACTACTCCGCCCCGGCCAAAGAGCTCACCTTCCGCCCGCGGTACCGTCAGAACGCTTTCCGCTGCCTGTTTGCAGCCGGCTCGGCCTGGGGCACTTACACCCAGGAGATTGCGGCGCAGAAGCTGAACGCGGCCGTCGAGGTCATCGAAGGCAGACTCGAGGTGGCCCGACTTCGGCTCCCCCGAATCAAGGCCGACGCCGTGGTGCGTGCTTCCGCTCCGGCCAAGCTCCGCGACGCCGACGGCGCAGCGGTCGTCGAATTCTCGCCGCCCGTCAAACTCGAAGGCGGCCGGAAGCTCGAGGTTTCGCTCGGCTGAGCCAGTCAGCTTTTCTTCAGCCGGTTGCACGCATTGAGCGCCCCGGTGGGGTCAATGGCGGCCGAGCCCTCTTCGATGTGCTGAATGCGGCCCTGGCCGTCAATGACGAAGGTCGTCCGGCTGGCGATGCCCCGATCCTCGATCAGCACGCCGTAGTCCCGAGACGCCTTCCGCATGAAGTCGCTCAGCATCGCGTAGGAGGCGCCGATCTCTCCCGCCCAGTGCTGCAAGGTCGGCAGGTTGTCAGTGCTCACCAGAAACACCTCCGCGCCGGCTTCCTGAAACTTGGCCAGATGCGCCTGATAGGCTTGCACCTCCTTGGTGCAGCCTCCGGTGAATGCGGCCGGAAAGAAGGCAAGCACCACCGTCTTGCCTCGCAGCTCCGCCAGCGAAACCGGCTTGCCGGTGGTCGACGGCAGCGTGAACGCAGGCGCCGGATCGCCGATCTTCAAATGCGTCTTTCCCGGACTCTGGGCAGCGAGACTCGCCGCCACGAGCAGATTCGCCAGCAACACGGATGTGATCTTCATGCGCCCTCCTTTCTCCTCATCTTAGCTGAAGGGGAGGCTTCGCCGGACTAAGGTCGGAGGATGGTCACGGGCGCTTGCTGAATCTCACCGGTCACCACGGCCTCCTCGTCGCCGACGAAAACGTTGACCTCCGAGCGGACGCCGAACTTGTCCAGATAAATGCCGGGCTCGATGGAAAAGCCGGTGCGGGGAATGATCCGGCGTTCGTCATGCGTCTCCAGGTTGTCCATGTTGGCGCCGGCGCCGTGCACATCCCGGCCGATGGAGTGGCCGGTGCGGTGAATGAAGCGCTCGGCGAGGCCCTGCTCGCGGATGTAGTCCCGCGCCGCGTCGTCCACCTCAAAGCCCCGCAGCGTCTGCCGCCGCCGCACCGCATCCTGAACCAGGCGGATCGCCCGGTCGCGAGCTTCCCGGACAATGTCGAAGACGCGGATGATCTCCCAGGGCGCCTGCGCGCCGCAATAGCCCACCCAGGTGCTGTCATAGTAGACCGCCTCCGGCCGGTCGAGCTTTGCCCAGAGATCGATCAGGACCCAGTCTCCGCTTCGGATCTCGCGAGAGCTCTCCGGGGAGGGCTCGTAGTGGGGGTTCGCGGAGTTGTCGTTGACGGCCACGATGGGACCGTGGTCCGTCAGCAGACGCTCCCGCTGAAACGCTTCAAGGATGAAATGTTTAATCGCCCACTCCGAGGTCCTGCGGCCGGCTTGAAGTTCCGCGGCGATGTGCCGAAAGGCCTCCCGCCGAATCGCATCCACCCGCCGGCCCGCCTCCAGGTGGCACTCCAGCTGTTCGTCCGTCCAGCGCGCCTCGAAATACTGCACCAGATCGGCCGAACTGCTCACCTGGATGCCGAAGCTACGCACCAGTTCCACCGTTCCGGCGTCCACCATCGCCACGTAAGGGATGGCGCAATCCGGCGAGTACTGCATCGCCACCGTGCGCAACCCGGCTAGCAGCCTCGCCAGGCCCTCCCGGTGGCTTCGCCAGCTCGAATAGACGAGTTTGTCACCGGGCAGCGCATCGAGCATCGTGGCCTCCACCCGATGCACCAACCCCCGGGGCTCGCCCTTAGCGGGAATCAGATAGTACCACCGCCGGGTGGGGATCCGCGGCGGCTCGAAGTTTAGGATCCGATACGCCAGCGGATCGCGCCGATGGTGGTCCATGAACAGCCAACCGTCGAAACCCTCAGCGCTCACCGCCGCCTGAATCTCAGCGATCCTCGCCGTCACTTCACCCCTCCCATCAGCCGACGCATCGGCGGCACAAGCAAGGCTAACATCGCCGCCGCGACGAAGCTGACACCCGCCACCGCGGCGAACAGCGCGGGTAGAGAGAGCGCCTCGTAAAGTGCCGCCGTCCGGCCCCCCAGGTAGTTGCCCACCGCCAGCGACAGGAACCAGACTCCCATCAGAAAGCCTCCTACGCGCGGCGGCGCAAGCTTCGTCATCACGCTCAGTCCCACCGGGCTCAGGCACAGCTCGCCGCAGGTGTGCAACAGGTAGGTCCCCACCAGCCACAGCGGGCTCACCTGAAGGCCGGCCTCGGCGCGTGAGGCCGGCTGGATCAGCAGTGCGAAGCCCGCGCCCGCGCCGAGCAGCCCTAGCACGAACTTGGCCGGACTGGAGGGCTCGCGCTTGCCGAGCCGCACCCACAGCCAGGCAAACACCGGCGCCAGCGCGATGATGAACAGCGAATTGAGCGATTGCAGCCAGCTCGCGGGAAACTCAAAGCCGAGCACCTGCTTGTCGACGCTCCGCTGGGCAAACAGGTTGAGCGTGGATCCCGCCTGTTCGAACACCGCCCAGAAGACCGTCGAGGCGACAAACAGAACGCCCACCACAGCCAGTCGCCTGCGCTCCTCGCGCGTCCACTGCCCGCCCGCCAGCAGCCAGGCGAAGATCGCGCAAACCGCCGCCAGCAGCCCCAGGCCGAATGCATTCGACACCGTCTCCGCTGAGAATTTCCAACCGCCCGCGGACCCACCGGCCGCCATCACGGCGCAAGCTAGCGCTGCCGCTCCCAGCCAGGCAAACGCGCGACGAATCACGGCCCGCTGTGTCCCGGCGTCGATCGCCGGAGGCAACCCCGCGCTGCCCAGGTGCTTGCCCCCCGCCACGTACTGAATCGTCCCGAGCGTCATACCGAGACCGGCCAGGGCGAATCCGAGGTGCCAGTTTACGCGCTGTCCCAAATAGCCGCAGGCGAGCGGCGCCAGAAAGGCTCCGAGATTGATTCCCATGTAGAAGATGGAAAAGCCCGCATCCCGCCGGGCGTCGCCCGGAGCGTAGAGCTGGCCCACGATCGCGCTGATGTTCGGCTTCAACAGGCCGGTGCCGACGGCAATGACGAGTAAACCGGCGAAAAACGATGGCAGGCTGTGAATCACCAGAAGGAAATTTCCCGCGGCGATCAGAAGCCCGCCAGCCAGTACCGCCCGCCGCTGGCCGAGCAAGCGGTCCGCCAGCCATCCGCCCGGCAGGCTCAGCAGGTACACCATCGCCGTGAAAAGACCGTAGATGGCGCCGGCGCTGGCCACCGTGAAGCCCAGCCCGCCCTGCGCGGCCGGGGCGGTCATGAACAGAATCAGCAGCGCCCGCATGCCGTAATAGCTGAACCGCTCCCACAGCTCGGTGAAGAACAGAGTGGCCAAACCGCGGGGGTGGCCGAAGAAGCTGTTTTGAGCCTGTTTCAGTGGCGCTTCCATGAGATCTCGGTCCTGAGATTGGCCACACCCGCGCGCTCTTTCGCATCGACGACGCGAAAGGCCAGGACGTCATCCAGCCAATCCTGGCTTGTGCCGTCCCAGTTCTGCGTGGCTACCGTGAGTGTATACTCCTGGCGGGTTAGCAGGCAATCGAAGTGGAACTCGATCTCGAGCCGCTCGCCCGGCCGGAAGCGGCCCAATCGCCGGCCTTCGACGCGCGTATTGGTGCCGAAAACGTCGAGTCCCAGACGGTTGCGCACCAGAATGCCGACCACCGGCTCGTCGACTTCCCGTTCGAATCGCGCAACAATGCGCACGCGGACCGGCTCGCCGGCCTCGATGACGGTCGCCGGCGCTCCGCACCGATTGACGAGGGTTACGTCCTCGATGCGGCTGGCGCCGTCGCCGTGCCGGTGGCTGCCGCGGAGGCCGGCGGGCTCGGGCGCTTCCGCTCGCTGCTCCTGCTCCCGCCGTTCGAGCACCATTCCCACGTAGCGATTTACCACGTCGCTCGGCCGCCCTTCGGCGGCAATCTGGCCGTCCAGGAGAAAGATCGCGCGATCGGCCACCTGCTTCACCAGGCCGAGATCGTGCGAGACGAACAGCACGGTCACGCCCCGGCGCTTGAGCTCCTCGAACTTTTGAATGCAGCGGTTGGAGAAAATCGCGTCGCCCACCGCCAGCGCCTCGTCCACCAGCAGCACATCCGGCTCGACGTGAATGGCCGTGGCGAAGGCCAACCTCACGTACATGCCGCTCGAATATTGTTTCACCGGGCGGTCGATGAAGTCCCCGATCTCGGCAAACCGCTCGATGGAAGGCAAAATCCGCTCGACGTGGCGCCGACTGAGTCCTAAGATCTCCGCGTTGAGATAGACGTTTTCGCGGCCGGTAAACTCCGGGTTGAACCCCGCCCCGAGCTCGAGAATGGCCGCGACGCGGCCCTCGGTGACCACACGGCCGCTGGTCGGCGGCAGGATTCCGCTGACGATGGCAAGCAGCGTACTCTTGCCGCAGCCGTTCGGCCCGACGATGCCCAGCGTTTCGCCGCGCTCGACCCGAAAACTGATGTCGCGCAGCGCCCAAAACTCTTGGCCGAGCCTCCGCCCGCCAAAGAGAAAGAGCTCCCGGATGCGATCCACGGGACGACGATACAGACGGTAGACTTTGGAGACGCCCTGAACCAGGATCACAGCCGGTACGTCAGACTATAGCGCGCCCGCCCGGGGCCGGACAATCCGCTCAGCCTTGATAGCAGCTTCTCCGCCGGCTCTTCGGCAAGGGTGCCGGATAACCGATCAGGCAGAACTGATCCAGGGCGAACAGCACCACCGATTCGACATTCTCGGCGAGCGCCAACCGCACCTCCTTGAGCCACGGCGCCGTCGCGTCCATCAGGCCGACCAGAAAGGCCCTCTTGGCGGGTGGAAATCCTTTGAGCCCAGGAAAGCTGATCGTGTGTCGGCTCAGATCCAGGTTGCGCACAAAGGTGTAGGTGAAGCTCTCCGTCTTCAGACAATCGAGTGTCTCCGGCGTCCAGTTTGGCGCGTAATTGATCAACCGGTTTAGCGGGGTGTCGTTCACATCGGTGGGATACAGCACCTCGAAGCGGCAGTCAGGAAAAGCCGAGCGTACGAAGTCCATGACCCCCGCCGTGAACGCGCCGATCAAAGAGGGCAGGAATTGAACCTCCTCCGGAAAGTCCGCGGGATCGGCGAAATGGCTCGGAATCACGCGCATCGGTCGGCCGTAAGTGCTCTGAAAGGTATTGACGGTATACGCGTCATAAAATGGCATCCCGGAGCCGGCCAGGGGGAAATACCACCACTGAACCTCGCCGAACTGTAGATACGGCTGGTGTCCGGTGGCCGCGAGCAATTCCGCCATTTCGAGATAAACCTGGCGCCAGAAGGCCAGACTCGCTGGCGAAAAATTTGTTTGCAGCGCCGGCGTATTCAGCCACACCGGTTGGCCGTTCGGGTAGCGCTGGGCGATACCGGCCTCGGGGCTGGGGTCCCCGTGTTGCAGCTCCATGCTGAATGCGGCCGTGACGTCGAGCCCGTAGTTCTTGAGCGCGACGTAAAACGCCCGGCTCCAGTCGCGCACCGCGCGGTTCAGCCTGGGCAGCGCAGCCAGATCCGTCCGCCACTCTCCGTCGGCGCCGCCGCTCAGCTTCGGCCCGCTCGCCACAACCTGCAAGGTCGCCGACTCCGATCGCACCGAGATCGTCACTTTGTTTCCTGCCGTCCCCATCGCCCGTGCGAACACCGTCAAACGGTTGCCCTCGGCGCGCGCCCGCACGGCCGTGTAGCCCCGGTTCAGCTCGAGCTCGAAGGCTTTGGCCAGTGTCTCGGCCGTGTCCCCGATTCGATTCACGTGCTGGATAATCGCGTCCTGCTCGGGCGGGTAATCCTCGTTGCCGATGCGCAACTCGGTCAACCTGCTGAACTCCGGCGTCCCGATAAACTCGATGGTGGCCGACGCATAGCGATGCCCCGGCCGGTGCAGCTCGTAGAACCATAGCGCTCCGACGTAGTGATTCACGCGTCCGTGAAAACCGAGCTTGTGAATCAGCCACGCGGTCCGTTCGGCCGCCAGGGCCATCGAATGGTCCGTGTCCCAGTCGGTCGCCAGATTCAGCTTCGGCTCGCTGGGGAAATTAGGGAGTGTGTCGATGGGAAGCGCAATCTCGACAAAGTCAAAATAGAAGTGGGTGCCGTGCGCACCCCTGTGTGTGACGGTGACCTCATGCTCTCCGGCTCCGAGCTCGGCCACCTCCACCCGGCGCAGGACGTCCTCTCCGGCTATGAACAGATCCTCGAGGCGCGCTGGCTGTCCGTCGACCGCCATCTCGATCTGCGCTCCATTGAAGGTGGAGCGCGTGCCCAGATAGAGCCGGTGCGCTGCCGGCATCCGATATCGGTACCTTATCCCGGAGCCCGGTGTCGTCGTCAGCGAAATCGTCCCTCCCGAGAAATTCCCTCGCGCTCGGCTCCAGTCCCCGAAATACTCGATCTCCGAGGAATCGTCCTCGATGCGGCGGCTTCCCGGGCCTGCTACCTGATACGTGCGCCGGAGCCCGGTCACGCTCCAGTCGGAGACGACCACTTCGAACTCGCTTCTCGCGAACTCCCCGTCTTGCAGCTCCGCGGCGTACGTCCACCGCATCTTGCGGACCGAGGTCGTCGGGACGGCGCGGCCGAAGCGGTCCGTAAGGGCGCCGAAAGGTAGGGTGATTCTCCACTTCTGCGGAGATCGGCCTCCGGTAAACCTCCGCCACCACGGCGTCCACACCTCGGTCTTCGCGCCGGCGACGAATCCGTAGACCCCGATTCGGTTCCCGTTTGCTCCCGTTGTGCTCGTTTGAGCACTCTGCCCGGCGCCGACATAGATCAACCGGATGCGCCGGCCTTGCCTCTCCGCTCGCATCTGCGGCGAGAAGGCGTTGACGCTGGCGACAATGGCCTCTACCGCCGTCTCGAGCGTATCGTTTGCGTAAAGCTGATAGGTGTGATGCTCCTCGAGAAAGGAGATTCCAACATAGTCCCCCGCCGTCGGCGTGCCGCCTAATTCGAGCTCTGCTGTTGCGCAGACATATTGCCCTTCCACCGGCGTCGCGTAGGCCCTCAAGGGAACTTGGTAAAACTGCTCGCCGCTTCCATCATCCGCCCAAATGCGAAGATATGGCCAGTCTACGGTCGGGTAGAGGTTGGAGTCGATGGGTATGCAGTTGATGCGCGTTTCCTCGTAAGAGAGGACCAGTCCGCTTAGATCCCCGTCCGGCAGATTGCGCAGCGCAGGATGCTCGAAAACATTGTCTCGGTTCCACTCGATGACGGCCCAGTCAAACTGCTGCCGCCAGGTCCCCGTCACCCGGAAACCCGTAGGGCCGGCGTGATGCATGGCCGCGATCGCGGACGGCCTTTCGTAATAACATTGCAAGTCCCGGTCCGGGCGGAGCTTTTCCAAGACCTCGGACATCCCTGTCCCTTACAGTCGGATCGTCACCGTCAGATCGGCGCCGGGCGCACTGCCTTCCCCGTAGCCCACCGATACGATGTCAAGAGTGATGTGCGCCCCCTCGCGCAAGGGCGGCAGCCCGAAGCCGTCCGCCACATTCGATGCCGTCGAGCCGGGCGGAATCGTGAGGGCGCAATACGGCGCGCCGTTCTGGCGAAGCAGCAACTCGACCGGCCCGCCGCTTGGAGCTTGGCCCACCACGGCGAAAATGTCCCGCACCGAGTGCGCCTCCTCGATCACCAGCGGCGGTGCGGCGTTGGTCTGGATCGCCAGATATCCCTCCACCTGAATCGAGAACTGCCCTCCGGAGAGCGTTCGAAGACCTTGGTGGATCGTTTCCGTAAAACTGATCCGTGCCGTCTCGCTGTCGCCCCGCGTGTTGGTGACATAGAATTCGGCCGCGGCAATCCGCGCGTCCGGAAGAAAGATCGGATACGCGAAACTCCCGCTGGCCGGACTTCCGAAAAAGTTCCTGACAAACGCCACCACGTAGACTTTGCGCGAGAGAGGATAAACGGGCGTTCCGGCGGCATGCGCGCGCGGCGTCGTGCCGAAAGCGCCTCGGCTCACCTCGAAGCGGCTCCCCCCGGCAAGCACCGCATCCACCACCATGATCTCCGAGCCGATCTGCACCACCGAGCCCTCGCTCCAGCCCG
>Ga0197142_1002927_pt1 | contig 14640 bp, 13 predicted proteins | sample GBS60_MetaG_FD_148614 | JGI IMG/M metagenome (GOLD analysis project Ga0197142, IMG submission 148614) | Sediment microbial communities from Great Boiling Springs, Gerlach, Nevada, United States - GBS 60_MetaG | ecosystem: Environmental > Aquatic > Thermal springs > Hot (42-90C) > Sediment... | reverse complement strand
GACTTCGTTCTGTTATGCAAACTCGTCCGCCTCGATACAGCCTTAGTATGTGGTTCTTGTCCATCGAGTCGGGACTTTGCCGCCAGCTTCCTTCAGATTCCACCTCACGATGGACACCCTTGCTTTTCGCTAATGGTTCCCACTACCAAGCCCATAGCGGACTTTCACCGCTAAGCTGTCGCTCATGCCGGGCGCACAAACAAAAGCTGCCCATAGGGCAGCTTTTTAGTTATTCACCTTCTTTTCCTTCATACTCTTTATATGCTTAGACAAACCCTACTGGTATTTACATTTAGTCCTTTCAACCAAGGTTTTATTGTGAAAACGACTATCGTTATAATTTTCAAATCGCCAAGTCTTGAGAGAAGTTCTTGCAAATCCATAGGTGCGCATACTGATAACAGTTTATTATAACCAACAACTTTTTTTGCGCAGTCCCTAATCTCACTCTCAAACTTTCATGTTCCAAAAAATCATATAATTTTTAAACGTTAGTTCTGTCTGAAAAGTAAAGTTTCAAAGTTTTTTTAAAACTACCGCACAAGTTGTATTAAACCTCTTATATAGTACCACAATCTACGTGAATAGTTGTTCCTGTAATCGAAGCAGATTTTTCGCTGAGCAGGAAAACCACAACTTCCGCAACATCTTTCACTTCAGCGGGACGTTTTAACGATGTCCGTCTATAGATTCTGTCCTTTTCATCCTCACTTAGAGACGCACTCATAGGCGTTTCCATAAATCCTGGTGCCACACAGTTTGATCTAATACCTTTTGCTCCCCATTCTCTTGCCACGGTTCGTGAAAATGATTCAATAGCACCTTTTGTTGCAGCATACATGCTGAGTCCTTTGTAACCAGTGTGGGCACTCACAGAAGAAATGTGAACAAGACTTCCTTTCACATTATTTAACAGCATATCACGGATAACATATTTTGTAAGCATTATCGGTGAAAATACATTAATTCTAAACATCTTCTCGAGCTCTTTGTAATCAGCGTTAGTAACTATATCATCGTAAGCAAATGCAGCATTGTTAACAAGGCCGTATATTGGTCCTTCTTTTTTCAACACCTTAAGATAGAGTTCTTTTATTTCCTCCGTGTTTGATAAATCAAAATTAACGTGTATGTATTGTTGATTGTATTTATTAATTCGTTCTCTCATTTCATCTGTGGTTCTTCTACTTAACCCTACAACTTTGTAGCCTTCTTCAAGCAATCTCTCAACTATCGCTGAACCCAATGCACCGCTATCACCGGTCACTACTACTGTTTTCATTGTCTCACCTTCTTTCCTGTTCGAGTAACTTTAATTTCGTCAACAAATTTTATAATCCTTGGTATTTTCCAATTCTGAAGAGATCTGCGTAGCTTTTCATATATAATTTTTTCCATTTCTTGTTTATTATTCTCTTTATCCCTAAGCACTACCTCAGCCACAAGAATGTTACCGGTTAATTGGTTTTTTCGGGCGTAGACATATGCATCTACAACCCCGTCTATCTTTTTTATTTCTTCCTCAACCTCGTTTGGATTTACCTTGTACCCACCGACATTTATCATCTCATTTTTCCTGCCAACGAATCTTATTCGACCATCCTCAGTAAATTCAACTATATCTCCTGTGTGATACCATTCCCCGTCCAAAACAATATCGGTGCTCTCACCGAGGTATTCCTTGTGAACAAGCAATTCTCCGTCTTCAGCTATTTTGAAGTATCCCTCTTTTCCTTCAGGAATGCTAAAAAACTCTCCATCAGTGCTTAGCAGCGTCCCAGCTTCTGTGGAGGCATAAATGTTAACTATCTTAGCATTTGGAAAAACTTTTCTTAAAGCCCCCTCTAAACCTGGATCAAATTTTTCACCACCAAGAGTTACTCTGTAAACTGTTTCTACCGGTTTTTCAAACAAAGGAAGAATTGTTCTGTAGAATGTCGGTGTTGCTGAAATGTTTGTCACTTTGTAGTTTTCCAGGACAAATGGTATCTTTTGCTTTTCAAGATCAAAAACAAAGACTATGGAGTTTTGATTCATCAATGCTTGAAAAAAGACTTGCACCCCAGCCACATGTGTTGGGTTATATGCAAAAGCCCATATGTTGTCAGTATATTTTGGACCTACCTTTACATTTCTAGTCAGGCTGCTGAAGCTATGGTAAACTTTTTTAGGTCTACCTGTGGTCCCGGATGTATAAAGTCCTATCTTCCATGTTTTTGAGCCAAGCAGTACATATCCCTTGAAAGTCTCAAAGTCAGGGATGTGAATCCTTTCTAATTCTAACTGCTCGCTTAAATCTTTGTCTGTAATTCCTAGCCTATTAATCTCCGAATCCGAAAGGTCGCTGTCAAGTAAGTCCACGGTAACTCCAGCAAGGAGAGACCTTGTAATTAACAAGAAAACTTCATAAGGATTCGAGACCCTAATTATCGGGTGTAGAAAAGTTTTGTTTTCCAAATCTCTAAAAAACTCTGAGTAAGTTTTTGTCAAATTTCTTCCCAAGTCTATAAGAAATAACTTATCCACTAATTTTCACCCTTTCTAATACCTCGGAAATCTTGTCGATTATTCCATGTTCAAATATGTCTATACCAGTCTCATCCTCTATTCGCACTGTCAGTTCCGCGAGATCTAAGGAGTCAAATCCCAAGTCATTCCTGAGAGAAAGTTTTTCATCTAACTCACTGAGTGGTTGTTTTCCTTTTTTTTCAAGAACCTTGTTTATGGCTCTTAACACTATTTCTTTTACGTTTTCCATTCCCATGTCAATACCTCCCATCATTTAAATTAATTTAATCAACCTAACGGATATTATGTATATCACTTTCGAATTTGGCCCATGAATTTCAAGAATTTCCTATAATCAACCGCAAAATTTCCAGCAACGCGGGCAGAGTTATCAACATTGGATACCACGGTAGATCCAATTGTTACAAAAGCGTCGTCACCAATAGTTATACCATTTGACAAAGTTGCCCCTGGACCAATCCAAGTACCAGAGCCTATGGTCACATAGTCTGCAACAATTACACCAGCAGCTATTCTTGCTCTTTTTTTAATGTGGACGCCATGTGCAATATGCACATGGTCAGCAATTATTACTTCATCCTCGATAATCGTATCTCTTGTAGGAAATAAGCCTTTAGAAATGGAACACATTGATTGAATAACAACATTGTTACCTATTACAACTTTCCCAGCGTGTGGTATCAATCTTTGAACACCATCTATAACAGCTGTTTCAAAGCAATCATTTCCAATGACAGTTCCACTTTGAATTAAGCAATTCTCACCAATTATGACTCCTTCTTTAATTATAACTCCTTCTTCAACAACCGTATTAGGTCCTATCACCACGTTTGAAGAAGCAATGATTGCATTTGGATGGATTCTGGCTTTTTCTGAAATCCTGTTTTCTGACTTATTAGAATATTCTGTATCCACCAACCTAATGTGTATTTTGTAGAAACACTCTTTGGGATTTGAACATACTGCTACTCCTATCTCAGGATATTGCGAGAGCAAAAAATCACCAATCTCATAAGTGGTTATAACAGCAGAAACAAGCTCAGGATTCAATTTTTCAGCATATGTTAATTGCTCAACAAATATCAAGTTGTACCCTTGGTCTGACAATGAATGTAATTTCACAGCATATTTGAACTCTGCATCACGTAGGATGGTTAAACCTTCAAGCCATGCAAAATCTGAAAGCTTCACATCCCTCACCCTTTTCTAGTTACTAACTTTATTTATCATTGCCTATATTATAGCACTTTTCTAATACTGCTAATAACTAACAAAATGTTACATTTTAATTAATTGAAACTATAGCTTCAACAAAATCTCAACCATCCTCTTCCCCGCATCGCCATTTCCATACAACCCTGTTGGATATGGCCTTTCTTGAGAAGAAAACACCGCCTCGTAAATCCCTTCACCATCTGCTAAGACGTTCCATCCGGTTTCAACGAGCTCTCTCCAGCCTGTGTCGGGCATTACAACAACAGCTCGTTTACCAGCGAAATACGCCTCTTTCTGCAACCCACCACTGTCGGTGATAACCTTCCAAGACTTCTTTACCAAGCCCATCAAGTTTAAATAATCAATCGGGTCGATTACAGTAACATTTTTCAGATACCCATCCAAACCAAATTCAGAAATTCTCTTACGTGTTCTTGGATGAACTGGGAAGACGACTTTTATCTTCTCCGCAACTTTTGAGACTTCACTTAAAATCTTTTCAAACTTTTCTTTGTTATCCACATTGAAATCTCTGTGGAGGGTCATTACAATATATTTTCCTTCTTCAAGACCTAAAAGCTCGAATGCATCGTATTTAAACATAGGCTCCATCATCAAAAACAAATCGTACATCACATCCCCAGTGAAATAAACACCATCGACGATGCCTTCTTTCTTTAGATTCTCAACAGACAACTGTGAAGGACAGAATAGATACTTAGAAATTCTATCTGTAAGCACCCTATTAATCTCTTCAGGCATATCCTTTGGCTCTTGCCTCAAACCCGCCTCAACATGCGCTACTGGAATCTTCAATTTTGCACCAACAATTGCACCAGCGAGTGTTGTGTTCGTATCGCCGTAGACAACTATCACATCTGGCTTCTCTTCAAGAACCACCCTTTCAAATTCAATCATAATCTTTCCAGTCATTTCGCCGTGTAATCCAGAACCTACGTTCAGATAATAATCGGGTTTGCGGATATCAAGCACCTCAAAAAACACATCACTCATGTTGAAATCGTAATGTTGCCCAGAATGAACCAAAACTTCTTGAACTCCCGCCTTTTCAAATTCCTTGTGTAAAACAGCTTCCTTGATAAACTGTGGCCTTGCACCGACTAAGGAAAGAAATTTCATAGCTAAACCTCCTCGAGATTTTGTGATTTTCCATTCGCTCCTCAGAAGTATAAACGAACTTTCTCTTTTTTTATGCTTGTATGTCTGTACACAAATATCAAACCAATTTCACAACCTCATACTAGAATAGCCCTTAGAATTCTCTCCGATGCATGCCCATCGCCAAATGGATTTTTAAACTCTCCTGCCCTAAACTCCAAAGCTTTGTAAAGTGCTTCAAAAACTTTCTGTTCCTCTGTCCCTGCCAATAGACCGAATCCACTTTCAATTAGTTCTGGTCGTTCTGTTGTTTCCCTACACACAACAACGAACTTTCCAAACGTTGGTGCTTCTTCTTGGATACCTCCACTATCCGTTGCCACAAACTTTGCATCTTTGAGTAAAGCTGTGAGCTCGACATAATTAACAGGTTCTATCAAATGCGCATTTTTACAATCGCTGAGCTCTTCGTAGACAATTTCCCTAACCTTCGGATTTTTGTGCACTGGAAAGACGATTTCTATTCTTTCCTTCTCTGCAAACCTTCTCAACGCCCTCAGGATATTTCTCATCCTCTGCCCTATATTTTCTCTCCTATGCAACGTCACAAGAAAATAATTCTCGTGTTCAATTATCTTCCTTCTCACATCATCAAGGGCGAAATGATTTACAACATACATTTGCGCATCAATTACCGTGTTGCCCGTAACTACTATTCTTTCTTCGTCAAATGCTTCTCTCAACAGCGTATCTTTTGACCTTTGCGTTGGTGCGAACATCTTCTCAGAAACTTGGTCGATGACTCTTCTATTCATCTCTTCAGGAAATGGGTCATACAAATCCCCACTCCTAAGACCTGCTTCAATATGCCCAACTTTCACACCTCTATTGAATGCAGTAAGTGCCGCTGCCATTGCTGTGGTCGTGTCACCTTGGACAAAAATCCAATTATAGTGCTTCTCTTTTAACAATTCCTCAAATCCACGAACAACCTTATAAATCACCTCATTTAACGTCTGATTTGCGGTCATGATATTCATATCAATATCCGCTTCAACATTGAAAATCCCCTTCATCATATCAACCATTTCCCTGTGCTGACCAGTGCAGATAAAATCTGCCTCAATCCCTTCTTTTTCCATTTCCTTTGCCTTCAAATACACAGGTGCAACCTTAATGATTTCCGGTCTTGTGCCAAAGACAATGCCTATTCTCACAAGAGACACCTCCAAAACATTGATTGCAAATTTTCTATCGGCCGTTCATCAGAAACCTTATAGCCTTTCGGTAACTACTTCTTCGTAAATCTTTTTTTCCATTCCGACGATATTCTCCCAAGTGTATTTCTGTGCCCTCTCAATCAATCTTTGAGCGTTATATCCATTTTTCAACACATCAACGACCTTTTTGGCAAATCTTTCCTCAAAATTTGGTCCTTCTTCAACCACATATTCTTCAAATCCTATTGCTTCAGGTATACCCCCATTGCTACTTCCCACTACACATGTTCCACATGCTTGGGCTTCCAAAACCACACAAGGCCAGCCCTCACTTCTACTTGGCAATATCATAATATCCATTGCGTTCATATACTTTGCCACATCTGCCTGACTGACGCGACCAACCAAAATTGCTTCAAGCTTTTCGTCACGCAAAGATTTTTCAAGTTTTTTCCTAAGTTGCCCGTCACCCACAACAATAAACTTTACACGACCAACGTTTTTTGCAATTTTCAAGAAGATTTCGGTCAATTTATCGGCTCGTTTAACATAGTTTAAATTTCCAACAAACCCGACGTATTTATAACCAGGGCTAAATATCCCTAAATCCCTTCTGACTGATTCCTTTCCAAGAGGTTTGAATATACTTGGGTCAAACCCATTTGGCACAACCATAGCGTTCTTTCCAGAATAACCAAATTGTTTAGCCCTGTCTAAAAGCGCATTACTGACAAAAATAGTTCTTGCCGCTCTTTCCAAAAAAGGGATGTATTTATTTCCCCATTTCTTCATCATGTAGTTAACATCACTGCCATGCAGCGTCAATACGTAAGGTTTGCTATATTTCTCCGCAATAAAAAAGGCCACTATTCCAGCTGGTACCCTGTACATGCCATGAGCATGTATGATATCGTAACTTGAAACATCTGCATTTTTCTCAATTTCACTTGCAGTATGAAGCACATTGTTTAAAGCATACTTGAAAGATAGTTCAGATGCAATAAACGATGGAACACTTCTTTTGACAATCACGGGTTCGTATCGAACACCATCAACTTCTTTGAGAATAGTAGAATATTTTCCAAGCATTTTGCTTTTAATGTATTGAATTAACTTTGAATCCTTTTTGAAAATTGCTATTGCTTTGTATGATATTCCATTGGCCTGATAATGTTTGAGTCTGTTTGTTAAAAAAACCCCACTCGATTTGTTCTCAGCGTAAGGAAAAAGGTTAGTTAGAATCAAAACTCTCATTTAAATTCCGCTCCTTTTCATAGGAAACTTAAAAAGCTCCTGAATCAAAGGTTTTAACTTAACATCCCAAGAAAGCCTTTCTTCAGCGTATTTTCTCATCTCATTAATATAGTCCATATGGAACACGTTGCGATAGAAATTAATTACTGAATTTATATCAATTGGTTCATCTGTTGCTTCAACTTTTAACATATACGGAAAACCATCGGAGAAGTCTTCATCCTCATACGAAATTACAAACGGTATTCCACGAGCACAGTATTCTCTTGTTTTAAGGTCGGATGATTCCTTAAGCCCTTTCCGGTGGTTGCCCAAACTACCGACAGCGACATGACTCATGTCAAACAACCTATCAAGCTCATCCGAAACCTTCGTCCCGTGAAAAATAACGTACTTGCCAACGCCTAACGATCTTGCAAGGTTCTGCAGTTCTATTAGGTTCTTTCCTACACCAACAATATGAAAAAAAACTTCAGGTTGCGCAGAAGTTCCGTGCTTTGCATAATACCGTGCTATACCATAAATCACTCTATCAAACCCATGCCAGTGGCTTACATTAGCAACACCAATGAGATTAAAAACATCATCTATGGAAAGTTTATTCCTTTTTTTTGGCGTTGTCCGTAAGTCAACACCATTTGAAATCCTTATTGTCTTTGCTCCCAATATTGGCTCACTGACATTCGCAGGAGTAACCGCTATATCTATATATTTACCAAGTTTTTTGGCGAAAAGATTGTCGGAAATTACGAACAATTTTTTTGAAGATTCATTGACGTAGGGAAAAGTTGGAAACTCAACAACTAAAAACAATCCTTCACGTTTCAAGCTTCGAAAAAGCTTTAAGGTTCCTACATGAGCCGGAAAAACGTACCTCATATAAACAAAGTCAGGTTTTTCACTTCCTACGATACGTAAAGAAGATTTCCAATACGTTAAGAGCCAATGCGCAAGATTGAAAAAATTTCCTATCACTTTGCCATCAATTAACATCTTATTACCTTTTCTATACACATGTTTGACATCAACACCCGCATTTTTAAAAGCTTCTATCTGTGCACGAACTTTCTTAACCACGCCAACGGCTGTTGGGTCTTCAAAATCAACATACGAAAAGAAAAGAGCTTTCATTTACTGACCCCCGTTCATACACTTTCATCATTGCGTGTTGCTTTAGTATTACACCACTACATTGAACCTCTCTATCCATCTTCCAAGTATGAAAACTCTCCAAACCATAAAATCGTAAGGATTTTTTCCTGCCAATACGTTTTTCACATAATCCAAAAACTCTGGCTTGACTAACCCATTTGAAAGACGGATACTTTTTTCAATCCCATCTAAGAAAAATTCTTTGTTTGTTTTTACCCAAACTTCCTCTGGTGTTGCGAATCCCAATTTATCTCTTCTATCCAATACTTTGTCTGGAACTATCCCTCTCATTGAATGGCGCAACAAGGCTTTAGTCATACCGTTAAATACTAAAAACTCTTCGGGCAAAGATATCATGAACTCAACAAGACGATAATCTAAAAACGGTACTCGACCCTCAACTGAATATTTCATAGAATTTCTATCCTCATATCTCAGCAAAGGAATGAGGCTTGTAGTGTTAAACATACTAATTCTGTATTCACGTAGATCGTTAAAAGTTAGAGAAACGTCCATAATTCCATTAGGTTTTTCAAACAGTAAAGACCTGCCTCTAATCTTTCTCAAAAATTTAATAAAGAACTTAGGTAAAGAGTTAACAACTGCTTTCTCAATTAAATATCTTTTCGAATAACCATTTTGACTAATGCTATTAACATCCCTAAGAAATTTTACAAATTTGCCATTCTTCAAAAGCCAAGCAAGATAAGGACCAAACACATGATGATAACCAGCTAAAATTTCATCGGCACCTTGACCATCAAGCATGACTATTAATCCTCTTTCTCTTGCTTTTTCAAATACCTTAACACCAGCAAATATCGAGGTTGAACCGAACGGTTCATCATGATGCCAAACTATCTCATCTAACCTTTGAACAAGTTCATCAAACTCAGGAAAAACGACATGCTGTTTTACCCCTGTATGCTTAGCCACTTCTATTGCATAATCTAACTCGTTATATTTATCCACTCTGGAACCGGCCGAAACTACTTCTTGGTTCTCTTTATTTGACAATAATCTATTCATTACACAAACAACAGTAGAGCTGTCCAACCCTCCAGACAAACACGAACCGACTTTGACGTCACTTCTCATGTGTATCCTTATGGAATCAAAGATTAGTTCTCGAAAACGCTCGCTGGCTTCTTCAAAAGTTATGTCGTTTTCAGGTCTCACATCATTTAAATCATACCATTTGTAAATATTGTATTTATGTAAAGACAAATCGTACAAAAGATAGTGCCCAGGTCTAAGATTGTAAACACCGTCAAACATGGTTTCGCCTGTATGATCAGCAAGACCATTCACTAAAAAATCGTAAACTCTCGCTTTGTTCATTCTTGCTTGCCACATAGGTAGTACAGTAAACTGTTTTATTTCCGAACCAAATGCAAATGTATTTCCGACCGTTGTATAATACAAAGGCTTTATCCCAAATCTGTCCCTTGAAATAAATATCTCATTCCGCTGTTCATTAAAAATGGCAAATGCCCACATCCCGTTGAATCGTTTCACACATTCTGGACCCCATTTATCATAACTTGCAAGAATTACTTCCGTGTCGGTATGCGTATTGAAAACATAGCCATCTTTCATTAATTCTTCCTTTAATTCTAAATAATTGTACACTTCTCCGTTGTATGTGATAACGTATTTTCCCCTTTTACCTTCGTAGTCCATTGGCTGCTTTCCAGCATCAGTTAAATCAATTATGGCAAGTCTTCTATGTCCGAAAGCAAAATTTTTACCAAAATAAAAACCCTCGCCATCTGGTCCACGGTGAGCAATAATATCTGTCATCTTCTTGATTTCCTCAGAATTCACTTGACTATTATCGGTCTTAATTATTCCAGCGATTCCACACATTCACGTGCACCTCCAAAAATCGTTTACTCTGTTCTAAAATATGATTTCGAAACACTATTACTTTTTCTTTACCAAAAAACCTATAGTCCCTTTAAATTGGGAAATTAATGTAACAAATTCGTTTTTGTATATTATTAGTAACAAAACTATTCCAATAAACGAGAAAAAGACGTTCTGAAGAATGTCACTACTTATTGTTCCACGCATAGCCACTAAGGTGAGTATTAAAACAACCAAAGGCGGTCTTTTTTTATCGAAACCAATGGGATATAGCTTCTCAGATATACGCATTCGCATAATATAGTATACAATATACGACATACCAGTTGAGAACGCAGCGCCTTTAGCACCATATATAGGTACCAACACAGTATTGCCAATAAAATTCACTATCGCACAGGCAACGGAAATAACCAAATGCCAATGAGTTTTCTTAGTAAAGTTTATGCCTACAACTGCAGTCTCTGATATTGAATAAAGAATCGGCATAAAAATAAGAAAAGGTGCGATATTTGCACTCGGTCTATATCTCTTTGCCAAAATAAGGAATATTATATCCTTAAACCCAAGAGCGAGAAAACCTGTTAAAAACATTACTAAGGCAACCATATCGTGTGCTTTTTTGAAGAATTGGACATCGTTCTTATCTTCTTCGTATCTCTTATATGCTGTTGAGATCCAAAACTTTGAAAATCCATCTTGAATTAAATTTATTACTGATACTAATTTAAATGCAGCGCTATAAAGTCCTATCTCTTCCAAAGTACTGAATTGCCGTAAACTTATTTTGTCAATTGAAGTGTAGATCCAATTAACCATAAAAGTTGGAACGAGTGGAAGCCCAAAGACTAAATGCTTTTTTATATCTTTCCAATTTACGAAAGTCGGTTTCCAATAATACGTATTTTTCCAAATTCCTGTTAATAATGCTGCGATATAACCCACAAGGGTTCCCAGTACGAGCGCATAAAAGCTTCCATTCAAAATGAGTGCAAAGATTATCGTTGACACCATATTGGCTATAGCATTGACGACATTTATTAAGGAATAAAGCATTCCGTTTCCTTCCATAAGAATTGTATATTGGTTGAACAATTGAAAAATCGCTATAAATATTGTTGCTATCAGCAACAGATTGATGTATGGATAAAATCTTCCATACAACGTCGTACTAACTCTATCCCCAAGTAATAAAACAATAACTGAAATAACTACACCATTCGCAAGAGTTGGATAAAGACACTCCCACAGCAATTTGTTTCTTTTTTCCTTTTCGTATTCATTAAAAAAACGTACGAAAGCTTGGTCTGTTCCTAAGAAGACAAAAACATTTAAAATTCCAAGTGCAAGCGAGAACATTGCAAATTTACCCATTTCTTCTGGCGCTAAAAGATAGGATGTTATTGGTGTTGCGATAAAAGAAATAAAAGCTCGAATCCAAGTACCTACTGAAAACGAAAAAAACGACTTCATGTACTTTTTCATCTTTGATTTATCCTCCGAATACTGGTATTTGCCAATAACTAAGGCTATTCAAAAAGGTTTCCTTGCTATGACAAAATATCCTACTGCTTCGTTAATTTTTCTTTTATCAAGTTTGTCGAGCATAGGGGCAATAAGCTGACCTATTGTCCAAAATGGCACCAAAACGTATTTTACCAGTAATCTAACATAAAGCGGTCCTCGAATGAACCTCGAACTTAGATAATTCAGTTTAAGCACGATTGTTGAAAAAATCCCTCCTGCAGGTTCAACTTTGATATCAATGAATCCTGACTTTCGAAGCATATAGTCCAGTGCAAAAGGTGTATATCTAAAATAATCGTGTGGTTCAGAGTGCACCCACCACTGCCAGGGAACTTGAATGAACATGTAACCTCCTTTTTTAAGTATCCGAAAGCACTCGTTCAAAAATCTTTGAGGTTCACATAGATGCTCCAAAACAGATATCGAAATAAGTGTATCGGCAAAATCATCTGGAAGCTCTATCTTCCTATTCAAATCAGAAATCACATCTGGCTTATATTGTGCACTCTCAACCCAATCCACACCAACGTATTTATCAACGAACTGTAAGAAATACGGTCTATATGGCGCCTCTCCGCATCCCAAGTCGACTAAAGTACCTTTGTACAAATCAGAATATCTTTCTAAAAACTCATCAAGATAATTAAACACAAGCCAGTCACGCAAACTTCGTTCACGGTGAAACTGCGTGGGTCTTATTTTTTTCTTTTTCACTAATCTTGGTTTGTGTAAGAGCACATCAACCTCCTCCTTTAGCAATTTAGTAAGTTGCTCGTTTGCCGTACATCCTTTCATAGTATTCCATATATTCTCCGTTGATTATACCTTTCCACCACTCTTCGTTTGTCACATACCAATCTATCGTCATTTCAATACCTTCATCAAATCCTATCTTAGGCTCCCAACCAAATTCTTCCTTCATCTTGCTTGTGTCCATCGCATACCTCAAATCATGCCCCGGTCTGTCTTTCACAAACTTTATCAAACTCTCAGGTTTTCCCAACTTCTCAAGTATCGTCTTCACAACGTCTATGTTCCTCTTCTCGCAATTTCCTCCAATATTGTAAATCTCCCCTTCCTTTCCCTTTTGTAAGATTATATCCACCGCTTCACAATGGTCTGTCACATATATCCAGTCTCTCACGTTCTGACCTGTTCCGTATACAGGAAGGTCTTTGTCATTTAATGCATTGATTATCATCAACGGTATCAGTTTTTCAGGAAATTGATACGGTCCATAGTTATTTGAACATCTTGATATCGTCACAGGTAGTCCATACGTTCTGTGATAAGCAAGTGTAAGCAAATCAGCTGATGCTTTCGAAGCAGAATACGGCGAAGATGGCCTTAGGTTATCTGTCTCTTTGAACTTCAAATCCGGTCTATCAAGTGGTAAATCACCGTAGACTTCATCTGTCGAAATTTGATGGAACCTCTTAACACCAAATTTTCTGGACGCATCAAGTAAGACTTGAGTACCGAGTACGTTTGTGACAAGAAAGACATCAGGGGTTTCTATCGACCTGTCCACATGTGATTCTGCTGCAAAGTTTACTACCACATCAAATCTTTCTTGCTCAAATAAATCAAAAACGAACTTTCTGTCAGCTATATCACCTTTGACAAATCGGAAGTTTTTGTATTCCAAAGCTTTTTGTAAATTTGCCAAATTACCAGCGTATGTCAGCTTATCCAAGCAAACGTATTCGTGCTCGGGATAGTTTTCAAGCATGTAATATATGAAGTTTGTTCCAATAAATCCTGCACCACCGGTGATGAGGTATTTCATAGCTGTTTCCTCCCATGTTCATCTTGATAATGTTAACTAAAGGTATTGAAATTCTCCAAAAACCGCATTATTCTTTAAATAGGGAACACCCCCCAACAACTCTTAACCAAAGCAGGTTCCACCATATGAATAACTCAACACCTTCTTGCCCAAAGTTTAGCTCTACTAACTTCTACAAAAACGGTCACGACAAATACGGCAATAAACAATTCCTTTGTAAAGTCCGCAATCATTCTTTCAGACTTTCTCATTCTCATAAGCACAAAAAGTTCTCTTTCCCTTATCCTAAATGCCCTTCTTGTGGCAAATCTATGCAAATCCACAAAGTCCGTTGTTCTTTCGTTGTCTTCCGTTGTAGAACTTGTCATACAAAAGATAGAGTCCCTTTTAATCTTCCCGAACCTGTCTCTTTTGTTTCTGATTACTTTAAATACTTCCGTTTCCCTATCTTTATTGTCTTAAAAGCTTTCGTTTTGTATATGAAATGCAATATGTCTTATCGTACTGTTGCAGATTCTCTTAATATCAAAGTCTCTCATGTTTCTATCTACGAGAATGTTTTCAGAGTTCATGCTGACGAAACTATTGTTATATTCAAAGACCAAAAATATTATGTCTGGTTATTAGTTGACCACGATACTAACTATATCCTTTGCTGGCATGTCTCAAAGTATCGTGACATGGGTCAAGTAAAAGTGTTGCTTGAAAAGTTCTTAGGTGATTCAAAAGACAAAAGTATCGAACTCATTACAGACGGTCTTGGTGCATATGAAAGTGCTGTGAAAATATTGTTCAAGAATATCAATCATGTAGTAGTATCGCTTGGTAAAAATAACCAATGTGAATCTAAATTCTCACTACTGAAAGACTTTTTCCGACTTAAGCGAGGTCTGAAGAAGTTGAAAAATCTTGATTTATATATTCATGGTTTTTGTGTAGTGAAGAATCTTTGGAAAACCAACAAGA
>Ga0197142_1002926_pt1 | contig 14646 bp, 14 predicted proteins | sample GBS60_MetaG_FD_148614 | JGI IMG/M metagenome (GOLD analysis project Ga0197142, IMG submission 148614) | Sediment microbial communities from Great Boiling Springs, Gerlach, Nevada, United States - GBS 60_MetaG | ecosystem: Environmental > Aquatic > Thermal springs > Hot (42-90C) > Sediment... | reverse complement strand
CGCCAGGCCGGTTAGCGAACTTGAGATGGAGCTTCTTGCAGGCCTCGGGGAACGGGTGAAGCGAAGCCTGGAAGGAGCCCCCCCAAGCAAAGAGAAAAGCCCTCCCCCGAAAGTAGCAGCGCCAGCCTCCCCTAGGGAAGGTGAGCCCGGCCGCCCAGCGGCTTTTTCCAGGGAAAAGCCGTCTGTGCCGGCGTCTGTGGTCCGCCCCGCGCCTGCACCCATAGCGGAGCGCCCTCGCACCAAGGACGTGATCCGCGAGGCCTTGGACTCCGGGGATACGCAAACCATCATGCAGGAGCTCTACAAAGAAGTGGTGGCAACCGCCGACGCCATTTTCAAAGAGGGCAAAAGCCCCGCCTGTCCCACCTGGGAGGCAGTTCGTGAATCCGCTTGGTACCTAGAAAACTTCCGTCGGTTATCCCTCGCCCCCCTTTCCCACTTTTTCGATATCGTGGACGATACCAAGGCTTTGGCCGCACATGCAAGCCGCGAGGAAGTTCTGGAGGCGGTGCGCAACCGGGGGTTTGCCCAAACGCTGTTGCAACTCAAAGAACTGTTCCAGACCTACCTTTCCCCGGGCTCCTAGCCTCAACTTGCCTCGCAGCTTAGCAAACCAAATGCTCGGACACTAGCCGACGCTCGGCTTTCGAGCGATCAACAGGTAATCCCTGGGACCCGACAACCATTCGTCCAGGATCGCCAGCAGGTTCTGCCAGGCTGGTTCTGGAGCCCGGGGGGCGAGCCACTGCTCCTGGGGGAACGGCCGCAGCTTTCGAATTTCCAGCACCTCCAGCCCCACCGCCTCGGCCACAAAACGCGCCGCCTCGGGGTGCACAGGCCGAAGATGGGTAGGGTCCATCCAAAAAAGCGTGGCGCCCACCCGCAAGCTTTCCGGATTGGGGCTTTCCACCGCCAGCACACCCCCTGGTCGCAGTACCCGGGCGGCTTCGGCAAACAGCTGCATCCAAGCTGGCGCTGGCAAGTGTTCCACCAGGTGGACTGCTGCCACACCCCCGAGACTTCCTGCTTCCTGCTTCCGTAAAGCCTCTATGGCGTCCTGCACCTCTGCCGCAAGCCCCAGCTCGTGGCAGGCAGCCACCGCCGCCGGGTCCGTGTCTACACCGAAGGCCTCTATCCCAGCCTCCGTAAGGACTTGAAGGAGCTCCCCGCGGCCACAACCCAAATCCAGCACCGGTTGGGATTGGGCAAAAAGCTCTACGTAAACCTTGGCGCGGTCCAGGATCTCTTCTCGCCGACCTCGATGGTCCTGCAAAAAACGAAGCCAAGCCCGCCGCACCGCTTCGGGAAGCACCTGTTCCTGCTCCGGGGCGAGGGAAGGTACTTGTAAAGGCTCACGGTAGAGCAAGCGATCCAGCAAACCACGACAGACCGAAAGCTCCTCGAACAACCGCTCCACCAGGGCATCCAGGCGCGCCGCCGCCGCAGGCAGCCGGTGATCTCGAAGCTCTTCGGCCAGCGCCTGCACGGCCTGCAAAGCCCCGTGCAACTCTCCAAGCCGCAGCTCGAGGCCTGGGACCGCTGCGTCGCGCAGGCGCTCCATTTCCCTCTGGAGTTCGTCAAACGCCCCCTGCAACCGCCCCTGCGCCTGCTCCACCTCCACCACCCGCCGGTCCCGCAACCCCACAAGCTCCCGCTGTAGCTCCTCGAACGCCCCCTGCAACCGCCCCTGCGCCTGCTCCAGCCGCGGCACCCGGGCATCCCGCAAAAGCTCTAGCTCCTTCTGCAACGCAGCAAGGCCCATTTGCAACCCTGCTAAGTCCCGCTCGAGCTGGGGGATCCTTTGGTCGCGCACCTCCTCGAACTCACCTCGTGCAGTGAGAAAGGCACCTCGGAGATCGCTGAAGTCCCGTTGCTGTTGTTCTTGCGCCCTTTCCCTCTCCCGCTGTTCCTCCTCGAGCGCTCTCGTAAGCCAAGCGAGGGTCGCAGTCGCGGTCTCCAGTTTAGCCTCCAACTGTTGCAGCGCCGTCAACTCCTCCTTGAGCAAAAAACGAAAAGGCGCCGCAAGCGCGCGGCGCACTTTCCTCCTCCACCTCGAAAAACCGTTCACCGGGCTGGCCGCCCCCAACGCTACCCCTCGGCTTTCAGGGGTTCCACATGCACCACCAACGGGACCGTCACATCCCGGTGAAGGTGCAGCTCAACCGTGTACGTTCCAAGCCTTTTGATGTGCTGCGGTAACACCACCTTGCGGCGGTCCACCGCGAACCCTTTAGCCTCCAACGCCTCGGCAATGTCCGCTGCGGTAACTGAACCGTAGAGCGTATCTTCCTCCCCGGCCCGCCGTTGGAAAGTGAGCTCCACCCCGGCAAGCTTGCTGGCCAGTTCAGCTGCGCTCTCCCTTTCCTTGGCTTGCCGAGCCTCCCAGCGCTTCTGTTCGGCAGCAAAACGGGCCAGGTTGGCGGGCGTGGCTTCGTAGGCCAATCCCTTTGGAATGAGATAGTTTCTCGCGTAGCCCGGTTTGACCTCCACCGTTTGACCGCGCTCGCCTAAATTCGGAACGTGTTCGTTCAAAATCACCTTCATGGTCTGCTCTCCTCGTCTTCCTTGACTCTTCGAATTTTTACGAAGCTATCAACAAGGCCCAGAGCCGCATAAAGGAAAGCGAGCGGCACCTGAACCCCAACCACTACAACGGCAGCCCGCACCCAGCGATTGGCCCCTAGGTTGGGGCCGAGCATGGCGCAAATGATAGCCGCACCGTGCACGAAGTACAAGGCAACAACTACCGCCAAAAGGTTAGCGGCAAGCCAACCCAAAGCACCGCCAGCGAAGACCCAGCCGAAGCTACCAACGACAAACCCCAAGGGCAGCCATTCCTCTGAAGCGTAGCTGGTAAAAGGCTCCCGCCCCAAAGGTAGGCCCAAAAGCCCCAACCGAGGCCGCAACCAAAGACCTGCCACCATCACGTACGCGGCAGCTATTGCAGGCGCCAGATACCCCGCTAGGCTCGCTCCAGAAATCACCATGTCCGCCTGCCCCAAAAACCAGAAACCTGCCGCTTGCTTGTGTGCTTTTAGCCAAGCTGCTGCGCCCTCAGCGAGCGCCTCACCTACGTTGCCCGTGCCGAACCAGCCCAGAGCTAAAGCGCTCGAAAACCCCCAAGCTCCCAAGGTCAGCACTGCAAGCCACCGTCCCGTACTCCAACCCCGCCGCTGCCAGAGCTCAACCGTCACTGCTGGCCACACAGCAACGAGCAAATACCCAGCGGCCAAGATACCGAGAGGACCGCCCCCTGCGGCCAGGGTGGCTCCCACCAGGAGCACCAGGACCCAGCCCCAAGCGAGGAACGCAGCCCGTCCCAAAGCGTGCTCCCGCACCAGCGGTAGCGCCGACCAAAGCCCTACAAAGGCCCCAAGTAAAGGCACTACCAGCAGGGCGGTAAAAAAGGCTAAAGAGGCTAGACCGGCCACAAACGGGCCGGAGAATCGCCGCGGGGGGGGTTGCCCGCTAGCCTGTGCGCTCATGGCGAGAAAAAAACCTGCTTATTCGCCCACGAACGGCAGCAGCGCCATGATCCGCGCCCTTTTGATGGCGCGGCTGAGCTTGCGCTGGTAAATGGGGCTTGTCCCAGACACTCGGCGAGGGAGGATCTTCCCCGAAACTGGGGTAAACTGCTTCAAAAGCTCCACGTCCTTGTAATCGATGTAGTCAATGCCCTCGGCTGTGAACTTGCAGACCTTCTTGCGCTTGCTCACAAACTTTTTCTTCGACATCAGGCCTCCTCCCCCACGGCACCCGTGGTCTCACTCGCTGAAGTTTGCGCCTCCTCCGCCGGAGCGCTACCGACAGCGGACTTGGCTGCCTGCTGCGCAGCGCGGTACGCCGCCAGCTTCTTGGCCCGACGTAGCTCCCGATCCAGGTTGAGGGTCAAGTAACGCAGTACCTCGTCGGACAAGCGGAGTTTGTACTCCAAAGGCGCCACCGCCGACCCTGGCCCCTCGAACTGCCAGAAGAGGTAGTAACCCTCCCGCTGGTGACGGATCGGGTAGGCCAAGGTTCGCTTGCCCCACACGTCCTCTTTGACGATGCTAGCTCCGTGCCCGGCGAGAAGCTGCTTGAGCTCGCCTAAAAACGCGTCCCTCGCCTGGTCCTCCAAATCTGGGGTTAATACCAAACCAAGTTCATAAAGCGGCATACTGCCTCCTTTCGGCCCTTAGGCCCCCTCTCCTGCGGAGGGAGCAAGGAGAGCGCATTGTACCACGCCCCGGAATGAAGCACTCGGAGGAAAGCGCTCAACTGCCGGTGGATGGCCTTTCAACGGCCTTCCGAGCGTTGAAGCGCGTTGCCGCTCTCCCAACGCCTTCGTGTAGTGCCACTTCCACGCAGTCGGCTGCCCTCCGCACCATCAGCTCCACAAGCGGCTGTTCCTCAGGATCAAACGGCTCGAGAACGTAGGCCGCCAGGTCCTGCCAAGATTTCGCACCCCGCACCCCCAACCGCAGCCGGGGGAACCCCTCGCCTATAGCCTCCACCACCGAGCGAAGACCGTTGTGGGTTCCCGGCCCTCCCCGGGGCCGGAGGCGCAACTGACCTAAGGGGAGGTCCACGTCGTCCACCACCACCAGCACCTGGCTTGGCGAGATGTCCTCTTGCCGGCATAACGCAGCCACCGCCTGGCCCGAAAGGTTCATGAAAGTTTGCGGCTTCACAAGCCAGAGTGGCCGCGAGCCAGGTCGAAAGGCCACAAGAGAAAAAAACCGAGGCTCGAAACGGGGGATGCGGAAGCGGGCCGCGAGCTCGTCCACCACCATGAAACCCACGTTGTGGCGCGTGGCAGCGTAGCGCGCCCCCGGGTTTCCCAAGCCCACAACCGCTGCCAGCTCCACCCGGCGTTACTCTTCCTCGGCTTCCTCTTCGACCTCGGCCTTCCCTCGACGGATGACCTCCGGCTCGGGCATCTCCTCGGCAGGCGGCGCTGCCACCTCTTCCTCTGCCGCTACTGCGCGCCCCTCGATGGTCACCAAGATCTTGTGCGGGTCGTCCAACAGCTTGACCCCTTCGGGCAACTGTACGTCGCCCGCTGCTATGTGCTCCCCGATCCGGAGCTTGGAGATATCCACCGTTACCTTTTCCGGGATCGCCTCGGCGGGGCACTCCACGTGGAGCGAGCGGCCACTGAAATCCAAAAAGCCCCCGGCCTTCACGCCTACCGATTCCCCTACTAGCTCCACGGGCACCTCAACCCGCACGTGCTGCCCCTTCATCACGCGGATAAAGTCCAGATGAATGTACTGCTGGGTAATGGGGTCAATTTGGAACTCCTTGAGCATCGCGTGCCGCTCTTGCTTGGTGCCTTTCATCCGCAAGAGGAAAACAGTGTTTCGGCCCCGCTCCTGACGGAGCAACTCCGTGACAGCCTTGCGGTTCACCACCACGGGCACCGGCTCCTTGCCCCCACCGTACACCACTGCCGGGATAAGACCCTGCGCCCTGAGCTTGCGGTTTGCCCCTTTGCCGAGCTTCTCGCGACGTTCCACTTCAATCATGTACTCGCTCATGCCTCAAACCTCCTGCTTAGCCTCGACCGAGGCAGAACAGCTTACCACAACTTTTGCCAAAGTTTTCCTGACTTTGCGAATAAAGCCCTGAAAGCAGGACACCCCCACCTCTCCCATCCGGTTCCAAACCAACCGCAAGGGCATCCTCCTCGTGCGGAGGCCCCGGTAAGGATCCGGCCCCTGAGCCAAGCTGGAAGAGCGATCCCCGCTTCGTTGTTCGAACAGCAGCCGCCAGGCACTTGCCAAAAAACGGGCGTCTCAGCTGGTTCTCACGAGTTTTAGCTTGATCAACCTAAGGAGAGGGGTCAAACTGGTCTTTCTGCAGAACACCCCCTTTCTATCCTCTGGCCATGCGGGTTCTTGTCACTGTTGCCACGGGGTACGTGGCTAGAAGGTTGGCTCGCCGGCTTTCGGGGCGAGGCCAAGGTTTGTGTTTTGGTTCGGGATCAAACCCGCCTTCAAGGAAGCCCCTGGGTGAACCAGGTGGAGCTGGTCCAAGGCGCTTTGGACGATCCCGGGTGCCTTCGACGGGCCCTTGATGGCGTGCAAGCAGCCTTTTACCTGGCACACACCATGCTTTCCGAACGCCGCCTGCAAGAAGCAGAGCGGGTGCAGGCCGCAACTTTTGCGGAAGTGGCCAGGGGGAACAACCTCGGACACGTGGTCTACCTAGGGGGAGCCTCTCCCCAGCCGTCCGAAGGCTTTTCCCCACCTTGAAAGCCGGGTCCAGGTGGGAGCGATTCTCCGAGCTGCGCGCCCCGTAACCGAATTTCGCGCCGGACCCAGCGTGGGCCCTGGCTGGGCCAGCTTTGCGTTGGTGCGCGACCTCACCGAAAGGCTTCCGGTCACGGTTGCTCCCCGGTGGATCGTAAACCCCGTCTTCCCCATTGCCATCCGGGACGTGCGCGCCTATCTCGTACTCGCCTTGGATAAGGGACCCAACGGGGCGGTGGAGATTGGGGCCCCGCCCTCACGTTCAAGGCCTTGTTGAAGAGCCGCGCCGAGGGGCTAGGGTTGCGGCGCCTTCTCGTTCCGTTTCGGTGCTTGCCCCACGCCTTGCGGTACTCTGGGCAGGGCTTGTAACCCCGATACCTAACCGCCTGGCCCGTCCTCTGGTGGAGGGCTTTCTTAAGCCCTTTGTGGCGAACAAGGCAAAAGCCAAAAACCTCTTCCCGGAAGTAGAGCCAACGGCCTTTTGCAAAGCGGTTGAATTCACCCTGGAGAGGGTGGCCCTGGCAGAAGTGGAAACCCTTGGTGGGGCGCCCTCCGCGGGAAGAGCTTCCAGCTGGAAAACCATGCGGGCTTCATTCGGGAGGCACGAATGGTTCGTTGTAAGGCTTCCCCAAGCGCCCCCTTCGACACCCTCATTTCCTGAGATGGGGAACGAGGCTGGCTTGTTTGGAGCTGGGCTTGGGCGTTCCGAGGCTTTTCGACCGCCTGGTGGGGGCCCAAGTTGGCGTGGTGGTCCGCGACGCCCGGAGGCAATCCTCCCAGGGGAAGCGGTGGATTTTTGGCGGGTGGAGCCTCTGGACCCCCAAGCTCTACTACGCCTTCGGGCCGAAATGCGTTGACCAGGTGGAGCCTGGATGGCCCGGCGAAGTTTACCCAAAAGAGAAGCAAGCATGCTGGTGCCAACGGTGTACTTCGGGCCCGGGGGTTTGGCCGGCTTTCTCTCCTGGTGGCTCCTCTACCCTTTCCACCGCCGTACCTTCAGGGATCTAGGCCGGGCCATCGTCCGGAAGGCAAAGGGCGGAGGGGCAAAAGATTGTCCGCCTGAGGAGATGCAACCTTTGCACCTTTGGTTCGCTCGAGGGCCCTTAAACGAAGAGGCTTGATACCGACTTTGCCTCGTGGATACGGCGGATCGCTTCCCCCAAGAGCTCAGCCACTGAAAGCTGCCGAATTTTGCCGCAGCGTCGAGCTTCCTCCCGGAGCGGGATCGTATCGGTCACGATGACTTCTTCCACCACCGAGGCAGAAATTCGCTCCACAGCTGGACCGGAAAGCACAGGGTGGACACCAGCCGCCAAAACCCTGGCGGCGCCTCGCTCCTGCAGCACCTCCGCGGTTTTGACCAGGGTACCAGCTGTATCAATGATGTCATCCACGATCACGCAGGTCTTCCCTGCCACGTCCCCGATGATGTTCATTACCTCCGCATGGTTTGGGCTGGTGCGCCGCTTATCCACGATGGCAAGACCCGCGTCGAGCCTCTTAGCGAAAGCCCGGGCCCGCTCCACGCCGCCTGCGTCGGGGGAAACCATCACCAAGTCCGAAAGGCCTAAGCGACGGATCTCTTCCACAAGCACAGGGGCAGCAAAGAGGTGGTCCACCGGGATATTGAAAAAACCCTGGATTTGGGCAGCGTGAAGGTCCATGGTGAGGACCCTGCTGGCCCCGGCGGAGGTAAGGAGGTCACTCACCAACTTGGCGGTAATGGGGACTCGCGGCTTGTCCTTGCGGTCTTGCCGTGCATAACCGAAATAGGGAATCACCGCAGTGACGCGCTGGGCCGAGGACCGCCGGCAGGCGTCGAGGATGATGAGCAGCTCCATGAGGTTGTCGTTCACCGGCGGGCAGGTGGGTTGCACCACGAAAACGTCCCCTCCCCGGACGTTTTCCTCAATCTGACAAGCGTTTTCCCCGTCGGAAAAGTTGAAGAGGGAAATCTTGCCCAGAGCAATTTGAAGGTAATCGCAGATGCGGCGGGAAAGTTCAGGGTGCGCCCGCCCCGAAAGCACGATTAACGGCAACTCGCCGTCCATCCCCCCTCCCCAGACGCAGGCTGGCTGGGGCGGCAGGACTCGAACCTGCACATGCGGGATCCAAAGTCCCGTGGCTTACCAGTTTGCCGACGCCCCAGTCGGCATGTTATTTTACCCCACCCTGCCCCGGCTGTCCAGGGGGAGGTGGTTTGCGAGCATGAAGGCGCACCTGGGGCAAAATACCAGCTGCGGCCCAGGCCGCGGGAGGTCTTCATGGGAATGTGGCGTGCCCTCTTCTTGGCGCTGGCAGCTAGAGCAGCAGCGGAAACCGTACCGTTCCGGGTCGTGCAGGGAGGCTGGGAGCGCCTGCCCCAACCTGGAGGAGAGCCGGGGGTTGTGGTGCTCCAGGTGGAGGTAGCCCCAGGGTGGCATGTGAACGCCCCAGACCCGAAGGACCCCTTCCTGATTCCCACGAAGGTGGTGCTTTCCCTTCCCGAAGGCTGGAACGCCCAGCCTGCCCAGTTTCCCCCCAGCAAGCCGGTGAAGCTTCCGGTCTTCGGCGAAACCGTGGAGCTGCTCGAGGGAAGCTTCTGGGTGCGGATCCCTGTGACGCTTTCTTCCACCGCACCCCAGCAAGCGCTGGAAGGGATCCTGGAGGCCCAGGCGTGCAATAACACCAGCTGTTTGCCCCCCAAGCGAGTGAGTTTTAAGGTCCAGTGGGGTGCGCTTTTGGCCCCACCCCCAGAAGCGTTCGCGCCTGCTTCTGCGAGCCTTCCCTCAGCCCAAACAGGTGGGTTGGGGACCGGTTTTGCCGGCGCCAGTTTTTGGTTGCAGCTTGTGCTGGTTTTTCTCGGCGGGCTTGCCCTGAACCTCACCCCCTGCGTTTACCCGATCATTCCCGTCACCATCGGCTTCTTCCTTAACCAAACCGGCAGCACAAAGCGCACGGCACTCCTCGCTTTCGCTTACGTTCTGGGCATGGCGGTGACCTACTCTGCTTTAGGGGTGGTGGCGGCCCTTACTGGCAAGCTCTTTGGGGCGGCACTTCAATCCCCCTGGGTGACAGGGCTTATCGTGGTGGTGGTGCTGGCCTTGGCGGCATCCATGTTTGGCCTTTGGGAAATCCGCGTGCCCCAAAGCATCGCAAACCTTTCCGGCGGACGCCAAGGGCTGTTGGGAGCCCTCTTTATGGGGTTGGTGGTGGGTTTGGTTGCGGCCCCCTGCATTGGCCCCTTTGTCCTCGGCCTTTTGGCCTACGTAGGGCAAAAACAAAGCGTGCTCTTGGGATTTTCCCTCTTCTTCACCCTTGCCCTGGGGCTCGGCTTACCGTACTTGTTCTTGGCCCTCTCCACTCGATCGCTGGAAAAGCTCCCGCACTCCGGGGCCTGGATGGAAGGGGTGCGCAAGCTTTTCGGCGTCGCCCTGATGGCTTTGGCGGCCTACTTCGCTCGCCCACTCCTGCCCACTGCCACAGGGGACAAGTTGGTGGCCGCGACCCTGGTGCTTGGTGGGCTGTACCTCGCCTTAATCGCTCGTCCTGGACGGGAGGTAGACGCGGTGGACCGTTTCATGCGAGCCGCAACGCTGGCCATGGTGGTTGGCGGCGTTTTACTTTGGCCTCGGCCGCAGTCAAACCTCTCCCAGAGGCTTGTATGGGAAAAAGCCGACCTCCCCACGGTGCGTGACGCCGTTGCTTCTGGGGGGCCAGTGATCGTGGATTTCTACGCCGACTGGTGCTTGCCTTGCCGGGAACTGGACGAGGTTACCTTTGCCCATCCCCAAGTGCGTGAGAAGCTCAGCGCCTTCCGCCGGCTGAAGGTGGACCTTACCGTTTCTTCCAGAGAAACCGAAGAGCTGCGCCGGGCGTTCGACGTCATGGGTGTACCTACCATTGCCTTTTTTTACCGCGGACAGGAAGTGGCCCAGGCAAGGCTTACAGGATTCGAAAAGCCCGAAGCGTTCCTCCAGCGGCTTGAACTCGTGCTCTCCGGGGCCTCTTCCCCCTAGCGGGAACAGCTTTCCGCTCCAACGGGGGCAGCTGAGGTGCGGTCCTAAGCCTGGCTTTGGGCAGCTGGGACCTCTTCCCCATTGGGCTTCCATTCCCAAACCTTTTCGTCCTCATCAAACGGCGGAAGGTTGGGCATTCGACCTCTCCGGGCGTTTACGTGCCACTCCCAGAGAATGGCCCACTTGAGATAGGTACCGAAAGCCTGCAGCATGCAAAAAACCAAGCCGGCCATCCCATCTAAAAAGCCAAGCTGAAAGATGTACATACGAAGAAAACGCCAACTTGACCGACCGAACACCTCCAAAAAGCCCGATTTTCTTCCGGTTTTCCAGCCCTGGGCCGCGCCCCAAAAGCCGTACTTGACAATCCTGGGGAGGTACTGCTCGAAAGATTCAATCATGAAGTGGAGCATCGGGTTTTTCAACACCGGTGCTGGGCCTCGGGTTTGCATGTCCGCATGCACCCGACGATTGGGGTAGCGTCCAGCCCCCCGCTTAACCAAGCGCACCACCCGGTCGTGCTGCCAGCCGGAGAAGCGAATGACCCGGTCCATGAAGTACACCCGACGCTTGATGGTGTACGCTTCGTATTTGGGCCCAGAAGCAAGGAGTGTCTCGATTTCCGCCTGCAACTGGGGAGTACACCGTTCATCGGCGTCCAAGATCAGGATCCACTCGTACCTGGTCTGGTCCATCGCCCAGTTTTTCTGGGAAGCTGATCCGTAATACGGCCTTTGAAAAAATCGCACCTTCTCGTAGGAGCGGGCAATTTCCGGTGTGCGGTCGGTGGAAAAGGAGTCCACCACCACGATCTCGTCACACCAAAGGAGCGACTCTATGCAGTGGGCAATGTTGCGCTCCTCGTTGTAGGTGGTGATCACCGCCGAAACCTTGGGTCGTTCTTTCTGCGCCATGGGACCCCCCACCAGGATGATACTAACCCCTTGACAAACCGGCTTTCTCTTCCCACCAAGACTCGCTTGGCCACAGGAACCCGGTCCTGGGCGCGGGTTTCTGCCCAGCTGCCCAAAAACCAGGTCTGTGGCCAAGCGCCAGTTCCGGGGCTTGGTTCTGCCTTACATCCGCTCGACGATTGCTTCCCCGAACCCAGAGCAGGAAACCAGGGTGGCCCCTTCCATCTGCCGGTGTAGGTCGTAAGTCACGAACTTGTCTGCCACCGCCTTTTCTAAGCCCTTGACCAGAAGGTCCGCAGCCTCAGTCCACCCCAAGTGCCGCAGCATCATCTCGCCGGAAAGGATCAGGGAGCCGGGGTTCACCTTGTCCTGGCCGGCGTACTTTGGAGCGGTCCCGTGCGTGGCCTCGAAAACCGCGTGCTCATCGCCCATATTCGCCCCAGGAGCCATCCCCAAACCCCCCACCTGAGCAGCCAGAGCGTCAGAGAGGTAGTCCCCGTTCAGGTTTGGGGTAGCGATGACCGAGTACTCCGCGGGACGGAGAAGCACCTGCTGGAACATAGAGTCGGCGATGCGGTCCTTGACCACCAGCTTCTTCCCCCCGGGCATTTGGCCCCCGTAGGTGCTGTAAAGCTCCTCCTCGGTGATTACCAGGTCGGCAAACTGTTCCTTGGCCACTTGGTAACCCCAATCCCGGAAAGCCCCTTCGGTGTACTTCATGATGTTGCCCTTATGCACCAGCGTTACCGAATCCCGGTTGTTGGCCAAAGCGTAGCGGATCGCTTTTGCCACTAAGCGCTTGGAGCCAAAGGGTGACATGGGCTTGATGCCGATCCCTGATCCCGGGCGAATCTTCTTGCCCAGCTCGGTTTCCACAAACACCCGCAGCTTCTCCGCCTCCGGCGAACCCGAGGGCCACTCGATCCCTGCATACACGTCCTCGGTATTCTCCCGGAAGATCACCATGTTCACGTCCTGAGGCCGCTTCACCGGGGAGGGTACCCCTGGAATCCAACGCACTGGGCGGACACAGGCGTAAAGATCCAGCACCTGGCGCAGCGTCACGTTCAGGGAGCGAATCCCTCCGCCCACAGGAGTGGTGAGGGGGCCTTTAATCGCCACCCGGAAATACTGGATGGCCTCCACGGTTTCCTCCGGCAGCCAGTTTCCGGTGAGGTTGAAAGCCTTCTCCCCAGCGAGCACCTCCACCCAGGCGATGCGCCGCTGGCCACCGTAAGCCTTTTCCACCGCCGCGTCGAGCACTCGCTTGGTGGCACGCCAGATGTCCGGGCCCGTCCCGTCCCCCTCGATGAACGGGATGATGGGCTTGTCTGGTACGAGGATGGTTTGGCCATCCCAGCCGATTCTTTCCCCCCACTCAGGAATCTTGAGATTCTCCAACCCCATAGGCTCCTCCCTGGCACCGCGTGCCGCGGGAAGACTACCCGCAAGCAAGCGTTTGGTCAAGATTTCACACGCACATACCCTGGACGGAACGCTCAAGAGAAGGTAGGCTTGCCCCATGAACCTTGCACCGGTTGTGATTCGGCAGCTTTTGGCTACCGCACGACAGGCCCAGGAGCGGGCCTACGCTCCTTACTCCCGTTTTCCCGTGGGTGCCGCAGTCCTCGGGGAAGACGGACGGGTTTTTGCAGGCTGTAACGTGGAAAACGCCTCGTTTGGCCTCACAGTATGCGCCGAGCGCAACGCCTTGGCGGCGGCGGTGCTCGCCGGCGCACGACCTGTGGCAGTGGCGATCGTGGGCAACCATCACGACTTGCTTCCCTGCGGCGCCTGCCGCCAGGTGCTCTCCGAGTTCAACCCCACCCTCCTGGTAATTACCCAGGACGCCCAAGGGCAACCCCGGTGCCGGACCCTGGTCAGCCTCCTGCCCGAAGCGTTCCTGCTGGAAAAAAGAGGCTAGGAAGGTCCAGTTCTGCTAGGCACGCCTCCGACGGAGGTAGCGGTAGTCCGGGATGTTGTACTCCTTGATTTTGGCGATGAGGGCGCCCCGGGATATGCCAAGGACCAGGGCAGCTTTGGACTGATTGCCCTTAACCTTGCGCATCACCCTGTCAATGATCAGTTGCTCCACCCGGGGAACCACCTCTTTGAGGTTGTCCGAAACGAGGATCTCCGCGCCTTCGATCGTGTTCCCCGAACTCGGGGCAGCCAAGGCCGCATCGCAGCGCACCATCTCCCCCTCAGGGGTCGCCGCTACGAGACGCCGGAGCTCTCCCACCAGCTCCGCCATCTGCCCAGGGTAGGAGCGGGAAAGCAACACGTTGAGGCACTCCACCGTGATGCCCCGGATGTTCTTGCGCTGCTCGGCCGCCACCTGGCGCAGGAGCGAGGCGATGATTAGCGGCAGGTCTTCCCTTCGCTCTTCCAGGCGCGGCACCCGAAGCATGCGCTGGGAGAACAGCACGAAAAGCGCCGAAGCTAACTTGCCTTGCTGCACGAGGGCCAAGGGGTCCTCGCCGCAGGTAGCCACCCAACGGGTAGTGCTGGCCGAAAGCGGCTCTTGGGCCTGCACCTTCAGCACACCGGCCAGCTCCAGCTGCACAGGCTCGGGGAGCCTTTCCACGTTGCGGATCACCAAAAGCGCGCCCCGGGCTTCCCCAAGCAGCCCTTCCATCGGCGCGGTAAAGGTGGGCTTACCTGACGGGCCAAAAAGCTCCTGGCGCAACAACGAAACACTGGCGTCCCGTCCCTCAAACACCACCACCCGGCGACCAGGTAAAGGCCCTAGGGTGGAAAGAATCCTCGCCACCTCGGTCCGGCCGGTACCCTCAGCGCCGCAAATCAGCACCGGTTCGTAACCCCGAGCCGCTTGCAGCAACCCTTCCCGGAGCACCTGGACCGCTTGGGAGGTTCCCGGGAGCAGCGCCCCCAACCGAGCCCGGGCCTCCAGCTCCCAGTTGGCGAAGCTCGCCTCCGTCCGTTCCACCTCCTCCCAAAAGAGCCCCAAAAGCCGCGCCGCTTCCCCTACCAAAGCCACCCCTTCGTCTCCCAGTGCACCAGCCGGGCGGGCGATAAGCAGGGCCACCAGGCTACCCCTCGGTGTGCGTACCGGGAGGCAAACCACCTCGCCACCCTCTTGCCCCTTGCCTAGCGTGGCGTACCGCCCTGGGACCGCCAACTCCCGGAGTAAAGCACCGGGGATGGTGGGGAGCTCCCCACTCCAAACCGAAGCTAGCACAGCCCCTTCCGCTCCTGGACCACCCCCCTCCTGGGGGATGAGGAGCGCAAACTCCGCCTCGGGCACCGCTTCCCGGAGGACGGTGATCACCTGCCGGGAACGCTCGGGACGCTCACTGGCAAAAACCTCGAGCAGGCGGGTTCTGGCCTGGGGGAAACCACCAGGTTCTTGCCTGACGGTAAGACCCTCCCCGAGGGCCGGATGAGATTTCGAGGGTTTCTGAGCCGGCTCCTCAGCCAAGGCCACCTGTCCCCCCACCTCCCCTCGAAACACCAGCGTCACCGATCCCAGCCGTAGCC